>Ga0209487_1001661_pt1 | contig 18602 bp, 16 predicted proteins | sample Poulit2012_FD_187524 | JGI IMG/M metagenome (GOLD analysis project Ga0209487, IMG submission 187524) | Agricultural soil microbial communities from Georgia to study Nitrogen management - Poultry litter 2012 (SPAdes) (version 2) | ecosystem: Environmental > Terrestrial > Soil > Agricultural land...
TAACGAAAAACACCTGGTTAAAAACCAAAGCCGCTACAGTACCGTATAAAAAGTAATCAAACCATTCAATAGAACTACCGACGAGACTGGCAATAAGAATTTTCCGCATATCTTTGTTTTTCATAAGATCCCCCCCTGTCATAACAGCCAAAAAAGACACTTTGACACCGCTTACATGTCTGTCTTCCAAAAATTTAATGGTTCACTTTCTCCTGGAACTAGATATTTTCAACTCCCTTCAAATCTTCAAAATTTAAGTGTCACTTAAATCCTGTAATTGAATGATAAAATATTCTTTCAATTTTGTCAAATTATTTTTACATGATATAATCATTTCCAAAGAACGTAAAGTAAAATTGATAAAAGGGGAAGAAAGCAATGAATGAAACATTAGGTGTGAAGATAAAACAACTACGAAAAAATAAAAAATTAACATTAAAACAAATCTCGGAAAAAACAGGTCTATCTATCAGCTTTTTATCACAATTAGAACATGGAAAAACATCGGCGACACTCGAATCCCTTAAGAAGATTTCTGAAGCACTGGGTGTGAACCCGAGTTACTTTTTCTCGGCTTCCGAAGACAATACTTTTTCTAATGTAATAAAAAACACAATCGCAACTCCGGATCTTATGAAAACTAATTTTTTTTATAGGGATTTGACTGGTACAATGGAGAATCCTTTATTTTCTCCTATTTTAATTACTTTAAATCCAGGAGATAATGGGGGGAGAAACTTTGCACATAAGGGACAAGAATTTTTGTATGTGCTAGAGGGCGTGCTTACCGTTTTAATAAACGATGAGGAATCCATTCTGCATCCCTTTGACAGTATTTTTTTGGATTCTTCCTTTCCGCATTATTGGCTGAATAAAACAAAGAATCCCATCAAATTTTTATGTATTTCAGCTACGGAAAACCCGCATGCCTAGAGCTTTATTTTAATTAAATGAGACCGAAGAAAGCTTCTTAAAAAATCCTTCTCACGACGGCAAATCATGAGGAAATGCTTAGGTTTTCAAAATCCAAAATCACCAGTCATTTTGGTTTTGTCGTCGATTGCTTTATATTAACCCCTTCGGCTTTGGATCACGCTAGATATATCCCGTTTTGCAGAAAATTAGCTAGTGTAAAGCATCCCCACACTAGCTAATTTTTTAACCTCCACGCCTCCACATCTCTTCACTGTTCCTGTGACTCCAGATGGCGACGTTTGACCCACCGGAATATTGATGTCATCCAATAAGCGATAAACGCAATTGCTAAATCAATCAGGAATATATAAAATCTACTCATGCCATTGTCCTTTTTCAAAAGACCGACAGCCAATTCAAAGGAACTAAAAACAAATGCGAAAAACGCTGCAATGGCGATTGTCCATAGGTAAAAATTTTTTCCGTGATTGGTACAATACTGATATATAAGCATAAAAGCAATTGGCAATACAAACGAAGTCATATTAACTCCGTTCGGGATGAAAGAGGTTAAACTATGTGGATGTATCCAGTAATTGTGAGATGCCAAGGCATTATCAACTTTGCTCCAAATTACATGCACGGAGTAGCCGAAAAAACTAATTTCAAAAATTCGCTTTTTGTCTATGACAAAATAAAGAATAACAAGCGAAATAATGATAGTGAGGAGATTAAACCAAAAATACCATGTATCTACATTGGAATATTGATGCCAATATTCACTAATTAAGTGTTGGGTTCGATCCCTGTATTCTGCAATTTCTTGGTATAATTGCTCTTTGTTCATTGCATATCCCCCATTGGTTTTTAATTACATTAGATAGCTTTTGAAGTTATGGGAAATTTATGCACTATAAAATTCAACATAACGGTTCCAATATAGAACCCTTGCGAGGATTTTATTTTTTTACTCTCCTTATATTTTGGAAATAGGCTTCACAACAATTAACATTTCTCATAAAATAACCGTTGAACAATGAACTCTAAAAAGAAAAATGCACGGTATACGTGATAATTCTACGGAGATTTTTCATTTCTTTGTCTTTATTATTGAAATAAATCCAGAACACCATCAAAAGTCGATACTGATCTTTGAAAAATTGATCTCTGCCTCACTGCATCCCACATGGCGGCTCCGGTTTGTATTGGATGTGCCACGGTATTATATACGACAACAACAGTTTCTTCCCCAACCTTGTAAACCCCTGTCCCGATCCCTTTGGCAGTGGTACCTGCAACTTTTAATCCTTTCATCAGAAAATTATCTTCGTCCTCTTCCTCTTCTTCCGTAACTGGTTCGCCGTATACTTCTTAATCGTTGGCAGGGATGTTAGTTTCAATGCAGTTAATGCGTCAAATGACGAGATGGAATGATCGCGGTGAAAAGTAAGATTAGAACTATCTCTTTCGCCCTTATCGGATATACTTTCTCATTATCGTTTGTTCAGCAGCGCCTCCTAAATGCATTATAAAATTATAATTTGCCTGTTCAGTTCTATATTAAAACGCGAAAAGCACTTGCTGCTTTAAGAAAAACCGGGAAAACGCGCCGGTCTTTCTCTAGCTTTCATGAAAATCCGCTAAAAAGCTTCGAAGCTACTAGACCGCCCATTCAGCTTACTATCATCATAGCGTGTGGTACTCTTTTCTTTGTTAGCTAAGCCATCGATCATTTCAAGAAAGCCTTTTTGTTTTTCTTTTGAGTGTCTGTAAGATTCTTTCGTAATTCTTTTGAGTAATTGCAACTTTACTTTTTGCTGAAGGAAGGAATGGTTAATTTTTTCCCGTGCTATTGCAAGAAATGTAAGATAATCCTTATAAGATTCATCATAGATATCCGCAAGCTCATCACGAATTACTTTGGCCAATACTGGACTAGCCCCACCAGTTGCAACGTTGATCGTTAAATCTCCTCTTGTAAGCTTTGCCGGGACATGAAAGTTGCCAATCTCTTGATTATCGATGACATTAACGAGTTGATATTTATTGGCGGATGCTGCGACGAAAGCATTCACTTGTTTACTATTCGTGGCTGCGATTACAATTAATGCGGAATCAAGATCATTCGGCTCGAATGTTTTCTTCTTCCAGACAAGTTGTTTTGTGGCGGACAGCTTCTCTAATTGCAAATCAATTTCTGGACTAATCACAGTTACACACGCCCTAGCCTGTAATAGGCTGACCACTTTTCTATAAGCAATCTGGCCGCCGCCAACGATTACTGCGGTCTTCTTTTTTATGTTCAGCATAATTGGATATGTTTCCATTGTTAATTCACCCCGCCACTGTTTTATCTCAGATGTTGCACGTACGCAGCAAGAACATACGAATATACTTTACTGCTAAAAAGACTGCCAACACGGCAGTCTTTTTTAATTTTAATCATGAAAGTCCAATCCTGATTGCACTGCTTTAACATGACCTGCACGGATGACGAAGTCCCCAAAATGCTCCCCTTCATCTCTTTCTTTTGCGTATTGAAAAATTAGTGGCCGAAGCAGTTCCAAAATTTCTTCCTCACCGATATTTTCCCGGTAAAGTTTATTGAGCCTATCTCCAGCAAAACCAGCGCCCAGATACATATTATATTTGCCCGGTCCCTTGCCTATAAAGGCAATTTCTCCTAAAGCAGGACGTGAACATCCATTTGGGCAGCCTGACATGCGAATAATAATTTCTTGATCACGTAATCCTGCTTCATCGATAATGAACTCAAGTTTATCTAAAAGTACAGGCAGATAACGTTCGGATTCAGCCATCGCCAGCCCGCATGTTGGGAAAGCGACACAAGCCATTGAATTCCGTCGCAGTGCAGAATGCTGCTTCCCATCAGCCAATCCATAATTCTCAACCAGTTCGACGATCTCCTGCTTTTCATGTTCTGGAACATTGCTGATAATCAAATTTTGGTTCGGAGTAAGTCGGAAATCACCCGTATGAATCTTAGCTATTTCACGCAAACCAGTCATCAATTGATAATCATCCAAATCTTTAACCCTACCATTTTGAATAAAGAGTGTGAAATGCCATTTGTCATTGCTTCCCTTCACCCAACCATAACGGTCACCATTATGGTCGAAATGATAATCACGCGCCGGTTCCAGTTCCCAGCCTAGTCTTTCATTGAGTTCATCAGCGATCCACGCAAGCCCACGGGCATCGACAGTGTACTTGAACCGGGCATTCTTTCTCACGGAACGGTTGCCATAATCACGCTGGATCGTGATCACCTTTTCGGCTACCTCTATAAGTTTATCCGGTGTACAAAAACCAATCACCCGGGCCAACTGAGGATAAGTCTCCGTGTCACCATGTGTCATTCCCATACCGCCACCGACAGCAATATTAAATCCTTCTAACTTCCCGTCTTCTAAAATTGCAATCAGACCAAGATCCTGGGAAAAAACATCAATATCATTAGAGGGCGGAACTGCTACACCGATTTTAAATTTACGCGGTAGATAGAGTGCACCATACACCGGTTCAGTTTCTTCGGTCGTTGCCTGACTATCGACTACCTTTTCCCCATCAAGCCAAATCTCGTGATAAGCATTTGTCCTTGGTGAAAGGTATTCACTCAGTTTCCCGGCCCACTCGTAGACCTCACCGTGAATTTCCGACTGATAGGGATTCGGATTACACATCACATTCCGGTTTACATCACCACAAGCTGCCAACGTATCCATTAGCGCCGCATTAATCTCTTGCATATTCTTCTTCATATTCCACTTTAAAATTCCATGCATTTGGAACGACTGCCTTGTAGTTAGTTTCAGCGTACCATTGCCATATTTATGGGCAACGTCATCCATGACCAACCATTGTTCTGGCGTCGCTACACCACCCGGAGCACGCACACGCAGCATGAACTGGTAAGCCGGTTCTAACTTTTGTCGTCTGCGTTCATTTCGCAGATCCCGATCATCTTGCAAGTAGCTCCCATGGAATTTCATTAATCGATTATCATCATCTGGTATCCCGGCACTGATCGGTTCTTGGAGTGTCTCTGCGAGGGTCCCACGCAAATAGTTACTCTCCTGTTTAATCCGCTCCACATCACTAGGCGCACCAGATTGCGGGGGTAAAATTACTTTATTTGTCATTTAGCTAGCTCCTTTCCCGTTCATCCTTATATCAATATACATCACGTTGATAACGACTCTGCTTTTGCAAATCAGCCAAATAATCAGTTGCTTTCTCCGGGCTCATGCCGCCTTCATTTTCAAGGATCGTGAGCAAAGTAGCATGAACATCCGCTGCCATGTGCTTTTCATCACCACAAACGTAAATAACTGCTCCTTCTTCCAACCATTGATAGAGTTCTTGGCTCCTTTCCAACAACCGGTGCTGCACATATACCTTTTTGTTCGTATCACGGGAAAATGCAGCATCCATGCGTGTCAGAACACCTTCTTCGAGCCATTTTTGCCATTCAATTTGATACAGAAAGTCAGTAACAAAGTGCTGATCACCAAAGAACAACCATGTATTTCCCTCTGCTTCTATTTCCTCCCATTCTTCTAGGAATGACCTGAACGGGGCGATTCCAGTTCCGGGCCCGATCATAATCAACGGTGTATCCGGATCGGCTGGTAATTTAAAGTTATCATTACGCTGAATATAAACCGGCAAGGTATCACCTGGTTCCGTACGTACAGCACACTGTTCGGAACAGACACCTGCCCGGTCGCGCCCGTGTGACTCGTAACGAACCGTTCCGATTGTGAGATGTACCTCATCCGGGTTTGCTTTAAAACTGCTTGCAATAGAATACTGTCGTGCCGGTATCTTTCTAAGAATTGAAACAAATTCATCAGCAGGCACATTCCACGGACCAAAATCACGCACAACATCTAATAAATCGCGACCATAGAGATATTCCTTCAATGCATCCGCTTGTTCAGAATCCAGCAATTCTTTTAGTCTATTATTAGACGTAAGCAATGCTATTTTTTGCAGTAATGGTTTTGTTAATACCGTAATTTCGTAATGCCTACGTAATGCTTCTTGCAAAGGAAGGGTCACATCGTTCTTTAATGGTATGGATTCTTCAGCATCCCACCCCATCTCACCAATCAAATTGTCTACTAAATCCAGATCATTTTCCGGGTAAATCGCCAAGCTGTCACCCGGTTCAAATTCTAGATTAGACCCTTCAAGCGATAATTCAAGGTGACGCGTTTCCTTATTCGATCCGCGCCCATTCAAATTCAAATTTTCTAGCACTTCAGCTTGAAAAGGATTCGTTCTTGAATAAGCTGATCGCTCCACCACTTCCAAAGTGGCAGCAGCTTGCTTATTAGGAGTTCCACCGTTTTGTTCCTGTAACACCGTTAATTTCGATGTGACATTTGTAAACCATTCTGCAGCCGGATCATCATAATCCAGGTCACAATCAATACGAGGACTCATCTGTTTGGCACCCAATTCCAGTAATCGTGCATCAAATTGTTTTCCTGTTTCACAGAAAGATTCATAGGAACTGTCTCCCAAGGACAGGACAGAATAGCTTAACTGATCCAATTTTGGTGCTCTTTTACTAAAAAGAAATTCATGAAATGGCAATGCATTATCTGGTGGATCACCTTCACCTTGTGTGCTTACAATCAGCAATAGGTTTTCCAATTTTTTTAATGTTTTCGGTTTAAAGTCACTCATAGAAGCAAGGTTCACTTGAAATTCCTGCGCTTCTAACGTTTTCGATAACTCTTCCGCTAATGCTTGCCCATTCCCCGTCTGTGACCCAAACAGAATGGTTACTTCTGTTACAGATGCAGGGACTTCCTGCAAAGCGGTACTGCCAGATGTCTGTAGCGCCCCCGTTCTTGGGAGTGCACTTAAATATCCACCTAGCCAAATTTGTTGCGGTTCTGTCAATATCGGCAGTAGTTGGTTAAGAAGTTCTGCCTGTTTTTCATCAAAGGGACTGTTTTTTACCTGAAGTTGCATCGCTTTCCACCTCTCTCACGATAATCTCGCCTATTTCTAAATGGAGTAATCCAACTATTTCAATCTGATCTTTTCATTTTTCTCAACTTGAACGACATAGTTATCTTGGATGACTAATGTAATTGAGCCATAATTCATCGTGTGCAGCATTGTTTTTAATTTCTCAAGGGTAAGGTCAATATTTTGTTCACGTTTTGCCATTATCAATATTCATCCTTTCAAGAAAATCCATTTAGATATTGTTTGATCTCTAGATCTCCTGCTTCATCTTCGCGTTTTCAATCAATACCTTTACCTGCTCCACAAGAACTTCCCGGATATTTTTGTGATAACCAAGATGTTCACAGAGGATCAGTTCTTGGTTGTAAGCTGATTGGACTGCGATCTTTTTTTCTATGTCATTCATTAAAATTCCTGTGAATAACAAATACGGAATAATAAATACTTGCCCGTTTGCCCCTTGCTTGAGTTTTAGTAATGCTTCATCAAAACTAGGCTTTGCCCCATAAAGGAAACAAACATCCACTTGGTTAAGAACATATTTTTCTTTCAGCAGTTGAGCAATCTTGGTTAAATCCTGCTTGACAGCGGGATCACTGCTGCCTCTTCCTACAAGTAACACAGATGCATCGTTCGCAATTGCTGTTCTTTGTTCAAGCATTCGTTCATTTAAACTATCAATAATTTTCGATTGAATCCCAAATGCGCTTCCGTATGTAAAAGAGACATCTGCATACTTCTTCATCCCGGTTTCGATTTCCAATGGAATATCTTCCTTTGCATGATTTGCCGTTAAAAGAAGGATGGGGACGACAGTGATATGCGTAGCACCGCTTGCCACACACATTGCAATCCCTGCAGCAATATTCGGTTTTGCCAACTCTAAAAAACAGATTTCTTGAATCGGAACATCGATCAGCGATTTACAACGCTCAATAAATTGAGTTGCTTCTTCAACACCTGCTTTGATCCGGCTGCCATGGCCCACATATAAAACAGCCTGCATATTCATCCCCTCCTTCCTGGTAGTTTAGTTATACAAATGTTTCCTTCGCGATCCTTTGGTTTATGCCTATTTGTTCAAACCACTGAATTTTCTCCCTTAGTTTCACAACTTCTCCGACAATAATCATGCTTGGGTTTTTTATTTCAGACTCTCTAGCAATCCCAACAATGGTAGACAGTGTGCCGGTAACCGTATGCTGTGCCTCTGTCGTTCCCCAGTGGATGAGTGCGACCGGTGTACTTTCAGACCGACCATACTTCGTCAGTTGTTCGCAAATATAAGGCAAATTGCCGACACCCATGTAAATGGCTAAAGTGTCTATCCCTTTTGCAAGACTTTCCCAGTGAATCGTGTCATTTTTCCCATCCCGCATATGACCGGTTACAATAGCAAAACTGGAACTAAACTCACGATGGGTGACAGGGATACCCGCATAGGCAGAGGCTGCGATTCCCGATGTAATTCCTGGAACCACTTCAAAAGCGATACCATGTTCCGAAAGTGTCTCCGCTTCTTCTGCTCCCCTGCCAAAAACGAACGGATCTCCGCCTTTTAGACGGGTGACGATCTTTCCTTGCTTCGCATACTTCACTAAAAAGTGGTTCGTTGTCTCTTGAATCATGGCATGGTAGTTTGGCAGTTTTCCGCAATAAATCAAATCTGCATCCGGTTTCGCATAGTCCAGTAGCTCATTATTAATTAAGCGATCATACAAGATGACATCGGCTTCCTGAATAGCTTTCATCCCTTTAACGGTGATTAAATCAACATCTCCAGGGCCGGCTCCGACTATATTTACTTTTCCCACTCTTTCATCTCCTCTCACCTTTATTACTTTCGTTAATTTAGTTATGAATTGCCTCTTGCTGTAATCCTGCTATTAATACCTTGATCACTTCTGGGCGGCTAAATGTAGCTGGTGGCTGTTCACCGCTGCGCAGCATTTTCCTCACCTTCGTGCCTGACAGGATGACATGGTCACTTGCGTCATGCGGGCATGTTTTTGGTGTTGCCATACTTGCACATTGCTTGCAGTAAAAACTGTGCTCAAAAAATAATAATTGAATTCCGAGTTCTTCCGCCGTAAAGTTGCTGAATATTTTTTGGGAGTCGTATGTACCATAGTAATTACCAACCCCTGCATGGTCACGACCGACAATAAAATGTGTGCAGCCAAAGTTCTTTCTTACCATCGCATGAAAAACAGCCTCTCTTGGTCCGGCGTAGCGCATTGCAGCTGTAAATACACCTAGAAATACATGGTCTTTTGGATAATAGTTTGCTAGTAACACTTCATAGCTTTTCAAGCGCACATCTGCCGGAATATCATCTGACTTCGTTTCACCTACAAGTGGGTTTAAAAATAAACCATCAACGGTTTCTAATGCCGATTTTTGAATGTATTCATGTGCTCTATGAACCGGGTTTCTCGTTTGGAACCCTACGACTGTTTTCCACCCTTGTGCTTGAAATTTTTCCCGTGTTTCCTGCGGGTCGAATCGGTAATCTGAAAACTCATCCAGTGGACGGCGTTTAATCAATGTAATCGTTCCGCCTAGATACACATTGGGGCGTTCATACAATTTCTTTACACCTGGATGCTCCCGCTCTGTTGTTTGATAAACAAGTTCAGCTTCTTTTTCTTTATCTGGTGTGAAGATATCTGATACTTCGATTACCCCATAGACCTCTCCATTTTTCACTAGTTTCACAAAAATTCCAATAGCGATTTTCTTGGCATTCTCCTCTGTTGTTGGTAATGTAATAGGAATTGTCCACGGTTCTCCTGTTGATAACCTCATATTTGTGATAACAGAATGGTAATCTGCTTCCGTAAGAAATCCACTTAAAGGACTATAAGCACCAGTTCCGATTAAATCCAAGTCACTTATTGAAATTTCGTCCAGTTCTACAGATTCAGTGAAAGTGCTGTACCCGAAATCAGGATTCCATCGATCAATTAATTTCCCACCATGCGGTTTACTCAAGCTCATTTAAATACCCCCATTTTCAATAATTGACTTTCTCATTTTTACGATTTAGTTTTTATGCAAGCCGCATTCTGTCTTCGCTTGATTTACCCATCGGCCTGACCTTGAGCCCGTCGTTGTATCGCTTGGTAATGTACAAGGTAAACAACCAATACTCGGATAGCCTTGATCGTGGAGACGGTTATATGGCAATTGATGTTCCTTCACATAATCCCAGATATCCTTCCATGACCAATGGATCAGCGGACAGATTTTAATAGATTGAAAGGTTTCATCCTTATTAATAAAGTTCGTCTGACTCCTTGACGATGATTGTTCACGCCGAAGTCCAGACAGCCAAGCGGTTGCGCTGCTTAATGTTTCCCTGAGCGGAACCACCTTCCGCATATAACAACAGCGGTCAGGCTGGCTTTCCCATAGTTTATCGCCATATTTCTCCGCCTGTTCTTCTACCGTTAAAGCAGGCTTTTTCATTTCAATTGCCAGTTGTGAATACCGTTGTTTCACTTCATCGATGAGATCTAGCGTTTCCTGAAAATGAAGTCCTGTGTCAAGAAACACTACTTTTGCAGTCGGTTTTATTTGGGAGATTAAATCAATCATTACTATCCCTTCAACCCCGAAGCTGCAGGCATACACAAGTTCATCATCATATGTGTCGAAGGCCCATTGCAATACGTTTAACGCGCCTTTTGATCCATCATCACTTTCATCGAAAAAATCATTACCAACTGTAGACCATGACTCATACGTCAGCCTTGCCATCAACATTTCCCCCTTACATATTTTTAAAGGCGACCTTAACCAAAGATTGATTAAGGTCGCCTCTAGTTTTGTAGTCAGCGAAAAACTCGTATGCCTGTATGTTGTGGATGATCTTATTGCATTTACTAATTCATACCGTATTAGCTTCTGGATATCCAGTCAGCTATTGATTAATGATTATAATATACAAACTATTCCGATCTGTCAAGTGTGTTTTGAATTAAAATTTTCTCCCTTTTTGCCGTGGGATTGATCCAGCACCTTATTTTTTAGATATACTTTTTTTCTTTTAAATAAGTAAGTATGACCTCAACAGACTCTTCTATGCTTAACCGCTTGGTATCAAGTGTTATTTCCGGATCACGCGGTTCTTCATAAGGGGCATCAATTCCTGTAAAACCTTTTATGTCCCCTAATCTCGCTTTCTTATAAAGCCCTTTTGGATCGCGTTCTTCACATGTTTCTAAACTAGCCTGCACATAAATTTCGATAAACTCATCAGCTTCGACCAGCTTGCGTACATGATCACGGTCATTGTGATATGGGGAGATAAAAGCTGTTAATGTAAACAACCCTGCATCGACCATTAATTTTGAGACTTCACCGATTCTGCGAATGTTTTCCGTCCGGTCTTCAGGACTGAATCCTAAATTTTTATTTAAACCATGACGAACATTATCGCCATCAAGCCGGTAGGTATGAATTCCCTGTTTATACAATGCTGCTTCCAGTGCTGTTGAAATCACCGACTTTCCTGAACCGGATAGTCCTGTAAACCAAAGAATTGCACTTTTATGTCCATTTAACTCCCGGTGATTTGCCTTTGTTACTTCTGATTCATGCCAAACAATATTCGTAGACTTTGTCATCTGTTTCTCCTCCTAAAACCATACGTTATAAATTATTGTGACTGATGTAACCATTACTAAAATACTAAGTGGCGTGCCAATTTTTACATAGTCACTAAATTTGTAGCCACCTGGACCATACACAATTAAATTTGTTTGGTAGCCAATCGGTGTGATAAAACTTGATGAAGCAGCAATCGTAACTAACACCGCAAACCCCATTGGATCGAGTGATAGGGAGTCCGCCATTTCCAGACCAATTGGCAGCATCATGACCGCAGCAGCACTGTTTGTAATCAATTCAGTAAACAAATTCGTCAAAATATATAGCATAATCAAAATTGTAATAAGCCCAAACGATGCTCCTGCTGCCATCAACCTGGTAGCTATCCATTCTGCTAGCCCTGTTTTCGTCATCGCAATTCCAATGCCAAGTGAGCTTGCGATTACGAGTAACACATGAAATTGCATATTTCTCTTTGCCTCTTCCGCGTTGATCACTTTCGTCATTAACAAAATAACGACTGCCATTGCCATTGCTTTAAGCATAGATAACCAGCCAATCGATACAAAAATAATCATTGCAATTAAAAGTGCGATGGAGAACCAGCTCCTCCATGCATCCTGATACAATGTCTTCGGCGGATCTAATTGGGAGACAATGTAGAAATCATTTGCCTGCTGGTATTTTTCGACAAAATCCAAATCCATGCCCGCTAATAACAACAACGAGTCCCCCGGTTTTAGAATTATATCTCCAACCTTACTTTGAATCCGTTCGTTATTTCGATGAATCGCAATGACTCCCGCATCGTAACGCGAACGAAACTGTGACTGTTTGATTGATTTTGATAAAAGCTCTGATTGATGGGAGACAACTGCTTCGATTAAACTTGTTTTACCGTTTTTAAGATCATCAAGTTCCAAATTCGTCCCTGTTCTCAACTTTAGGCCAACGATTTTTTGCAATTCGGCGATGGTTGCTATCTCCCCTGCGAAGATCAAGCGATCGCCAACCTGAATAATTGTTGAATTTCTGACTGGTGAAACGCGTTCGTTCGGGCGAATGATCTCAACTAGATACAAACCATTTAAATCACGTAACCCCGCTTTTGATACACTTTGGTTCACGTGTTGAAAAGATGTTTCCACATGCATTTCCGCAATATACTCTTTCACGTCTTCTGTCACTTGCTGGCGAAACCCTTTATGGTCTGGAAGCAATTTTTCCCCAATTGTGAATAAATAGAGGAAGCCTACAAGCGTCAACGGGATTCCTATAACTGTTAGTGTAAATAATGAAAATCCCTCTAAACCATAATCCAGCAACATCCCGTGAATAACTAGATTAGTAGATGTTCCCATGAGTGTAATCGTCCCACTTAAAATTGTGACATAAGATAACGGGATCAAAAACTTTGAAGGTGAAATCCCATGTTCTTCACACCAGTGCTTAACAATCGGCGTAAACGTTACTACAATTGGCGTATTGTTAAGGAACGCCGAGAACATCGAAATCGGTACAAAAAAACGGACCATTGATCCTGTCTGTGTTCGGCTTTTTCTCAACCACTTTTTCATCATTTGATCGATCATTCCACTTTTTTGAACAGCACCAGCAACAATGAAAAGGAGCGCAATTGTCAGCATTCCCTCGTTGGAGAATCCACCAAGTGCTTCTTTTGGTGTTAAGATCCCGGTAATCAATAAGACAACTAAAACTGAAAAGATAATCATTCCGGGTCGCGCTAACTCTAAAACCAGACATAGGAGCATAACGATAATCAGAACAAGCACGATGATCATTTCAAATGACACCGGCTATCACCCCCCTTTCCTACACTTTTTGATTTTAGAGAAACATAGGAAGTGTTCGTTCAGTTGAGGGACTGTGTGCCCTTGGCTGGATAGTTATGTTGTCGCATTTTTAACCCTGCAGAGAACAAAAGCGCAAGCGCCTTGATCACCCCCGACAAGCTTAAGTAAGAAATCACAGTGGCGTTCCTTTGCCACAGGGAGTTCTTGCTTAAGACCTCAGGCGGGGTAGGCACTGGAGCTACTATTCAAAAAAGACACCTGTTTAACCGATACAGAAAACCGATTAAAAAGATGCCTTTAGTTGACTAATGAGCATATATTCTTTTTTAGAAAAACAACAATTACGTTTCACCATGTAATTTAAAAACCACTTTTAAGTACGATAAAGCTTCTACAAGCGTTATTTATCCAGTACTCAACTTTCCTGGATAAGATTTGCATTATTAAATTAATTCTTATCCTACATTATCAAAAATCTAATGTCAACACATTTACCAGATTATTTTTATTTTCCCATCTGTTTAGTTGGTTTATTTAAAAATAAGTCATAATTTTGCTTGAGTTTCTCATAAACTTCGTGTAAGATAATAAATATTACAAAATAATTCCAAATTCGTATATCTTATGAAGAGAGGTTTAGGGACTGGCCCATTGATGCCTCAGCAACCAACCGTTATAGGTCCGGTGCTAAATCCAGTAGGTAGATAGTGAACTACCTAGATGATAAGAAGAATGGATAATCAAAGGGCCTTCTTCTAATAGAAGTCCCTTTATTTACTTTGTGCCAATTTTATTTTAAAAAGGGGGAAAATGTTATGAGTGTGCATGAGAAAAAAACGGAAACGAAGTTAATCCATTCAACAGAAGAAGGGAATCTAGATTCTAATACACGAGCAATTCATGTTCCCGTCTATTTTTCAACTACATTTCATCAGAAAAGTATTGATCATTTTGGTCCTTATACATTCCAGCGGGAAGACTTTGATCAGTTGGGACCGTACGATGATAGCAAATCAACTAATCCAGCAAGGCAGTCATTGGAAGAACAGATCGCTGATTTGGAAGGTGGAGAAAGAGGATTCGCATTTGTATCTGGAATGGCCGCCATTTCATCAGCCTTTATGCTTCTTTCCGCTGGTGATCATATATTAATCTCTGAAAATATTTATAGGGGAACTTATCTTCTAATCACCAATGTACTAGAAAAGTTCCGTATTGACTATACGTCTGTAGACATGACAAATTTAGATGAAACAGCTAAAGCAATCCAACCAAATACCAAAGTAATCTATATAGAAACCCCTTCTAATCCATGTTTACACATTACAGATCTGGAAGGTGTCATCAAAATTGCCAAATCGAATGGTTGCTTAAGTCTTGTAGACAATACCTTTATGACACCACTTTACCAGACTCCCATTAAGTTAGGGGCAGATGTTGTACTTCATCGTGATGCTAGACTTTTATCTGGGCATCAAGATATAAAAGCTGGGTTAGCAGTAACTAAAAACCAAGAACTAGGTAGGGATTTAGCATATATTCAATCTGCATATGGGTCGATTTTAGGTGCACAAGATTCATGGCACTTAACCCAAGGAATAAAAACATTAGCCGTACGTTTGGATCGGTCTTCAGATTCTGCACAAAAAATTGCAGACTTTCTTCATAAGCATCCGTTTGTAGAAGATGTATTTTATCCCGGTCTTTCCTTTCACCCTGGGAACCCAATTCATCAAAGACAGACCAAAGGTTCCGGTACCATGCTTTCTTTTCGTTTATCAAATAAACGGATGACTGAAGCATTTGTCGAGAGTATTCAACTACCTATATTTGCACCAAGCCATGGGGCGGTTGAATCCATTCTTTCTTATCCAGCAACTATGTCCCATGCTACCATGCCAAAGATTGAAAGAGAGAGAAGGGGAATTACGGATAGTTTATTAAGGCTATCTGTAGGACTGGAACACGTAACAGACTTAATCCAAGATATAGATCAAGCACTACAGGTTGCAGCTAAAAAGACGAATGTGGGCGTGATACACACCCCTTAAATCTTATAACGCATGCTGATTGGACAACCGAAGGCATGATGATAGATCAATATAAACAGCTAATAGAAGCTGATTTCTTCCTTCAAACCCTTCAAAAGATAACCACTCTATTTCACTCATCAACTATCAATCCGATAAAATCAAGGGAGTTCAGGCACCTCTAGAAGTTGGTCCAGTTCGGTAATGAAGATGCTACGATGATGAAAACAAACAGATCAGCGTTCGCAGTTGTTGTTGCTCCTACGAACGGCTCCAGCAATTGCTTGTTTTTCTTTTTGATTTGTTTATCCTTCATCCCGATATCATAAATAAAAGCACGTTCTTGGTCATCATCGTGCTGTTCATCCCAGGTTTCCATGTCAAGTTGCGGATGTTTCCCTTGAAATTTTTCCACCGGTACTTGATTCTGCTTCCTTTGATCGCTTTCGGATGATACAAGGCCGTAAACAGGAACAGACTTATAGCTATCAGCATGTGTCTGTTTTTCTGTCACATTAAAAGTTCTATCATCCAGCAAGTACGCGTTAATCTGCATCTGGTCAAGGAATAGTCCACTGCAAGTGCAGTTATCGGGGAAATAAACAACACCACAAGTAGCAAGATACATGTCATCATTTTTCATAGGGAAAGCCCCCCCTCATTTGATTTTCACCCTTCCTGCTTTCTCCTCAACTGTTCAAACAGGTTTTCAACCGTACCAATCCCAACATTCTCATACTTCGCAAGGATGACGAGTTCACTTGGCAACTGTCCAACCGTTTCTATCTGATCTTCATTTAATTGTCTCAGTAAACTTGGAATTCTATCAAACGCTTCCCGGTTAAGCGGAATACGGGATAACTCTTCCGTCACAACGATATGTTCAGCCTTATAAAATAGAAAAAGCTCTCCTGGGTGGGCCAGTGCAAGTCTTCTTCTCACGTTTTCTTCTTCGATATAGACTGCAAGCTCATTGAAAAATGTGTCATCATTTCCTGCGTTATATCGTTTTACGTGTTTATGCAGACCTTCCAGATTATTAGGCAGTTCACTCATAATGCGCGCCTGCTGTTCTGCGCCAAGTCTGATAAGGAAAGTTTCCGATTTTGCAAAGCGCTGCGGAAGTAAAAATGCATCACGGAGATAATAAGGAATGGCTAATTCCCTGTCTTTATAAGTAACTTTTCGGATCGTTGTAAGGCCAGGTGGCTCATTCATCGAGATAATGTTCGGAGTTGTTGCAGCTATTTCCTCGTATGGTTCTTCTTTTGGCGGATTAACTGACGCCGTTAACAGCGCTTCGAGATTTTGCAAGCGGACCTCGAGTTCCGCTGTGTCATAAGGTTCTTTCTGATTGAGAGCCGGATCCTGATATTCCGGGACAACCATTTGAACAGGACCATAAACTTCGATATACCATTTTACGATTGTATAAATAGCTTCCCATGATAGCAATGCTTCGGAATAACGAAATGGGCGCACCTGGTGTGCTGCCTGATTTCCGCTTAACCTGACGTGGTGAAGCGCATCACAGATTTCTTTTGTTAATAAGCCATTTTCATCTAAAATATCGATTCGTTCTTTTAACGAATTGTAGTGTTTATCATGGATTTCTTCCTGTTCCATCACATTTTCCAATATGGCATTCGCAAATATACGCGCATGTGTCAGCATCGTGCGTGGAACTGTGAAAACACTATTTTCTAATTCACGGGCCACGTATGCAAGCTCCTTGGATATTGGTTTAATAAATTTATAAAAATAGGATTGTAGTGTCATATAGATTACCTCTCTACTGCTTCTAGTTCCATTGGAATTGGATGAGTTTAACGAAGTAATTATATCAGAGAATTTTATAGCAGACTATACCCGCCTGTTAAGAGGGAAAAAGCAACAATTTATCCTATGTTTATACTTGAAATATGTTATAATAATCTCAATATTTCCATCGTAAATGTCGGAACTTTATTACAAACTTTCCTTTCTACTATAAAGCTATTTAGGAGGTGCATGCTCAATGATTGATAACCTAAAACAAGCATACGAGGCGTGGAATAATAAAAGCCTGGTATTGGAAAATTTCAATGGTTTTATTGAGATAACAACTCCTTTCGTTGACATGCACCATGACTTTATCCAATTGTATTTTATCAAAGAATCAAATAACAGCTTTAAAATTACCGATGATGGTCATATTTTAAATGAACTGGCTATGTTAGGTATTGACATAAGAAATTCGAAAAAAAGAAGCGATTTCTTTCAAACGTCCTTAAATATATTCGGAGTGAAGTACAATGAAAAAACAGATGAACTTTTTGTTACTTTTAGTAATGTGAGTGAATATCCTGAAAAACAGCACAGACTGATCCAGTGCATGTTGCGTACCTCAGATATGTTACTGACATCTAGAAACTCCGTGATTAGTATCTTCACAGAAGAAATCACAGCCTTTTTTGAGGAAAACAACGTTCCTTTTATAGAAGGTGCAAGTTTCACAGGGGTTTCAGGTAAACCTCAAAACTTTGACTTTACTTTACCGCACACAAAAAGGAAAAACCAAAAATTAATAAAAGCGATTAACAATCCTACACCAGATAATTATAAATATCCATTATTTTCCTGGATGGATGTAAGGACTATGCGTAAAAATTCAGATTTCATCATACTTGCAAATGATACAAATAACTCTGTTGCAGAAGGCTTTATCGAACCATTTAGAAACTATTCTGTAGAAGTACTGGAATGGTCTAAGAGAAATGAATGGGTAAATGTATTGAAAATAAGTTAATGAGCTTTGGTGCCTACCGGAACGACAGTCATGTCTTCCCCTTTATCCTTGTCCAATCCCGCTTTTCACCATAAAATATTAATCATATAAAAAGGCAACCGCATACCGGTTGCCTTTTACATGATGCTTATTTAAATTCAACTTTCACATCATAATCTTCTTCAAAATTATATTCCCAATCAAATACATGCAATTTCATTTCCAAGTTTTCTTCCATATCAGGTAAGTCTCCATCGTAATTTTGAATAACTAGCTTTGCATCTGCTTTTTTACCGCCCGCTACTTCTTGACTCATCATTAACATGGATTCATCGATCATCTTACCGTCTGCTGAAACTTCTCTTGCTTGCACTTCAATCGTTTCATCTCGTTTATTTTCTACCTCAAATGTAACTTCAATCTTCTCCTCGTCCCAGTCCTTATCAACTATTT
>Ga0209487_1001662_pt1 | contig 18597 bp, 15 predicted proteins | sample Poulit2012_FD_187524 | JGI IMG/M metagenome (GOLD analysis project Ga0209487, IMG submission 187524) | Agricultural soil microbial communities from Georgia to study Nitrogen management - Poultry litter 2012 (SPAdes) (version 2) | ecosystem: Environmental > Terrestrial > Soil > Agricultural land...
GCCAGCAGCGCCGACAGCGCGATCCCGATGACGCCCCCGATCAGACAAACGACCACGGCCTCAACCAGGAACTGCTGCAAGATGGCACGTCGAGGCGCGCCGATGGCTTTTCGAATACCGATCTCGCGCGTGCGCTCTTTCACCGACACATACATGATGTTCATCACGCCGATGCCACCCACGAGCAGTGAGAGCGCGGTCAGAAAAATGCCGATGCCGTAAATCGCCGTCTTGATGGGTGCAAGCTGGCGACGAAACGAATCCTGCTGATTGATCTCGAAGTCGTTCGAAGCCATGGCGTCGATGCCGCGAGCCGCACGCATGAGCCCGGTGAGTTCGTCTTCAGCCAGGTCGATGTGGTCCGGGGAGAGGGCTTTCACATGAACCGACACGCTTCGGCGCTGCATACCGAAGAGGTTCGAGAATGTGTTGATGGGGATCTTGACCTGGTTGTCCTCAGACGAATCTCCGCCTGCAGATGTGCCCTTTCGCTCCAGGACACCGATGACTTCAAATCGATGCCCTCCTACTCGGATATGTTTGCCCAGAGGGGCCTCCTGTGGGAAAAGCTCCTCGGCGATGCGGCTACCGAGCACGATCACGCGGCGAGCTGATCTATCGTCGAGCGCGCTGTAAAAGCGACCTTCCTCGATGTTGACCTCGTGCACCCGCTCGTAGTCTGCGGTCGACGCTTCAATGCCGACGCTCGTTACCGTGTTTGGGCCGTAACTGATCGTCCGCTGTGTGTGGATCACAGGCGCGGCGGCAGATGCATAGCGCGCGCGCTGGTTGACGTAGTCGGCGAGTTCGGGCCGGACGTCCGGACGGTTGATGTATGTCCACCAGTCCGATCCCGTCACGATCCACGGCCATTTCTCGACGTAAAGGACATCCGTGCCGAGCGATGAAAGCTGCGAGTCAAACTCACGCTCGATGCCGTTGATGACCGTCACCATCGCCGTGACCGACGCAATACCAATGATGATGCCCAGCGACGTAAGGACCGTCCGCATCTTGTTGACCCGGATCGCGCTTAAGGCAATCCGGACCGACTCCCAAAAGTCGACGAAGTATCTGAACACAGTGGCCGGTGCGGATAAGGAATGAGGCTGGCGTTACGGACGGCGGCGCGTGATGGTTGCGCCGCGCGGGTCATTCTGCCGGCGCCCGCACGAAAAGGGGTTCGTAATCGCGTAGATCGTACTCGAAACGCAGCCGGTGATCCTTATAGGTCGGGTTGTAGTCGGCGAGCGTCAGGCGGAAACCTTCGATCATCGCAAGGATGGCCATCCCGGGATGCTTGTTGGGGAAGGTATCGAAGGTAAAGTAATCATATCCGCGGTGGTGCGCCCGATCCATCATCTCAAAAAGGAGGCGCCGCGCGATACCCTGCCGACGATACGCCGGCATGACACCCCCTTTGGCGCTATAGAACGTCCGCTTGTTCTCGCGATAGCCAATCTTAAATCCGGCGGGCGTGCCCGATACGGTAGCGAGGAGGATCATCAGATCCTCGCGTGCGAACGAATTGATGATGCGATCCTCCTCGAAGATGCGCACGTTCATGCGCGCAATGACGGAAAGCTGCCGGCGCGTGAGCTCTTCGACGGCGACGTCGACGGGCTCGAAGCTGGAATCTCGTTTGTGGAGGGACATACTGGACGGAGCATGCACACGAAGCATGCATAATGCACAACGATGCACCGCAATATCCGCGCTACGACGGAGAAACGCAGCATGAGCTCAAGCAGCGGCGTCCGCCGCGGGATGGAACGAGGCCGCGGCCGCCAACATCCCACAAAACAATCTGCCGTACGTTTCAGCCGGGATCGTGCGGCCCAAGCTCGGGCGGTGATGGAGACTCACGGAGGAGTTGCAGGGGCTCGAGGATCGTTTCGGGAATATCGGCGATGAAACGGCTGGGATCTGCCAGGTAATCTCCCGAGAACCGTCGGTGCTGGATGATGGGATACGAGATGAATAACTGCGTGCGGGCACGCGTCAGTGCGACGTACAGGAGGCGCAGCTCCTCATCGAGTTCGTCGGCGTCTTTGAGTGCGTAGGCCGATGGCAGAACGCCCTCGAGCGCACGGATCAGAAAGACGGCGTCGAACTCGAGACCCTTGGCCGAATGGATCGTTGAGAGCACGACAGGGCGTTCGTCGTCGTCGGTGGCTTCGGCGTCGAGCGCGGTGAGTTCGATGGGATCGAGCGCCAGGGCGGCGAGAAAATCGGCGCGGTTCGCATACGCCGATGCCATGCCGGCGAGGTGGTCAAGGTCCTGACGCCGCTTCGGAAAATCGTCGGCGTGCTTCTTCTCGAGAATCGGATCGTAATGGTCGAGAATTGCTTCGAGTTGCCGACCGAGATGGAGCCCATCAGCGGTGAGCGTCTTGAAGAGGCGGAAGAGCCTCCCGGCTGACTCACGGATGCGCGGCGGAAACGACTGAGCGGTTGCATCGCTGAGCGCATCGTCTGATTGCGCCGTGACTATTTCGATGACATCGGCCGCCGTTTTGGGGCCCACGCCCGGCAACAGCCGCAAAACGCGGTTCCAGGCCACGGCATCCCAGACGTTCTCGGCTACTCGCAGGTAAGCGGCGACATCCTTGACGTGCGCGGCCTCGCTGAGTTTGAGCCCGCCATACTTGACGAAAGGAATACCGCGCCGTCCGAGCTCGACCTCGAGCTCAAACGAGTTATAGCTGCTGCGAAACAGCACCGCCATCTCGTCGAGCGGCATCCCCTCCTCCCGCAGATGGAGCATCATCTGCGCGACGAATGCGGCTTCTTCCTGCTCATCCGTCGCGGCGACAATGGCCGGTCGCTCGCCGTCCTTTTCTTCACTGAACAACTCCTTGTCGTACTTGCGATGAGCTTTCGAGAGTACGTGATTGGCGAGATCAAGGATGGGCTGCGTAGAACGGTAATTATGCTCGAGCTTGAGCACCTCCGTGCCGGGGAAGTGCTTCGGGAAGTCAAAAATGTTGCGGAAGTCGGCCCCGCGGAAGCGGTAAATGCTCTGTGCATCGTCGCCGACGGCCGTCACATTGTTATGGATGGAGGCGAAGAAGCGCACGAGCCGCGCCTGCATGGCGTTGGTGTCCTGATATTCATCGACCAGGACCTGGCGCAGACCCGCAGCTACAGACGTCCTGATGTTGTTGTGATTTTCGAAGAGCTCGATGGTCCGGCGCAGCAGGTCGTCATAATCCATCAGGCCATGGCGCCGCTTATACACCTCGTAATCGTGCGCGAGCGTCCGCAGTGCGTCCTCAAAGTCGATAAACTGCGGATAGTCGGCCTCGAGCAAGTCGCGCAGCGGGGTCCCACGATTCCACACCGACGAGAACATCGCCTGCAGCGTGTTTTTCTTGGGAAAGCGTTTCTCGGTGCGATGGAAGCCGCGGTCGGTGCGGAGCACGTCGAGGACATCTGCCGCATCGGTGGCATCCAGGATGCTGAACCCGTTCGGGAAGCCGATCACTGGCGCGTAGCGACGCAGAATACCGAGGCAAAATGAATGGAATGTACCGCCGGCGACGCGGCTGCACCGGCCGTCGAGGAGGTCTGAGGCGCGCATGAGCATCTCGCGCGCGGCCCGGCGTGTAAACGTGAGCAACAGAATATTCTCGGGAGGCACGCCGCTTTCCACCAGATAGGCCACGCGGTACACGAGCGTGCGCGTCTTACCCGTGCCGGCGCCGGCGACGATCAAATGCGGACCGCTGCCGGCCGTGACCGCCGCGTACTGTTGCTCGTTCAGTACCTCGGCGTAGGGGATGGTAAAGTGGGCCTTCCGTGAATCGCCGGACGGCGTAAGCTTGAATGTGCGCGCCATACTCTGTTATTCGGGGATGCTCGTCAAAATCACGCCCGGTACGATAACTCGTTTGCCGACCACCGTGTATGAACCCGAAGTGTTGACGGTTCTTCGTATGTTGGAGGCTCATCCCGGCAGCCGGTGTCGGTCGACGCCAGACCTGGGCGCTGTTGAATTCTACGCGCCGTCTGAGGAACGTTGAGCCGGGCTTTCCGTCGCACCCGCGTCTCTCGGCGCATCGGCCCGGCGGCTCCAGAAGTAGGTCGTAAAGATTGTATGGGTAAAGTAATTGCGGTGGCCAACCAGAAGGGCGGTGTGGGCAAGACGACCACATCCGTCAACCTTGCCGCGTCTCTTGCCGCCACCGAACATACGACGCTCCTGATCGACATCGACCCCCAGGCTAACGGTAGCTCGGGCGTTGGCATCGACTCGAAAGAAGTCGATGCGTCGATCTATGAGATTCTCATTGGCGAGCGTTCGATAGAAGAGGCCACGCAAACGCTGGACATGCCGTTTCTCGATGTAGTGGCGAGCCATATCAACCTGGTCGGCGCTGAAATCGAGATGATCGACGTGCCCGAGCGCGAGCGGCTGCTGAAGCGCGCGCTGCAAACTGCACGCCGCAAGTATGACTTCATCGTAATCGACTGCCCGCCCTCGCTCGGTCTGCTCACGCTCAACTCACTGACGGCCGCAGATTCCGTTCTGATTCCCGTACAGGCCGAGTACTTTGCCCTCGAAGGGTTGGGCCAGCTCTTGAACACGATCAAAATCGTGCGGCAGCATCTCAACCCGGAGCTCGAGATCGAGGGTGTGCTGCTGACGATGTTCGACACGCGTCTGCGGCTTTCGAACCAGGTAGCCGAGGAAGTGCGCCGCTATTTCGGCGAGAAGGTGTTCAAAACGATCGTCCAGCGAAACGTGCGCCTGTCCGAAGCCCCGAGCTTTGGCAAGCCGGTACTGCTTTACGACGCAACCAGCATGGGCTCGCGTAATTACATGTCGCTCGCGCGCGAAATCCTGCGTAACAACGGACTCTCGCCTGCCGCGCCCGCCGGCCGCTCACGTAAGACCAAATCGGAACGGGCAACCAAGGGACACATCGCCTGATCCACGAGCTTTTTCCATCAGCACGATTTATGGCAACACGAAAAGCTGTACTCGGCCGCGGCCTGGATGCGCTACTTCCGTCGCAGCAATCCGGAAGTGAGTCGGACGATGGCGGTCGACGTACGCGCTTCGAGGACCGGGTAAGGCTTCTCGGCCGCGTGGTCGAAATCGATCTTCGCTCGGTGCGGCCCAATCCGTACCAGCCGCGCGAGACGTTTGATGAGACCGCGCTCGAGGAGCTGGCTGCTTCTATCGAGCAACTGGGCATCATCCAGCCCATCACGGTCAGGGTGCTGGATGAAGGCAAGTTCGAGTTGATCTCGGGCGAGCGGCGCCTGCGGGCCGCGAAGAAAGCGGGGCTCGAGCGAATTCCTGCCTTTGTGCGCGATGCCGACACCGAGGAGATGCTCGAGATGGCGCTCGTCGAGAACGTCCAACGCGAGGAGCTCAACCCGATCGAGGTGGCTATCGGTTACCGCCGGTTGATGGAAGAATGTGATTTGACGCAGGAGCAGGTCGCGAAGAAGGTCGGCAAGAATCGGGCGACAGTGACCAACTTCCTGCGCCTGCTACGGCTTCCCCCTCGCGTGCTGGCGAGTCTGCGCGACGGCTCGGTGACGATGGGCCACGCCCGCGCTCTGCTTTCAATCGACGACGATGACGTGCAGGAGCAACTGCTCCAGGAGATCATCGATAAGGATCTCTCGGTACGTCAGGTGGAAGACCGCGTCCGGAAACTGCGCGACAAGTCGGCAGAGTCCGAGCCGCAGACGTTGGGAGAGGCTCCTTCTGTTGCCGAATTGCAGGTGCGGGAATTTACGACGCGCCTGCGGTCTCACTTGAGCACCCAGGTGCAGATCCGGCACAAAGGGCCCGACGGCGGTCGGATCGAGATCGCATATTACTCGGATGATGATCTCGAGCGCCTCCTCGACGCAATCCTCGGCCGCTAACAGCAGGCGACCATGCGACGCCGCCTCCGCACCATACGCCTGACCGCCGCTGTTTCGGCGATGTGCGTATTGCTGGCTGGTACGGCAGCGGCGCAGATCGATCCGGCGTCCGACGACGCCTCCCACTGGGATGACCATTCGCCGCGCGGCGCACTCTGGCGGGCGGCGGCCGTTCCCGGATGGGGCCAGGCCTATAACCGGCAATACTATAAGCTGCCGGTGGTCTACGGCGGCCTTGCCGGACTCGTGTACCTCGCCGTGACGCGGCACCAGCTCTATCATTTGTACCGCGAAGCGTATTGGTACGCCGATCCGCGTCTGTGGACGGCGGACGGGCCGCTCTATCCTGAGTTTCAGTCATCGTATAATGACTTCCTGACGCGTATTGGCCGACCACCTGAACATGAGATGACGGATGCCGAAGCGGCCGAGCAGCGCCAGCGGATCGCGGGTCCTCTACGTACTTCGCGGGATGCCGCGCGCCGCAACCGCGACCTCCTCATCATCGGCACCGGCATCTTCTACACACTGACGATCCTCGACGCATACGTCAGCGCGCATATCCTCGACTTCGATCTGGGCGACGACCTCGCGCTGAACCTCCGCCCTTCGCCCATAGGCGTTCACGCCGGCCTGACATGGCAATTTTGATGCATGAGGACGGGTCTGAGAGTGTAACCGAACAAGTTGGCTTACGTCCTGTAGCAATAGCGTGGAGCCGGGGGGCTGCAAGTAAAGGCCGAAACAGACGACATGCTGAAGGTCGTCTGAACGGAGAAGCGTTCGATCGCGGTATAGAACAGTTTCTGCGGTGCGTCTGGAATTCTCCGTGATCTCTCAACATCATATCCTGTTCCACTTAACACGCAGTTGCGTATGATGGAAGGCTCGCCCCGCCGCAGGAACAGTTTGTCGATTTTCGCGCGGCGTTAATCGTGCATTATTGACCGCTTACTCATCTGCAAATCGACTTCACGTGGCCCTTTGGCCTGGGTCTTGCTGCGCAATACGGCATGAATATAAACGCAGTGCGGCGCGTAACTGTACGGTAAACAGTATATTGCACCGCCTGCCTTCCCCGCGCTACGCATAGCTTATCGTTCGAATGACCCTTCCCGATTTTCATTCAAAGAGCCCGTCCGCGCCTACGCCTCGGTCCGAGGCAGCGGATACTAACGTAGAACCCACGCTGTTCGCGAAGTGTCATCGGTTCTTCGATCCGTCGGGTGATTATACGCAGGTCAAGACCGCGAACCTGTACCCGTACTTCCGTCCGCTCGAGCGCAACGAAGGCTCGCGAGCCATCATTAACGGACAGGAAGTGATCATGGCCGGGTCGAACAACTACCTCGGCCTGACCTCCGATCCACGTGTTAAGGCAGCGGCGATTGATGCGATCGAGCGCTATGGCACAGGCTGCACGGGGAGCCGGTTCCTCAACGGCACGCTCGACATCCATATCGAGCTTGAGGAAAAGCTGGCGGAGTTCATGGGCGCCGAGGCCGGTGTGCTGTTTTCGACCGGCTACATGACCAACCAGGGCGTCATTCAGGCGCTGGCGGGCAAGAACGACATCATTTTTTCGGATAAAGATAACCACGCCTGTATCGTCGCAGGAACGCAGGTGAGCCATGCCGAATCCTGGCGCTTCCGCCACGACGACATGACGCACCTCCGGCGGTTGCTTGAGCGGGCCGCGGCAGAACGACCAGACGCAGGCAAGCTTATCGTTACCGACGGCGTGTTCTCGATGAGCGGCGTCATCGCCAACGTTCCTGAGCTCGTCAGCCTGGCGGAAGAATTCGACGCCGCTCTGATGCTGGATGATGCTCACGCGGTTGGCGTGATCGGGACGGGTGGTAAAGGCTCGGCAGCCCACTTCGGACTGAGCGATCGCGTTCACCTGACGACCGGCACGTTCTCCAAGAGCTTCGCCTCGCTGGGTGGTTTCGTGACCGGCCCGAAAGACATTATCGAGTTCATTCGGCACACAAGCTCAACGCACGTGTTCAGTGCCTCGATGCCGCCGGCAAACGTGGCCACGGTGCTGAAGTGCATCGAAATTCTGGAGACCGAACCGGAGCGCCTCGAACGGCTGTGGAAGATTTCCGACTACATGCGGGCCGGTTTTGAAGATGCCGGATTCGACGTATGGAACAGCCAGGCACCGATTATCCCGGTTGTGATTGGCGACATGATGACGTGCTTTGAGTTCTGGCGTGACTTGCTCGAAGCCGGCGTCTTCGTCAATGCCGTCGTACCTCCGGCCGTACCGCAGGGCCAGTCGATCATGCGGACGTCCTACATGGCTACGCACACCGACGACGAGCTCGACTTCATCCTCGACGCCTTCCGCCGCGTCGGCAAAAAGCACGGCATCATCGACCGCAACGGCCACGGCTGATCGTCTCAGATACTATCCCGAAGAAGAGCGCTGCGGCATTGCGCCGCGGCGCTTTTTTATTTTCGGGACGTCGTCTTAGCTTCCCGCGCTGCATCCCACATCATCCCAAGCCGATGGCAAGCACCATCACCGTCCGCCAGCTTCCGGCTGGACGCGCACGCCCTCTGATCGATTTCCCTTACAAGCTTTATGCAGACAATCCGCACTGGATTGGAATGCTCAGGAGGGATGTCGCACACACGCTCTCACCGCGCAAGAATCCGTTCTTCGAACACGGTGAGATCCAGCCGTTCGTGGCGACCAACGGCAGAGGCGAAGTCGTGGGGACGATCGCTGCCATCGTCAACGGCATGCATCTCAAGAAGTACGACGACGGCGTTGGCTTCTTCGGTTTTTTCGAGTGTGTGGAGGATTACGACGTCGCCCATGCCCTCTTCGAGCATGCGTCCGACTGGTTGCGCAGCCGCGGGCTGACGGGTGTTCGCGGCCCCACGAATCCGTCCCTCAACGACATCGCCGGCCTGCTGGTCGACGGCTTCGACCGGGAGCCCTCGCTCATGATGCCGTACAACCCGCCGTACTACAGCGAATATCTGGAGCGGTACGGCTTCGAGCGTGCGATGACGATGTGGGCGTACTATGTACACAAGAAGTACGTGCAGATGGATAAGATCAGGCGTGGCGTCGACATCGTGAAGCGGCGCAATCCATCCCTGAGTATCCGCACGCTCGATCTCACGCGCTTCGATGCCGAGGCGAAAGCCATCCTCGATATCTATAACGAGGCGTGGGCGAATAACTGGGGCCATGTGCCGATGACCGAGCGCGAGTTTGCCGGACTTGCGAAGATGATGAAGCAGGTCGTCGACCCGAACATTGTGTTTATCGTAGAGGATGCCGGTGTACCTGTCGCGTTCACACTCGCGCTGCCCGATATGAACAAGGCTTTGCGGCACGTGAAGGATGGGCGGCTGCTTCCGAAGGGGCTGCCTACGCTTCTTGGCTACGCGAAATTCGGCGGCATCTATGAGTGCCGAAACCTGCTCATGGGCGTGATGCCTGCGTATCGAGGCCGCGGGCTGGATGCGATGATGAATCTCGAACTGATCACGCGGGGGCCCGAGCATGGCTACGATGCCTGTGAGATGAGCTGGGTTCTGGATTCGAACCAGGTGCTCAAGAACAGCCTCGACGCGATGGGCGCCGTGGTCGACAAGCAGTACGCGTTGTTCGAGAAGACCTTGTAGGAGCCTGTAAACACAAAAAGCCGCTCGTCGGGGAGCGGCTTCTGCATTACTTTCGGAATCATTCCTGACGCGAGGCCCGCGGTGGTACGACACGAGGTCGACACCTCCGTCCAGGGCCAGGATATCCCGGATGATCTCATTGCAAGAGGCTGAGCAAAGCTCGTGCGCGGAGCATCGCTTTGGGCAACGATGTCCTGCATTCCTCCTACATTCGTCCGTCTTCGACGATTGCGTCGCACAGTTCAGTGTCATCCTGCCATTCAATGTTGCTCTCGCATCACTGAATTACAGGCGCACTCTTTTTTAGTACGTGCACGTCGCCGGCTCAAGGCAGCGGTACTCTACGCGCGGTGGCGAAGTCTACCGTTGCCATGTTGCTTCAGACACGATCTCTTTCCTCCTGAGTTCGATCAGATCGTAAACGACCTCATTACACTCAGCAGGCTTTCTCACCCCGAATCGCCAGATGTAAATCTGAGGATTCGGATCAGTGATTCGATCCCGTGCCGGCTGCGATTCAAGTTTCGGTACGCGTCTCGATATACGATACGCATGGCTCGAATTTGAATCCGCCGACTCGCCTGCAACCGCGTCGCTTGCGACGACAGATTGCAGATTGTCTGGAAGACGGGCGCCTCATGTAGCCCGGTGTATCAGTCGCGTCAAAGGAACGAAGTACCATGTGGTACTGGTCTTACGATACGGTGGAGACCGCGCGACGTCAACATCAAAGTGCCAACAATGTCTCCACGATAAATCCACCGAGTTATGCACACCGGCTGTCGACGACAAAGCCCCGGTCGATCGCCGGGGCTCGTCATGCTCGTGTGAGAGCGATGCCCAAAAACACTACGTGCGACTGATGGAGTGTTCGCTCACTCCCCAGGCAACATGAGGTGTCGCCAAGGTACGACGCGGCGGGCCTCCCATCCAAATCAATAACGGCTCTGCGTGCCTGCCACCCTGCCGGAGGCCTAAACCGAGCATAGTCAATAACGGTTATCAGGTCGCCTGATGTGATGCGGCAGACCGTTACAGTCCGAGATGGCTCAGGAAAATGCCGAGCGAGCGGGGTACAAGGATGATCGTGATGATGAGGCCGCCGACGGCACCGCCGAGATGAGCTTCATGTGCGATCCCACCGCGAACGCCGTCACTTTGGCGCATCGCATACGCTGAACCGGCTACGTACAACACGGCAAAGACGATCGCCGGGATGGGCAGTGCGAAGAAGACGTAGAGCAGCTCGAATGGAAAGAACAGACAGAAGGCGAACACCACGCCGCTGATCGCCCCCGATGCCCCGACGGCGGCATAATCTGGATCATCGCGATGCCGCAGCAGCGTGAAACCGTGCGCGGCCAGCTCCGAGCCGAAGTACAATGCCAGAAATCGCACCGGCCCCATGATCATCTCCAGCAAGGGTCCGAAGAAATACAGCGTGATCATGTTGAAGGCCAGGTGCGCCAGCCCCGCGTGAACAAAGCCGCCGCTGATCAGGCGGAAGTACTGTTTGCCTTTGATGATCTCGCGCGGCTTAAAGGCCAGGCGGTCGAGCAGCGACGAATCGAAATACAACGCATACGAGCTCACCAGAATATTCAGGATGAGCAATAGCAGCGTAAACGGCGTCGACGAAAGATCGGTCATAAGCGGCGTGCGCCTAAGGATCAGCTGGGACGAGCGCTCAGGCCGCCGGCATCAGGTTCAGGATCGACTCGAAGATCACCCGGCCGTCTTCATTGCCGAGGATCGCCTCAACGCACCGCTCCGGGTGCGGCATCATCCCCATCACGTTGCCGCCTTCATTGATGATGCCGGCAATGTTGCGTTCGCTGCCGTTCGGGTTCGCCTCTGCGGTCACGCGCCCCGCTGCATCGCAATAGCGGAAGACGACTCTGTTTTCATCCTCCAACCGATCCAGTACATCATCTTCAGCGACGTAATTGCCGGCTCCGTGCGCCGCAGGAATCCGCAACACCTGCCCCGGCTCGGCGAGGCGCGTGAAAATCGTATCGGCATTCTCAACACGCAGCCGCGTGTCTTGCGAGATGAATCGAAGCGAGTCATTGCGGATCAGCGCGCCGGGCAGCAGCCCCGATTCGCATAACACCTGGAAGCCGTTGCATACGCCGAGTACGATTCCGCCGGAGTTAGCGAACCGAATCACATCTTGCATGATCGGAGAGAAGCGAGCGATCGCGCCCGCGCGTAGATAGTCACCATGGGCGAACCCGCCCGGCACGATGACTACATCCACATCTCCAAGAGATCTCTCCTTGTGCCAGACAAACCGGGCATCCTGCTCAAAAACATGCTTGGCGGCGTGGTAGGCGTCGTGATCGCAGTTCGAGCCAGGGAAAACTATGATGCCGAACTTCATGAGGGCTAAGGCTGGTGTGAGGAAAGGCGGTTCTTACGCGCGGCAGGCATGTTGAAACCCTGCAGCAGCGAAATATAACGTGAATACGGATGCCGGTTTCTGCGGCGCCAGGTAATGTCGGCGAGAACCAACGGTGAACGAAGGGCAGGCTGTGACGTTTGCATATGCGCCGACCTCAATCCCCCTTCGATAAACCCTGTCTCGCATCCGAACCGTGTTAACCCCGGAGTTACTACGGAACATCCGCCGTCTCGAGATCCGCACACGTGGTCTCGTCAACAACGTGTTCGGCGGCGAATACCATTCGGCGTTTCGTGGCCGCGGGATCGAGTTTGCCGAGGTCCGGCCGTACCAAATCGGCGATGATGTCCGGCAGATCGACTGGAACGTATCAGCGCGCACCGGAGATACGTATGTAAAGGTGTTCGAGGAGGAGCGCGAGCAGACCGTGCTGCTGGCTGTGGATGTCTCGGCCTCCGAGTCTTTTGGATCGGCCACTCGTTTCAAACGGGAAGCAGCGGCAGAAATTTGTGCCGTGCTCGCCTTCAGCGCCGTCCAGAACAACGACAAGGTTGGGCTGCTGCTGTTTTCGGATATCGTCGAATTGTTCGTGCCGCCGAAGAAAGGCCGGAAGCATGTGCTGAGGCTCATCCATGATTTGTTTGCGTTCGAACCGAAATCGCGCGGGACAGACATCAACGCTGCCCTTCAGCACACCATGCGCGTGCTCAAGCAGCGCGCCGTCGTCATCGTCTTGAGCGATTTTTTGGATGAGGATTTCGAGCGCTCGCTGAGGGTGGCTTCGCAAAAGCATGATCTGGTTGCCATCGAACTGTTCGATCGACGGGAAGAAGCGTTACCGGAGGCCGGGCTCGTGCGTTTGCAGGATGCCGAATCGGGGCAGGAGGCCGTGATCGACTTGCGTAGTGCCGACGTCCGTGAATCGCTGGCACGATCGGCCCACATGCGCCGGGAACGCGTCGACGGAATCATGGCCCGGTTGGCAGTGGACCATGTGCGGATTCGTGCCGACGAAAACTATGTCGATCCGCTGGTGCGGTTGTTTCGCCGACGAAATCACAGCCGCGCATGAGCCCGCGCCTTCTGCTGATTATCGCCTTGATTGCAGGCTTCGGCGCGCCGGCCGGCGTTTCGGCACAGCGTGCGCGCATCGTCCTGCCGGATGACACGATCCGCGTGGGACAGCCGATCGAGCTCCGCATTGTCGCCGAGTACCCGGCCGAGTTCGACCTCGACATTCCTCGACCGGCGGGAGGTGAGCCCGCCATGCTGGGCGATTTCGAGCTCAACCGACTCATCGACCGTACCGTCGTGTCGGTCGACTATATGCAGATCCGAGACAGTATCGTATTTGAAGCGATGACGTTTGCCCTCGACACGGCGTCGATCGCGGGTGAACGCCTACTCTTAATCGGCTCGCGCGATACGTCCGAAGTCTTGCTCGCACAGGTTCAGGTTCCGGTGGCTGCAACGTGGCAGGAAGGCGATCCACCGCGTGACCTTGCGCCTATCGTCGACATCCCCGACCGCCGGTGGATCTGGGGCGTGGTCGCCCTCGCATTAGTGGTGGCTGCGGTTGTGTTCTGGCTAAGACGCCGTGCGCGGCGGCGCGGCGAAGAGCCGGCGGCCGACGACCCGCGGCCCGCGCCCATCGACGAGGCCCGCCTACGGCTAAAGCAACTCGGAACTGAGATCCCCTCGACGCCGGAACTACGGCATGGCTTCGCTATCGAACTGACCGACATCATTCGAACATATATCACGCGGCGATTCAGCGTTTCGGCTCACGAAATGACATCGCGCGAAATCCTCCATCATCCATCCATCTCCTCCATGCTCGACAAGTCGACCGTCGACGCATCGCGTCTGCTCGATCTCGTTGATCGCATCAAGTTTGCGCGCGTCGACGCGTCGGGGCCGATGCTCAGAACCAGCCTCGACGAGTCCGCCACCTGGCTTTCTGAAATGGAAGCGCAGGCCATCAGGTCGGAATCTGAACACGTCGAGGTGCCGGCATGATGTTCTCGGATCGTTTGCTCGACCGATTGTCGCGAGCGCGCCGGGTGGCCGTCCTCACTGGGGCGGGCATCAGCGCGGAGAGCGGCGTGCCCACGTTCCGCGACGTCGAGGGACTCTGGCAGCGCTTCAAGCCCGAAGAGCTCGCGAACGTCGAGGCATTTCTGGATAATCCCGAGCTCGTTCAGGGATGGTACAGCCACCGCCGGTCGCTCGTCTCGGAGACTGCGCCCAACCCCGGCCACGATGCGCTCGCCCGGATGCAGGACATGTTCGACTCGTTCACGCTGATTACGCAGAACGTGGACAATCTGCACCAGCGAGCGGGCAGCCGCGACGTGATCGAACTGCACGGCAATATTATGCGGAGCTACTGCATCGACTGTGGTGCGGACGACGTAGCTAATGACGACGTAGCTGATGTGGCTGGGGCGGGTGTTGACGACGGCATCCGGCGCTGCCGTTCGTGCGGCGGACTGATCAGGCCGGACGTCGTCTGGTTTGGGGAGATGCTTCCTCAAGACGCATTCGCCGAAGCAGAAAGTGCAGCGTTTGCGTCTGACGTCTTCTTCAGCGTCGGCACGAGTGCGGCCGTGTACCCGGCGGCAGCGCTGCCGTTGACCGCAGTCGAAAACGGCGCTTACACGGTCGAGATCAACATTGAAGAGAGTAATATTGCGATGTATATGGATGAAGTGATCTCGGGTCGGGCGGGCGAGGTCCTTCCGCAGTTGCTGGACTCCATCGAAAGCGTTCGCGGATGACGGTCCTCACGTTCGCGCAACCATACTGGCTTCTGCTGCTCGTTTTCGTTCCGCTCGTAATTTGGCGGGGATGGCGAGCGCTCGACTCACAATCGGCGGCCGTACGGTTCAGCAGCCTGCGCCTACTCGAGGGCGCGCCGCAAACATGGCGCGTGCGGCTCCGCCCCCTCCCCGTCGTGCTGCGCGGCGTCGCCATCGCCCTCGCGATCGTGGCCATGGCCAGGCCGCAGGAGCGCAACGTCTACGTCGAGCACACATCCGAAGGCATCGACATCATGCTCGTGCTCGACACATCAACGTCGATGCGGGCGCGCGACTTCCATCCCAACAGATTTGAAGCTGCACGAGACGTAGCGGCAGAGTTCGTCCGCAACCGAACATCCGACCGCGTCGGCCTCGTCGTCTTCGCGGGCAAAGCGTTTACTCAGGCACCTCTAACTATCGACTATCAGTTTCTGCTGCGGATGCTCGGCGAAGTGCAGATCGGCGTAGTTGAAGATGGAACGGCGATCGGTAACGCACTGGCCATGGCGGTAGCACGCCTGAGGGAAAGCGATGCCGCCAGCCGTGTGGTGATTTTATTGACGGACGGCCAGAACAATCGCGGCGAAATCGATCCGGTGACGGCAGCGGAACTTGCGCGGACGCTCGGAAGCCGCGTTTACACGGTTGGCGTGGGCCGCGTTAGCGGTGCGTCTGACGACGATCCTGAGCAGTTGCGCCACCCCGCGATGCCCGCGACCGTTGAAATCGACGAGGCCTCGCTCCGGCACATCGCGGAGCACACCGGCGGGCAATATTTCCACGCGGGAAGCAAAGAGGCGCTCCGGGCGATTTACGCCGAAATCGACCGGCTCGAGAAATCCGAGATTGAACAACTCGTCCACACTGAGTATGGCGAGCGTTTTGCTCTCTTCTTGTGGCCGGCCTTTGTTTTTTTCCTGATCGAGATTGTCCTTCGCGCCACTGCCTTTCGGCTCTGGCCCGCCTGATTCACATGCAGACCATCAATACATCGCCCATTGAGCACGCCACCTGAACGTGGAATGGCTGCATCCATATAGTCATTTTGCCTGGATAGGCGTCGCCATTGTGGCGCTGATGCTGGCGCATGCCGTAAAGTCGACGCGTCGAGATCGGGATGCATTTGCTCGGCCCGGCGTGCTGGAGCGACTTCTGTCGGGCAGCGGAGAGGCGAATGGCCGCTTCCGTCAGATTTCGCTTATCGTAGCGGCCGCGGCGTTGGCCGTTGCGCTTGCGGGGCCTCGCTTTGGGACGTCGCCGCGAGAGGTTTCGTCGCGCGGGCTGGACCTGGTGATTGCTCTGGATCTATCGGCGTCGATGCTGGCCGAAGACATCGCACCGAACCGTCTGGAGCGGGCGCGGCTGGAACTCCTGCGGCTCGTCGACCGCCTCGAAGGCGACCGCGTTGCGCTGGTCACGTTCGCCGGCGATGCCTTCCTTCAGATGCCGCTGACAACGGATCGCTCGGCCTTCCGGCAGTTTCTCGACGCAGCATCACCTGAGCAGATCCCGACGCCGGGGACGGATTACGGAAACATGCTCCTCGCGGCCCAGCGGGCGTTTACCGATGATGCCGATGGTGCCGATAGATCCCGGGCCATCCTCATCGTCTCGGACGGCGAGAACCACACCGCCGACCTCAGCACCGAGCTCCGCCGCATGGAGCGCGTCGGCATCGCCGTTTTCGCTATCGGCATTGGCGACGACGCGGGCGCGCGCATCCCGATGAGGCGGGCAGGCGGTGTGGTCGAATATCGCCGCGACCGGTCGGGCGAGGTAGTCTTGACGCGGCTCGAGCGCGAGAGCCTGCAACGCCTGGCCGCACCCGACCATTACTTTGAGATAGGCATATCAAGAAGCACGGTTGACCAGTTCCTGCCCACACTCAATCAATTGCAGCGAACTTCCCTCCAGACAACGACTTATGAGGACTATATCGAACGTTATCAATGGCCTCTTATGCTTGCACTGATATTATTGGGGATGGAAGCATTTGCAGGGCCTCGACGACGGCGGGGTGAATCCACGTGATGCGCGGACTGATCGTCATATTGCTCCTCGTGACCGGGATCCTCGGCGGTGACGTGCTGAAGGGCAACCGTGCCTACGGCGACGGCGATTACGCTCGTGCCGAAGAAGCATATCGCAGGGCCCTGACCCGCGCCGCCGATCTATCGCCCGACCATCGCTTCGCACTAGAGCACAACCTGGCTGCGGCGCTGTACCGATCAGGGAATTTTGAAGACGCACGCATCGGCTTTGAGCGCGCCGCGAACCTCGCGCCCGGGGGTTCTGAACGCGCGCGTGCCGCCTACAATGCCGGTAATGCAGCGATGGCGGCAGGCAGTTACGCCGAGGCGGCCGATCTTTTTCGTCATGCGCTCCGTGCCGATCCGGGCGATGAAGATGCGCGCATTAACTACGAGTACGCCCGGCGGATGGCACCGCCGCCCGACGACGAGGAGCAGGATTCCATGCACGACGGCCAGGACGAGTCGGATGGGAACGACGATGCCGACGATAGCGGCCAAGAGGGATCCGACGGATCCCCAGACGACCACTCAGGCGAGGAAGGCGCGCCTTCGCACGAACCGGGCGACAGCGATCCAACGGATGCGCCGCCTCACGACGTGGAAGGTGACGGTCTGCCGGAAGATGCACCTCCAGAGATGCCGCAAACCGAGCCGACTATGATGACGGAAGAGGAGGCTGAGCAGATCCTGAACGCACTACAGCGCTCGGAAGGCCAGCTGATGCGTGAGGTCCAGCGCGCGCCCGCCATCCCGCGCAGAGTGGAGAAAGATTGGTGAGGTTGACCCACGTCCATATCGGGGTTCTTCTGCTGGTGTTGCTCTCGGCAATGGCCGTGCCGGCGGAGGCTCAAGTTCGTGTGGAGAGCCGGCTGAGTCAGCGCGAGATTGCCCTGCATGAGCGGGTAGAATTGACGGTACGGGTGACCGGCGCCGCGCCGGAGACCATTCGCGACCCGCGTTCACCGCTTACCACCGGCCTCGTACCGCGACGGCCGGCACGGCGTACGGAGACGGCGGGTGCCGTCGAGTTCTCGTGGATATACGAACCCGTGTCTACAGGCACAGCCACGATCTCCGGCGTCGAAGTCACCGTCAATGGGCAGCGGTTGCACACGGCCGAGCATCAGGTAAGCGTCACCTCAAACCGCTCGGCGCCGGCCGCCGGGCCGGGCATCACCACCGGCCGCGACATTTTCATCGCCGCCACGCCCGACCGCGAGACCGCTTTCGTGCATGAGCAGGTCACGGTTGAATACCGCCTCTTCTTCCGCAGCGGCGTCCAGCTCCGGCAAAGCCGGCTCGCGGGATCGTGGGATGCGCCGGGCTTCTGGCGAGAGGAACTGGATGTGGATCTCAGGCCCGCACCCGACCGGAGGCTGGTTGACAACATTGTATACAATTCAATCCTGCTGAAGCGCGTTGCCATGTTTCCGACGCGGTCAGGCCGCCTGTCGGTTGACCCGCTGCGGATTGAAACCGAGGTGCGGCCTCGACATGGCAGCGACTTCTTCGACTCGTTCTTCGCCTTCGGCAACCGCTATCGAAACATCGAGCTCGAGTCTCCCCCGATTCAAATTGACGTCCGGCCGCTGCCGGCCGGCGCGCCACCGGGCTTCACCGGTGCCGTGGGCGACTTCGATGTCAACTTTAGGACGAGCTCTCCGCGCGTCTCGCAGGGTGAGGCCGTGCATCGGCGGATCAACATCCAGGGAACGGGCAACCTTGCGATGATCGAACCGCCGCCTGTACCCGAGACAGATGACTTCGACGTCTTCCCGCCTCGGGTGGCCGATCGCATCGATCGCTCGGGGCGAGC
>Ga0209487_1001663_pt1 | contig 18596 bp, 17 predicted proteins | sample Poulit2012_FD_187524 | JGI IMG/M metagenome (GOLD analysis project Ga0209487, IMG submission 187524) | Agricultural soil microbial communities from Georgia to study Nitrogen management - Poultry litter 2012 (SPAdes) (version 2) | ecosystem: Environmental > Terrestrial > Soil > Agricultural land...
TCGTTGGTGGCCAATTGTTTATGGGGCATGTAGCTCCTGCATATCGATTGCGGTTGAAAAAAATGTCTTCTCTCAGACTACGGATACAACGTTCTGCATCTCCCGAAGTGCGCCGCCCGGCGTGGTCGCGCTGGGTTCAGTTGACGGGAGGTATTGTGCTTTTCGGTCTCGCCGTCGCACTTATGATTCAGAGCGGCCTCGGCCTCGGCCCCTGGGATGCCTTTCACTATGGCTTGTATCGACTGACAGGGATGAGCGTCGGCGTGGCCATCATTCTCGTGGGCGTCGTCATCGTCGCCGCCACCTACCTCATCAACGTCCGCCCCGGCCCCGGCACGATCGCCAACATGATCCTCATCGGCGTCTTCGCCGATGTCATGCTGCAGCTTCTGCCACCGGCTGGATCCTGGTTTACAGCCGTCGTAATGTTTGCCGCCGGCGTCCTGCTCACGGGGTTCTCCACGGGCATGTACATCGGCGCCGGACTCGGAAAGGGTCCGCGCGACGGACTCATGATCGGCATCAGCCAACGAACGGGCTTCAGCGTCGGGCGCGTCCGTACGGGTCTTGAGATTGCCGTACTGGGCATTGGATGGGCAATGGGAGGCGTGGTGGGTATCGGTACGATTATCTTCGCGCTCACCATAGGTCCGGCCACGCAGTGGAGTCTCCAACTCTTTGGGATGTCCACGACGGGCGCCGCGCCTGCACATCCCGTACGCCCCGTCTCCGAGACGGCGCTGCCTCGCGCCGCATAACGCTCGTTGAGTACAGCCGTCCCCGGTGCTTGACGCTATGACTCTGTCCTCGGCACGGCTGGAGGCCAATCGAACAGCCTCCTGAGCCTGAAGAGCAACTCCCCACAGAAAAAGCAAGCTAAAAGCTCATCGCCTCTTAAGTCCGCGGCGCAGTGGCCGATACGCTTATCAACGAGCGTTTCAAGTCATAGCCGTGGCGCGTCATGGGCACCCTCGAAGTTGTCATTTTCGCACTTTGGATTGCACCTGTCATCGGTGTGTCGCTCGCGTTCCGGATCCAGTCGAAAGCTGCCAGGCGCGAGCTACGCGAGTTCACGACAGATCGCACGGTGGAGTATTCCGCTGCTCGCCGGCTGGTTCATGAGGTAGAGCCCGTTGCGTCCCTCGCCGGGTATTCGTCCGAACTTGCTCCGGCTGACGTAGCCACCAGCTACCGACTTTGCTTGAACTGACGGCAACTCAGGCGGGCACAGCATCTTGTAAAATCCGGTTTCGGCTTTCCCGGATGACGGCATAGCGAGCGAACCCCCATCCCGTTCGCTCGCGCCGTCGAATGGCCTGTCAAACAGCCGAATGTCATCATCGCCGCGACTCAGATGAGGAACGCAACCGCCGCATCGGCGTGAAGATCGCGCTCCGTCATTCTGAAGATCAAGCTAAGCGCACACGATGACCTCGCCGCGAGTGCTCACCCTCCTCCTTACCGCTGCCCTATTGATCGTTGGCTGTAACGGCACGGCTGCGCCGCACAACAACGACAACGATCGCGAGCCTGACGTCCCCGGCGATGTCATTAACGAGCGAATCGAGTCCGAGGAGCACGACTTCCGGCTGGTCCGTGTGGCTTCAGGGCTCGAGCATCCATGGTCATTCGCGTGGCTGCCGGATGGAGGGATACTCGTCACCGAACGACCCGGCCGACTGCTTCTGCTCGACGGCGACGAACGCAGCGAGATTGACGGCCTGCCGGAGATACATGCCCAGGGTCAGGGCGGATTGCTCGATGTTGTCGTGCATCCAGATTACGCCGCGAACGGTTGGATCTATTACTCGTATTCTTCGCCGTGTTCGGACGGAAACAGTGCGACCGCCATCGACCGCGCCCGGCTTGATGGCACGACGCTCGTCGACCGCGAAACGATCTACACTCAAGCGCCATGCGTAAGCCCGGGCCGCCACTACGGCTCGCGCATCGTCTTCCCCCGCGATGGTACGCTGATCTTTTCGATCGGCGATCGCGGTCAGCAGAATCGGGCTCAGGACCCCGCCGACCCTTCCGGCTCGACGCTCCGCATCAACGACGACGGCAGCATCCCCCAGGACAATCCATCCTGGGATGAGGAAGGAGCGGTCGCGGCGCTGTACTCAATGGGTAACCGCAACATCCAGGGGATGACAATCCACCCGCAGACGGGTGACGTCTGGGCCACCGAGCACGGACCGCAGGGCGGGGACGAGGTCAACGTGATCGAAGGCGGGCTCAATTACGGCTGGCCTGTGCAAACGTACGGCGTTCAGTATCGCAGCGGCGAGCAGATCGGCGATCCGCAGGTCGAGGGAATGGAGCCGCCGATCATCGAGTGGACGCCGTCGATCGCTCCGTCTGGACTTGCCTTCTATGACGGCGACGCCTTCAGCGGGTGGCGTGGCAATTTGTTTGCCGGTGCGCTCGCCTTCCAGCAGATCCGCCGACTGGTCGTCGACGGGCACAGCATCACCCATCAGGAAGTGCTGCTTCGTAATGAAGTCGGCCGCATCCGCGACGTACGCACAGGCCCCGACGGATACATCTATTTTGTGACTGACGATTCCTCCGGCAGTCTGTATCGCATGGAGCCGGTTCCGGCCACCGAATAGCGTAGGCCACTCTCTCCCATCCGCCTTCATCATTGACGATCGCCCTTCTCTTGACGCTCGTGCTGACGAGTGTCTCGGTAGATACTACATCCACCGAGGAGGTTCGTCCGCCGGTCCGTCCGACCACGTGGTTCGTCCTGCCTCATGCCTTCTACACGCCGGAGACCGGCATTGCGGGAGGTGGTGCCGCAAGCTTTGTGTTCGGTGCACATCTGCCACGACCCACCAACATTCAGGCCGCGGTCACTATCACACAGCGCCGTCAGTTCATCGTGGAAGTCTATCCGGATATTTTCCTGGATGACGGGCGCGTTCGAGTCAACATGTCGGCAGCGGCGATGCGGTACCCCGACCTTTTCTTCGGCGTCGGCGGAAGTACGCCCGGCGCCCTTGAGGAGAGCTATACGGCCACGCGTTTCGAGGCGGATGTCGAGGCGGTTCGGACCAGCGCTCGAGGCGTCGGCTTCGGTGTTGTCGCACGGGTGCGAGACGAGTCTATCAGCGACGTATCGCCCAACGGAATCCTCTCCTCCCAAGTCGTTGCCGGGAGCTCAGGCGGTTGGCTCGCCGGCGTCGGCCCCATGTTCGTAGCCGATACACGCGATAATCTATTCACCGCCTCCACCGGCCACTACGTTCGCGCTTTCGCGATTTACCACGGCGCCGCTACCACAAGCTCATTCAACTTTCTACGGCTCACGTTCGACGCCCGCCGCTTCGTCACGCTCCGTGGTCGTCATATCGCGGCGGCGCAGGTCTTTGTGGATGCGACGACGTCCGATGCGCCGTTTACGTTGATGCCGATGGTCGGCGGCTCCCGCAGGTTACGGGGATACCACGAAGGGCGCTTCCGTGACAGGATCTCGGCCGTCGCGCAGGCGGAGTATCGTTTTCCGGTATTGTGGCGCGTCGGCGGAGCAGCGTTCGCGGCCGTCGGCGGCGTCGGTCACAGCATCAGCGACTTCAGCACCGATCACATCCGTGCCTCGATTGGCGGCGGGCTGCGCTTCCGCCTTAACGAATCGGGCGTGACCGCACGAATCGATTACGCGGTTGGCGCCGACGGCGGGGCGCTTTATCTGACATTACTCGAGGCGTTCTAAAAGCCTCTAACGCGCCGGCCTATTCGAACCAGGTCGACTCCACGCGAACCGAGTCGGCCTCGAACGAGCGCGTAAACTTCCGGAACCCACCCACGCGCATCTGCCCACGCTTCAGGTCGGCACCGGATTCCTGGTGATAAAACTCGGCCTCTCCGGCATCGATGCGGAAGTTGACATCGAAGGCGCGGATATCTTGCGTTCCGCTGTTCGTGACGAGGTACTCCACGTGGACGAACGAGCTATCACCTTCGGCCGTTCGCCACCATTCGTTGATCACAACATCGACAGCCGCTACGACTTCCTCCGATTCTGATCCTTCTTCCAGGAAGATCGTCGCTTCAGCGGTCCTGTTCTCCCTCACACGAACGGTCACGCTGTTGGCCTCGTAGCCGGGCTTCCGGGCGTGGATGGTATAATTGCCCGCCTCGATATCCCTCAAAGCGAACCGGCCTTGTCGGTCCGTAACGAGCGCGTCGGTCGGCGGACTCGTCGTGACGCTTGCGCCTTGCACCGGCTGGGAGGTCGCATAATCAAGCACGAGTCCGTCGATGCCGCCGGCGAGTTCAGGGCCGAGGTCGCCTTCCTTGCAGCCGGCGAGAAGCAGGCCGGCCGCGAGTGCCATCATGCACAGACTAAAAGAGGAGATCCGCTGGACCCGCAGTCGAGGCAATATCAATCTTCGAATCACTTCTTGGCGAGGAGGTAAATGATGGTGTTCACGACGGGTTTATCGGCTGATTAAGCAAAAACTTAATCGAGGACTGATGTTGCAGCGTCTCCAAAATTGCAGTACGAACCGCGTAGAGCTGATCGCTTGAACGCCGCCGTTCACCACCAACGTGGGTAATACGTTATCCCCGTCTGAACGCCCCATACGCTGTCGTTGAGCTTGCCTTGCTGGACGCCATCGAGGCCGTCCTGCAGCATGTAGTCGAACCGGTACCCGAGCGAGATGCCGACCGATGGCGTGAGCATGTACTCGACGCCCCCGCCGGCACCCACGAACGTAAACATGCCGTTGCCGAAGCCCTGCTTCCACTCGTTCTGCACGAGTAGCCCAACACCCGCGGTTACGTATGGCGTGAACCTTTCATTGGGCATCCACAGATACCGCATTCCGAGTCCGAACTTGCCCTGCACGCGCGAGAACCCACCACGGGCAGCGATGCCGCCCACAGATGCGTCGATCATACCGAACAGCCGGTCCGTAACTCGGACGGTAGCATCAAGCGAACCCACCGGCCGCATCAACGGATCGCGGTAGTTGCCCTGGTATCGCTGCGTGCCCATCTGCACGCCGACACCGGCGAAACTGCGGTAGCTGCCCGTAGGCCTTCCGAAATAACTCAGCGCAGCGGTTTCGTCGACCCTGGCATCGTATTCGGCGAATGCCTCCGAATTCGCGTCGTTCGGATTCTGAAGTGCCCACATATTCTCCCGAACGCCTTCGATGATCAGGCTCTTAACCGACTCCTCGATCGCTTCAGTTACCGCAAGCACAGGAGGCTCGTTGAATGTATAACCGGCCTCCGTTTCGAGAAGTCGGTTGGCATCCACGTACCGGAATAATCCCGCATCGACCTTCTGCGAGATGATCGTCTTCGTCGAGTACACCGTCTTCAACACGCGGCCCGATTGCGTCGATACCGCCCGCAGGTAGACCGTCACCTGGTCCTGCCTAAACTGGCCGGCCGCGCCGGCGCCGAAATATCGCACGCCCGCTCCGCCGGTAATCACGTTCGTATCGTACCCGATGATGCCGCCTTCGAGGATCACGCCCGCATACAGCAGCGGTGGAAGCGGGCCAAGCGGCTCGCCGTTCGGGCCGGTGTGCTGCGCACGAATCGACTGAATAATCTGCCGCTCGTTAAGGAGGTTCGAGAGCCCCTCGCGCTCTATCGGCGCGAACCAGCCCGACTCTTCCAGCGCGCGCATCAGGATCGACGTCGAACCCTGCGTTACGGCCGTCGACCAGCTCGCCATGTTCTCGGCCTGCTTGTACTGCCCCGTCTGGTCACGGAAACGATAAACAGCCACCACCACCTTCTCCTCAGGCGGGGGCAGGCGCCGCAACTCGGCACCAGCACGCGTCTCGATGCCGGGGTGCGCCGCCGTCGTTTCTAAGGGCGCCATATAATTCGCGCAGCCCGATGCAAACACTGCGGCGGCCAATAGCGCCAGTGTGAGTCTGCAGTTAAACGTCGACATCAGTATGACGGAATCGTGATGACGGATTCATCGCCGGAGAGCACGTCGAAGACGCGAATCGACACGCCGCTCAGCCCCGGCACCACCTCGACGATGTAATCACCAAGGTCGAAGCGGCCCTCCTGCGTCAGGTCGAGATCTCGGAAACGATTGTGCACGAGCTCGCGCGAGAGCTGGCTCAGGATCTGCCGCTGCAAGCTGTTCTGAAAATCGTCGAACGGGTTGCGCATGAAGCTCGATGTCTGGCCCGTCTCGGTGTCTTTCTGCGCCTCGGCCGACTGCAAGAGCCACGAATAGTTGAGATAGGAGCCGCCAAACGCGGGATTCTTCGGCTGGTATACAAACTGTTGCGCCCCGGCCGGCCGCGCGGAGGTGCATACCAGGAGCAGCGTCGCGAAACCCAACGCGGCGCCGAGCCTGCCCCACGCCGTAGCAATCCGCCCCGCCGAAAGCTGTGCTAATCGATTCTGCGGCGATCTTTTAATAGACATATTCTTCCCTGGCTGAAAGTCCCTGAACAAATCGGTGCGTGTAGAAAAGCCCCTGCTGCGCGGCCGCCTCGACCATTTCCTCTCTCGGCTGAAGCTGCGTTTGAAACGCCACCTCGTCGTTCACATGCACCAGAATGCGCGTGCCGATATTCGGTAGCGGTTGCTCGCGCACCACGATGGTAAAGTTGACGGCTCCCTCAGGGGCGATCCAACTCGCATGAAACAGCGCGTAGAAATCGCCGCCGAGCCGCGTTTGCGTCTCATCCACCACGAGCCCGTCGATCTCGATTCGCTGCAGCCCGTCCTGATCACCGCCCACGACGCCCGCCTCCGCAACCCGCCGCAACTGCGCGTATTGCCGCATCAACGTGTCGTACCCTCCGCCACCTCCTGCACATTCTGAGGCGTGCGCAACGAATCCTGTGCCGCCGCCTTGTTTACAGGCAACCACAGCAGCACCGCCAGCATGACGAGCACGAATGGATATGGGGCGAAAGTCTTCACATGCATCGGTTCACGTATCGGCCACGGCCGGCGCACCCAAAATGCCTCCGGGTAAATTCATATTGCGTTGCCGTGGGCGGTTTCCGGCCTCTTGTTCTTCGCTTTCCCAAGACCGATTGCCCACAGCCGGTAACCATTGGCCGCTTTTTTTTGGGGAAGAACCGGGCTCGGCCTCGCCTTCGTTCACTAACCGTGCGCCGGGACGGTGACGGCCGGCGGCCTGCGCCAACGGCTCTTGCGTCGAGCGCCGGGACGCATGGAATCACACTTTCCAGCAACCTCCGACAAACGCCCGCGGTCGGACTCTGCGTCCGAACGGCGGGCATAAGAGCTACTGCTCGGAGCGGATGCCATTATCGTCCCGGTGCACAGCCGAAGATTGTGGCAAGGCCGAACCCGGTTCCCCCCTAACCATAATCAGGTGACGGCCGGCGCAAGCGATCGAAAAGACATGCCGGGCCGGCCGCACAGGATCATCCCGTTACAGTCAATCCGTTTGTCTCGTTGCCCTACTCGGAGCTAAAGGACTATCTCGATGCGCTCGTTGATCGATTTGAGCGTGTCGACTTCATCGACGCCGACCCGATTGCGGTGCCTCACGGTTTCGACGATCCTCGAGACCGTGAGGTTATCGGCTTGTATGCGGCGATCCTGGCATGGGGGCGGCGCCAGACGATCCTCGACAAGATGGCAGAGCTCTGCGAGCGGATGGACTACCGGCCCTACCGCTTCGTGTACGACTTCGCCAAGTCGGGTGATGCGGGTTCGCTGGCGGGTTTCAAGCACCGGACGTTCCAGCCGGAGGATGCGTACTGGCTGACGCACAACCTGGGGCTTCTGCTGCGCCGCTACGGCTCGGTCGAGCAGCTCTTTGCGCGCCACCTCGGCGCAGGTCGGTCGATTCACAGCGCCATCGAAGGGTTCAGCAACAGCTTGCTGACGGAAGATGCCGCAACGCCGGCTCGCCTCAAGAAGCACCTCGCGCGGCCGTCCACCGGCAGCGCGTGCAAGCGGCTGAATATGTACCTGCGCTGGATGGTTCGGCCGGGGCCGGTCGACTTCGGCGCGTGGTCGGCGATCGAGCCGTCCGAGCTCGTGCTTCCGCTGGATGTCCACTCCGGGCGCCAGGCGCGCGAACTCGGCCTCGTTGAGCGCCGGGCAGACGACTGGCGCGCCGCGCTGGAGCTGACCGAAAACTGCCGCCGCCTCGACCCGGACGACCCCGCCAGGTACGACTTCGCGTTCTTCGGCGCCGGTGTTTACGGCGTCTCTTTGGATGCGCGGTTCACGGGAGCGAACAAGCTGACCTCCATCGACTCGCCGAGTGATCGGTAAGTACGATTGTGGTAGAGCAGCGGACGGCGGCCGTCGTACCCACTGCCTTCGAGCACGCGCGCCACGATGATGGTGCTGTCTCCTGCGCGGTGCCGGGCCGTGGTCTCGCAGTGAAGCGATGCCACGGTGCCGTCGATAATGAGGCGTTCGGCATCCATCAGTTCGATCGGCGCGAACTGTTCTTCTGAGTCAAGGCCCGACGTGGCAAAGTGCTGCCCGATCGCGGCCTGGTCTTCGGCCAGAATGTTGACGGTAAAACGGGGCGCCTCGTTGATGGCATCGTGCGATCCTGACTGCCGGTCGACGTTGAACAAGATCAGCGGCGGATCGACCGAAACGCTCGTAAACGATCCGATCGTCATCCCGCGCGGCTCATCGTTGCTGAAGAACGTGATCACCGTCACCGGCGATGGTACGTACCGCATCACACGTCTCAATCCCTCTCCCGTAAACGCACCAGACATGAAACTGAATTTGGATCGTCAATAAGAGTTTTGATCACTTCGGCCCGTTCAGGTGAAAACGTCTTTCACTCGGCTAAAGAACGATTTCTGATTGCGTTCGTCATCGGGCCGCGGAACGAACGCATCCGACTCGCGCAGTTGCTCAAGAAGTTCGCGATCCCTCGCGGACAGGTTCTGCGGCGTCCACACGTGGATGCGGACCATCTGGTCGCCCGTTCTCGAAGCATTCAGCTCGGGCAGGCCGCGGCCTCGCATCCGCAAAATGCGTCCGCTTTGCATACCGGGGTCGATCTGAACCCGGGCGCGGCCTTTCAGCGTGGGCACTTCGACTTCGGTGCCAAGTGCTGCGTCGGGCACGCTGATGTGGCAATCGTAGTAGATATCGAGGCCTTCGCGCGAGAAGTGCTCATGCGGGACCTCCTCGATCTCGATGCGGAGGTCGCCGGCGGGGCCGCCGCGGAGTCCGGCGTTGCCGCCGCCGCGCATCGTGAGGTAATTGCCTTCGAGCACACCGGCCGGGACGTTGATCGTCAGCGTTTCCTCGCCCTTCACCCGACCGTCGCCTTTGCATTCAAGGCATGGTTTGCGGATCGTCCGACCCTCGCCGCCGCAGTTGGGGCACGGCTGCACGTTCACGAACTGTCCGAAGACCGAACGCGACACCTGCCGAAGCTCGCCGACACCCTGGCACATGCTGCAGGTGTCGTACCCACTTTGCCCGCCTTCGGCGCCTGAGCCGTCGCAGACTTCGCATGCGACGTGCTTCTTGACTTTGATCTTTTTCTCGGCTCCCTCGGCGACTTCCTCGAGCGTCAGGCCAAGCTTAATTCGCAGGTCACTGCCCGCTCGACCCTGCCGCGGTCCGCGTGGTCGCCCACGCCCGCCGAACATCTCGTCGAAAATCGAGCCGCCGCCGAAAATGTCTCCGAAGGCGCTGAAGATGTCGTTGATATCGTGAAACCCTGCACCGGCGCCGGCCCCGTTGCCTTTCACGCCGGCATGACCAAACTGATCGTACCGCTGACGCTTGGCCGGGTCAGACAGAACCTCGTAGGCTTCAGCGGCCTCTTTGAAAGCACTCTCAGCCTCAGCGTCATCCGGATTTCGGTCCGGATGGTATTTCATCGCCAGCTTTCGATACGCCTTCTTTAGCTCCTCGGGCGAGGCATTCCGTTCGACGCCGAGGACTTCGTAGTAATCGCGCATAAAATTAAATCCCGTCGGACGACGGTGTTATTCGTCTCCTGCTTCGTCTGAAGCCACGATCACACGCGAATGCCGCAGCACGCGGTCATTCATTCGGTAGCCGCGCTGAATCTCATGCAGTATCGTGCCCGGCGCCGTGTTCTCCGGGGCGGGCTGCCGCATCATGGCCTCGTGCAGGTTTTCGTCGAAAGGTTTGCCGACGGTTTCGATCGGATGGACGCCCAGCTTGTCAAACTCATCCACCATCTTGCGATGCACCATCTCGACGCCTTGTCGAAGCGAATCGAGCGTGGCCCCGTCAGCGGCAACGGCCTCAACGGATCGCGTCATGTCGTCCATTACATCGAGCAACTGAAGCACGACGGCTTCCTTGCCCACTTCGACCAGCACAGCTTTCTCCTCAGACGTACGGCGGCGGTAGTTCTGGAACTCGGCGGCCTGGCGCATCAGCTGCTCCTTCGTCTGATCCAGCTCGGCCTGCAGCCGCTCCACTTCGCTCTGCAACGTCGCGGCGTCTTCGCCGGCCGCCGGCTCGGCGGCTGTCTCCTGCGCCTCCTGTGCAACGCCATCCGCGGCCACGTCATTCTGGCCGCTCTCTTTCGATCTATGATCCATTTCCTGTGGGTTAATCGTCTTGTTCATTTCCGGAAAGCAGGCTCGCCATACCCTCAACGAGTGCGAGCACGCGGGAATAATCCATACGGGTGGGGCCGATAATTCCGATCGTACCGACGGTGTCGCCCATCTGGTAGCGCGCCGAGACCACGGAGTACCCCTGAGCCTTGCGGTTCTCGTTTTCGCGACCAATCGCAACGCGGGCACGACCGGGCTCGTCTTCACGCAACGGTTCGGCGCCTTCCAGAAGATGCACCACGAACTCGTTGTCTTCCAACATCCCGATCATCTTCTGCAACTCCTCGGGCTCCTGGAATTCGGGCTGCTTCAACATGTTCTGCGCACCGGCAAGCTGAAGCTGGCGCCGCTCGGCCGGATCGGCAAAGATGTAGCTGCCTTCGCGAAGCACAAGCCGCACGATTCCGCTCTGCTCGTCTTCGATGTCCCGAACGCGTGTTGCGTACGTTCGGCGGATTTCCTCCAGCGTCAGCCCCGCAAGCCGCTCGTTGAGGATGTTTACGACGCGGTCGATCTCGGAGCGACGCAGCTCGGTGTCGATCTCCAGCACGATCGTCTGCACGAGGCTGCCGCGCACGCTCAGCACGAACATTACCCGGCTGGATGAAAGCGGCACCACCTCGAGACGTTCGAGTACACCGTTGGAGAGCCGCGGGCTCAGCACTACGCCGAGCAGATTAGAGAGGCGCCCGAGGATGCGCGAACTCTCACGCAGCAGGCCGTCCGGGTCTCCCATCAGGCGTTCCAACTCAACACGCAGCAGCTTCTTATCCATCGGCGAGAGCGCGGGCGTCTCCATAAGCTCATCCACAAACGCCCGGTACCCACGCTCCGTGGGCACGCGGCCCGCCGACGTGTACGGGTGGTCGAGGTAGCCTTGCGACTCGAGGTCGCTCATCGAGTTACGGATGGACGCCGCGCTGAGACCGAGCCCAGACGATCGCGCCAGGTATCCCGACCCAACCGGGCCGGCCGTTTCGATGAAACTGTGCACGATCAGCTTCAGGATCTCGCGCTCACGAGGCGTAAGCTCGTGTCCGTCGGATGAGTGATATGTAGATGTCTTCCGCTGCACAGTCGTAGAATGGTCTGAGTCCTCGATCGATCCACAAATAACTTGCCGAACGGCCAAATTCAGAGATTCTCTGTCCAGTGGCCGATTTCTTGTGCCATGATGTCATATCGGCAGCCTACGCCGGGCATGGCTCCCTGTAGCCACTGCCGAACAATCATCCCTTCAGGCCGAAGAAAAAATCGAACGGATCAACCCCGCCCCAGACTTGATCCGGGGGCATGCGACACCAACCGCAGGCGACCGACGAGCGAGCGAGTAGAAGGACGACTCTTGCGTACTCCCGTACTCCGCATAGCTTGCCCCGGAGGAGCGATGACGCAGAACGCAGGGCTCATCGATTTGTCATGGGCCACGTGGCCTTGAAATCTCAAGTGTCCACTGACGCCGACGGATTTTGGTGGTTTCAAAGCGTCGCCGGCATCTTTACCTTCACCCGGTCCACCTCGTTGTAACCCACGTCATTTCCGTACGTAACCGGACGAGGCATCCCCTCCTCTATACTACCCGCCTCTCATCACTATGCGCTTTTTATCCAATCTGTTGGCCAGTGTACTGGGGACGTTCATTGCGCTGGGCGTCGTCTTCCTGTTCATGATTCTGATGTTCGCGGCCATGATCGCGAGCAGCGACCCCACGCCACGCGTTCGCACGAGTAGCGTGCTTGTCGTCAATCTCGACAACGCCGTGCCTGAGCTCACATCTGCAGACCCGTTCGCTTCGCTGGCCGGCGGTTCGGCCGCATTCGACCTGCTGGACTTCCGGGGAGCCCTGCAGAAGGCGGCTGCGGATGACCGCATCGACGCCGTCTGGCTCAAGTTTCGGACCTACCAGCCGGGCGGCTCCTGGGGGATGCTCTATGAGTTACACTCGGCTCTCGAAGCATTCAAGGAGACCTCCGGCAAACCGATTTACGCCTCGAGTGATGATTATGGGATGGACGAGGCATCCTACTTCCTGGCCAGCGTTGCCGATAGTGTGTTCGTCTCGCCCGGCTCGATCTTCGAGTACAACGGCTTTTATATGAGCGGGACGTTCTTCGCGCGGGCTCTCGATATGCTCGATGTCGAAACACAGGTGCTGCGGACCGGGGAGTACAAATCGGCCGCTGACCAGTTTACCGCCGTCGAGTTTTCGCCTGAGAATGAAGAGCAGCTCCGCGCCTACCTCGACACGATGAACGACGTGTTCATGTCGTCAGTCGGGCGCCACCGCGGGCTCGAAGAGGAAGAGCTGCGCCGCATTGCGTCGAACGATCCGATTCTCACCGCTGAGGATGCACACGCAGCCGGCCTTGTCGACATGCTCGCGTATCCGGACGAAGTGGAAGCGCGCATCAAATCGCGCCTCGGCCTGGATGCCGATGATGACCTGCGGACGATCACCATGCAGCGCTATGCCAGAGTCCCGGCGTCGGAGGTCGGGCTCGGACGCGGCCGTGATGGTGACATTGCCATCGTCTACGCTCGCGGCGCCATCGTCAGCGGCCGCAGTGACGACTCTCCGTTCGGAGGCTCGTCCAACCTGGGCGCGGACACATTCAACGATGCCATCCGTGAGGCTCGCGAAGACGACGCCGTGAAGGCGGTTGTCCTGCGCATTGACTCGCCCGGCGGCTCAGCCTCGGCGTCGGAAGCAATGCGACGTGAGATCGAGCTCACCGCCGCCGAGAAGCCTGTCATCGTCTCGATGGGCAGCCTGGCGGCGTCGGGCGGCTACTGGATCGCGATGGCGGGCGATGAGATTTTCGCCACGCCGACCACCATCACCGGGTCGATCGGCGTCATCGGGATGCTGTTCGACATCAGCGGTTTCCTCGAAAACAAGCTCGGCGTGACGTACGACGTCGTACGGACGAGCCCCTATGCGGACTTCATGTCGGGCATGCGTAGCCTGAATCCGCAGGAGGAAGAGGTGATGCAGGCGTTCATCGACACCACGTACAGCGCGTTCCTGAATCTGGTCGCGACGTCTCGCAATATGGATGTCGGTCGCGTCGGTGAGCTGGCGCAAGGCCGCATCTGGTCGGGACGCGATGCCGCCGAGCTCGGGCTCATCGATGGCGTCGGCAACATCGGCCTGGCGATCGAACGCGCGGCCGAACGCGCCGAGCTCGAGGCCGGAACGTACTCGCTTCGCGTCCTCCCGCGGCCCAAGACGGTCATCGAGATGCTCAGCGAGGGCTTCGCCGTCGAGGCGCAGACCGCCCTCTCCTATCTGACAACATCCCGCCAGCAGCGCGAGATCATGGCGACGCTGAGCGGCGCCCGGTCGATGCTGCGCGAGGCAACCGGTGTGCAGGCTCGGATGCCGCTACAGCTTGAGGTTAGATAGTCTCTCCTGAATCATGCAGGCATAAGAAGGCCCGGTGTCGTCTATCAACGGCGCCGGGCCTTTTTTGTGCACCCCTTCGACGCGCCCCATGAACGCCTCAGCGTGACTCTTAAACGCCTCGACGTGACCCTTAAACATGATAGTCGGTCTGGGCGGCAATTCACCATCCTGTCAATCCCGGTAATCCTGTCCAAAAGAACCCAAGGGCAGCAACGAATCCTCAATGCAGCCCGGATATTTCTGACAGGATGATCAGGATGAACAAGATTCTGAGGCAGCCCATACGCTTAAGCACGGGCCCGTCGTGACAATCGGTCTGGGCAGCGACTCCCCATCCCGTCAGTCCCGTAATCCTGTCAAATAGAACGCACAGGCACCAACGAGTCGTCAATGCGGCCGGTGATTCCGACAGGATGATCAGGATGAACAAGATTCAGAAGCAGCCCATACGCTTGAGCACGGGCCCGTCGCGACCATCGGTCTCGGCAGCGACTCCCCTTCCTGTCAATCCCGGCAATCCTGTCCAATACATCCTCAATGCGGCCGGAGATTTCCGACAGGATGATCAGAATGAACAAGATTCAGAAGCAGCCTCCCAATACGTTTGAGCAAAGGGCCCGTCGCGACCATTGGTCTCGGCAGCGACTCCCCATCCTATCAATCCCGTAATCCTGTCCAATACATCCTCAAAGCGGCCGGTGATTTCTGACAGGATGATCAGGATGAACAAGATCCGGAAGCAGCCTCCCAATACGTTTGAGCAAAGGGCCCCGTCGTGACAATAGATCTCGGCAGCGTTTCACCATCCTGCCAATCCCGGCAATCCTGTCCAACCCACAAAATCTGGAAGCGTCCTGTCCATACGTTTGGCGAGTATCCCGCTTAAACCAGGACGTCCCCCGTCATTTCTCCAGGCGCTTCTTCGCCGAGCAGCCGCAGGATCGTCGGAGCCACGTCGCCCAGCTTGCCGTCGCGGATCGGGCCGTTGAACCCGTCTTTGATGATAAGGTGCGGCACGCGGACAGTCGTGTGCGCCGTGTGCGGCGATCCGTCGGGGTTCATCATTCGATCGGCGTTGCCGTGGTCGGCGATGATCGAAACCGAATAACCGTTCGCCAGCGCCGCTTCGACCACGACCCTGGTCGCGGCGTCGACAGCTTCAACCGCTTTCACGGCCGCCTCCATCACGCCCGTGTGCCCGACCATGTCCGGGTTGGCAAAGTTCAGCACCACGAGATTGTACGACTCCTCGGCCAACGCCGCGGCCGTGCGAGACGCCACTTCCGCCGCACTCATTTCGGGCTGCAGGTCGTAGGTAGGCACCTTGGGCGACTGCACCAGGAGGCGATCCTCCCCTTCAAACGGCTTCTCACGGCCGCCGCTGAAGAAGTACGTCACGTGCGCATATTTCTCCGTCTCGGCCACGCGCAGCTGGCGCCCGCCGAGCCCTTCGATCACCTCGCCGAGCGTCATGGTCAGATCGACCTTGTCGAAGGCTACGGGCACATTAAACGACGCGTCGTACGGAGAGATGGTCGCCAGGTGGAGGTCGAGCAGCGGTCGCTGGAAACCGTCGAACTCGGGGTCAATGAGCGCCTGGGTGAGCTGGCGCGCCCGGTCCGCCCGGAAGTTGAAGAAGATGACGGCATCCCCATCCTCGATCCGAGAGCCATGACCATCCGCATACTGGATGACCTTCGGCATCACAAACTCATCGGTCACGCCCTCCGCATAGCTCTGCTGAAGCACGTCGAGCGCCGAGCTGCTTACGTCGCCGTGGCCGCTCACGAGCAGATCGTACGCCAACTTGGTGCGCTCCCATCGCCGGTCGCGGTCCATCGCGTAATAGCGCCCGATGACCGAAGCGATCCGCCCGACTCCAACTTCGGCCGCCCGCTCGTTGAATTGACGCACGTACTCGGCACCGCCGTTCGGATCGGTATCGCGTCCGTCGGTGAACGCGTGCACGCAAACCTGATGCGAGGCGAGACCTTCGCGGCGAGCGAGCTCAAGAAGGGCGTAGAGATGCTCGTTGGAGGAATGGACACCGCCGTCGGATAATAGTCCGAGCAGGTGGAGCTTCCTGCCGTGCTCACGTGCATGCCTCGCCGCCGTACGAAAGACGTCGTTCTCGTAGAAGTCGCCCTCTTCGATCGACTTGTCGATGCGTGTGATTTCCTGGTACACCACACGGCCGGCGCCGAGGTTGGTGTGACCGACTTCGGAGTTCCCCATCTGTCCGCGTGGGAGGCCTACCGCAAGTCCCGAGGCCTCGAGATTTCCGTGCGGGTACGTAGCAAACAGGTGGTCGAGATACGGCTTGCGCGCCCGGGCGATCGCGCTGACGGACGCGTCTTCGGCGATGCCGTATCCGTCCAGAATGATGAGGATGTGTCGCTTGCGGTTATCCATAAGTGGTCTCAGGCATTGACGCGAAAGTCAGGAACACGACGGGTGGAGTTCCCGGTGCGCGTCTCAAATACGTTCATTGATCCATCGACCGGGCAGGAGACCTGCTCCATACCATAGCGGTCGACTCGGTTGGCGGGCTCGTCGAAATACCGCCCGCACGTCTTGCAGAAAAACCGGCCCTTCTTCCTATCCAGCCCTTCGAGCGGACCCGGCAGCTTCTGCAGGCGCTCATAATAAACACACGCCGGACGCACGGGGCAGATCTCGCACTTCGGCCGCCGTGCGATACACGTATACCGGCCGTGCAAAATCAAGAGGTGATGTGCCTCGCCCCAGTCCTCTTTCGGCACGACCGCCTTGATCTGACGTTCGACCTTCAGCGGCGTATCGGCGCGATGTGTGATTCCGATGCGATTCGCGACGCGGAAAACATGTGTGTCCACCGGCAGCGCGTCGATATCAAATGCAACGGATGCCACCACCTGCGCCGTTTTTCGGCCGACGCCGGGCAGTTTCATCAGGCCCTCGATCGAGTTCGGCACCTGCCCGTCGAAATCGTCGATGATCATCCGCGCCAGGCCGACCAGATGCTTCGATTTGTTGTTCGGATACGAGATCGACCGGATATACGGGAAGACGTCCTCCGGCTCGACGCGCGCCAGCGACTCGACGTCGGGAAAAGCCTCGAACAGCTCGGGCGTCACCTTGTTGACACGCTCATCCGTACACTGCGCCGAAAGCACCACCGCCAGCAGAAGCTCGTACTCGTTGCCGAACTCAAGCTCCGTTTCGGGACGCGGAATCGCCTCTCGTAACGCTTCGATCGTAAAACGTGCACGCTCTTTTCTGTTCACCTGAACTCGACGCCTGATTTCTACGTGTGCTCCACGGCTCTGGAATCGCGCAATCTACGCAGCGGCGTATGAACGCATGCTGAAGACGACGAACCAGAACCGACGAACCGGAGCGACGCGTTTGAGTACGCCGACCGGCCATCTCCACTTCCAGAATCGCATCCATAAGTGGGCATCCTTTTATCCCTCCTCCTGTTTGTCGCGCCCGTCAACCCGCAGCCGTCGCAACACTCGTTGTCCGACGACGCCCGCGCCACGCTCCTCACGATCATGCCGGGCGATGCCATCCACGCGCGATGGGGTCACACCGCGCTGCGCATCCACGACCCGGCAACCCGCACCGATATCGTCTTCAACTACGGCACGTTCGACTTCAGCGATCCGTGGTTCGTGCCGCGCTTTGTCTATGGCGATCTCGAGTATTACCTCTCGATTTTCGATTTCTACCGCGGCATCGAACACTACAGGGATGTTGAAGGGAGGCCGGTCATCGCGCAGGGGCTCGATCTGACACCCGATGAGGTACGCCGCCTTTATCAATTACTGCAGGAAAACCTGAGGCCCGAGAATCGCTCGTACCAGTACGACTTCTTTTTCGACAACTGTTCTACACGGCCGCGCGATGTGATCGAGCTCGTTCTGGGAGACCGGCTCCGGTATGATTTTGGGGAAGGGGAGCCGCGGTCGTTCCGCGAGTTGATCCACCCTTACATGGGCGACCAGACATTCCTGCGCACCGGGATCGACCTGCTGCTCGGCATGCCGGCCGACCGCCCGGCAACGCACTACGAGCAGACGTTCCTCCCGATGGATCTGTTCAACGCGTTCGAGCGCGCCACCGTCCAGCGCGATGACGGCTACCGGCCGCTCGTCGCCTATACCGACACGGTCGCATGGGTTGAGGGATATGAGCTTGAGGGATATGAAGGCGGACGGCAAGCTGGTTTTCCGTGGGCCGCCGTGTTCTCCGCATTCGTGCTGCTCATCGGCGTGCTCTACAGTCGGCGCGAACTCTTCGGCGACGGCAATACGCCCGCCGTCTTCGACCGCCTGCTGTTTGCCGCTGCCGGACTCGCCGGCGTCGTCGTGCTGTTTATGTGGACGATCTCACTCCACGGTGTGACCTCCCCTAACCTCAACCTGTTCTGGCTCTGGCCAACGCACCTTGTGGCTGCTTTTTTTATTGGGAAGGAAAAGGCAGGCGGCACAACTCGCCGGGAGCGCCATCTCCAGGGCTACTTACTCGCGACCGCGCTTGTCACCGGGATCTTTGCCGCGCTCTGGCCGATGTGGCCGCAGCACCTACCCACCGAGGCATTGCCACTCGCCGGCCTCCTCGCTCTCCGAAGCGGCGTGATGTGGTAC
>Ga0209487_1001664_pt1 | contig 18590 bp, 18 predicted proteins | sample Poulit2012_FD_187524 | JGI IMG/M metagenome (GOLD analysis project Ga0209487, IMG submission 187524) | Agricultural soil microbial communities from Georgia to study Nitrogen management - Poultry litter 2012 (SPAdes) (version 2) | ecosystem: Environmental > Terrestrial > Soil > Agricultural land...
TGCGTAATCGCCAGCCGCGCCGCCAGCTCGGGGTGGTGCGCCACGTCGAGATCGACGTGCCGAACGCCCTCGGTCGTCTCGGCCACCCGCTCCAGCAGGCCGCGGGTGGCGCGGCACGGCGCGCAGAATCCCGAGGACAGCTGCAGCAGGGTGGCGCGATGCCCGAGCGGGCCGGTGAGCCCGATCTCGGCAGCGGTGAGGCGCGTAGCAGGCATCATTCGATTCTAGGCCGCGCGCTCCTTCGGTGGGCACGTAGTGTGTTGTCGCACGCGCACACCGTCGATCCCTGGAGGCCCCGTGAGCGCATCCGCACCCCGCGTCCTCGCGCTGGCTGCGGCAGCCTGTCTGGTGCTCGCCGGGTGCACGCCGAGCGGGAGCGGGAACGAGGAGGCGACGCCGACGCCGACCCCAACCCCGACGCCCGAGCCCGAGCGCGGTGCCCTCCACCTGCCGGACGAGCCGGTGACCGTACTCCCGGGCGAGGGCGGGGAGCTTGCGCTCGCGGCGAGCCGGACCTTCTTCGCCGAGGCGCCGGTGGCGGTGCTGGCTGACGACTCCAGCCGGGCCCACCAGCTACGGGCGGCCGGGATCGCGCTCGCCCTCGGCGCCCCGGTGCTGCTCGACGACGACGCTGGTGCGGTCGCAGAGGAGCTCGACCGGCTCGGCACCGGCTGGCTGGTCACCGTGGGCGAGGTGAGCGTCCCGGGCGACACCGAGGCCGACGTCGTCGTCGTGCCCGCCCCGGAGGGCGACGAGCTGGCCCAGGCGCTCTCGGTGCCGCTCACCGACCCCGTGCCGGTGGATGAGGGCCAGGGGCCGGCCGCCGTCGCCGGCTTGGAGCGTGGCGTCTACACCCCGCTCGTCCCCGCCGGCGACGAGGACAGCGCGGAGGGCGACGAAGGCGAGGCGGAGCCGACCTCGACCACCGAGCAGGGGGCCGGGGCCGCGGGTGCTGCCACGAGCCCGTCTCCCGGCGACACGCCGGAGCCGGTGCGGTGGGCCATCCCGGGCCTGGAGGACCCGCCCGCGCCCTACCCCGCTGCCAGCACCGGGCCGGACCCCGGTTCCGGCGAGCTACCCCGTATCGAGCTGCCCGACCCGGCGGCGCCGGCGCTCGCGCTCAGCACCGGGACACCCGACGAGCTGTTGGCCTCCGCGACGGTTCGCGCCGCGGGCGCCGAGCTCGTCCTCGTGCCGGGCGGGGACCCCAGGGCCACCAGCGAGACCGTGAGCGCGGTCGCCGAGGCCGGTGCCGAGCACGTCATCGGGCTCGGCGACGGCTTCACAGACGCCGAGACGCTGGGCTGGCAGGTGGCCACCGCGGCCACCGGTACCGAGCTGCCCGGCGGGGGCCAGCTGGTCTTCCCGGGCAAGCGGTACGTCGCGCTGTACGGCTCACCGAGCACCAGTCTGCTCGGGGTGCTGGGGGAGCAGGGCGTCGAGGAGACCATCGAGCGAGCCGCCGAGCATGCCGCGCCCTACGAGGAGCTGACCGAGGACACGGTGGTCCCCGCGCTGGAGATCATCGTCACCGTCGCCTCCGCCGGTGCGGGTGATGATGGCAACTACTCGCGGGTGACCCCCGTGGACGAGCTGCGTCCCCTCGTGGATGCCGCCGGAGAAGCCGGACAGTACGTCGTGCTCGACCTCCAGCCCGGCCGGGCCTCCTTCCTCGAGCAGGCCCAGCTGTACGCCGAGCTGCTGGCCGAACCCCACGTGGGCCTCGCGCTGGACCCGGAGTGGAACCTGGGGCCCGACGAGGTCCACCTCCGGCAGATCGGCTCCACCACCGCGGCGGAGGTCAACGAGGTGGTGCACTGGCTGGCAGACTTCACCCGGGAGCACGCGCTGCCGCAGAAGATGCTCGTGCTCCACCAGTTCCAGGTGCGGATGATCCAGACCGTGCCCGAGGTGGACCTGTCGCGCAGCGAGCTCGAGGTGCTCATCCACGTCGACGGACAGGGCTCCCAGCCCGCCAAGCAGGAGACCTGGCGAACCCTGCTCAGGCACGGCCCGGACATCGAGTGGTGGGGCTGGAAGAACTTCTACGACGAGGACTCCCCGATGCTCACGCCGGAGGAGACCGCCGAGGTGGAGCCCTTCCCGCACTTCATCAGCTACCAGTAGCAGCCGCCGGCGGCCCTACGGCCGCGCGCTCATCCGAGCGCGAACGTCACGGCGGTGAGCACGACGTAGGCGATCGGGACCAGCAGTGCGGGCAGGAGGATCGGCCACCGCCGGCGCCGGGGCTGGACCGCATCAGGTGGGGTCAGGGGCGAGATGACCGGGTCGCCGTCCCCCTCGCCCCCCAGCACCCGGTACTCGGCCCAGGACATCACGAGGACGACGACGAACAGTCCCACCGTGACCACCGCAGCCGGGAGGCTGAGGACCGTCGGAAGGTCCAACCTGCCCCCTGCTGCCGATCCGGCCCCGGCCAGGGCGCCCACGACGATCAGCGGCAGGCCGACACGCCAGGGACGCTCGATGAGCAGGCGCACGAGCAGCGGCAGGCTCAGCAGAACTATGAGGACCACAGCCAGACTAGCCAGCTGCACACCGTTGTAGGTGAGTTCCTCGCCCCGCACCCACGGGAAGGCCGCTGAGGTGCCCACGATGAGGGCGATCACCTTTCCGGCCGCCAGTGCTCCCACGGTCCAGGAACCTCCGACCCGCCCCGGTTCGGTCTCCGTGTCCAGACGGCGCGCGTAGTCGGTGGCCGGACCGAATGCCTCGGCGGGGCTCTCGCCGCTCTCGACACAGTGAGCCTCGACCTCGGCGAGGTGGTCGCCGATCACCGCACCTGGGACGTCGCGCATCCGCAGCTCGAGGACGAAGTCGTCGCACCACTGCTGGTGCTGCTTGACGAAGGGACGGCGCCAGGCGTCCTGGGACGCGACCGGCCCGCCGTCTGAGGGGGTGTGCATGGTCATCCTCCTGGGGTGAGAAAAGTGGCGACGGTCCCGGTGAAGGCGCGCCACTGGACGCTCCCGGAATCGAGCTCGGCCCGCCCCGCGGCGGTGAGCGCGAAGTACTTCCGGCCCGGTCCGCCCTCGCCGGCCCGCCATTCGGCGGTCACGAGCGCGTTCTTCTCGAGTCGACCCAGCAGGGGGTACAGCGTGCCGCCCTTGATCTCACCGAGCCCGGCCTGGGCGAGCTCGGCGGCGATCGCATACCCGTAGGTGGCCCCGTCCGCGAGAACTCGCAGGACGCACAGCTCCAGCACCCCACGCAGCCACTCGCTGGGGTAAGGCGTGACATCCATGACTAGATAGTGGCACTACCTAGTCAGGTTGTCTACCTAGTCAGCGGCGCAGGTGCGGCTCCGGTCAGCGAGACGGCGTGGGCAGGTCAGCGAGACGGCGTGTGGGCCGGGTCGACCCGCTCGTCCTCGCGCACCGGCCCGGGCGGGGTTCCGTCACCGAACGGCCGTCCGCCGAGCTCCTCGCGGCCGTGCGGGGTGAGCCAGCCGGACAGGTCCGGCCCCGCGGGCACGATCTGCGTGGGGTTCAGGTCGGTGTGCACGATGTAGTAGTGCTGCTTGATCTGCACGAAGTCGACGGTGTCCCCGAAGCCGGGCGTCTGGAACAGGTCGCGCGCATAGCCCCACAGCGCCGGCATCTGGTCGAGCTTGTTCCGGTTGCACTTGAAGTGCCCGTGGTAAACGGGGTCGAAGCGCACGATCGTGGTGAAGAGGCGCACGTCGGCCTCGGTGATGGTGTCACCCACGAGGTAGCGCTGGTTGGTCAGGCGGTCCTCCAACCAGTCCAGTGCGGTCCACAGCCGCTCGTAGGCCTGGTCGTAGGCCTCCTGCGAGCCGGCGAAGCCGCAGCGGTACACCCCGTTGTTCACCTCGGTGAACACCCGCTTGTTGACGGCGTCGATCTCCTCGCGCAGGTGCTCGGGGTACAGGTCCGGGGCGCCCTCGCGGTGGTGCTCACGCCACTCGCTGGAGAAGTCGAGGGTCATCTGGGCGTAGTCGTTGGTCACCACCTGGCCGGTGGGTACGTCGACGATCGCCGGCACGGTGATCCCGCGCGGGTAGTCGGGGAAGCGCGCGAAGTACGCCTCCTGGAGCCGCTCGATCCCCAGCACCGGGTCCCGGCCGCCGGGGTCGAGGTCGAAGGTCCACGAGCGCGCGTCGTGCGTCGGCCCGGGCAGGCCGAGAGAGATGACGTCCTCCAGACCGAGGAGGCGCCGCACGATGGTCGTGCGGTTCGCCCACGGGCACGCCCGCGCCGCGACGAGCCGGTACCGTCCCGGCTCCACCGGGTAGCCGTCCGCGCCGTCGCGCGTGATGCGGGTGGTGATGTAGTTCGTGTCCCGGGTGAACTCCTGACCCGTGGTCACGTAGCTTCCGCTGGTCGAGTGCTCATCGCTCATGCCCTCGACGGTACCCGCGGCGCCCTCGAGTCGCGCTGTCGTCGCCTCGAGGGCGCTTACTCGAAGCGCTCGCCCCGCTCGCGCACGCCGCCGTCCCGGGAGTAGACCTCGGTGCCGGTGATGAAGACGCGCTGCACGTGGGTGAAGGTGTCGAGTGGGTCACCGGACCACAGCACGACGTCGCCGTCCAGGCCCGGTGTCAGGGCGCCGACGCGGTCGTCCAGGCCGAGGATCGCCGCCGGGTTGACGGTGAGCGCTTGCAGGGCGACGTCGCGGTCCAGGCCCTCCTTGACGGCCAGGGACGCCTGGAGCACGAGGTACTCGATCGGCACGACCGGGTGGTCGGTCGTCACGGCCACCCGCACGCCTGCAGCAGCGAGCCGGGCCAGGTTGGCCACGTCCCGGTCGCGCACCTCCACCTTCGAGCGGCTGACGATCATCGGGCCGAAGATCACCGGGATGTCCTTCTCGGCGAGGATGTCGGCGACGCGCGCTCCGTCGGTGCCGTGGTTGACCACCATGCGGTAGCCGAACTCCTCGGCCAGCCGGATGGCGGTGGCGATGTCGTCATGGCGGTGGGTGTGCTGGTCCCAGATCAGCTCGCCGTCGAGCACGGCGGCCAGCGCCTCCAGCGCGAGGTCACGCTCGACCGGCTTGCCCTCGGCCAGTGCGTGATCGCGTTTGGCAGCGTAGTTCTGCGCCTTGACGAAGGCGTCGCGGATCACCTTGGCCACGCCCAGCCGGGTCGCGGGCAGCGCCTTCTTGTCCCCGTAGACGCGCTTTGGATTCTCCCCGAGGGCGGACTTGACCGAGACCCGCTCGCGGATCACCTGCTCGTCCACGGTACGTCCGCCCCAGGTCTTGATCGCCACGGTCTGGCCGCCGATCGGGTTGGCCGAACCCGGCTTGACGACGGCGGTGGTCACCCCGCCCAGCAGGCTGTCGCGGAACCCCTCCTCCTCGATGTTGATGGCATCCAGGGCGCGCAGCCCGGCGCCGACGGGGTCGGTCGTCTCGTTGAAGTCCGCCCCGGCCCAGCCTTCGCCCTCCTCGTGGACCCCCAGGTGCGCGTGCGCCTCGATGAAGCCGGGGAGCACCCAGGTACCCGTGGCATCGACGACGGGCACCCCGTCGGGGATGTCCACGTCGGTGCCGACGGCGGTGATCACGCCGTCGACGACCAGCACGGTGCCTCCCTCCACGGGGTCACCGGCGACCGGGACGACGTAACCGCCAGTGATGGCGACGGAACTGGTGCGAGTACGAGGCGTGGACGTCATGCTTCAGTGGTACCACTAGTCATCGGCGCCCGGCACATCCGCGAGCTGCCGGGTTCGACCACGAGGAGGAGCTCATGGCTGCACGCCGAGAGAAGGACGACCGGGGCGGGACGCCGGCAGGCGGTTCCACCGCAGCATCGAGCAGCGGTCCGGCATCGAGCAGCGGCCCGGGACGATCCGCGAGCGGCGGCGGCCGGACCGAGGGGACGACTTCGGCGACGACGAGGCGAAAGGGCCCCACCCAGTCGACCGCGAGCCGCCTGGCCTGGATCGCGATCACCGTCGCGGCGTTGCTCACTGCGTGGCAGGTGGTCTACGCCCTCACCGCGCCCACCAGCCCGAGCTCGGAGAACTACGCCTCGGTCTCGCTGCTGCTCACGCTGGTGCTCTCGGTGGGAGCCGTCGTGCTCGGCATCGTCGCCCTCGGGCAGCGCGCCCAACCGCGATGGCCCGCAACGGCCGCGACGGCGGTGGGCGGGTTCGCGTTCATCGTGGCGGTGGCCACGTGGATCGGCACGCTCATGGCCTGAGGACAATGGCCGCAGCGCCCGACGTGGTGCGAGAGCACCAGCCGCATTATGAGAGGATCCCACAATGCTCCTGGTGCTCCTGGGCGGCTTGGCGGCTGCCGGCCTCGTAGCGCCCACGCTCGACCGAGTCATCGGCCGGGCGACCGGTTGGGTGATGGCCGCCGGCTTCACCGTCCTGCTCGCCGTCGTGCTCGCCCAGGGCCCCGCGGTGCTCTCGGCCGGGGAGACCATCGAGCAGACCCTGGCGTGGATGCCGGAGCTGGGCGTCGAGCTCCACCTACGGATGGACGGCACCGCCTGGCTGTTCAGCGTCCTCGTCACGGGCATCGGTGCCCTCGTGCTCGCCTACGCCGCGCGGTACTTCCCCGCGGGTCGGCCGCAGACCGGCTTCTACTTCTTCATCAGCGCCTTCGCGGCCTCGATGCAGGGGCTGGTGCTGGCCGACGACATCATCATGATGTTCGTGTTCTGGGAGCTGACGACAATCTGCTCCTTCTTCCTCATCGGCATCTCCGGCGTGGCGGCCACCCGTCCGGCGGTCCGCACCTACATCCTCACCGCGCTCGGTGGACTCGCGCTGCTGGGTGCGGTCATCATGCTGGTCGCCCGCACCGGCACCACCCGGCTGAGCGAGATCCTGGCCGACGAGACGTGGCGGCAGGACAACACGTTCACCACGACGGTGGTCGTCCTGGTCATCGTGGCGATCTTCACCAAGTCGGCCCAGTTCCCGTTCCACTACTGGCTACCCGACGCGATGGCCGCCAGTACGCCGGTGAGCACCTACTTGCACGCCGCGACGATGGTCAAGGCCGGCATCTACCTCGCGATGCGGATGTCGCCCGCCTTCGGGGACCTCGCGCTGTGGAACGCCACCCTGGTGGGCGTCGGGCTGCTCACCGCGATCATCGGTGCCCTCTTCGCACTGCAGCGGCACGACCTCAAGGAGCTCCTGGCCTACTCGACGGTCAGCCAGCTCGGCCTCATCATCGCGGTGATCGGTGTCGGTACACCGGCCGCGCTGGCGGCCGCTACGGCGCACACGCTGGCACACGCGCTGTTCAAGGCGGCGCTGTTCATGCTCGTGGGAGTCATCGACCACACGGCCGGGACCCGTGACATCCGCGAGCTGCGCGGGGGGCTGCGCCGCGCGATGCCCGTCACGGCCACGTTCACCGTGATCGCTGCGTTGTCGATGGCCGGCATCCCTCCACTCATGGGCTTCGTCAGCAAGGAGGGCCTGTTCACGGCCTACCTCGACCTGCCCGGCGCCGCCGGCCCTATCGCGGTGGCCGCGGCAGTGGTCGCCTCCATCGGCACCTTCGCCTACTCCTTCCGGATCGTGCGCGGCGGGTTCGGCGGCCCGGCGGGCGAGCAGCAGCGGCATGACCCGGTCGGATTCCTGCTCCCGCCGGCTGTCGCCGCGGTCGCCGGTGTCGTGCTGCCCTTTGTGCTCACCGGCTTGGACCCGCTCGTCAACCGGACGGTGCTGGACAACCTCGGTGCCACCTACGACTCCCACCTGGCGCTGTGGCACGGCTGGAACGTGCCGCTGTTCCTCTCCGGGGTGGTCATCGCGGTCGGTCTCGTGCTCAGCCGGAGACACCGCGCGGTGGACCAGGCACTTGGGCGACCGCTCTTCCCCTCCCAGGGCACCGCGGTGTTCGACGCCCTCCACGGCCAGATGATCGGCCTCGGGCACCGGGTGGGCGACCTCACCCGTACGCACTCTCTGGCCCCGTTCCTGGGGACCACCGTCGTCGTCCTCATCGGCTTCGCCGCCGTCCAGCTCGCCATGCAGCCGGAGGTGCCGCCACACCCTGCCGATGTCACCGAGCCGCTGGACTGGCTGCTCGTCGGAGTGCTGCTGATCGCGGTGCTCGCGGCAACCGCGGTGCGCTCGCGCCTGGCGGCACTCTCGCTCGTGGGCATCGCCGGCTTCACCGTGGCGATCTGGTTCCAGCTCGTCGGCGGGGTCGATCTGGTGCTCACCCAGCTGCTCGTGGAGATCCTCACGGTCGTCGTCGCGGTACTCGTGCTCCGGCGCCTGCCGCGGCGCTTCCTCCCCTCGACGACCCGGCGAAAATTCGTCACCGGGGCGATCGCACTCGGTGCCGGCGGTGCCGCCTTCCTGGGGGTGTATGCGCTCACCGGGCGGCGGGACCGGTCGCCTGCGTCGGACTACTTCATGGCCGAGACGCTGGAGGAGACCGGCGGCCGCAACGTCGTCAACGTCATCCTGGTCGACTACCGAGCCCTGGACACCCTGGGCGAGCTCACCGTCCTCGGGGTCGCGGGCCTCATCATGGCCGGTGTCATCCGCTCCGGCCGACTTGCGGAGTTCTGGCGGGTTGGCCCGGTGGCCCGCTACACCCGCAACGTGGTGTACGCCGCGCGGGACAACGTGCTCATCATGCGCACCGCGGCCCGCCTGCTGGCACCGGTCATCCTCGTGTGGTCGGTGTACCTGCTGTTCACCGGCCACCAGCGGCCGGGCGGTGGCTTCATCGCCGCACTCGTCGGCAGCGCCGCCGCGGCGCTGTACTACCTCACGGCCGCGAGCTCGCGCCGGGGGCTTCCGCGCCTGCGCCCCGCGCCGGTGATCGGCGCCGGGATCGCGACCGGCGCCGGGGCGGGGCTCCTCGGCCTCGTCGAGGGCTCCTTCCTCAAGCCGCTGCACGCCGATATCCCACTGCCCTGGGGCGGGTACTACCACTTCACGACGTCACTGGTGTTCGACATCGGCGTCTACCTCGCTGTCGTCGGCGTGCTGCTCATGGCGCTGGGTGAGCTGGGCGACGATTCCTCGGCGAACCCGGCCGCCGACGGCGCGGTGCAGCACCCGGACAGTGCTCGACCCACCCCGACTCAGGACGAGGCACCGGTGGAGAAGGGGAGCCCGCGATGACCCTGGCACTCAGCATCGGCATCCTCGTGGCCGGGGCGGTCTACCTCATGCTCCAGCGCGGCTTGGTGCGCGTCGTCCTCGGCTTCGTCCTGCTCGGGCACGCGGCGAACCTGACGCTCATCGCGGCCGGGGTGACGGCCACCCGCAACATCCCGTTCATCGGGCTGGGCGATCCGGACGCGACCGCCGACCCGCTGCCGCAAGCCTTCGTGCTCACCTCGATCGTCATCAGCTTCTCGATCACGATCTACATGCTCACTCTGGCCGCCACGAGCCGGGATGACGACACGGAGGAGGACAGGTGATCGGCGCGCTGCTCCCGCTGTTCGTCGCGGTCCCGTTGCTGGCCGCGGCACTCCTCGTCGTCGTACCGAGTCGGACCGTGCGTGCCGCCATCGTCCTCACGGTCCCGGTGGGCGGCCTCGTGGGTGGTGGCCTGCTGGTGTGGGCCACCAGCCAGGGTGACGTGTTCGCACACGACGTCGGCCTGTGGAGCACGGGGATCGCGATCCCCTTCGTCGTCGACATCCTCAGCGCCCTCATGCTCACGGCCACGTCCCTGCTCATCGGGGCCAGTGCCTGGTTCGGGGTGGTGACCGGGGAGGATCGCTCGCCGTTCTTCCCCGCGCTGGTCGCAGTGCTCGCCGCCGGTGTCTATGGGGCGCTGCTCACGGCAGACGTGTTCAACCTGTTCGTCTTCATCGAGGTCATGCTGCTGCCCTCCTACGGGCTCATCGCCATCACCGGCGGGTGGCGGCGCCTCAAGGGCGGCCGGCTCTACGTCACCGTCAACCTCCTCACCTCCACCGTGTACCTGATCGGTGTGGCCCTGATGTACGGCGCAGCCGGCACCGTCCACCTGGGCGAGCTCGCCGCGTCGGCCAGGGAGTCCGAGCTCGTCACGATCGCCGGTGGTGTGATGCTCATCGCCATGCTGGTCAAGGCGGCCGTGGTCCCCACGCACGGCTGGCTCGCCCGCACCTATCCGGAGACGTCGCCGACAGTGACCGCGCTGTTCTCCGGGCTGCACACGAAGGTGGCGATCTACGCCGTCTACCGGCTGTACGCCACGATCTTCGACGGGGATCCCAGGTTTTTGTGGGTCGGAATCGCGATCTTCTCGGCCACGATGCTTGTGGGCGTGCTGGGCGCCGTGGGCGAGAACACGATGCGGTCGATCCTCGTGTTCCACATGGTCAGCCAGATCGGGTACATCCTGCTCGGAGTCGCGCTGTTCACCCGGCTCGGCCTCACGGCAGGCATCTTCTACCTCATCCACCACATGATCGTGAAGGCCTCACTGTTCCTGTCCACCGGCGCTCTGGAAGACACCTACGGGACCAAGTCGCTCAGCGAGATCTCTGGCGTCGCCCGCAGGCAGCCCTTGGTCGGGGCGGTGTTCATCGGCGCCGCGCTCTCACTGGCCGGCATGCCCCCGTTCTCCGGGTTCGTCGCCAAGCTCTCGCTGCTGTGGGGTGCCGCGGAGGCGGGGGAATGGATCGCCTTCGCCATCGCGATCGCCGTCAGCCTCATCACCCTGATGTCGATGCTGAAGATCTGGGCCGGACCCTTCTGGGGCGGCAACGAGCCGGCGGCCGGCGGCATCAGGGCCTCCGGCGTCGTCACCACCACGATCGAGGCACCGCCGCGGGTACGTCTCGCGGTCATCGCACCAGCCCTCGTGCTCACGTGCGTCACGCTGGTGCTCGGCATCGCGGGCCAGGGGCTGCTCGCCCTCAGTGGCCAGGCGGCCGACAACCTGCTCGATCTCACGGCCTACCTCGAGGCGGTGAACTCGCTGTGATCCGTTACCTGCGCTGGTTCCTGCGTCTCCTGTGGTTCCCGTGCTACTTCCTGTGGCAGATCATCGTGTCCAACGCGGTGGTCGGTCGGGACGCCCTCACTCCCGGGAGCCGGATCTCGGCGGGTTTCGTCGAGGTCCCGCTGCGCTGCCGCAGCTCCTTCGAGACCATGATGATCGCCAACATGATCACCCTTACCCCGGGGACGGTGACGGTGGCGGTGCACGAGGCGTCGCGCACCCTGTGGATCCACTCGCTGTACGTGACGTCGCCCGATGACGTGCGCGCGGACATCTGGGCGATGGAGAGCCATCTCCTCGGCGCCACCCGGCTGGACGGCGCGCCCGCGCAGCTGCCGCACGTCGGTGCCTGGCAGGAGGTGACGAGACGATGACGGTGCTGTACATCTGCCTGGTGGTCATCGGGGTGTCGATGGCCGCCGCCGTCTACCGCATGGTCGTGGGCCCGGCGCCCGCGGACCGGGCAGCGGCGGCCGACCTCGTGTTCTACGGGTTCGTCGCCCTGGTGGCCTTCGTCGGCGTCATTCGGGGCAGCGACCTGGTCATCACCATCGCCGTGGTGGCGACAATTGTCGGCTTCCTCGCGGCGCTCTCGCTGGCCCGCCTCGTGACGGGAGGGAAGCGGTGACTCTGGCCGTGATCGGAGACGTGCTGTTCGTCATGGGCACGGTGGTGTTCGCCGTCGGAGCCTTCGGCCTGATCCGACTGCCCGACTTCTACGCCCGCCTCAGCGCGCTCACGATGTCGGGCGGGCTGGCCATCATCCTCATCCTCGGCGGGCTGCTGGCGCACTTCCCCTCCTGGGGCAACGCGCTGCTCGTGGCGCTGGCGATCATCGTCCAGCTGACGACAGCCGCGGTAGGCGGCAACGCGATGGCCCGGGCCGCCTACCTCACCGACGTGGTGCGGACCCCGGCGACCTACTGGGACGAGCTGGCCGAGGCCGAGCACCCCGACCACGACGGCGACCAGCGCTGAACCCGAGCGGCCGTGCCGGCCGGTTCAGCGGTGCTTCTTGAGGTACCTCTTCCGGAAGGTCCGCTCCGCATGCCGGTCGCCGAGCAGGAGGAGGGTGGCGCCCTCACCCGCCGGTACTCGCTCGCTGTCGGGCAGCAAGGTGCCGTCGGAGTCGGCGGCAGCGACGATGTGGCACCCGGTCGTCTCGTGGATGGACCTGTCCCGGATCGCGGTGCCGACCAGCGCGGGCGGTAGGGGCACCTGGAACAGCTCGTTCCCCTCGGCGATGACGACGCGGTGGCTGCGCCCGAGCTCGTTCCACAAGGCGGTCGCGCCGATCGTGGCGTAGGAGAGGACGGCGTCGGCACCCGCACGGTAGAGGGTGGCGACATTGCGTTCATAGCTGGCCCGGGCGACGATCTGCAGATCCGGCCGCAACCGTCGGCAGTAGATCGTCAGGTAGACGTTGAGGTCGTCGTCGTGAGTGGTGATGAGGGCTGATGAGGCAGCGGCCAGCCCAGCGGACTGCAGGACGGCCAGATCAGCGGCGTCGCCCTCGACGACATTGTGGTGGGCAGGTGTCCGGCCGGGGACCTGCTCGACGATGGTGTACGGCACCGAGGTCTTCTCGAGCGTGTCCGCAGCCGCCCGACCGACCCGGCCGCCCCCGAGGATCAGTGCGGGGCTCTCGGGCCGCTGCGGGTTGCGGAAGGTGTCCTCATAGGCAGCAAGGTCGGACTTTGAGCCGGCGACGATGAGGATTGTCTGCTCATCGATGCGGTACGCCGGTTCGAACGGGCGTACCTTACCGCGCCGCATCACGGCGAGAATGCGCAGGCGACACGCCATCTCGCGGGTCGCCTCCTCCAGCGTTGCCCCGACCAGCGAGGTGCCGCGTGCCGCAGCCTCCGCGACGAGGGTCTCACCGAAGGACCCGATGACGTGGGCACCGCCTGTGGTCCCCTGGATCCGACTGGTCAGCTCGCGCCCGAGCACGGCACCGAGCTGGAGGACATGGTTCGCACCAGCCAGCTGCAGCACGTCCACCGAGGCTTCCTTGTCCGCCGTCACCGCGATCCTCACGTCCTTGCTGACCTGGCGGACGGTGAAGGCGAGGTTGGTGTTCGTCGTGTCAGCCTGGGTTGCGGCCACCATGAGCGCCCGGTCGACCCCGGCCCGCCGGTACGTGGCCGGGGAGTCCAGCGAACCGACCATCACCTTGTAGCCCTCGTCGTGCAGCCGGGCGGCCTCTGCCGGATCCTCGACGAGGACCAGGGTCGGGGTGCTGGACCGCTTCGCTCGGGCGATCAGCGCCTGGTTGACCACGTCCAGACCGGCAAGGATGATGTGCCCGCGTAGGCTGGGTGGCACGCTGCGCGGTGTCCTCGCCGCAGCCCGCTGGTCGATCCATGGTGTGACGACGAACTGCACGAACAGGTACGGCAGCAGGACGAGGATGAGGATCACACCACTGATCAGCACCACCATCGAGAACAGGCGTCCGGTGTCCGTGGTGAAGGTGATGTCCCCGTAGCCCAGTGTGGACATCGTGGTGATGGTCCAGTAGAGGGCGCTCGGCCACGTGTACGACCTGCCTTCCTGCGCCATCAGCTGCAGGAACACGGCGGTGTAGCCGACCACCATGGCGATGCCACCAAGGGCGATCCACAGCATCAATCGGGAGCGGCGGCGATTCCGTCCCGGCCGGGGAGCGGCGTCCGCGGTGTGCTGCATAGGTGACTCAGAGCATCCTTCTACGACGGTCCGCTTCGGTGCCGGTCGAGCACACCGCGCAGCACCGTAGGGGAGGCAGCACCCGGCTGCAAACCCAGCTCCTCAGCGGCGGTGACTGCGCCGCGTCACATCAGACCGGTGATCGTCGGCAGCCAGGTGGAGATCTGTGGCACGAACACCACGAGGAGCAGCATCGCGAGGATCGCGAAGAGGAACGGCCACAGCTTGCTGATGACCGGCTCGATCCGCAGCCGTGCGATGCGGGACCCGACGAACAGTACGTTGCCGATCGGTGGGGTGATCACGCCCAGTGACAGGTTCATCACGACCATCGCACCGAAGTGGATCGGGTCGATGCCGAAGGTCGTGACGATGGGCAGGAAGATCGGCACGAAGATGAGGATCGCCGGCGTCGGGTCCATGAACGTCCCGACCAACAGCAGCACGACCATCATGAGCAGGAGTACCACGACCGGGCTGTCGGTGAAGCCCAGCACCGCCTCGGAGATGATGTTGGGGATCCGCGCGACCGACATCACGAAGGACAGCGCCGTGGAGACCGCCACCAGCAGCATGACGATGGCGGTGGTGCGGCCGGCGTCGACGAGGATGGTCGGGAGCTCACGCACCCGGATGCTGCGGTAGATGAAGGACAGCACCAGGCAGTAGACCACCGCGATAGAGGCGGACTCGGTGGCAGTGAACTCACCGGTGAGGATGCCGCCGATCACGACGACGATCATGAGCAGCGAGGGCACCGCCCGCCAGATGACGACGAGCGCCTGCTTGAGGGTCACCCGGTCGGTCGACTTCAGCTTGCCGGGCTGCCGGCGTGCGTGGAGGTACACGACGACGAGGCAGGCCAGTGCCCAGAGCAGTCCGGGAATGACACCGGCCATGAACAGTGCCGCGATCGAGGTGCTGGAGACCAGCGAGTAGACGATGAAGGTGTTCGACGGCGGGATGAGCATGCCGGCCGGTGCGGAGGCGACGTTGACCGCCGCGGCGAAGCGCCGGTCGTAGCCCTCCTTGACCATCCGGTTGTTCATGACGTTGCCCACCGCGGCGGCGGCGGCCACGGCCGCCCCGGAGACCGCGCCGAACATCGCGTTGGCCACGACGTTGGTCTGCGCCAGCGAGGCCGGGGTACGGCCGGTGAGCACCTTGGCTGCATCGACCAGACGTCCGGCGATACCACCGTTGTTCATGATGACGCCGGCGAGCACGAACAGCGGGATGGCCAGCAGCGGGAAGGAGTTGATCCCGGTGAACATCCGCTGGGCGGTGATGAGCACCGCTTCCTCCATCCCGAGCAGCGGGATGGCCGCGAGCAGGGAGGAGACGCCGATGGTGACGGCGATGGGCACCGAGAGGACGATGCCGATGACGAGGCCGCCGAGGAGGGTGAGGGCTGCCAGAGTTGCCGGATCCATCATGCCTCCCGGTTCGGTCCGGCCGGGTCGGACCCGGGCGTGTCAGGTGTGTCGGCCGAGGAGAGGAGCTTGCTGTCCACCTCGAGCCGGTCGTCCCGGGTAGCCGGTTCGGCCGCAGACGTGGGCTCCTCCTCGTCGCTGTGGTCCCCGTAGGGGGCCTGGGTGCCCCGCACCAGTCCCTGGATGTAGTAGACGGCGTAGAAGGCGATCAACGCGCCGCAGATCGGTAGCGCCAGGTACATCTGGCCCAGGCTGAACGGCAGCGCGGACAGTCCTTGCAGCCACGCGTTCTGGGAGGCACGCCAGCCGCCCCAGACCAGCACGACGATCGCGAAGGCCAGCACGATCAGCTGGACGAGGACCGCAAGCACCCGCTCCGCCCGGTGCGGGAGCTTGCGGGCGATGATCTCCACCGCGATGTGGCCGCGCTCGCCGAAGACGGCGGCGGCGGCGAACAGGCCGAGCCACACGAAGGTGATGCGGGCGCCCTCCTCGGTCCACGTGCTCGGGTCCCCGAGCACCTGGCGGCTGAAGATCTGCCAGACGACGACGACGACCAAGAAGGCGAACAGGACGACGGTGACCCAGTACAGGATCTTGTCCAGGACGTTCTTGATGCTATCCACGCTCCACCTCCTTCGTTGTGTGGCTCGGCCCGGTCATCAGTTCGCCGCGGCCCGAGCGGCGTCGTAGAGCGCCTGCTGGGAGTCGGTCGTGATGAACTCCTCGGCCAGGGCCTCGAGCGCCTCGGCGAAGGCGGCGTCGTCGACCTCGTTGAACTCCGCTCCACCGGCCTGGGCGCCCTCGATGGCCTCCTGGGTGGCCTCGGCCCACAGCTGGGTGTGCTCCTCGTGGGCGGCGGTCCAGCCCTCGTCGAAGGCGGCGCGGTCCTCATCGGACATGCTCTCGAGCAGGTCGGTGTTGATGATCATGTAGTCCAGGCCCACCAGGTGGTTGGTGTAGGACCAGTACGGGGCGACCTCGTAGTGGCGCTGGGTGTAGTAGGACACCTCGTTGTTCTCCGCGGCATCCACCACGCCGGACTGCAGCCCGGTGTAGAGCTCGCCGTAGGCCATCGGGGTGCCGGCGCCGCCGAGCGCCTCGGCCATCGCGATGTGCAGCTCGGACTCCTGGACGCGGATCTTCTGGCCGGCGAAGTCCTCCGGGGACTCCACCGGACCGAAGGTCTGGTAGGTGGAGCGGGCGCCCTGGGTGAAGCCACCGAGGACGGTGATGCTGTTGGAGTCCTCGAGCACGCTGTACAGGTCGCCGGTGATCTCCGGGTCGTGGATGACGTTCATCTGGTGCTCGACGTCGTCGAAGACGCGCGGCAGGTTGAACACGACGAAGTCCTCGTGCAGGTTCTCCAGCTGAGTGCCCGAGACGATGGCCATGTCGACCGAGCCGTCCGAGACCAGCTGCAGGGCCTCGGCCTGGGCGCCGAGCGTCTCGTTCGGGAAGACGTCGATGCTCCAGCCGTCGGTGTTCTCCTCCAGGTAGGTCCCGAAGTTGTCCAGCGCGATGTAGGAGGGGTGCTCCTCGGTCTGGTTGAGGGCCAGACGCATGGTCTTGCCCTCACCGCCGCCGGCAGCGTCGCCGCCGTTGTCGGAGCTGTCGCCGTTGCCGCCGCACGCGGCGAGCAGCAGCGTGGCAGCGGTGGCGCCGGCGATGAGAAGTGTGTTCTTGCGGTGCCTCATGGTGTGCATAGTCCTTCCGGGGATGACCACGTCGTCCGGGCGTGAGCGCGCCCTATGGCCGTGTCCTCGCGGAATGGCGCGCGCCCACGATGGGTGACGACGTGGGTTGTCCGACGCGGTGATACCGCTGTCGGGGATAGCCCCATTCACGCATCAGCCGCGCGCCGAGCAGAACCGGTTGCCACGAGTTGCCGCTCGTGACCGTCCCGTGACCAAGCAGCTTGGCGCGGGGCCCCGCCACCCAGGACCAAGGTCCCGGGCCGAGGTCTCAGGAGGCCGCTATCTGGGCCGCGAGGTGGCCCGCGCCGTAACCGTTGTCGATGTTGACGACCGCCACCCCGGGTGCACAGGCGTTGAGCATCGACAGCAGCGGGGCCAGGCCGGCGAACGCCGCGCCGTAGCCCACCGACGTCGGCACGGCCACCACGGGTGCACTGACCAGCCCGGCCACCACACTGGCCAGCGCGCCGTCCATGCCGGCGGCCACGACGATCGCCCGGGCCTCCCGCAGCAGGTCCAGCTGTCCGAGCACCCGGTGCAGCCCAGCGACGCCGATATCGACCACGAGGTCGGTGGCGCGGCCCAGGTGGCGGGCGGTGAGCTCGGCCTCCCGGGCGACGGGTAGGTCGGAGGTACCCGCCGCGAGGACGACGACCCTGCCGCCGTGCGGCTCGGGCGGCTCGGCCGGCCAGGCGACTAGCCGCGCCTCGGGATGGTGGGCCGCGTCGGGCAGCGCTGCCCGGATGGCGTCGGCGTGGTCCTGCCCGGCGCGGGTGAACAGGGTCGGGGTCCCGGCAGTGGCGACCTGTTCGGCGATCGCGGCGACCTGGGCCGTGGTCTTGGGTTCGCACAGCACGGCCTCGGGGTAGCCGCGGCGCGCGCCGCGGTCGTGGTCCAGCCGGACGATGCGGTCCAGCTCCGGGCCGGGAGCCCAGCCCTCAGCCATTGACCGACACCAGCGGCAGGGTGAATGCCCCGGACTGGATACCGCGCAGGTCGAGGGCGGCGAACCGGAAGCCGGCACCGCGCACAGCCGCGTCGACCTCCTCACGGCGTTCGATCGCGGTGGCCAGCTCCTCGGGCAGCAGCTCGATGCGCGCGACGTCCCCGTGGTGGCGCACCCGCGAGTCACTGAAACCCAGACGCCGCAGCCCGGCCTCGGCATCGTTGACCTGGCGCAGCTTCTCCGGGGTGACCTCCTCGAAGTGCGGGATCCGCGATGCGAGGCAGGGGGCGGCCGGCTTGTCGGCCACCGGCAGGGCGAAGGCGCGGGCGACGTCACGCACCAGCGCCTTGGTCATGCCGGCCTCGGCCATCGGGCGCAGTACCCGGTGGTTGGTGGCCGCCTGGGCCCCGGGGCGGTCGGGCCGCTTCGCGTCGTCGGCGTTCTCGCCGTAGGCCACGGCGGCCAGCCCGAGCTCGGCGACGAGCTCGTCGGAGATCCGGGCGAACAGCTCGTCCTTGCAGTGGAAGCACCGGTCGGGGCCGTTGGCCCGGTAGGCCTCGTTGTCGCCCTCGTGGGTCTCGATCTCCACCACGCGGGCACCGATCACCGCGGCGGTGCGGTGCGCGGCCTCGCGTTCATCCGTTGCCAGGCTGGGGGAGATGCCCAGGATCGCCACGACGTTCTCGCTGCCCAGTGCGTGCACCGCCAGTGCCAGCAAGGTCGCCGAGTCGACCCCACCGGAGTAGGCGACCCCCAGCGGCCAGTGCCCCTCGAGCATGGCGGTGACCGCGTCGACGGCGGCCGCGACCGGTTCGGGCAGGTCTGCGGGCAGAGAGGTGGGCTGCGCCGTCGTCGTCCTGTGCGTCATCGTGGTGCTCCTTCTGGCGGGCCGGGTGTCTG
>Ga0209487_1001665_pt1 | contig 18587 bp, 27 predicted proteins | sample Poulit2012_FD_187524 | JGI IMG/M metagenome (GOLD analysis project Ga0209487, IMG submission 187524) | Agricultural soil microbial communities from Georgia to study Nitrogen management - Poultry litter 2012 (SPAdes) (version 2) | ecosystem: Environmental > Terrestrial > Soil > Agricultural land...
ATCGTCCACGAGTACTACACCGTCGCACTCATTCCTGCGATCGCCGTGGTCATCGGCATCGGCGTCGCCGTGCTGCTCAGCCGACGCGGATACCTGCCTCGTCTGCTCCTCGCGGTGGCGTGGGCGCCGCGCCGTGGGTCTTGCCGAAGGCGCGGCACGCCGGCGTAGCCGAAGGGCTTGAACCCCATCTGCTCGAGGCCGACATCGCCGGCGAGGATGAACAGATCGGCCCAGGAGATCTTCTTGCCCTACTTCCACTCCACCGGCCACACGGCGGGCCTCGTCCAGCAGGACGTTGTTCGGCCTTGAGTTCAGGGGTGCGAAGCGCTGCTGGCCCTGGCCTCCGCCGCCACGTCCAGGACGGACGCGGCGGCGGAGACGAGGGCCGGGCCATGCGGATCATGAACGGGCCGTAGCTGCCGAAGTCAGCCGACCACCATTCCTGATTCGTCTTCTTCAGCTGCTCGATATCGGCCTTGAGCTGCTAGCAGTCGAGGCTGTCGAACTCGGTTTCGTAATCGAAATCAGGATCCATGGGGTCGCGTGCGGGTTGCCCCTCGGCGAGGATCCTGAGGGTGAGGCGGACGACAAAGGCGCCCTCGGAATGAGGGCACAGAGGTGTCCTCGGAAGAAGACCAGGGGTGTGAACGGAGGGCGGACTCACACGGCGACGCGATGATCGTCACCGACCACCGCGGCACCGGACTTCGCACAGTCGGGGCACAGGCCCCAGAAGGTGACTTCGGCCTGCTCGATGAGGAAGCCGGCATCGTGGGACGGGATCAGGCACGGAGCCTGACCGATCGTGCAGTCGACATCGACGATGAGATTGCACGAGCGGCACACCAGGTGATGGTGGTTGTCGCCGATCCTCCGTTCGTACCGTGCCACCGAACCGGACGGTTGGATGCAGCGGACGAGACCGACCTCGGTGAGGGTGTGGAGCGAGTCGTAGACCGCCTGATGGGAGACCGTGGGCAAGGATTCGCGCACGGAGCGGATGACGGTCTCGGTGTCCGCATGCGGATGCTCCCGCACCGCCTCAAGCACCGCAACTCGCTGTTTGGTCACACGCAGGGAGGTCTGCCGCAGAGCAGCGGCAGGATCCTCGTCGTGTTCGTGTTTCGTCTCGTTCACATGACCAGAATGCCTGCTTCTTTTGAGTCAGTCAAGGAAAGCTCCGGAAGCCCTCGCCGAGGCGACCGCCGACGGATCTGGCAGAGGTCCTCGATCCGCGCGGGCGGACGGGGTAGAGTGGAACTTCGCCATTTTGACCAGACGCGCAGAAGAGAGATATTCTGTAAAGCGACTGATTGTGTTATCTGCGTCGTCGAATGATCCTGCCGAGTGTTCTGTGAGTCTCGGGTCCTCTGTGTGATTTCGGCGGTGCGGGCCGCCGAGAAGTCGATTCCGCCTCGTCGCGTCCGTGCGACACTCCCGAGCGCAGGGGTCGTCAGCTCGCGTGGTTACTGACATCGGGAGCCGAGCTTCACCCGGTGTTCAGTCGGATATGTCCCACGGTTCACAGACATGACTGCGGTTGTGGCCGAAATTGGGAATTAGGTCTATCGAGAAGCAAATGGAGAACGCTTAGTGCCGACAATCCAGCAGCTCGTCCGCAAGGGACGGCATGTCAAATCAGCAGGATCCGACGCTCCTGCCCTCAAGGGCAGCCCGCAGCGTCGCGGAGTGTGCACCCGTGTGTACACCACTACCCCCAAGAAGCCGAACTCGGCTCTTCGCAAGGTCGCTCGTGTCAAGCTTTCGAGCCAGATCGAGGTGACCGCCTACATTCCGGGCGAGGGACACAACCTGCAGGAGCACTCGATCGTGCTCGTGCGCGGTGGCCGCGTCAAGGATCTGCCCGGTGTCCGCTACCGGATCGTGCGCGGTTCGCTCGACACCCAGGGCGTCAAGGGCCGTCAGCAGGCTCGCAGCAAGTACGGTGCGAAGAGGGAGAAGAAGTAATGCCACGCAAAGGTCCTGCACCCAAGCGACCGATCGTCGTCGATCCGGTCTTCAGCTCGCCGCTCGTGACGCAGCTGATCAACAAGATCCTGCTCGACGGCAAGCGCTCGACCGCCGAGCGGATCGTCTACGGTGCGCTCGAAGGCACCCGCGAGAAGAACGGCAACGATCCCGTCGTCAACCTGAAGAAGGCTCTCGACAACATCCGGCCGTCACTCGAGGTCCGGTCCCGCCGCGTCGGCGGTGCCACCTACCAGGTGCCCGTCGATGTCCGCCCGACTCGTTCGACCACTCTGGCTCTGCGGTGGCTGGTGGGCTATGCCCGTCAGCGTCGTGAGAAGACGATGACCGAACGACTCATGAATGAGATCCTCGATGCCGGCAACGGCCTCGGTGCCGCAGTCAAGCGTCGCGAGGACACTCACAAGATGGCGGAATCCAACAAGGCCTTCGCCCACTACCGCTGGTAATCGCCTTCTCCGCAGACCGGTCGGCGGACGTCGTCCGCGACGCCGTCGGCCGGCAGCCGGGGGAGTCGAGCAAATCATCGATTGAGAGAGAGACACCGTGGCACTTGACGTGCTCACCGACCTGAACAAGGTCCGCAATATCGGCATCATGGCCCACATCGATGCCGGTAAGACAACCACGACCGAACGCATCCTCTTCTACACCGGCGTGAACTACAAGATGGGCGAGACCCACGATGGCGCCGGCACCATGGACTGGATGGATCAGGAGAAGGAACGCGGCATCACGATCACGTCCGCCGCGACGACCTGCTACTGGCACGACAACCAGATCAACATCATCGACACCCCGGGCCACGTCGACTTCACCGTCGAGGTTGAGCGCTCCCTGCGCGTGCTCGACGGTGCCGTTGCCGTGTTCGACGGCAAGGAGGGTGTCGAGCCCCAGTCCGAGACCGTGTGGCGTCAGGCCGACAAGTACGATGTCCCGCGCGTCTGCTTCGTCAACAAGATGGACAAGCTCGGTGCTGACTTCTACTTCACCGTCCAGACGATCAAGGACCGCCTCGGAGCCAAGCCGCTGGTCATCCAGCTGCCGATCGGTGCCGAGAGCGAGTTCTCCGGTGTCGTCGACCTGCTTGAGATGAAGGCCTACACCTGGCCCGACGAGTCCAAGATGGGTCAGGACATCACCGAGATCGAGATCCCCGAGGATCTCAAGGAACGGGCCGTGGAATACCGGGCACAGTTGGTCGAGGACGTCGCCGAGAGCTCGGAAGAGCTCATGGAGAAGTACCTCGAGGGCGATGAGCTCACGATCGCTGACATCAAGAGCGGAATCCGCGAACTGGTCATCAAGTCCGAGGCCTTCCCCGTCATGTGCGGTTCCGCGTACAAGAACAAGGGCGTCCAGCCCATGCTCAACGCGGTCATCGACTACCTGCCCTCGCCGCTCGATGTGCCTCCGATGATCGGACACAACCCGAGCAACGACGAGGAGGAGCTGACTCGCAAGCCCGCGAAGGACGAACCGTTCTCCGCTCTGGCGTTCAAGGTCTCCACACACCCGTTCTTCGGTTCGCTGACCTATGTCCGCGTGTACTCCGGCCACGTGAAGTCCGGCGAGCAGGTGCTCAACACCTCCTCGGGCAAGAAGGAGCGCGTCGGCAAGCTCTTCCAGATGCACTCCAACAAGGAGAATCCCGTGGAAGAGGCCTTCGCCGGCCACATCTACGCCTTCATCGGTCTCAAGGACACGACGACGGGTGACACGCTCAGCGATCCGGCGAACCCGATCGCGCTCGAGTCGATGACCTTCCCGGAGCCCGTGATCTCCGTGGCCATCGAGCCGAAGACCAAGAGCGACCAGGAGAAGCTGTCGGCCGGCATCCAGAAGTTGGTCAAGGAGGATCCGACCTACCAGATCGAACTCGACGAGGAGACCGGTCAGACGGTCATCCGCGGAATGGGTGAACTCCACCTCGACATCCTCGTCGACCGCATGCGTCGCGAGTTCAAGGTCGAGGCCAACGTGGGCAAGCCCCAGGTCGCCTACCGTGAGACCATCCGTCGCACTGTCGAGAAGTACGATTACACCCACAAGAAGCAGACGGGTGGATCGGGACAGTTCGCGAAGGTCCAGGTCACCTTCGAGCCCCTCGAGGTCGAAGGCGATACGATTTACGAGTTCGAGAATGCCATCACGGGCGGACGCATTCCGCGCGAGTACATTCCGAGCGTCGACGCCGGCATCCAGGACGCCATGCAGCTCGGTGCCCTGGCCGGTTACCCGATGGTCGGTGTCAAGGCCACTCTGGTCGACGGCGCCTACCACGACGTCGACTCCTCGGAGATGGCATTCAAGATCGCCGGATCGATGGTCTTCAAGGAGGCTGTCAGGAAGGCGAATCCGGTTCTTCTCGAACCGGTCATGGACGTCGAGGTGCGCACCCCTGAGGAATACATGGGTGACGTCATCGGCGACCTGAATTCCCGGCGTGGCCAGATTCAGTCGATGGACGATGCTTCCGGTGTGAAGGTCGTCAAGGCTGTGGTCCCGCTGTCGGAGATGTTCGGCTACATCGGTGATCTGCGGTCGAAGACCCAGGGCCGTGCGGTGTATACGATGACCTTCTCCAGCTATGCGGAGGTCCCCAAGAGTGTTGCCGAGGAGATCATCCAGAAGGAGCGGGGCGGAGAGTAATCTCCGGAATCCGGTCGCCCCGGTGATCAAGAACATGATTACCGGAATGCAAGATAACCAATAAAAGGTCTAAGATATGAACCGCATATCTTTTGACAACCACGAGGAGGAACCCAGTGGCAAAGGCTAGTTTCGAACGGACTAAGCCGCACGTCAACATTGGTACCATTGGCCACGTTGACCACGGAAAGACCACCCTGACCGCTGCCATCACGAAGGTCCTGGCGGATCAGTACCCGGAGCTCAATCAGGCTCGCGCCTTCGACCAGGTGGACAATGCTCCTGAGGAGAAGGAGCGCGGCATCACCATCAACGTCTCGCACGTTGAGTACCAGACGGAGAAGCGTCACTACGCTCACGTCGATGCCCCGGGTCACGCCGACTACGTGAAGAACATGATCACCGGTGCGGCTCAGATGGACGGTGCCATCCTCGTCGTCGCCGCCACCGACGGTCCGATGCCCCAGACCCGTGAGCACGTGCTGCTCGCCCGTCAGGTCGGTGTGCCCTACATCGTCTCCGCTCTGAACAAGGCCGACATGGTCGATGACGAGGAGCTCCTCGAGCTCGTCGAATTCGAGGTTCGCGACCTGCTCTCGAGCCAGGACTTCGATGGAGACAATGCCCCGGTCATCCCGGTCTCCGCTCTCAAGGCCCTCGAAGGCGACGAGAAGTGGGTCAAGAGCGTGCAGGATCTCATGGCTGCCGTCGACGACAACGTTCCCGAGCCGGAGCGCGATGTCGACAAGCCGTTCCTCATGCCCGTCGAGGACGTCTTCACGATCACCGGTCGTGGAACCGTTGTCACCGGTCGTGTCGAGCGCGGTGTGCTGCTGCCCAACGACGAGATCGAGATCGTCGGCATCAAGGAGAAGTCGTCCAAGACGACCGTCACCGCCATCGAGATGTTCCGCAAGACCCTGCCGGATGCCCGTGCAGGTGAGAACGTCGGTCTGCTCCTGCGCGGCACCAAGCGTGAGGACGTCGAGCGCGGTCAGGTCATCGTGAAGCCGGGTTCGATCACCCCGCACACCAAGTTCGAGGCCCAGGTCTACATCCTGAGCAAGGACGAGGGCGGACGTCACAACCCGTTCTACTCGAACTACCGTCCGCAGTTCTACTTCCGGACCACCGACGTCACCGGCGTCATCACCCTGCCCGAGGGCACCGAGATGGTCATGCCCGGCGACAACACCGACATGTCGGTCGAGCTCATCCAGCCGGTCGCCATGGAGGACGGTCTGCGCTTCGCCATCCGCGAGGGCGGCCGCACCGTCGGCGCCGGTCGAGTCACCAAGATCAACGCCTGATCTGACTCACTGAAGACCCTGAACAGGGGCCGCAGTCCTTCGGGACCGCGGCCCCTGTTTCGTGTTCCGACGGGCAGTCACGCAGAGGCCGTGCTCGGGACTGTGGGCCGCACGCGCGGCAGGGCCTGAGATATCGCTCACAGGCGAGGTGCCTGAAATTGCGCGCATTCGGTGCTATGTGACAAGATAGTGAGGTTGCGTTTTGGGCGTTGACCCCTGCACTGCGGTAGCGATACTGCGAACAGCCCGAAACACTATCGGATCGATGAATCTGCATCAGCGGGTTCGGACCGAGCAGCCAATGAGTAAAAGCGCCGTCGGCATTCCTGAGAGAAGTGAGAACTTCTCCGACAGGAACAGCCGACACGCCCGACCTCGGGGGTCGGTCATGGTCAGCCGGCACAGACGGCAGTCGTTCCCAACGCACTGCCCGTTGATGGCCGGAAGCAACTATAGAAAGAGACGACGCCATGGCGGGACAGAAGATCCGCATCCGGCTCAAGTCGTACGACCACGCTGTGATTGACAGTGCCGCACGCAAGATCGTGGACACCGTCACTCGCGCTGGTGCGACTGTTGTGGGCCCCGTGCCGTTGCCGACGGAGAAGAACGTGTACTGCGTCATCCGTTCGCCACACAAGTACAAGGACAGCCGTGAGCATTTCGAAATGCGCACGCACAAGCGTCTGATCGACATCGTCGATCCGACGCCGAAGGCCGTCGATTCGCTCATGCGACTCGACCTCGCCGACGACGTCAACATCGAGATCAAGCTCTAAGGGAGGCAGCAATGGCGAATACTCGTTCATCGGCTCTCCCGACGACCCAGAACGTCAAGGGACTTCTGGGCACCAAACTGGGCATGACCCAGGTGTGGGATGAGCAGAACAACCTCGTGCCGGTGACCGTTGTGGCCACCGGAAACAACGTCGTGACCCAGATCCGCAACGAGGAGACCGACGGTTACCCCGCAGTGCAGATCGCGTTCGGCGAGATCGATCCGCGCAAGGTCAACAAGCCGACTGCAGGCCACTTCGAGAAGGCCGGCGTGACCCCGCGCCGTCACCTCGTGGAGCTGCGCACCGCAGACGCTGCTGACTACTCGCTCGGCCAGGAACTGGGCGTCGACACGTTCGATGCCGGAGTCAAGGTCGATGTGACCGCGAAGACCAAGGGCAAGGGAACCGCCGGTGTGATGAAGCGTCACGGCTTCGGCGGCGTCGGTGCCTCCCATGGTCAGCACCGCAATCACCGCAAGCCAGGTTCGATCGGCGGAGCCGCGACACCTGGTCGCGTGTTCAAGGGTATGCGCATGGCCGGCCGTATGGGCGCTGTCAAGCACACCACCCAGAACCTCACGATCCACGCCGTGGACAGCGAGAACAACTTCCTGCTCATCAAGGGTGCCGTCCCCGGTCCCAAGGGTGGAGTCGTCCTCGTTCGCTCGGCCGTGAAGGAGGCCTGAACGACATGACTGATGTCAAGACAGTCGACGTCCTCGACGCCGCTGGTGCCAAGGCCGGCTCCGTTGATCTGCCCGCCGAGGTCTTCGGCGTGGCCGCCAACGTGCCGCTGATCCACCAGGTCGTCGTGGCACAGCTTGCCGCTGCCCGTCAGGGCACGCACAAGACCAAGACCCGTGCCGAGGTCCGCGGCGGCGGACGCAAGCCGTACCGTCAGAAGGGAACCGGCAACGCCCGTCAGGGTTCGATCCGCGCTCCCCAGTACAACGGCGGCGGAATCGTCCACGGACCGGTTCCGCGCGACTACTCGCAGCGGACCCCCAAGAAGATGAAGGCCGCCGCACTGCGCGGTGCGCTGTCCGATCGGGCACGCCTGGATCAGGTCTTCGTCGTGAAGAACCTGGTCACCGGCGATGCGCCGTCGACCAAGCAGGCGAAGGCCGTGCTGGCCGGCCTGTCCGAGCGCAAGAACACCCTCGTGGTGCTCGACCGTGACGACGAGCTCAACTACCTGAGCGTGCGCAACCTGCCCCACGTCCACGTGCTCACCTACGATCAGCTCAATACCTACGATGTGCTGGTCGCCGATGACATCGTGTTCACCGAGGCAGCTCTGCAGTCGTTCCTGAGCGGCAACCGCAGATCGGAGGACGCATCATGAGTCTCAACTTCAAGGACCCGCGCGACATCATCGTCGCCCCGGTCGTCTCGGAGAAGACGTACGGCCTGATGGACGAGGGGAAGTACACCTTCCTCGTCGATCAGAGCTCGAACAAGACCGAGATCAAGCAAGCCATTGAATCGATCTTCGATGTGCAGGTCGCCAAGGTCAACACCCTGAACCGTCAGGGCAAGCGCCGCCGCACCCGCACCGGTTGGGGGAAGCGCAAGGACACCAAGCGTGCCATCGTCGCCCTCAAGGACGGATCGATCGACATCTTCGGTGGATCGCTCTAAGCGATCCTTCGTCAAAGAAGGACAAGACTCATGGGAATCCGTAAGCACAAGCCGACGACCCCGGGCCGCCGCGGCTCGTCGGTCGCCGACTTCGTCGAAGTGACCCGGTCTACACCGGAGAAGTCACTCCTGCGCCCGCTGCACAAGCACGGCGGTCGCAACAGTCAGGGACGCGTGACCACTCGCCACCAGGGCGGCGGTCACAAGCGTCAGTACCGTGTCATCGACTTCCGCCGCCATGACAAGGATGGCGTTCCGGCGAAGGTCGCTCACATCGAATACGACCCGAACCGTACGGCGCGCATCGCTCTGCTGCACTATGCAGACGGTGAGAAGCGCTACATCCTCGCGCCGCAGAACCTCAAGCAGGGTGCGCAGGTGGAAGCCGGTCCGGGCGCCGACATCAAGCCGGGCAACAACCTCGCCCTGCGCAACATCCCCGTCGGCACCGTGCTGCACGCCGTCGAGATGCGTCCCGGCGGCGGCGCCAAGATCGCCCGGTCCGCCGGTTCGTCCGTGCAGCTCGTGGCGAAGTACGGTCGTTTCGCACAGCTGCGGATGCCTTCGGGCGAGATCCGCAACGTCGATGCCCGCTGCCGTGCGACCGTCGGCGAGGTCGGCAATGCCGAGCAGTCGAACATCAGCTGGGGCAAAGCAGGCCGCATGCGTTGGAAGGGCAAGCGCCCGTCCGTGCGCGGTGTCGTGATGAACCCGATCGACCACCCGCACGGCGGTGGCGAGGGCCGGACCTCGGGTGGTCGTCACCCAGTCAGCCCGTGGGGTCAGTTGGAAGGCCGCACACGCCGGCCGAACAAGGAGAGCGACAAGTACATCGTGCGGCGTCGCCGGACCGGCAAGAAGCGCTGATTGGAGTACTGACTTATGCCTCGTAGCCTCAAGAAGGGTCCTTTCGTCGACGAACACCTCTACCAGAAGGTGGCTCGTCAGAACGAGAAGAACAGTAAGAATGTCATCAAAACATGGTCTCGTCGCTCGATGATCATCCCGGACTTCCTGGGACACACCATCGCAGTACATGACGGACGCAAGCATGTCCCCGTCTTCATCACTGAGTCGATGGTCGGACACAAGCTCGGCGAGTTCGCACCGACACGGACGTTCCGTGGCCACGAAAAGGACGATCGCAAGGGTCGCCGCCGCTGAGGCGGGGGACTCTTTCGATCCTAGATAAGAGAGAAGGAAGCGATGGAAGCCAAGGCTAAGGCGCGTTACCTGCGCGTTACGCCTCGCAAGGCTCGGCGCGTCATCGACCTCATTCGTGGTCAGCAGGCGACCGAAGCACTTGCAGTGTTGAAGTTTGCAGAACAGTCGGCATCAGATCCGATTTACAAGCTCGTGGCCTCCGGCGTCGCCAATGCGCGTGTCCGGGCCGACGAGGAAGGCGTTGCGTTCGACGAGAACGAACTGGTCATCTCCGAAGCGTTCGTGGACGAGGGGCCGACCATGAAGCGGTTCCGTCCGCGTGCCCAGGGTCGCGCTTTTCGCATCGATAAGCGCACCAGCCACGTGACCGTGGTCCTGGCCAGCGGCGACGACCTGCCTCAGCGCAAGAGCCGGAAGGGGAACCGTTAATGGGCCAGAAGATCAATCCGAACGGATTCCGACTCGGAATCACCACGGATCACAAGTCGAAGTGGTTCGCTGACTCGACGAAGCCGGGGCAGCGCTACAAGGACTACGTGCTCGAAGATGTCAAGATCCGCAGGATGATGAGCACCGGCCTCGAGCGGGCCGGCATCTCCAAGGTCAACATCGAACGCACGCGTGACCGTGTCCGCGTCGACATCCACACCGCACGTCCGGGCATCGTCATCGGACGTCGCGGAGCCGAAGCCGATCGCATCCGCGGTCAGCTCGAGAAGCTCACCGGCAAGCAGATTCAGCTCAACATCCTTGAGGTGAAGAACCCCGAGGTCGACGCGCAGCTCGTCGCCCAGGGCGTTGCCGAACAGCTCGCCAGCCGCGTGGCCTTCCGCCGTGCGATGCGCAAGGCGATCCAGAGCGCGCAGCGCGCAGGTGCCAAGGGCATCCGCGTGCAGTGCTCGGGCCGCCTCGGCGGTGCTGAGATGAGCCGTTCCGAGTTCTACCGCGAAGGTCGTGTGCCGCTGCACACGCTGCGCGCGAACATCGATTTCGGTGTCCACGAAGCCCACACCACGTTCGGCCGCATCGGCGTCAAGGTGTGGATCTACCAGGGCGACCTGACCGACAAGGAGCTTGCCGCCGAGCAGGCGAAGGCTCCTGCTGCTCGTGGCCCGCGTGGCCGTGGGCGCGGTCGTGGTGGCCGCGGACGTGGTCAGGACGGCGCTGCGCGTCGGACCGACCAGGCCCGTAACACTGAGAACAGTGCCGAAGCCCCCGCGGCTGAGGCCGGATCGGAGGGCTGAGACATGCTGATCCCTCGTCGAGTGAAATTCCGCAAGCAGCACCACCCCAAGCGGGGAGGTGCCGCCAAGGGAGGCACGACGGTGTCCTTCGGTGAGTACGGCATCCAGGCTCTCGAGCCCGCCTACATCACCAACCGGCAGATCGAGGCCGCACGTATTGCCATGACGCGCTACATCAAGCGCGGCGGCAAGGTGTGGATCAACATCTACCCCGACCACCCGCTGACGAAGAAGCCTGCCGAGACCCGCATGGGTTCCGGTAAGGGTTCGCCGGAGTGGTGGATCGCCAATGTCAAACCGGGACGGGTCATGTTCGAACTCGCCGGTGTGTCCGAGGAAGTTGCTCGTGAGGCCCTGCGCCTGGCGATCCACAAGCTTCCGCTCAAGGCCCGTATCGTGGCTCGCGAAGGTGGTGAGTGAGAATGGCAATCGGTTCGAAGAACCTTTCCATCGACGCACTGGACGGTTTCGACAACGAGCGTCTGACCGAAGAGCTCAAGAAGGCCAAGGCCGAGCTGTTCAACCTGCGGTTCCAGTCGGCCACCGGCCAGCTGGAGAACCACGGTCGACTCAAGGCTGTGCGTCGCGACATCGCTCGTATCTACACCGTGCTCAACGAACGGGAGCTGGACATCCGGCCGAACCCCGCTGATGCTAAGGAAGAGGGCAAGTGATGGCGGAGACCACGAACACCGAGTCCACTGCTGCCGAGCGCAACACTCGCAAGTCCGCACGTGGTTACGTTGTGTCCGACAAGATGGACAAGACCGTCGTCGTCGAGGTCGAGGAGCGCATGAAGCACCGCCTCTACGGCAAGGTCATGCGCAAGTCGGTCAAGTACAAGGTTCACGATGAGGAGAACACCGCCGGTGTCGGCGACCTCGTCCTCGTGGCCGAGACGCGGCCTCTTTCGGCCGCGAAGCGTTGGCGGCTCGTCGAGATCATCGAACGCGCCAAGTAACCAACGCCGCCCCACCCACCCGGTCCCGCCCGCGACCATCGACTGGTCGCGGGCGGCTACCGGGAACGGGGTGAAATGTCAATGAATCCGTTCCGCAAGGCTCATGTTTCGGCGTGAGAACCAGCGCGACGACAGGAGAAAATAGTGATTCAGCAAGAGTCGCGACTCAAAGTCGCCGACAACACTGGCGCCAAGCAGATCCTGGCCATCAGGATCCTGGGTGGCTCCGGTCGGCGCTACGCCTCGATCGGTGACACCATCGTGGCAACCGTCAAGGACGCAATCCCCGGCGGAAACGTGAAGAAGGGCGACGTCGTCAAGGCCGTCATCGTCCGCACCGCCAAGGAACGCCGTCGTCCCGACGGCTCCTACATCAAGTTCGACGAGAATGCAGCTGTCATCCTCAAGAACGACGAGGAGCCGCGCGGAACCCGTATCTTCGGGCCCGTGGGACGCGAACTCCGCGACAAGAAGTTCATGAAGATCGTCTCCCTGGCACCGGAGGTGTTGTGAGCATGGCGAACAAGCTCAAGATCAAGAAGGGCGACCTCGTCCAGGTGATCGCAGGCGCTCGGGAGTCACGAGGCGGCGATCGTGGGAAGCAGGGCAAGGTTCTTGCCGTCTACCCCGAGCGCAACCGCGTCCTCGTCGAAGGCGTCAACCGCGTGATCAAGCACAAGAAGGCTACGCAGACTCAGGCCGGCGGCACCGCTGGTGGCCGTGAGACCCACGAAGCCCCCATCCACGTGTCCAACGTGGCGCTCGTTGATCCCAAGGACAACAAGCCCACCCGCGTCGGATACCGCGAGGAGAGCGTCGAACGGGACGGTCGCACCAAGACCGTTCGGGTTCGCTACTCGCGTCGCACCGGGGAGGAGATCTGATGACGGAAACAACCACCAGCCGTCCCGCACCGCGTCTCAAGCAGGTTTACCGCGAAGAGATCATCGGGAAGCTGCAGGAAGAGTTCGAATACGCCAACCCCATGCAGGTTCCCGGTCTGACCAAGGTCGTCGTGAACATGGGTGTGGGTGACGCAGCCCGCGATTCCAAGCTGATCGAGGGTGCGATCAACGATCTGACTCTCATCACCGGTCAGAAGCCGGTCGTGACCCGGGCCCGCAAGTCCGTCGCACAGTTCAAGCTGCGTGAGGGACAGCCCATCGGTGCCCACGTGACCATGCGTGGAGCACGGATGTGGGAGTTCATCGATCGCGTGATCTCGCTGGCTCTTCCCCGTATCCGCGACTTCCGCGGACTCTCGGATCGCCAGTTCGACGGAAACGGTAACTACACCTTCGGCCTCACGGAGCAGTCGATGTTCCACGAGATCGATCAGGACCGGATCGACCGTGTCCGCGGTATGGATATCACCGTCGTCACCACCGCAACGACCGATGACGAGGGACGTGCACTGCTGCGTCACCTCGGGTTCCCGTTCAAGACAAAATGATCTCTACGTTGCAGGTCCAAGCACTCCATGTGGGCGGAAACCGTAACGAGGAAGGGCAAGTGCCCAAATGACAATGACTGATCCAGTCGCAGACATGCTCACGCGTCTGCGCAACGCCAACTCGGCTTACCACGAGGACGTCAGCATGCCGTTCTCGAAGCTCAAGTCGAACATCGCCGAGATCCTCAAGACCGAGGGCTACATCACCGACTGGAGCGTCGAGGACGCCCAGGTCGGCAAGACGCTGCTCCTGGACCTCAAGTTCGGACCCAATCGGGAACGTTCGATCGCCGGCCTGCGCCGGGTGTCGAAACCGGGACTGCGGGTGTACGCGAAGTCCACGAACCTGCCGAAGGTTCTCGGCGGACTCGGCATCGCCATCCTGTCGACCTCGTCAGGCCTCCTGACCGACCGTCAGGCCGCCAAGAAGGGTGTGGGTGGGGAAGTCCTCGCCTACGTCTGGTAAGGAAGGAGAGAAGACCATGTCACGTATTGGCAAGAACCCGATCTCCGTTCCCAGCGGCGTCGAGGTCAAGGTCGACGGCCAGGATGTCGCCGTCAAGGGACCGAAGGGCGAGCTGTCCGTCACCATCGCCGAGCCGATCACCGTATCGCTCGAAGACGGTGTCATCACAGTGAGCCGTCCGGACGAGGAGCGCGAATCGCGTTCGCTGCACGGACTGTCCCGCACGCTCATCAACAATATGATCGTCGGTGTGACCGAAGGCTACTCGAAGGCCCTCGAGATCGTCGGAACCGGTTACCGTGTCCTGGCCAAGGGATCGAACCTCGAGTTCGCCCTCGGCTACAGCCACCCGATCACCGTCGAACCGCCGGAGGGGATCTCCTTCAGCGTCGACGGACAGACGAAGGTCGCCGTTCACGGAATCGACAAGCAGCTGGTCGGCGAGACCGCTGCGAACATCCGGAAGCTGCGCCGTCCCGAACCATACAAGGGCAAGGGTGTGCGCTACGCCGGCGAAATCGTCCGTCGCAAGGTCGGAAAGGCTGGTAAGTAAAGATGGCCTTTGGCAAAAAGGAAAGCTACGGCAAGGGCAGGGCAGCTGCTCGCAAGCGTCGTCACGCTCGTCTGCGCAAGCACGTGAGCGGAACGGCCGAGCGCCCTCGCCTCTCAGTGACTCGCTCCACGCGCCACGTCTTCGTCCAGGTCATCGACGACACCGTCGGCAAGACCCTGGTCTCGGCCTCCACCATGGAAGCCGATCTGCGGACATTCGAAGGCGACAAGACCGGCAAGGCCCGCAAGGTGGGCGAACTGGTGGCCCAGCGTGCCAAGGACGCCGGTGTCGAAGCCGTCGTCTTCGACCGTGGTGGCAACGCCTACCACGGCCGTGTGCAGGCAATCGCCGAAGGTGCCCGTGAAGGAGGATTGGCCCTATGAGCACTGAAGAGAACAAGGAACAGCAGGCGACTGCTGAGACCCGCAACGACAACAGCGGTGACCGCTCCTCCCGTGGCCGCGGCCAGGGTGGACAGGGCGGCCAGGGCCGCGGACGCGGCGAAGGCCGTGGACGCGGCGGCCGCGGCGATCGTGACGACAAGAACCAGTTCATCGAACATGTCGTGACCATCAACCGCGTGTCGAAGGTCGTCAAGGGCGGACGTCGTTTCTCCTTCACGGCTCTCGTCGTGGTCGGAGACGGCGACGGCATGGTCGGCATGGGATACGGCAAGGCGAAGGAAGTTCCTGCCGCCATCGCCAAGGGTGTCGAGGAAGCGAAGAAGAACTTCTTCCGCGTGCCACGCATCCAGAAGACCATCCCGCACCCGGTCCAGGGCGAGGAAGCCGCAGGCGTCGTCCTGCTGCGTCCGGCCGCTCCCGGTACCGGTGTCATCGCCGGCGGTCCCGTCCGCGCGGTCCTCGACGCAGCCGGTGTCCAGGACGTGCTGTCGAAGTCGCTGGGTTCGTCGAACGCAATCAACATCGTGCACGCCGCGATCACCGCGCTGAGGAACCTCGAACGTCCCGAGGAAGTCGCGGCTCGCCGCGGCCTTCCCGTCGACGAGGTTGCTCCGCACGCATTGCTGCGGGCAGCTGCTGAAAGTGGGGCGAAGTCCTGATGGCAAAGCTCAAAGTTACTCAGCACAAGTCCGCCATCGGTGGCCGTCAGAGCCAGCGTGACACGCTGCGTTCGCTCGGTCTCAAGCGGACCAACGACGTCGTGGTGCAGGACGATCGCCCCGAGATCCGGGGAATGATCAATGCCGTGCGTCACCTCGTGACTGTGGAAGAGGTCGATTGATATGTCGAACAACGACTCGCTGAAGCTGCACGATCTCCGTCCGGCCCCCGGAGCCAAGACCTCCAAGACCCGCGTGGGTCGCGGTGAGGCTTCGAAGGGCAAGACCGCCGGTCGCGGAACCAAGGGCACGAAGGCCCGCTACCAGGTTCCGCACGGCTTCGAGGGCGGCCAGACTCCGATGCACATGCGTCTGCCGAAGCTGCGTGGGTTCAAGAACCCGACGAAGGTGACGTTCCAGGTTGTCAACCTCGACAAGCTGTCCACCCTGTTCCCCGAGGGCGGAGACGTGACCGTCGCCGACCTCGTGGCCAAGGGTGCTGTGCGTCCGAAGCAGCCCGTGAAGATTCTCGGGACCGGTGAGATCACCGTGGCCCTGAATATCACTGCGGACAAGTTCTCCGGCTCTGCGGCCGAGAAGATCAAGGCCGCAGGCGGAAGCGCCACCGAAGCCTGATCGGCGCCCGCGCTGCGGGAACGAGGCTTCAGAACGAAGGGGGCGGTCACTTCGGTGACCGCCCCCTTCTGCGTAACCCGACCCCGCCCGGCGGTGCCCGGTGGTCGGCCGGAACCGAGCCGCCGTCGGCCCTCGTCGGTTTCAACCTGGGGGTCATACCCTGATAGTGTTTTGCTGGTATTTGTCTCATTCGCCAGGTCGCGACCACGACTCTGACTTTTCATCCGCCAACGAGGAGGACGCTTGATCGGCGCAATCCGGAGGGCCTTCAGAACGCCCGACTTGAGGAACAAACTCCTCTTCACCCTGGGCATTCTTGTCATCTTCCGACTCGGCTCCTTCATTCCCTCGCCCGGCATCGATTACACCCAGGTGCAGGAATGCGTGGCTTCGCCCCAGCTCAATGAGGGCGGATTCGCGATGATCAACCTCTTCAGCGGCGGCGCGCTGCTGCAGCTGTCGATCTTCGCTCTGGGCATCATGCCCTACATCACTGCGAGCATCATCGTCCAGCTTCTGCGCGTCGTCATCCCGCGCTTCGAGTCTCTGCACAAGGAAGGCGCCTCCGGTCAGGCGAAGCTGACCCAGTACACGCGCTACCTGACCATCGGCCTGGCGGTGCTCAACTCGACGACACTCATCGCCACCGTGCGTTCCGGCGCCCTCTTCGGCGACGTCGAGGGCTGCCAGGATCTCATCGCCAACGACACCTGGTGGGGCATCAGCGTCCTCGTGCTCACTCTGACCGCTGGCACCGGCCTGATCATGTGGCTGGGCGAGCAGATCACCGAACACGGTGTCGGCAACGGCATGTCGCTGCTGATCTTCACCTCGGTCGCCTCGGCCTTCCCCTCCTCGCTCGGTGCGATCTTCCGCGAGCAGGGCGTCGACATCTTCCTCATCGTCATGGCGGTCGGCCTCGTGCTCGTCGCTCTCGTCGTCTTCGTGGAGCAGTCGCAGCGCAGGGTCCCGGTCCAGTACGCCAAGCGCATGGTCGGCCGCCGGATGTTCGGCGGCACCTCGACCTACATTCCGATCAAGGTGAACATGGCCGGAGTCATCCCCGTCATCTTCGCCTCCTCCGTGCTCTACCTGCCGAGCCTGGTCTCCCAGTTCTTCGACCCCGAATCCAGGTGGGTCGAATGGATCAGCACCTACTTCACTCGCGGCGACCATCCGATCTACATCACGGTGTACGCCCTGCTGACGATCTTCTTCGCCTACTTCTACGTGGCGATCACCTTCAACCCCGAAGAGGTCGCAGACAACATGAAGAAGTACGGCGGCTTCATTCCCGGGATCCGCGCTGGTCGACCGACGGCCGAATACCTGAGCTTCGTGCTCAGCCGGATCAACTTCCCGGGCTCGCTCTACCTGGCTTTCGTCGCCCTGATCCCGCTGATCGCTCTGGTGCTCATCAACGCGAATCAGAACTTTCCGTTCGGCGGCACCTCCCTGCTGATCGTCGTGGGTGTCGGCCTCGAGACGGTCAAGCAGATCGACGCGCAGATGCAGCAGCGCCATTACGAGGGCCTGCTGCGCTGATCACGACAGGACGCTGACGAACAGCTGCCAACCATTGGAAGGACACCCCATGAGCTCACGCATCATCCTGATCGGCCCTCCCGGCGCGGGTAAGGGCACCCAGGCCGCCCGCCTGTCCGAGGCGCTCGGCGTTCCCGCGATCTCGACCGGAGACATCTTCCGTGCGAATGTGAAGGGGGAGACCGAACTGGGCAAGCTCGCCAAACGCTATATGGACGCCGGTGAGTACGTTCCCGACGAGGTGACGAATTCCATGGTCGCCGATCGTCTGGGCCAGGACGATGCCGCGGACGGCTTCCTCCTCGACGGCTACCCCCGCACCACCGCGCAGGTCGAAGAGCTCGATCGCATGCTTGCAGCCGAGGACAAGGCCATCGACCACGTCGTCGAACTCACCGCGGACACGGACGAGGTCGTCGCCCGGCTTCTGGCCCGCGCCCAGACCGAAGGCCGCAGCGACGACAGCGAGGACGTCATCCGTCACCGGCTCGACGTCTACGAGGAGCAGACCCAGCCGCTGACCGACATCTACCGCAGCCGCGGACTGCTGCGCCAGGTCGACGGCCTCGGTGACGTCGACGAGATCACCGAGCGCATCCTCTCAGCCATTCGATGATCTTCGGACCACGGATCGAGCTGAAGACCCCCGAGGAGCTTCAGCTCATGCATCGGGCCGGGCAGCTGACACGTCAAGTGCTCTCAGCGGCCCGGTCCGCCGCCGTTGCCGGAGCCACCACGGCTGAGGTCGACGCGGCCGCCGAGGCGGTCATCGTCGGCGCCGGCGCCCAGTCGAACTTCAAGGGATATCAGGGGTTCCCCGCCGTCGTGTGCATCTCCGTCAATGAGGAGATCGTCCACGGCATCCCCGGGCCTCGGGTGCTGCGCACCGGTGACCTCGTGTCGATCGACGGCGGTGCGATCGTCGAGGGGTTCCACGGAGACTCCGCGCTGACGATGATCGTCGGCGGTGAGGACGCCGGCAGCGCCGCCGATCGCGAACTGTCCGCGGCCACCGAACAGGCCATGTGGGCCGGCATCGCTGCCTTCGCCACGGGAACACGGGTCAGCGATGTCGGAGATGCCATCGACGATTTCGTCACCGAGCACTTCCCCCATCTGGGACTGGTCGAG
>Ga0209487_1001666_pt1 | contig 18579 bp, 12 predicted proteins | sample Poulit2012_FD_187524 | JGI IMG/M metagenome (GOLD analysis project Ga0209487, IMG submission 187524) | Agricultural soil microbial communities from Georgia to study Nitrogen management - Poultry litter 2012 (SPAdes) (version 2) | ecosystem: Environmental > Terrestrial > Soil > Agricultural land...
TGCATATGGCCACGGACTGGGAAGATTACGCCGAGCATATGCTCGAGGTAATGGAATCCGTAGAAGGCTGGCAGAACACCTCCTGCGAACGACCTTTTATTCAGCGTCCAGATTGGCGCCCCGAAACCAAGTTTGAGCGCCGCGGTAAAGCCCTTGGGCATGGGGTGTGGGATTTGTTGTATGAGAGGTTGCTGTAAAGTTGCCCTTATGCCGGGCGGGCACCACGCAACGGGTTCTTAACGTACAACATCAGCAATAAGCACTGCGGTGTGCGCTGGAACCGCTGGGGTTACCCTAGCACCGGGCGGGTGTCACTCAACGAGTTCTAAACATACTGCATCAGCAATAAGCACTGCGAAATCACTCTTTTTTTGCGGAAGAGCACGCAAAAGAAAGAGTGGTTTCTCCGTGCCTCCCATCGGTGGCTCTAAGATAAATCGGGTTGGTGGAAATGGAAGGATGTTGGTGCCACTAAGTTAGATTTCCTTAAGAGCGCAGTTTGGTGCTCTGAATAATAATCCCGCACAAAACCAACATTCCCATACCCCACCCGCATTTGATTTCTCTTGAAGGTTGGGATGAATAAGCAGGAAAAACAGAATCCATTAACATGGTTTTTAGTGGCAGAAGTTGGGTTTTTAGGCTCCACTAAGCGAGCTGTAAACAATATGCTGCTACGTGCTCTGAGCACTAACCTTGCACAAAACCAGCTTTTCTCATACCCCACCCGCACCCGATTTCTCTTAGAGGCTAGGATAAATAGGCTGGAATAAATGGTTTCCTTCAGCATGGTTTTCGCTGAAGGAAATCATTTATGCAAGCTTGCTTGCGATAGAGGTTTTTAAGAACACTTGGTGCCGGGAACCCCGCGCGGTTCCAGCGCACCTCGCAGTGCTTATTGCTGATGAGTTTAATTTAGAACTCGTTGAGTGGCGCCAACCCGGCGCTAGGGCCACCCCCGGCGCTAGGGCTAACTAACCAACTGCGCCAACCCATATAACACCAACAAAATCACCGCCCACTTGCCGATTTTGTAGCCGGTGCGGTTCTTGCGTTTGAGTCCTTTCAAAAATGTTTGGTAAGCCAAAACGCTTTGGCCGAGCTTATTGCCTACACCCGTTTGGTTTTCGTCCACGTTATCAATCACGAAAAGGCTGTTAAAAAAGCGCCCGAAGCGGTGATAAAGCGTTTGCATCCACGCCCATTTTAACGGTCTGTCGATATCCGTCATTAAAATAACACGCGGGGTCTCGGTGTCGTTGTAAGCGTTGTGCAAATAGGTTTCATCAAACAGGACGCCTTCGCCATCTTTCCACTTGTAATCTTCTTGGTCGATTTGGATGCCGCAGCCATCGGAGTTCGGGGTGCTTAACCCGAGTGAATAACGCAAGGTAAATGCAAAAGGATCGTGGTGGTCGCTTAACTTTTTGCCAGGCATTAGTACTGCAAAGAGGGCCAAATTCATGTTTGGAACCTGTTCGAGCAAGGCAAGGGTTTTGGGCGCCAACTCGCGGGCTGAGGGAATGTCGCTGTCGTACACTTTTAAATAAAAGCTTACCCAGCGACCATCTTTGTAAAAGCTGCTAGCGGGCAAATCGTCTTTGGCCTTAATGTGACCCATTTGATAAAGCGCTAAAGCTTCATCGCGGATGGTTTCCCAATTGTCGCTGAGTACGCGCAATTCAGGGAAAAAGCGTTGCGGAATAATGGGTTGCAGCGGCACTTTGGACAAGGCGTAAGCGGGTACGTTAAAAGGCACCGTGAAAGTGGAAAAATCACTGAGCTGCCGAGTTAAAGGAAAGGTGCGGCTGCAGCGAATATGAATTAACAAGATAGAGAGCAAGTAGAGGCAAATAGCCGCAGTGATAATACTCATGGCGTGTCTTCTTGGGCCTTTGTTGGGATGGAGCCGTAACTATAAGACGAAATTGTTTTGGGTGCTATCACTTAGCGGCCACTTTGCCGCCGTCGGGGCTCTTTTGTTGCGCGGTTTTATAAGCATCGCGCGCCACTATCTGTTGCACAAAACGCTCAATGTTTGGCATGGCAGGCAGGTTAGGGATTTCTAACAAGCCAAGCAGTGGGAAAGTCATTTGCACATCGGCAAAGCTGAAATCGCCCGCAAAAAAGGTGTTGTTGGCTAAATGCTGTTCAATAAATGCCACCTGTTCTGCTAGGCGTGGCTGCATAAATTGCGTAAATACTTGTTTGCCAATGGCACCAGTGAGTGTGCGCACAATGGGGGGAATAGGTTTTTTGCCCAGTTGTTGCATCACCAAGGTAAATACCAAATACGGCATCAACGAGCCTTCGGCAAAATGCAGCCAAAAGTGGTACTGGTTTAACGCTTGGCTTTCGGTGGGTTTAAATTGATTATCTTTATCGAAGCGACTTTGTAAGTATTCCAAGATGACAGCGGATTCAGCAATCACTTCGCCATCCACTTCTAGCAAAGGAGCCTTGCCAAGTGGGTGTACGGCTTTTAAGGCATTGGGGGCGGATAAATCCTTGCGGCGTTGGTAATTCACTAGCTCGTAATTGAGGCCGAGTTCTTCTAAGGCCCATAAAATGCGAAAAGAGCGGGAGTATTCGAGGTGGTGGAGTTTAATCATGGTGGGCTCTCTGTGGTGGGCATTCCGATATGGTTTGCTGCTAAGGGGTGTTAAGTGCGTTCAGCAGGTTTAGCCACTAAGTAAAACACACTTTGCAGCTTTAGGCCTTTTGTGTAAAACAGACTTTACAGCAGGCGGTTAAAAACTAGGCGCTGCCGAATACAAGCAGCGCTCATTATTACAGGCCTAAGTTCTTCAACACACGTAGGCTAATTTCCGAACGGTTCATGGTGTAGAAGTGTAACCCTGGGGCACCCATGGCCAGTAAGCGCTCACATAGGCGGGTGACAATATCAATGCCATATTCGGTAACAGCGTTGTCGTCGTCTTTAATATCTTCTAGGCGTGCCAGCAACCAACGGGGCACATCGGCACCGCACGCCTTAGAGAAACGCACTAAGTTAGCCACATTCATAATGGGCATAATGCCTGGGTAAATGGGGGCATCGCAGCCGATTTTTTGCAGGGCATCAATATAAAACCCGTAAGCGTCGGGGTTATAAAAATATTGGGTGATGCCATAGTTAGCTCCTGCGTCTATTTTGCGTTTGAAGTGAGCAATGTCATCTTCAAAGCTGCGCGCTTGGGGGTGCATTTCAGGGTAAGCGGCCACTTCTAGGGTGAAATGGTCCCCCGTTTGTTCGCGAATAAATGCCACCAAATCGTCGGCATAGGGCAGTTCGCTATTGGCATAACCCATGCCCGAGGGCAAGTCGCCACGTAGGGCCACGATACGAGTGAGGCCTGCTTCTTTGTATTGCTGAATGATTTCTGCTAATTCTGTTTTTTCTTGACCAATGGAGCTTAAATGCGGCGCCGCGTCAGGGTGCACTTGCTGCATGGCGAGCACAGTTTCATAGGTGTTATCACGGGTAGAGCCGCCAGCGCCGTAGGTGCACGAAAAAAACTCGGGGTTAGCCGACATCAAATCTTTTTGTGCGCTAATTAAATTCTCGCGGCCTTTGTCTGTTTTCGGCGGGAAAAACTCAAAACTAATACGATAAGAATGTGCCATTGTTATTTCCTTTATGTACGAGGCGCATAGAAAGGGAAAGCCAGCAATGAAGGAGGCGGCATCATGCCGCCTCTTGAGGCTTAATACTTATAGGTATCGTTTTTGAAGGGGCCGTTGATATCCACGCCAATGTATTCAGCTTGTTCTGGGGTGAGTTGAGTGATCACACCATCAAAGCCTTCCACCATGTAGCGAGCCACTTCTTCATCTAGGTGTTTAGGTAATATTTCCACGGTGAGGAGCTCTTTTTGCTTCTCGGGATCAAGGTTGGCATAGCCTTGCTGGAATAAATGGATTTGTGCCAGTACTTGGTTAGCGAAGGAACCATCCATAATGCGGCTGGGGTGGCCGGTGGCATTACCTAGGTTCACTAAACGGCCTTCCGATAACAGGATAAGGTAATCATTATCCTCGCGGTTGCGCCACACTTGGTGTACTTGGGGTTTTACTTCTTCCCATTCCCAAGTTTCACGCATAAAGGCGGTGTCGATTTCGTTATCAAAGTGGCCGATGTTGCACACCACGGCGCCTTTCTTTAGGGCCTGTAGCATGTTTTTATCGCACACATTGTAGTTACCGGTGGTGGTAACAATGAGGTCGGTGGTGCCCAAAATATCTTTGTTAATGCTGGCTAAGGTGCCATCGTTAACGCCATTGATGTAAGGGCTCACCACCTCGTAACCGTCCATGCAGGCTTGCATGGCGCAAATAGGGTCGATTTCGGTAACGCGCACAATCATGCCCTCTTGGCGTAGGGATTGTGCTGAGCCTTTGCCCACATCACCGTAACCAATCACTAGCGCACGTTTACCTGAAAGCAAGTGGTCGGTGGCGCGCTTAATGGCATCGTTTAGGGAGTGGCGGCAGCCGTAACGATTGTCGTTTTTAGATTTGGTTACCGCATCATTTACGTTAATGGCAGGCACTTTGAGGGTGCCTTTTTTCAGCATTTCCACCAAGCGATGCACACCGGTGGTGGTTTCTTCAGAAATGCCGTGGATGTTATCTAGCATTTGTGGGTACTGCTCGTGGATAAGAGCGGTTAAATCACCGCCGTCGTCCAGAATCATATTGGCATCCCACAGGTTGCCGTTGCCATCGTGGCAGGTTTGCTCGATGCACCAAATGTATTCTTCCTCGGTTTCGCCTTTCCATGCAAATACGGGGGTACCCGCAGCTGCGATGGCGGCGGCGGCGTGGTCTTGGGTAGAAAACACGTTGCAGCTCGACCAACGCACTTCGGCGCCCAAATCTTGCAGGGTCTCGATTAACACTGCGGTTTGAATGGTCATGTGAATGCAGCCAATAATGCGTGCGCCTTTTAAGGGCTGTGAGGCACGATATTTGTTGCGAATGGCCATTAACGCTGGCATTTCGGTTTCTGCAATGGCAATTTCACGTCGGCCCCAATCCGCTAGGGAAAGATCGGCGACTTTAAAATCTTGTTTTTCAATAGTGGCAGCTTGTGTGCTCATAAACTTTTCTCCATTCGTGGTAAGCGAATGGGCGCCGTTGGTACCGAGCCTAGCGGCAAGCCGCTGCAGCGCCCCTCGGAATTCAGGTTATAGGCCCGCGTCGGCTTTTAATGCCTCGGCAAGGTCGGTTTTTTCCCAAGTAAAGTTGGGATTGTCGCGCCCAAAGTGGCCGTAAGCGGCGGTGTCGCGGTAAATGGGGCGGCGTAAATCGAGCGCCTCAATAATGCCGCGGGGGCGCAGGTCAAAATGTTGGCTAATAAGGGCTGCAATGGCGTCGTCGCTAATGCGGCCGGTGCCAAAAGTGTTCACAGAAATTGAGGTGGGATCGGCCACGCCAATGGCGTAGCTCACCTGAATTTCGCAGCGCTCGGCAAGGCCTGCGGCCACCACGTTCTTCGCCACATAGCGGCCAGCGTAAGCGGCGGATCTATCAACCTTGGAAGGGTCCTTGCCCGAAAAAGCACCACCACCGTGGCGTGCCATGCCGCCGTAGGTGTCCACAATAATTTTGCGGCCCGTTAAACCACAGTCGCCCACGGGGCCGCCAATCACAAAGTTGCCGGTGGGATTAATGTGATATTGGGTGTCGGCGTGCAGCCACTCAGTGGGCAACACAGGCTTAATAATTTCTTCCATCACCGCTTCGTGAATATCTTTTTGGCTGATATCCGCCGCGTGTTGGGTGGAAAGCACCACCGCATCCACCGCCACGGGCTTGCCGTTTTCATAGCGCAGCGTGAGCTGGCTTTTGGCATCGGGGCGCAACCAATCAAGCACGCCGCTTTTGCGCAGTTGCGCTTGGCGCTCCATTAGGCGGTGGGCATAGTGAATGGGAGCGGGCATTAGGCTGTCGGTTTCGTTGCTGGCATAGCCGAACATTAAGCCTTGGTCACCGGCACCGATTTGCTTGTCTTCCTTTTCATCCACGCCCTGGGCGATATCGGGGCTTTGTTTGCCAATGGCGTTAAGTACGCCGCAACTGGCACCGTCAAAACCTACTTCCGAGCTGTTATAGCCGATGTCTAAAATGACATCGCGCACCACTTGCTCTAAGTCCACATAGGTCTCGGTGGTGACTTCGCCTGCGATAATGGCAACGCCCGTTTTAACTAAGGTTTCCACTGCCACACGAGCTTCTGGGTCATCTTTGATGATGGCATCAAGCACGGCATCAGAAATTTGATCGGCCATTTTATCAGGGTGGCCTTCTGACACAGATTCAGAGGTAAAAATTGTATATTCGCTCATGGGAAGTGCTCTCCATTGTGTTGCGATAAAAAATGGCTGTACTCAGCCTGTTTATTTGTAGGCTTAAGGAGCGCTGGGGTGCGCTTGCCGAAAGCTTCTAACTTGTAGTTGAAACCCATTGCGCAGAGCAAGAAACTGAGCCTCTTGAGGAACGAGGCCGGCTTGTTCTGCCCAACGCTGTAAATCCTCTTCAGCAAAGCCGAGCCAAATATGGCCGCAACGCTCGCTGGTCCATTGCTGCTGGTGTTCGCACAATTCGGTGATAAGCAGTAAGCCTTGGGGCTTAAGCCTGCGCGCCGCGGCAATAAAGCTATCAGCCGGGTGCGCCAAATGATGCAGCACCATATTCAAAATCACCGCATCAAATTGCTGTGCGGGGGCGTTGTGTGGCCAGTTGCCGAGCACCAGCTCTGCGCTAATCTTTTGTTTGCCTAAGCGCTCTCGTGCGGCTTGCAACATGTTTTGGCTGCGGTCGATACCCATTAGATGCGTAAAGAGCGGCGCAATTTGCTGTAAAAATTGCCCTTCGCCGGGGCCTATTTCTAAGGCGCTGTGCGCGTTAGCGGGCAATGCGCGCTTTAGCATATCCGCCGCCAACTCGTGATAATCCTGGCTATAAGCGAGGAAAGGATCTTGGCTAATGTGTCCGTGTTCCTCGAAATAGGCTTGGCTTAAGGCACTACGGTTTTGCTCAATAGTCAATAACGCCTCTTGTACTTCGGGTTGCTGCTGCGTGTTATCCACGGCATCAAACACGGCTTGGTGGGCGTGAGCAAAAGCCAAAGGATCGCTCCAGCTGGGCAATGCGCGACGATAAAATAGCGTATTGCCCTCGCGCTTGGCCTCCACTAACCCTGCTTGCGCTAACAGCTTGAGATGATGGCTCAAGCGCGATTGGCCTAAATCTAATAGCGCACTTAACTCCGATGCGGCAAAGCTGTTGCTCCCTAATACCTGCAGCACCTGTAAACGCAATGGGTCGGCCGCAGCTTTCAAAAAAGCCGCTAAAGCATCAAGAGTGGGTGTTGGAGAGGGCGCTAGTGTTGGCATGGGCGGCATTGTAGCTGAGCCAGAAAACTATATCAAAATTTTTTGAAATAGAGCGGGCTGCGTAGCATTGCACCACTGCAGCCCGTTTAGCGTTTGACGTTCTAGTTGCCCAAAACCATCTCTGCCCCTTTTTCCGCAATCATCACGGTGGGTGCATGAATGTTACTGCCGGTGATGGTGGGCATAATGGAGGAGTCGATCACTCGCAAACCCTTTATGCCGTGAACGCGGAGCTCATCGTCCACCACAGCGAGTTCGTCGTGGCCCATTTTGCAGCTACCCGCCGTGTGATACACGGTTTCCACATGCTCGCGAATCCATTTTCTAAGTGCCACATCGCTTTGGATATCTGGGCCGGGGGATTCTTCCACTTCAAAAAAGGCTTCCATGGCGGGTTGGGCTAAAATTTCACGGCATAATCGAACGCCCTTCACGAGTGCATCCAATTCTTTTTCTTGCTCAAAATAATTAGCCGTAATCAACGGGTCGGCAAAAGGATCCTTGCTAACTAGGCGCACGTGGCCACGACTTTCAGGGCGCAAGTGGCACACATGCAACACAAATCCAGGGCGCATGGAGGTGGTGAGTCCACGCCCGTGAGGCAGCATGCGCACGGCTGCAAATTGAAGTTGTAAATCAGGTATCAGCTCTTGTGAGCTTGAGCGAATAAAGCCGCCACTATCAGTGGGCGTAAAAATAAAATTTTTCTGGGTTAGCATCCTGTGCAAAAACTTAAGGGTATTGAGTTTTAGCCCAGTGGTGAGTGAGGTGCCGCTCTTATCTAAGCAGCGGACAATTACATCGGGGTGATCTTGTAAATTCTCGCCCACGCCGGGGAGATTGTGCACCACAGGAATGCCATGTAGATCAAGTTCTTCTTTCGGGCCAACTCCCGAGAGCTTCAAAATCTGAGGGCTGTTGATTACCCCAGCGCTTAAAATGACCTCTTTGCTAGCGGAAAGCTCTTCTCGCGGAGAGACAGCTGCGGCCTTGCGTGTGCTGCCGCGAGCAAACTCTACCCCTGTGGCGCGTTTGCCTTCAAAGAGTATGCGGGTCACGTGGGCATGGGTGATAACTGTTAGATTGGGGCGCTCAAGTGCTTCTTCTAAAAATGCGTAAGCGCTGTTGGCGCGATGGCCTTGCGGTGTTTGAGTTACTTGAAAGAAGCCTACGCCCTCTTGTTCAGCACCATTAAAGTCCACGGAGTGTTTGAACCCAGCCTGTTCTGCAGCTTTGACAAAAGCTTTACTGGCGGGGAATTGGAAGTTGGTATCCACCACGTCCATGGTACCCTCAGCTCCGTGGTATTGATTTGGCCCGCGCTGCTGACGCTCGGAGCGTTTAAACAAAGGCAGTACATCATCATAGCTCCAGCCTTTATTGCCGAGACTCGCCCAATGGTCAAAATCTTCGCGGTGGCCGCGTGCGTAAATCATAGCGTTCACAGAGCTAGAGCCGCCTAATCCTTTCCCGCGGGGCCAAAAGAAACGGCGATACCCAGTGCGCACTTCGGGCTCGGTTTTGTACCCCCAGTTAAAGCGCTTGCTGTTCATTAAATACAGCATATTTAATGGATTGGTATTGCGCACAAAGTAGCTGCGATCGCTGCCGCCAGCTTCTAATAAACACACCTTGTTGTTGGGGTCTTTAGATAAACGATTTGCCAATAAGCAGCCAGCGGAGCCGCCACCCACAATGATATAGTCGTACATGCTAATTACTCTAATGCGAATAGTTGTTGATGAGGGTAGAGCGAATGAGCATTAGCTTAAAGCCTAGTCGCTTTGCTGGCTAACAAAATTGAACCTGAGCCCGGCGTCTTGTAATTAATTGAAGAATCCATCCTGCGTGGGCTTGTTTGTGCCCATGTGTGCTTCAAATTGACTATGAATAATCGCGGACTTCGCAAATGTTGTTGTTTTTGGCTTGTTTAGGTGAGCGTGACGCCTGGGTGAGTCGAGCGAAGTTACCTGATTTGTTGCGGTTCGATAGCGAAGGTGATAAAGCGCAGCGTTGTAAGTGGATTGTAAGGTTTGTTTGTTAAGGTAAAGGAACAAAAAATAATTACAGGGCTGGAATCTGGCCTTTAGCTACCAATATGAACCTGCAAAGTGGAAGCTATGCGCACACTCGCTAAGCAAAAATAAAGGTGTGCTGATGGTCGAGCCGATGAGAGTGTCGCATCGAGGTGCAAAATGCTCAGATATATCAAATATTTATTATTAGTGATGTTGACAGCTATGTTACTAGCGTGTGGTGGTAGCAGTAGCAAGGATTCAACAGCAAAAACACCGTCAACACCTACTCAGCCCGGGCCAACAAAGCCTGGCCCGGGCGAGCCAACAAAACCCGGGGAAGATGAGCCAGAACCATTGCCAGAGCCGAAGGATTTAGCCGACATGATGTCGCGCCCCTTAGGTACAAAGCAATTAGCGTGTGGCAATTTACATTTGTCCCATGCTTCCGCCGTGCCAGGTTCTCCATTAACTCTCAAAGGCGTACCTACAGAGCTAGCCGAACCTAATATGAGGGTGATAGCAAAAAGCAATCCTCAGGCTGTTATCCCTTTATTCCTTATCGCTACCAGTTATCCTGATGAATTTACATTAGCTGCTCCCTTCCACCCCGAAGGAAAAGTGGAAGGCGGTGAAGTACTTCTCGAGCTTGGCAATGGTGCCTACTATTGCGAGCCCCTTGAGCTAGCGTTAGAAGAACTCCCCGATGCAGATGCAAGCTATACCGAGGAAGTGCTCGCTGAGCTAGAGGATTGGCTGGATAAGTATCTTGAGATGATGGGGTATGACGCCGAAGCGTTGCATAAAAAAGACCCGCTGGGTCTGGATCCCTTTGAGCGCACCCTGTGGCTAGCTAAAGAGTTGGTAAGTGGCGAGAACGAAGCAAGTTTGCCGGTGATTTATAAAGAGCTAGGTGAAGATACTGTGTTCCCGCGATTGCTCAAAGCCGCGGGTATAAAAGACGCCATTCTAGGTGCGAAAGATGCGCTGCGTGATGTAGAGCCTTGGGGTGTATTAGATGAGCCTTTGCCTCCTTCAGAGGAAAAGAGGATGGCAGTGAAGCGCACTGCTGCCATAGCAAAACAGCTGATGGAGCCGTCGTCGGACGCTCAAAAACGTGTGGCGCATGAGCTACAAGAACGACGTTTTCTTAGTACGGCGTGCGAAGACCAGCAGTTTGATCCGAAGCGTCTACGAATTGTAGGAGCAGAAGAGCTATCTCGCCGCATGCTAGCTGCTGGCAATGTCTTTGACGATGCTGTTGTTGGAGCCGCACTAGGAACCACTTCAATGATCAATGAGGGTCGTATTGGGGCTGCTGCTGGCCACGTTGGCAATACATTGTTTGTGGTGAGCACGGTTCAACAGGCAAGAAATGCGCTAGAGCCTCGTCATATCACCAGTTTTGAAGTGGATAATGTCCCGCGTCTATGGGGGGAGGCGCGGGACCCAAATGAGCCTTTAAGTTGGAGTGGCGCCAAAGTCACAGCTCGTGGAGAAAGTTTTAATCTAGCACGCGCTACGCTGGAATCATTGGTGCAAGCCATTGGTCTAGTGCCTGGCCCAGTGGGGACCGCTGTAGGAGCGGGCACCATGGTGCCGGATAAAGGTATTAACGCTATTACAAATCATTTAACAGAAGGCTCTTGTTTTATGATTCGGGCACCTGAGTATGGGCCTATAGATGTGAGCCATAATAACTGGACTGAGGCAAAAATACTTTCTGGGAACTCTGTGGAAATGCTCCCCGACGGCGCGGCCGGTTACTCATACAATAAATACCGTGGTGTTGCCATTGGCGATTCTATTCTTACTATTCGCTTGCGCAATGGGAAGTTTGCTCAGCCTGATTTTCCAGCTTGGTATGAAGATTTCACCATTAGTGTTGAGCCAGTGAATATTGCTCTAAACCCTGGTTATTACGTGGTTAATGCGTTAGGAGAAGAGCTGGAGATCCAAGCTTGGGCGACGGGCGAGCATGTTGACGATCCGGCAGATTTTTCGGCAACCGTAGAAGGGGCTGGGGAGATCCTTGATGAAGGGAAGTTTGATAAGCGCTTTTATGTGGAATTTAAATCGCCCGCCAGCACAGAAGATTACCCCACAAAAGTGCAGTTTAAGTGGGAGGGACGCACCCTAGAAGGAGGCGCGCCACGGGTTAAATCAGCCACTATTGCGCAACAAGGCAGGCTTAATATCCTAACGCCAAGCACCTGTATTTCTAAAGGCGAAGCGATTTACGTTGAAGCGGAGCTCCTAGGTTTCCCTGAAGGACGCGATGGTATTGTTTGGCAGGCGAATCAAGGTGGTTCCGTTTCACCAGAAAAAGGTGAAGAAGTGCTCTTTACACCACCTCGTCGAGAAGGCACCTACACCGTTACCGCATTTTCTGAAGACGACAACAAAGTGCAAGGCACCTATACCGTATCGGTGGCAGAAGAGTGCCTGGCCATGGTGTGGGTACCTAATGTTGAATTTAGCACCTTGGGCGATGGTGATCATGGAGATGTGCGCTGTGGTGCAGGGCTAAGCCCATGGGATAAGGAAGAAACATTGGAAGCTGAGGTGCAGCCTGAATGGCTGATGCCTAATATACCGCCAAAACACCTGATTTGGCATCACCGAACGCTAGAGCACAAAGCCAACCTGAGGACGCAGACGAGACATCATCATGCTATAGATTATTCAGCGAATGTTTGTGAGGAAGTATCGTTAACAAGCGGGAACCACAGCCGTGCAATCTATTCCACTAAAGCCAATGGCACCATGGGGCTAGAGGTGGATCTTGATATTGAAGGCGAGTGTAAAGAATACAGTGACGGCGTCCAACAGTGTGCCTCAGGAAAAGCCTTGATGACGAGTTCAGGCTATTACTACCTGCCTATTAGGAGCAAAGTGAAATATCGTCTCACAGCAGAGCTGGAGTGCGAGGGCGATGATATTACCCTAGATCCCATCCCGAGCATGCTGATGGTTGTGCGTTTGGATGAGCGCGACAACGTGCCGATGCCTATTAGTGGTGATATGGAAGTTATGTTTTATTTTTTGCCGAAGGACAGTTCAGGCGCCCCCATGATAGGCATGCAGCAGTTTGAATGCGGAGATAGCTTTTCGGATGTGATCACGTTTCCAGCATCACCTGAAGGGCAGGAGCATAAAGGGTTTATTGTGTTTAGCCAAACATTAATGTCGCAAGGCTACACGGTAGATAAGAATGATGTTTTTCGAGAGCCTAACAGTGGAAAGTTTAGAAGAAAAGCAAATAGAAAATTCACAATGAAACTAACGCCGCAGTAGTTTTAAACAACTGCAAGGTGGAATAAAAATGAATAAATCAATTGGATTAATTGTTAAGTCTCTTGTTTTATTGTTGGCCTTGTTTGGTATGTGGGGATGCGGCGGGAGCAGTAGCAGCGATAACGATAAGAGTGGGCCGCCTGTCCTTGGGGGAAGTGTTGATCAAGTGCCCAGCTGGGACCCAAGCATATACGATGCCAATATCACTAATATTTCTAGAGTGAGTTTTTTGCCCACAATCACCGCAGACAAAACGGGCTGGCTGTATTTTGCTGAACAAGAAACAGTGCCTTCAATTCATGAAGAAAGCATGTTGAGTTTGCGTGGTTTTTATCCCGAAGCGAATATTCAGCGAGAGAAATCCGATAATGTGCTGGATCTTTCACAGCTAGCGCATCATACATTTATTAATCAATGGTATATGGAACTTGTGGGAAATAGTGCTGAATCTATACAGGCTAACCAGCTGTTTTTTCTAAATAAAGTGCAAGACGAAAACGCAGTACAGCTGTATGCAAGTGGTCTGTCTAATAACACCAACGAAATGGAAGCTTTACCTGTATCAGAACCCATTCAGTTACTTCAGCTTGGGACGGGGAGTCTGCCTATCTATTTAGGTGAACCCGTGGCAGCCATGTTTAATTATGCAGACACCGAGGATTATCATTTTGTCTTAAGTGCTTTTTCAGAGCCGCAGTTACATCGCATCAATAAAGTAGGTACCCATGAGTTAGAAGTAGAGCATGGATGCGATGACGAGTTAATGGGCGGCATTCATAATAAAAACTACGAGCCTTATGCTTGGCTATTTCAGGGCAGCAACAAATTATGCTTAATAGGAATTGATGGCAACGCATTGGAGCTCACCGTTGCGCAAGAAGATGAAAGCGCTTTTCAAGAAGCTAGCTCTAGGAACTTACGGTTTATAGGACCAACGCTGCAAAGCGGAGCGCAACTATTGGTCAGTTCTAATAATGACGAAGCGTCTTTTTGGGTATTGCGGCCCAATGCAAGGGGGGCTGAGTTTGCCTTACTGAGAAATAACGATGGGCCTTTAATACTTGATGACACAACAGGTGCAAGGCAAATCAATAACACCCTTGCTATAAATTTTAAAACAGTTTTCCACGACGATACTCTTTACCTTCTGCTTGCAATCCCTTTGGAAGCAAACCAAAACGGCTCCATATGGCTAACACGGCAGCGAGTTAGAGTGTTCGCGCTACACGATGAAAGCTGGCATCAGCTAATAGATTATGAAACTCACTCTGCCCCAACAAACATTGTGCGAACAGGTGAATGGTTGGTGTGGGAAGATTCTGAAGAGCTCGCAGGAGAGGGTGATTTAGTTGGAAATGTCAGTTCATACATTAGTGGCGTAAAGCTTAGCGAGAAGGAACTGAGCGCCCCAACGCTTAAAATTGAAGCACAAGAAGGCCGGGCGAGCTCATTGTTTTTGTTTACAGAAGGCAGCACCAATGGTTGGGTGTTTTATAACCGTCACCGTTCCTATAAGGAGGTGCTGGTAGGCGAAGATGGTTTTGAAATGGAAGTCGAAAGTAGTGCAGATGAAGCTGTGGCAGTTCATCCATCGAATCCCCACAAGGAAATAATTATTGGCGATGCGTCTTGGAAGGGTGCCTCCACATTAGGAAAAGGCCCAGCAGGCATGCTAGTCAATAATAACTTATGGCGAGGGAATCTAGGTAGAGGTGTTGTTAATCAATCGTTTCTCTTAAATGAGGTGTTTTTACATAAAGCCAATACTGATGAAATCTACGTGGTGAGCGCCAATGAACCCGAGCGCGGCATGATGCGTATGGGTAAGTTACCTTTTCGAACCGATGCCATACAGTTTTTGGGTGTTTCCGTAGGGCCGCACCGTTTATTAATGGGGTTAGAAAGTAATGAGCCTAAAAACATATTGTATCTTGACTCAAGGCGCGAAGATTCTTTGAGCTTAGTGCGTGAAAACCTAGGAGGCACACGGCACTTTGAGCTGATTGAAGGAAATTAGAGTTCAGCAGTTATAGAAGTTAAATATATCGCATCAAAGTGTGCTCCTAAGTGTCGAGCATAGGGGAAGATATATTTCTATTCGATTCTGCTATAATGCCCCACCGTTCGTTAATCCGAACTCATCAGCAACCGCTAGGTTGCGAGCTTTTGCATGCTCTAACGCGTGCTTCTTGATGAACCCCCGTCAGCGTATAACGCTATGGAGTGGCGCACCTTCGCGGTGTTAAACCGCGCTATGCACAGTAAATTTTTTTGTTGTGCGCCTTATTGCAAACCTTAATAGGTTTAGCGTCAGAAAAAGTAGGAAATTATGAGAATTGGTATTATTGGTGCTGGTCCTAGTGGCTTGGCACAATTGCGTGCTTTTGAATCTGCCCAACGTGCGGGTGTTAACATCCCAGAAATTGTTTGCTTTGAAAAGCAATCCAACTGGGGCGGCATGTGGAACTACACATGGCGCACCGGGCTCGATGAATTTGGTGAGCCCGTTCACGGTAGTATGTACCGTTACTTGTGGTCCAACGGCCCGAAAGAGTGCTTAGAGTTTTCCGATTACACTTTTGATGAGCACTTTGGCCGTCCTATTTCTTCCTATCCTCCCCGTGAAGTGTTGTTTGACTATATCCAAGGTCGTATCGAAAAAAGTAATGCGCGTGAGTACATTCGTTTTAATACCGCAGCGCGTTGGGTGAGCTTCGATGAAGACACGCAGCAGTTCACCGTGGTGCTTGATGATCGCGCTAACGACCGCACCTATACCGAGGTATTCGATTATTTGGTGGTGGCAAGTGGCCATTTCTCGGTGCCTAATATGCCGCATTTTAAAGGCATTGAAACTTTTACTGGTACAGTAAAGCACGCCCACGATTTCCGCGGTGCCGAGCCTTATGAGGGTCGTGACTTATTGCTAATTGGTAGCAGCTATTCCGCTGAAGATATCGGTGTGCAATGCCATAAACACGGCACTAAATCAGTGACCATGAGCTATCGCAGTGCACCCATGGGCTTTGACTGGCCTGAAGGTATGGAAGAAAAGCCCCTAGTCACCCACTTTGAGGGTGATAAGGCCTTCTTTAGCGATGGCACTAGCAAACGTTTTGATGATGTGATTTTGTGCACAGGTTATCAGCACAATTTCCCCTTCTTGCCTTCCGAGTACCGCTTGGATAACAACAACTGCTTGTATCCCGACCACCTTTACAAAGGTGTGGTATTTAACGAGCAGCCACGGTTGATTTTCCTCGGCATGCAAGATCAGTACTTCACTTTCAACATGTTTGATGCCCAAGCGTGGTTTGCCCGTGATGTGATGATGGGTACCATTGAGCTGCCTGAAAAGGCCGAGCGAGATAAAGACATCGCTAAGTGGTTGGCCAAGCAAGATGCCATCGCAACCCCCGACGATGATGTGGATTTCCAAACGGAATACATACGCGAATTAGTGGACCGCACAGATTACCCTGATTTTGATTTAGAAAAAGTGGCTGAGCTGTTTAAAGAGTGGTTGCGAGACAAAGAGGAAGACATTTTGCGTTACCGCGATAAAAACTTTACCTCTGTTATTACTGGCACCAAGGCAGAGCCTCATCACACCAAATGGTTGGATGAGCTCGATGATTCCATGGAGCGCTATCTTGCCACCGCTGACGAACTAGCTGCTAAAAAGAAAAAAGCATCCTAAACTGCTGAGCACCGACCCCGCTAACTTTATGAGTGGCGGGGTTTTTTTATGTGGAGTAAATGTGCAGCTGTTTTTTGGTTAGGCAAAATGCTGCCATTTGCAGTGTAAATTTGCCCAGCGCGCTTGGTTGCGCGACAATAGCCCCTCTCAAATTAGCGGCCGCCTAAAAACCTCTGATTTACCGGCCAGTTGCCATCACCAAGGAGCCAGTTTCATGTCTTCAACTTCACTTAGCTCGCGCCACTTGGCTAACGCGATTCGTGCACTCAGTATGGATGCTGTTCAAAAAGCAAACTCTGGCCACCCCGGCGCACCCATGGGTATGGCAGATATTGCCGAAGTGCTATGGCGTGGTTTTTTAAGCCACAATCCGCAAAACCCTGCATGGCCCAATCGCGACCGTTTTATTCTTTCTAACGGCCATGGGTCTATGTTGTTGTACAGCTTGCTGCACCTTACTGGCTACGACGTTAGCCTTGAAGACATTAAAAACTTCCGCCAGTTAAATAGTCCCACGGCGGGCCATCCCGAGTATATGGATTGCCCAGGTGTTGAAACCACCACAGGCCCGCTTGGCCAAGGCATTGCCAATGCGGTGGGTATGGCGCTCACTGAAAAAATGCTCGCTGCGCAGTTTAACCGTGATGGCCACGATATTATTAATCACTACACCTACACTTTTATGGGTGATGGGTGCTTGATGGAAGGGATTTCCCATGAAGCTTGCTCGCTAGCGGGCACGCTGGGCCTCGATAAACTTATTGTGTTTTGGGACGACAATGGCATTTCCATTGATGGCGAAGTTGAGGGTTGGTTCACCGACAACACAGTGGAGCGCTTCCGTGCTTATGGTTGGCATGTGATTGCCAACGTCGATGGCCACAATGCCGTAGAAATCGAAGCAGCCATTCAAAACGCGAAAGAAGAAACCGACAAGCCCACCTTAATTTGCTGCCGTACCGTGATTGGGTTTGGTTCGCCTGCTAAAGCTGGCACCGCTGATAGCCATGGTGCGCCGTTGGGCGAAGAAGAAATTGCTAACACCAAAGCTGAGCTGGGTTGGGAACACGGCGCGTTTGAAATTCCACAAGATGTATACGCTGCTTGGGATGCCAAAGAGCAAGGCGCTCAGGCTGAAGCTCAATGGCAAGAAAAGTTTGCCGCTTACAAGGCTGCTTTCCCAGAGCTAGCACAAGAACTCGAGCGTCGTTTGGCGGGCGATTTGCCCGCAGATTTTGTGGAGAAAAGCCAAGCCTATATTGAACAATGCCAAGCAGAAATGGCTAACGTGGCTACCCGTAAAGCCAGCGAAAATGCCCTTAATGCTTATGGTCCCTTGTTGCCTGAATTGGTGGGCGGCTCTGCGGATTTAGGGGGCTCTAACAATACCGTATGGAAGGGTAGCAAGGCCGTGAGCGCTGTGGATGCGAGCGGTAACTATATCCACTACGGCGTGCGCGAATTTGGTATGACCGCCATCATGAATGGCATGAACTTATACGGTGGCGTGCGTCCTTATGCGGGTACCTTCTTGGTGTTTATGGAATATGCCCGTAATGCCGTGCGCATGGCGGCGCTGATGAAGCAGCCCACCATTTTGGTCTATACCCACGATTCCATCGGCTTGGGTGAAGATGGCCCTACCCACCAACCCATCGAACAACTGGCTAACCTGCGTAGCACGCCTAACCTAAGCACTTGGCGCCCCTGCGACACGGTGGAAACCGCCGTGGCATGGCAACAAGCCATTTTGAAACAAGATGGCCCCACGGCGTTAATTTTTAGCCGCCAAGGCTTGCCTTGCATGGCGCGTTCCGCTGAGCAGGTGCAACACATTGCTAAGGGCGGTTACGTGCTACATCAAACCGGTGAGGGCACGCCCGATGCTATTTTAATTGCCACCGGCTCCGAAGTAGAAATTGCCATGCAAGCCGCAGACACCCTTGGCCAGCAGGGCCGTAACGTACGTGTAGTATCCCTGCCTGCGGTAGATGTGTTCTTGGCGCAAGATGCAGCGTATCGCGAGGCTGTGTTACCTAATAGTGTGCGCGCACGTGTGGCGGTGGAAGCTTCTTGGGCTGATTACTGGAAACAGTTTGTGGGCCTTGATGGCAAGGTGATTGGTATGCAGAGCTTTGGTGCTTCTGCACCTATTAAGGATTTATAC
>Ga0209487_1001667_pt1 | contig 18576 bp, 22 predicted proteins | sample Poulit2012_FD_187524 | JGI IMG/M metagenome (GOLD analysis project Ga0209487, IMG submission 187524) | Agricultural soil microbial communities from Georgia to study Nitrogen management - Poultry litter 2012 (SPAdes) (version 2) | ecosystem: Environmental > Terrestrial > Soil > Agricultural land...
ATAGTTTTTCCTACGATAATTTAACGGTCATTATTACTAATATTTATCGAAAAGGTGTTAAAAAACTGTTTGTAAAGCTTAAAGTCATTTCGTTCGTCTTTTTTTATGACAATAATAACAAATCTTTTGTTACGGAGTTGTTATGATAAATAAAAAAGATTTATCGATTATTCAAGTGGTTGGTTATAAACATTCGGGAAAAACGACGTTTATTAAAAAATTAATTTCATCTGTTTTAAAGGATTTACCGTTAAACGTCGCTACATTAAAACATCACGGTCATGGAGGAGAGCCGCAAATAGTTAAAGGCACCGACAGTTACGAACATTTACAAGCTGGAGCCTTTATGAGTGGTGTTCAAGGGGAAAATCGGTTGCAATTAAAAATTACTGGCACAAAAAATGCTAATTTAGAAAAAATTATTGCTATATATAAACATTTTCCTATTAACCTGCTAATTATTGAAGGATATAAGCGAGCCCCGTACCCCAAAATTGTCCTTATAAATGATCGTGACGATGAACATTTGTTACAATTAGAAAATATTATTGCAGTAGGTGGTTGGTCAAAACCAACATTACTAGATGGGAAATATCCGACATTTTCAATTAACGACTTCGCAGCGTATAAACAACTGTTTAAAAAATTGCTAACTAAATACTAGTTAGTGACAAATAAAGGAGAACGACCAATGAGTAAAAACTTTTGGATTACCGAAGATCCTATCGATCTCAATGATGTTTATGAAAAAGTCGTCCGCTCTGAAGCGGGAGCGGTTAGTACTTTCACAGGCATTGTTCGTGAATTTACGCACGGTAAACGAACATTGTTTTTACAATATGAAGCGTATGTTCCGATGGCGGAAAAAAAGCTATCGGAAATTGGTGCTGAAATAAGCGAACGATGGGGCAATACAGAAACAGCCATTGTCCATCGTATCGGTCGCTTAGACATATCAGAGATTGCTGTAGCAATTGCCGTATCTACACCCCATCGTGAAGATGCTTTTGCAGCTTGCCGTTATGCGATTGAGCGAATTAAGCAAATGGTTCCAATTTGGAAGAAAGAACATTGGGAAGATGGCTCTGTTTGGATTGGTGATCAACAAGAAGAGACATCTTATGAAAAAGCAATACCATCGATGGAGGAGATGAGCGATGATTGACGTACTATTTTTCGCCGGACTACGAGATGCCGTCGGCGAAAGTAAAGTTACTGTTGAAGCAACAAATATAACGGTCGAACAATTAAAAGAAAAACTGTTAGAAAGTTATGATTTACCAAATTTACAGCAAGCGATGATTGCAATTAATGAAGAATATGCAACAGATGATGCAATCGTTGAAAATGGTGATGTCGTCGCATTTATCCCACCAGTTAGCGGTGGATAAATAAAATGTGATGGGATAAAATTTTTAACATAATAAAATAGAGTTTACGTAAAATAATGTGCACCCTTAGAGTTAGACCGAAATATAACTCTAGGGGTGTTTCGAAGAGTAAAATTCGCTTGAGCCTCATTCGCTTTTTCACAAAAGGACTTGAATCGTTTTTGTTTTAAAAAATTTGGCTACCTACGATAACACATATACCAACGATTAAACAATAAAATGTAAAATATTTTAATTTACCTTGAATCATTACTTGGATAAACCATTTTAACGCGATGTAAGTTGCCGTCATGGCTGTTAACAAAGCGACAATAAAAGGAATAAATAGTTGTTCATTGGCTGTCATATCGGGAAGTGAAACAATCGTTACGCCAATACTAACGGGAATGTAAAGCAAAAACGAAAAACGTAAAGCAACGTCTCGTTTTAAGCCGACGAGCATTGCTGCGACAATCGTTGCCCCCGATCGACTAATGCCCGGAATAATGGCCATTGTTTGGACTAGGCCGATAATTATTGCATCGCGTATCGATATTTGTTCATCTGTTTTTTCTCCTTGTAAATGGCGAATAATCCATAAAAACACCCCCGTAATCATTAAAGAAACCCCAACAAACGATAAAGCACTTAATTCCTTTGCCACAATTTCTTTACTCAACATGCCGATTACTCCAATAGGGATCGTAGCAATGACGACTAGTAACACATAGTGAAAATCTTGTTTTGCTGCTTTCTCCTGCAACAATATGTAACGAAAAAAATTTTTCATTAACCGAATAATTACTTCACGATAAACAAACATTATTGCTATTAGTGAACCGAAGTTAACGACAATTTCAAAGGTTAAACCAGAAATATGAACAGAAAAAAATTCACGTACGATAACAACATGTCCACTAGATGAAATTGGTAAAGGTTCAGTGAGCCCTTGGACAATTCCTAAAATTATGTATTTGATTAATTCCAGTAGTTTATTAATATCTAACATATTCTCAAGCTCCTTTTTTAAGTTAATAACTTCTCACGATTAAAGTAAAAAAGACACAATTAGGCACTTTGTTGAATAGGCTAATACGTGAGGAGGTCATATATGATGAACAATAAAAATCACTCACAACATATATACGATTTATGTAAGGAGCATATGCATTCATACGTGCTAGCAGAGACAAAAGATGGATATACTTTTGATGGAATAATAACAGGATTAGATGAAGAAAACGTTTATTTCGCTGTACCCACAGGACAAAACGAACAACAATCGATGATGCAACAACACCGACAATTTGGTTATGGGCAAGGTTACGGTGGATACGGAGGTTATGGAGGATATGGAGGCTATGGGGGATACGGCGGATATGGACCGGGATATCATAACTATCCACCACAAAGATTTGGACGGCTCGTTATCCCCTTAGCTGCCTTAACGGCTTTAACATTATTACCTTGGTATTAAAATTAACCAAATAAAAAAACTGTCTCGGAAATCTTTACACGTTTTCGAGACAGTTTTATTCATTTACGATAGTTAATCACTTTCTTTTAAAGCACCTTCACCTAATGCAACGACTGCAACGACGATTAAGCTAGCGACAACAAATGTATGCGAGAAGTTAAACGGTTCGCCACCCATACTCGTTAAAACGTATGAAATCGCTAAGCTTAAAATAAATGCCCAGACAATTGCCATAATAATTCGCACATGGACCACCTCATTACTGTTAACATTAAATATTTTAAATATATATAATCAATAGCATCTCCTATATCTTAACAAATTGCCTTAAAAATTAAAAGTTAAATAAACAAAAGGTGGGGTTATTTTGCATATTTTAATCGTAAATTGGACAAATTGGCTCGGCTATCATTTTATAAATGAATTGTTAGAAGCGGACTACACTGTTCATGCATTAATAACAGATCCGGAAGAACGAACGAATCGCTTTGCACAATTTTTTACGAGAAACAGTTCATTTTCTTTCGTTGATAAGGACAATTTATTAACATACAGTGATACAGTCGTCATTGGTAACTTTCCTATTAAAAGTGTTTCAAGTAAACGTACATGGCATATTAATTGCACATTTAGAGAAAATAATGGACAATGTGTATTTGTGTTCACACCGATTTTGTACGGTGAATGGATGTCACTAAACGAAGAAGGTATATTTTTTCAAGATAATTTCATTTCCTTTGCTTCTAAAAAATTTCACAATGAAACAATTTATATAAAAGATTTTCTAAAAATATTTCAGCAATGGTTAAAAAGTACACTTATCCCGCATAAGATTGTATTATGTGTTAATCGCAAACTATTTAATCGGGAAATCTTTATGCTTGAAAATATAGTTTATTTTCGTGACAATAGACCTAAATACAAACATATTGAAACGGTTAAAAAGCATTATAAAAAATACAAACGTTTGTATGAAATTGACTAAATGTATGTTGAACGGAGTGCCACAATTGCGCAAACTATTGTTTTTCATTTTATTAAGTTTAATAGCTATCCTAATGACGAGCTGCCAAATGTTCGATAAGAAACATGTCGACAAAATTGGTATTTTAATTGAAGGACCCTTGGAAGAAAACTCTTGGGAAGAAAGAGGGTATAACGGTTTAATAGAAGTTAAAGAACAGTTTGATATTCATATATTTTTAGAAGAAAACGTAAATTCCCAGTATGCTATTAGTCGAGCCGTCAGTGAATTAGTTGATGATGGCGTCACCTTAATTTTTGGACATGGCAATTTTTACGGGAAATATTTCAATGAAATAGCCGAACAATTTCCTGATGTTCATTTCGTCTATTTTAATGGTGGCTACTACAAAGATAATTTAACAAGTTTAAATTTTGATTCCCATGCGATGGGGTTTTTTAGTGGAATGATTGCGGGAAAAGTAACTGAAACAAATCAAATTGGTATTGTTGCTGCCCATGAATGGCAACCAGAAATAGAAGGTTTTTATGAAGGAGTAAAATTTGAAAATCCCCAATCAGACGTCCATATAAATTTCGTCAACGATTGGAACAAACAAGAACGAGTAAAAAAGATTTATGATCAAATGATTAGTAAAGATGTTGATGTCATTTATCCGACAGGGGAACTTTTTTCTGAGGAATTGCTAGAACGAGCGGTTGACGATCATATATTTGCTATTGGTTATGGTATCGATCAATCATATATTAATGAACAAATAGTGTTAACGAGTACGATACAACATGTTGACAAACTATATATTGTTGCTGTTAAAAAAGCGGTAAAAGATACGCTGTCAGGTGGTGTTTTCTATTATGATTTTCAAGACGGTGTCATATCCCTTGGACCCTTTAGTGAAGAAATACCGCACGATTATCAAAGGATGATAAATGATTACATTGAAACGTATAAAAATTCGAATTTATTACCAAATGAGTTGTAAAGTTCTTGCCATAAATCATAAAATACATTACTATTAGTACCAAGTCATAATATTTGCTATAAAGCTCATAACGATAAGGGGTTGTATTTATGAATAATGTCGGGATTTTAGGGCTTGGACAATATTTACCTGAAAAAGTTCTAACGAATGCAGACTTAGAAAAAATGGTTGATACGAGTGATGAATGGATCAAATCACGAACAGGTATCGAAGAGAGACGTATCGCTGAAGATGATATTGATACTTCTGATATGGCTTATTTTGCGGCAAAAGAAGCGCTAGAAGATGCCAACTTGCAACCTGATGATATCGATTTAATTCTCGTAGCAACTGTAACACCTGATACTCCATTTCCTTCAGTTTCTTGTATGATTCAGGAACGTTTAGGAGCTACAAATGCAGCGGCAATGGATGTTAGTGCAGCTTGCACAGGGTTTATTTATGGTTTAACGACCGGCGAACAGTTTATTAAAACAGGTGCTTATGAGCATGTGTTAATTGTCGGCGTTGAAAAACTTTCGAAAATTACTGATTGGACAGATCGTAATACGTGTGTGTTACTCGGTGATGGTGCAGGGGCGGCTGTTATTGGCAAAGTAAGTGAAGGCCGTGGCATTTTATCCTTTGAATTGGGTGCTGATGGGATTGGCGGAAAGTATTTATATCAAGACGAACATGACTATCTCGTCATGAATGGGCGGGAAGTATTTAAATTTGCTGTTAAACAAATGCCTGAATCATCAGTTAATGTCATAGAAAAAATAGGATATAATGAAGAAGATGTCGATTATTTAATCCCACATCAAGCTAATATTCGCATAATGGAAGCTGCTAGAAAACGACTTGGCATTCCTACAGAACGTATGGCTACGTCAATTAAAAAATATGGTAATAACTCTTCAGCGTCAATTCCAATTGCGCTTTATGAATCAGTTAAAAATGGAGAGATTGAAGACGATGATTTAGTCGTACTTGTCGGTTTTGGCGGTGGATTAACATGGGGTGCTGTAGCTTTACGTTGGGGAACATAATCTTATAATTAATCGTTATAGGAGGAGTTTTTATGAGTGAAAGAAGAGTTGTAATTACTGGGCTTGGAGCCGTTACGCCCGTTGGTAATGATGTCGAAACAATGTGGGAAAATATTGTTGCTGGTCATACGGGAATCGATTATATTACACGAGTTGACCGTGAACAATTTCCTGTTCATGTCGCCGCGGAAGTAAAGGATTTTGACCCGAGCGAATATATCGATCGCAAAGATGCTCGCAGAATGGATCTTTTTACACAATATGCTGTTGCAGCTTCAAAAATGGCTGTTGCGGATGCTAAGTTAACGATTGATGAAGAAAATGCTAATCGTGTAGGTGTGTGGATCGGTTCGGGTATCGGCGGATTAAATGTATATGAAGAACAACATTTGCGCTATTTAGATAAAGGTTATCGTCGGGTGAGTCCATTTTTTGTTCCGATGATGATTCCTGATATGGCAGCAGGTCAAGTGTCGATTCAATTAGGTGCTAAAGGAATAAACTCTTGTACGGTAACTGCTTGTGCTTCAGGAGCAAATTCAATTGGCGATGCGTTTAAAGCGATTCAACGTGGGGATGTTGACTACATGATTACTGGTGGAACTGAATCGCCTTTAACGAATATGTCCTTTGCCGGATTTTCGGCGATGCGTGCCTTATCAACAAATGATGATCCAAAAACAGCTAGTCGACCCTTTGATTTAAATCGTGATGGGTTTGTCATGGGTGAAGGGGCTGGTATTTTAGTTATCGAAACGTTAGAGACTGCCTTACAACGTGGAGCTCATATATACGGTGAAATTATCGGATATGGTTCAACGGGTGATGCTTACCATATTTCCGCACCTGCTGAAGACGGTGAAGGGGCTGCACGTGCGATGCAAGCAGCTCTAGATGATGCGAACGTCGCTCCAACAGATGTTGATTATATAAATGCTCATGGAACGAGCACAGAACTTAATGATAAGTATGAAACAGCTGCAATTAAACACGTTTTCGGTGATCATGCATACAAATTAGCGATTTCATCGACAAAAGCGTTAACAGGTCATTTATTAGGGGCAGCTGGTGGTGTTGAAGCGATTATATCAGCAAAAACCCTTGCCGAAGCGACGATACCGGGAACGATGAATTATGAAACACCTGATGAACAATGTGATTTAGATTACGTTCCTAATGAATCACGCCAACAAAATGTAAATGTGGTTATGAGTAATTCCTTCGGTTTTGGCGGACATAACGTATCCCTCGTCTTTAAAAAGTATGAATAAATACGTAATGGACTTATTTTTTTGTAAAATAGATATTTGAACAATATGAATACTAAAAATAAACGGACTCATCCAGTCCGTTTATTTTTGCTGGGAACAATATTTTAGAAGGTGAGTGAATTAATGATGTGCTTGCGTTTAATATCGGTTTTCGGTTGCATTAATGCTCCTTGTGCTCGTTATTTTATTTGGCTAAGTTTTTTAGAGCGTTTATAGTAACTGGTGCTTTTTGCATTGGTGACGGACATGTTTTGTTATATTCAAATATTTTATCATTAATTTTCTGTAATTCCTTTTCAATATCCAGCGTCCTATTGTCTTTATAGATTTTCTCTAGATTTGACATAGCCTCACTAATTTCATATTGTAACTCTAACCAATACGGTTTGTAACCAGCGTCTTTAGCAATTCGTTGAAAATGTTGAAATGTATCCCCTGAAAAATACTCTCGACTCAACGGTTTTCCACTACCTGATAAATTATCCATTCCGCCTTCTTTCTCATGTTTTTTGAGGATATCACCAATTAGGTCATTATAAGCGGGTTGGTAGTCATCTTTTGTCATGCTATTTACACCCTTTCATTACAGAAATTAAACGATTGCCATCCGGCCTATTTGTTAAAACAATTTCTTAATATTCAGTTTACCATAAGTTATACTTCAAAAGGGATGGGAACGATGTTTTTTATAAGGCTATTATGGCTACGTTTCATCCTCTTTTTATTTTTATCATTTATAGAAAATTTTAAGCATATGTTAAATCAAGTGGACAGGCTTGGACGTGATATATATGCGTTATTTATTTTTATTTTTAATCGGTTTTGGTTTAGCGGTTGCTGGTGGGGTAACTTTAATTGCTTATATGAATTTTTTGCCTGCAGGAATTTCATGGTTAGATTATTTGTTATTCATAAAATCCCGTCCAGAATGTTATTTTTTTCCGATTGGATTTTTGTTAATTTCAATTGCAATTACCTTTGGATGGAAGGAAAAAGCATAAAAAGTTTCAATAAGGCAATAATACGTCTTAAATAATTATTGCAAAAGTGGTGTGATTGATGATTTTTTTACATGATGTATGGGTTAATTGGTTTGAAGGAGAAGAAAATAGTTATAATGTTTGCCATTATTTTGAGTGGCGGAAGAGTGATAACATTCAATTGTTAGAACAGATACCTCTCCTTTACATAACGAGTGAACTTTATGAATATATAACAGATGATTTACATGAAGTACCCCATAAGTTATTAGAACGAATCTACCGGCGAGCTTATCAAAGAATTCGGCAGGCAAAGGAAGTTATTGACTTCGCAGCGGTTATTACTGACGGACGTGATATTATGGCCTTTGATACGCTTGGCTATGAAATTCCCGTTCGTAAAAGTCGTTTAATTCCTAGACAAGAACAACGGGTGATGCAAATGATATCACGTATGAAGCAACATTCTTTTCAATTTCGTCCAAAGGCTTCTGAGAAGCAATATCATCTTTTATCAATGGAACCAGCATTAGTTATCGGCTTAACGCGGCGGGAGCGAATGTTAAAGCAAGTGCTTATGATGGCGCTTGATCAATTAAGAGCGGTTAATCAAATTGATGAATTGAGGTACTGGTTAACTGAGTGGGATCCAAAAAGTTATGAAGCGATTAAAGCGATGGATGCTGAGCAAGTCTGGCAAAAATTATATGATGGTATTAAATTAAGTTGGTCGAAACATCATTATGATTTTGGGGAAAAGCTCGTTCGTAATTATACATTTTTGTATGATATGTGGTCGGTTGAAATGCAAAGTAGTGAAGAAAAGCCGTCATTAAAATAAATAAAGCCATTCATCGTAAACAATGATAATGAATGGCTTCTGATTTTTAAATTAAGGGCGACCTAAGCCCATCACTTTTTTAGCCTTTGTTAATGTTTCATTAGCAATTTCGGCAGCTTTTTCGCGACCTTCATCAAGTATATCATCTAATTTTTGTGATTCATAAAGGTCATAATAACGTTCTTGGATCGGTTTTAGTTTATCAATGACAACTTCAGCAACTCCTGCTTTAAAATCACCGTATCCTTTACCGGCATATTTTTCTTCTAAACTTTCGATTGTTTCTCCAGAAAAGCTCGAATGAATTTCGAGTAAGTTTGCAATACCTTGTTTATTTTCCCGATCATATTTAACAACACCGTCAGAATCGGTAACAGCACTTTTAATTTTACGTTCAATTTTTTTCGGATCATCAAGCATGGAAATAAATGAACGCTCATTTTTGTCGGACTTACTCATTTTTTTCGTCGGCTCTTGTAACGACATAATGCGAGCACCGACTTTAGAGATTCGAATATCAGGAACGACAAACGTTTCGCCAAAGCGATTGTTAAATCGTTCTGCTAGGTCCCGGGTTAATTCTAAATGTTGTTTTTGATCATCGCCAACAGGAACAATATGAGTTTGATAAAGCAAAATATCAGCAGCCATTAATGCTGGATATGTAAATAAAGCAGAAGAGACACTTTCTTGTTGACCAGATTTATCTTTAAACTGTGTCATACGCTCAAGCTCACCCATATAGCTCATTGATTGTAACATCCAACTTAGCTGTGTATGTGCTTTAATTTCTGATTGGATGAAAAGCGTTGATTTTGTTGGATCAATGCCAGAAGCGATATAAAGAGCGGCAAGGGAACGAATATTTTTCGTTAATTCTTCCGGATCTTGTGGAACGGTAATGGCATGCTCATCAACGATACAGAAAAAACAGTTATGATCATCTTGTAATTCAACAAATTGCCGAATGGCACCGATATAATTACCGATCGTTAATGTTCCACTTGGTTGAATACCTGAGAAAATAGTTTTCATGTTATCAACTCCAAATTAGTTAATAGCAAATTATGAAATTTATTTAAAGTATTGAAATTTTTATGAATCATTACAAATTATATACTATGTATAAAAAGTAAAGCAAGTTTATCGGTATGTTAGCGATTTGGCAGAAAGTGTATATAAAATATTTTAACTGATTTGGAAAATTATGTTTAAGTTTTCATCAATATATTATATAATTAATCTAACAGTTCCACGTTTAAAACTTTTTAATGTGGGTAGATTATTTATTAATAGATAAAAGGTAAGTGTCAAATTCTTGAACATTTGCAAATTGCGTCGAAATAAAGAGAAATACCCCTACCTTTTACTTGACATCTATTGTATAATTTAAATGAAGGGAAACTTTATACTTATTACAACATAATAAGTGGTCCAAAGTTCTTCAATGTAAATCCATCAGACTTTTATTATGAGGAGTGAAACTTTTAATGGTAACACTTTATACCTCTCCAAGCTGTACATCATGCAGAAAGGCGAAAGCATGGTTAGAGGAGCACGACATAGCATACAAAGAACGTAATATTTTTTCCGAACCACTAACAATCGATGAGATAAAGGAAATTTTACGAATGACTGAGGATGGAACGGACGAGATCATCTCAACACGATCAAAAGTTTATCAACAGCTCGATGTTGATATTGATACATTACCCCTTAAAGATTTATTCGATTTAATCCAGAAAAATCCCGGTTTATTGAGAAGACCGATAATTCTTTATGAGAAAAGATTGCAAGTTGGCTATAATGAAGATGAGATTCGTCGATTTTTACCACGAACGGTTCGCACGTTCCAATTACGTGAAGCACAGCGCATGGTCAATTAAGAATTATTTAAAAAAGCTATTAAAACGCAGTCCGTTAATTAAAAAGGTCTGCGTTTTTCCTATATACATTTGCTACTTAATACGAATATTTAGTCAAAGAAGCGCGTTTATCATTGACGAGAATAGCCGTTTAATCGTTATTCACTATCATAGGTTTTAAATAGTTGTTGGTGATCGTTCAATGATAGTTTTTGTACCGTGACAAATCGTTAATCTTAAGATATAATTAATTATTAAGTGTTTATCATTTAGACGTTTTTAGCTTCCAATATGAATGAAAATATCATACACTATAATATAATTACTTTAAAACGATAAACAACTATTTTTCGTGTATATATTTTCGTTTTTATTGATATTTAAAGGGGGGAGCTGTTTTGGAAATTGAAAGAATTAATGAGGATACTGTAAAGTTTTTTGTATCATATCTCGATATCGAAAAACGCGGCTTTCACCGTGAAGAAATTTGGTATAATCGAGAAAAAAGCGAACAATTGTTTTGGGAAATGATGGAAGAAGTAAATTATCAAGAAGATTTTGAGATTGAAGGTCCCTTATGGATTCAAGTGCAGGCACATGGGAAAGGTTTAGAGTTCACAGTGACGCGAGCACGAATTTCCGCAAATGATTTAGACATATTTGATTCCCAAGATGAAGATGGCGATTTTTCAAGTAAAGATAATCAAGATGAATTTCCGATAGATGAAGATATTGAAGACTTTGTTAAACGCAAAATTATTCCATCTAAAAAGGCTGAACTTAAAAACTTTTTATCAGATGAAGATGAGAATTTTTCTCTCATCGTTAAATTTACGGATTTTGAACACGTCATTCAGTTAAGTCATTCTTTTAATGAAGTTGTCGATGATATGACGGACCGTTTATTCCATTATAAAGATGAGTATTATTTATATATGGAATTTAATCAATATATTTTCGATGATGATGCACAGGAAGATATTATTAGTTTAACATTGGAATTTGCTGAAGAAACTGATGAAACTATTCACGTATTAGAAGAATATGGGAAAACAATTTTTGAAAATCAAACCTTTGCCCAAATTCGTTCTTATTTTCCAGCGTAGACTAAGTACAGATGAAAAACAAAATGTAAAGTGCCTATTTTCGTTCATAGGCACTTTTACCATTCAATATTAAATTGAGGTGATTTCTATCGATGTTACAAGCGAAAACAAAAGATGGAACACTAATCATACCAGCTAAACTAACACGTACAGAGTTAGAAAAGATACGACAAAAAACTTTTTATTGCCCTGTCTGTCACGAACGTGTCATATTAAAAGCTGGTCAACACGTTATGCCTCATTTTGCCCATTATGAAAAGAAAAACTGCCCTTCTACACAAGGTGGGGAAGGTCCTTACCACGAACGTGGCAAACTCATCCTTTATCATTGGTTAAAGAAGCAACATATCTCCGCCAAGTTAGAGCCTTACATTCACTCAATTCAACAACAACCTGACATATTACTAACTATTCGACAAAAGAAAATTGCGATTGAATTTCAATGTTCTCGTATATCTTCGGAAATTATTCGCAAAAGAAATTCTGGTTATAGGAAAGCGAACATTGAACCGATTTGGATCTTAGGTGAAAAACTATTAAAACGCCGTTCAAAAAAGATGATTTTACTTGATTCCTTTACTAAACAGTTCATTCATCAATTTTCCCCGTCCTTTCCACTAACATTATTTTACTTTTGCCCGACGACGCAAACTTTTACCCAAGTGCAACGTATTAATTTACTTAAACAAACATTAGCTTACGCTCAACTACGCCAGGCACATTTATCTCAAATAACATTTCTCGATTTATTTACGAAACAATCCTTTGACAAAAAGACTTTTTTTGAAACGTTAAAACGAATGAAAAGAAATTTTCGCATTTATCCACTAAGCCAACCATATGGACGAGTTCTTGCTTGGTACAATTGGTTGTATGCAAAACAGACCCATGTCCAATATTTACCCGCTCACGTATATTTACCCCTTCCCTCACAAATTTATATGAAGACCCCATTATGGGATTGGCAAAGTCGCTTTTGTCTTGATATTGTTCATCCGGCACCAGTAAATGCAGCGATTCCTTTATCATTTTGTCAAAATTACTTTAGACGCGTCATGAAACCATTAAACAATTTTCCACTCATCAAACATTTACCTGAACCAATGTTCGCTTATTTGAAACTGCTTGAATCGTTTAATATCGTTAAACAAATTGATAATTATACATTTATTAAAACGAAACAACTTAAATTTCCAAACCATGTTGAACAGGCTGTCGAGATGGATCAACAACTTTTGCATGAAATGTATGAGAAAACCTCATTTAAAGTATGAAACGTTGCCTAACTGAGATAATAATATAGTATACTAATAATTAATAGTAATTTTTGGTAAGAAAATATTTACGGGAGGTATCGTTATGTCAGAAGTAACAAAAGAACTACCTAGTCGAGATGAAATTCCTGAGCACTTAACGTGGGAATTAGAAAATATTTTCGAAACTGATCGTGCGTGGGATGAAAGTTTTCAAAATTTACAAAAGGAAATTCCAAAAATTGAAACGTTTCAAGGAACATTACATGAATCAGCTGAACAACTTTATAAAATGTTTCAAATGCAAGATGAAATTGGGGAAAATTTAGGTAAATTGTTTACATATGCGCGGATGCGTTACGATCAAGATACGACGAATTCTTTTTATCAAGAAATGTATGCTAAAATTGAGACAATTTTAACGATGGCTAGTCAAGCGATGAGTTATATCGTTCCAGAAATTTTAATGATTGACGAGGAAAAAATTAACGAATTTGTCCAAACGTATGAACCACTAAAACTTTATGAACATACATTGAATGAAGTTTTACGGCAAAAAGAACATACATTAAGCCAAAAAGAAGAAGAAATTTTAGCCTTAGCGTCTGAACCGTTACAAAGTGCCTCGCAAACCTTTAGTATGTTAAACAATGCTGACCTTAAGTTTCCGGCAATAACAGATGAGCGCGGAAATGAAGTAGATGTTACCCACGGACGTTATGTAGGCTTTTTAGAATCAAAGGATCGCCGTGTACGTCATGATGCGTTTAAAGCGATGTATAGCACTTATGACCAGTTTAAACATACGTTTGCAACAACGTTAACGAGTCAAGTGAAAAAAGATAACTTTTATGCAACGGTAAGAAATTATGATTCAGCTCGTCAAGCGGCTCTCAGTCAAAACAATATTCCTGAACAAGTTTATGACAACTTAGTTGCGGCAATTAATGAAAAGTTACCTGTTCTACACCGTTACGTCGCGTTACGTAAAAAAGTATTACAACTCGACGAGATGAATATGTATGACATGTATGTCCCACTCGTTAAAGATGTTGAGATGACAGTTTCTTATGAGGAAGCAAAAGAACACGTTTTAAACAGTTTACAACCTTTAGGGGAATCCTACATTAATATCGCTAAAGAAGGATTTGCTAACCGATGGATTGATGTTATGGAAAATAAAGGAAAGCGAAGTGGGGCTTATTCATCCGGTGCGTATGGCACTGATCCATATATTTTATTAAATTGGCAAAACAAAGTGAACGATATGTTTACATTAACCCATGAACTTGGTCATTCAGTTCATAGTTACTATACACGTAAACATCAACCGTTTCGTTATGGTAATTACTCGATCTTTGTCGCTGAAGTTGCTTCAACAGCTAATGAAGCCCTTTTGAATGATTATATGATTAACCATTTAGATGACGCTCAAGAAAAATTGTATTTATTAAATTACTTTTTAGACGGTTTTCGGGCGACCGTTTTCCGCCAGACGATGTTTGCCGAGTTTGAACATGACATTCATCAGCGCATTCAGCAAGGGGAAGGATTAACAGCCGAATCCTTAACAGACATTTATTATGACTTAAATAAAAAGTATTATGGTGATGCTGTTACACATGATGAAGAAATCGGCCTAGAATGGGCACGTATTCCCCATTTTTACTACAATTATTACGTTTATCAATATGCTACAGGATACGCTGCAGCTACAGCATTATCAAAACAAATTATCGCCCAGGATGAACAAGCCGTTTCGCGATATATTGACTTTCTAAAAGCGGGTAATAGTGACTATCCGATCGAAGTGTTGAAAAAAGCTGGTGTTGATATGACAGCGAAACAACCGATAATCGAAGCTCTAAATGTGTTTGAAGAAAAACTAAATGAACTAGAAGCGTTATTAGCAGAAAATAAATAATATTTATCGTAAGCGCCGATAGACGAAACGACGACTAAACGTTAAAAGTGTTAAATAAATCGAGATGAACAAAAGTGGTAAGGTTAAATAAACAGGGATCAATTTCATAAAAGCAAATGCATTTAAAACAAATATGATGGCAGTTAGTAAAATGAGTAAATAAGGTAATAATTCACGCATGAAAATCCCTCCTTTTTAATTTAACGTTAGTCATATATATGATAATCTGTCCTTTTATATACGAGAAAAATCGTTGAAGAGATGCTCAATTTTTATGGGAGCTTCTTTTCAACGATTTATTAAAAAAGTTTATATAAAAATATTTAAGATGATATCGTAACTTTCCAAACGGCATTATTTTTCGTTTGTTGTTTTTCAACGATTTGTTGTAACTTTAATTTCTTTAATTCGTTTTCGGCCTTTTTTAAGGACCAGTCGTATATAATACTTATTTCCTCCGTCGTCACAACTTCATTTTTAGCAATATACACTTCCAATTCGGGGACGTCATCGGGTATAGGATTATCCTTTAATGTTTTAATTAAAACATGTGTATATATATCGTAGGAATAAAGGCCAGAAACTTTTATTCCTTGTTCATCGAGCAATGAATTAAAAAAGACAATTGTCGGTGCTTGCTGGACATTCATTTCATTTGCTAATCTTAAATCACATAGTAAAGCTTTTCGTGCCATTGCCGAATTAAGATCTTTTTTAAATTCGGCAACGTCTATATTCGCAACTTTAGCACACCGATACAAGAGAGAAACGTCGGAAAAATGAACATCCTTTAAAAATAATGCTTGTTGGACTTTACGTAAAAATGTGCGACCGGCACTTTTTCCTTGTAATTCAGCCGCTTTGATGGCTAAGGCAATCGTCCAAGGGGATAATGTTTCATATTCATTTTCCGTTTGTAAAACAGAGTTATTACATAGTTTCTGCTCATTTAAATGATCAATTTCTGTTATAAACGATTTGTTCATTGTAAATAAACGTTTTGCAATAATCGGGCGAATCGTAAAGTAGCGTCCATATTGAATAGCTAACTTTTTTAAATACGGTTCTAATGACCAACTTTTAGGGCAGAGCGGGTCGATATAATAGTATATTTCTATCGGTTTTTGTTCAAAATTTATTGTTTGGTCGTTTGCCGATGTGCCTGATTGACTAAAGTATTCCACCTTAGTTTGTTCCCAACTCACATCGATTCTCCTTTCTTATTCAAGTGTATTGACCATATGTTTTGCAATTAATGTCAATCATTCAAAAATAACTGAACGATATAGTTCTTTAATTTAACGTGTGCTAATCATTTTATAAATAGTTTGGGGAAATTGATATTTAGCATTTCCCCATTGTATGATTTTTATCTATTGTAGCAACGTCACACAATATGAGCAAACATTATGGTCCAAATAACGTAAACGCTTACATATTAATTATAAAAATTAAATGTGACTGAAAAAACGGCGAATTTTTGGCATCGTTTGTTTAACAAGTATATTATGCTCAGTTAAAAATGTTTGAAAAAACTTTTGGCCAACTCGTTCATCCGTTACCTCAATCTCGAGTTCATAATCCTCTTTTCCATGATAAAAACTATTGTCTAAAGCGATCGTTATATTGTCATTTACATAAAATGTCGTTCGTTTCGTTTTTAAAGCCCCGAAATAGTGTAACTCGGATAAAGCAACCTTTCTTAATCGTATTCGTTCGTATACGTGTGGCGTTTTTGTTGGTGAGTTGTTTAACCAACTTTGTTTTGTTGCCCTATCAATAAAATCCTTCGTTTCTAAAGCGCCAACGTCTGCCGGCTCCTTGAACGTTAAAATATATTGACCATTTTTCTCACGAATTCTTAGAGCACACTTTTGTTGTTGCAATTGACGGTCGTTTGTATCAAAATAATAATTTGTCTGTTTAACAGTCATATGTTTATATTGTAATGAATTGATTAGTTCATCATATTCAACTTTTGTTAGTAAATTTTTAAATTCAATTTCAATATGCTGTGACATCGAACCCCTCTTTGTCCTTTGAGTTATCTATGATTATTAAACAAAAATGAGAAATACGCAACTGTTATGTCATAACAAATAATGTGATATGATATAAACGGTACGATTGAGCAAAAACTTAATAACGTTTATTTTTAAATGAGGTGGTGGTCCGAGTGGATTGGGATAACTTACTTGAACCTTATGTACAAGTTGTAGAAGAAATGAAAGTAAAGTTAAAAGGGATTCAGTTACAATTTAAAAAAGAGTCAAGTTATTCACCGATTGAATTCATCACAGGCCGCGTTAAGCCGGTTTTAAGTATAATTGAGAAGGCCAATCGTAAAAATATTCCTTTGACAGACGTTGAACAGCATATACAAGATATTGCAGGTTTACGCATCGTTTGTCAATTTGTTGAAGACATTTACAATGTTGTCGATGTGATCCGTTCGAGAAACGATTTTAATATTGTTGAAGAAAAAGATTATATTGCCAAAAATAAAGCGAGTGGTTATCGGTCTTATCATATGATCATCGAGTATCCCGTTGAGACGATTGATGGGACAAAACATGTACTTGCAGAAATTCAAATACGTACATTAGCGATGAATTTTTGGGCAACAAATGAACATTCATTAAATTATAAATATAAAGGGAAAATTCCTGAGGATGTAAAAATGCGTTTAAAGCGGGCCGCTGAAGCAGCTTTTCAATTAGATGAAGAAATGTCAAAAATTAAACATGAAGTCCAAGAGGCACAACGAATATTTTATCGCTATTAAAGGGCGAACATAAGGAGTGAGAGAGATGAAATTTTCCATTGTCTCGCGCGGGGATAAACGGTCGAATCAAATTAAATCAAAAATGTATCAATACTTAATTAATTTTGATTTAACGTACGATGAAGATGAACCTGATCTCGTCATTACTGTTGGTGGTGATGGGACGTTTTTAGATGCATTTCATCGTTACGTTGATCGTTTAAAATCGACTGCTTTCATCGGTGTCCACACAGGGCATTTAGGATTTTATGCTGATTGGGTACCGAGTGAAGTAGAGAAATTAATTATTGAAATTGCCAAAACGCCATTTCAAGTCGTCGAATATCCTTTATTAGAAGTTATCATTCGTAATAAATTAGGTGGAAAAGAAAACCGATTTTTAGCTCTTAATGAAGCGACGATTAAAACGGCAGAAGGTTCTGTTGTCTTTGAGGTAGAAATTCGCGGCGAGCATTTTGAAACATTTCGCGGGGATGGCTTATGTATTTCGACCCCATCGGGAAGTACCGCTTACAATAAAGCACTTGGCGGGGCAATTCTTCACCCATCAATCGAAGCGATTCAAATGACAGAAATGGCCTCAATAAATAACCGTGTATTCCGTACGATCGGTTCACCACTTATTTTACCGAAACATCATACGTGTTTATTAAAGCCGATTGTTGATCGGAGTTTTCTCGTTTCTGTCGATCATTTTACAGATACG
>Ga0209487_1001668_pt1 | contig 18568 bp, 14 predicted proteins | sample Poulit2012_FD_187524 | JGI IMG/M metagenome (GOLD analysis project Ga0209487, IMG submission 187524) | Agricultural soil microbial communities from Georgia to study Nitrogen management - Poultry litter 2012 (SPAdes) (version 2) | ecosystem: Environmental > Terrestrial > Soil > Agricultural land...
TAGCGTGGCGGACCAGGTAGGATTCGAACCCACGACCTACCGCTTAGAAGGCGGCTGCTCTATCCCCTGAGCTACTGGTCCCTGCGTTGTGAAGAAAAGTGGAGCGGGAGACGAGATTCGAACTCGCGACATTCAGTTTGGAAGACTGATGCTCTACCAGCTGAGCTACTCCCGCAACCATGAGTGCGTGCCCACAGCGTGCCAGACTCCAGATTATCATGCTGCACCCGAGCCTGCACCTGCCTGCTTACTCCTCTTGAGAAGTTGGTCGGGGCGGCTGGATTCGAACCAGCGGCCCCCTGGTCCCAAACCAGGTGCGCTACCAGACTGCGCCACGCCCCGACTCGGCAGGCGGAATGAAGTATAAGCGAGGTTCGCAGGCCACGCAAGCGCAGCGGAACAGGCTCAGCCGAACCGGCCGGTCACGTACTCCTCGGTACGCGGATCAGTGGGGTTGGTGAAGATCAGGTCGGTCGGAGCCACCTCGATGACTTCACCGTCAAGGAAGAACGCGGTGGTGTCACTGATGCGGGCCGCCTGCTGCATGTTGTGGGTGACGATGATGATGGTCACGTCGTTCTTCAGCTGCGTCACCAGCTCCTCGATCCGCTTGGTCGCCTGCGGGTCCAGCGAGCTGGTGGGCTCATCCATCAGCAGCACGTCCGGCTCGACCGCGAGTGCCCGCGCTATCGACAGGCGCTGCTGCTGACCGCCCGAGAGCCGCGACGCCGGACTGCTGAGCCGGTCGCTCACCTCGTCCCAAAGCGCGGCCTGCCGGAGCGAGCGTTCGGCGACCTGGCGCAGCTTCTCCCGGTCGCGCATGCCGACCAGTTTCAGGCCGGCGACGACGTTATCGAAGATGCTCATCGTCGGGAACGGCGTCGGTTTCTGGAACACCATGCCGATGCGGCGGCGGATCGTGACCGGATCCGTGCCCGGGGCGTAGATGTCCTGGCCGTCCAGCAGCGCCTCGCCTGTCACCTTCGCGTGCCGGTTCAGGTCGTGCATCCGGTTGAGCGCCCGCAGGAAGGTGGTCTTGCCGCAACCTGACGGACCGATCAGGGCGGTCACCTGGCGGTCGGTGAACTTCAGGCTCACGTCACGCACGCCGCGGTTGTTGCCATAATCCACACTGATTTTGCGGGTCTCGAACCGGATCTGACCGGGTTCTTCGGTTTCAGTCATCTTTCACTTCCTCTGAGCAGCAGGCGTCCGACGAAGAACACCACGATCACGAGAGCGATCAGGACGATGCCGGCAGCCCAGCCCATGGCATGCCACTCGCGGTAAGGGCTCACCGCCAGGCTGTAGAGCCTCTGCGGCAGGGTGTCCGCAGCCTTCGTCAGGTACTCCAGCGGGTTCCACGGCTGCCGGGGCAGGAAGTTGTTGCCGAGCGAAGTGAGCAGCAGGGGCGCGGCTTCACCGGCAGCGCGGGCGAACGCGATGAGCGCACCGGTCACGAGTCCGGGGCGGGCGACCGGCAGCACCGTGGCCATGATCACGCGCCAGCGCGGTATGCCCAGCGCCAGGCCGGCTTCACGGATCGACCAGGGCACCAGCCCGAGGGCACCCTCAGTGGCCCGGGCGATGATCGGCAGCATGACGATGGCGAGTGCCAGCGCTCCCGCGAAACCGGAGAAGGTGCCCGATGGCTTCACCACCAGGGCGAAGATCAGCATGCCTTTGAGGATGGCCGGCATGCCGTTCATCGTGTCGTTGAGGGTGCGCAGCAGCCCGTTCAGCGGATGCTCCCGGTACTCGGCCAGCATGATGCCGGCACCGATGCCGATCGGCAGGGCCACTAGCAGCGCGGTGAGATCGATCACCAGGGTACCCATGACGGCCTGAGCCAGCCCGGTCGGCTGTCCCAGCTGAACGCGGGTCGGGGAGCCAAGGTCTTCGGTGAAGAAGTCAATCGAGATGGCTGAGAGCCCCTGGCTGATGACGTACCAGATGAGTATCAGGAGCGGCGTCAGCACGATCAGGCTGGCCAGGATGACCAGACCGAGCATCAGCCGGTCCCGCAGGTAGCGGCGTTTCAGGTTCATGAGCCGGCGCTCCCGACCAGCATGCGCCGCTGGATCCAGGCGGCCGTCAGGTTGACCGCGAGGGAAACCAGGAACAGCCAGAAGCCGACCGCCATCAGGCTGGACAGATGCAGGCTGTCCACGGCTTCACGAACTTCGTTGACGATGACTGAAGGCATCGTGGCGGCTGGCCCGAACAGGGTGCGCGGCAGCCGGGCAGAGTTGCCGATCAGCATGGCCACCGCCATCGTCTCGCCCAGGGCCCGGCCGAAGGAGAGGACGGCACCGGCGATGATGCCACCCCGGGCGTACGGCAGCACCGCCAGACGGAGCACCTCCCAGCGGGTGGCTCCCAGGCCCCAGGCTGCCTCGCGCTGCTCCGCCGGCACTAGCCGGATTGCGTCCCGCGCCAGGGCGGTGGTGAACGGGACGATCATCAGGGCGAGCACGAGAGTGGCGGTGATGAGCCCGTAACCGGTCGGGTTGCCGAGCCAGCTGAGGCTGGCGGGGGCGTTCTCGGCAGCCCACAGGAAGGTGGGCATGTAGACGTTCTCGCGCAGGAAAGGAGCCAGCACGAGGATGCCCCACAGGCCGATGACCACGCTGGGGATGGCGGCCAGCAGGTCAACCGTGTAGTCGATGATGTTCGCGAGCCAGCGGGGCGCGTACTCGGCACTCAGTATCGCCAGCCCGAGTGCGGGCAGGAACGACAGCACCAGGGCTGCGACGCTCGTGATGAACGTGCCGAGCACGAACGGCCAGGCGCCGAACTCGCCGCTCACCGGGTTCCAGCTGCTGCGGGTCAGGAACGAGAAGAAGCCGAACCGCTCGAACGCCAGGCCAGCGTCACGACCCAGCACGATCGCCATCGCTACCGCCAGGCCCACGACCGACAGTCCCAGGACCGTTACGAGGGCGAGGAACAGTCGGTCACCCAGGCGTTGCCTGAACCGGTGAATGGCGCTGAATGGTTGTTTCAAGTACCGCCTCCGGCCACGTCTGCAGGGAGCGGAACCAGGCTGCTTATGCCTGCTTCCGCTCCCCCTTTCAGGTCAACTCAGAGTGTAGGTTCAGCGGGCCTCGTCAACAATGGCCTGACCGATGTTCTCGCCTTCCCAGTTCACCTGCGCCAGGCGGCTGAGGTTGCTCTCAACTGCGGCGGCCGGCAGGCGGGCGAAGTCGAGCGACTCGGAGTACTCCTGGCCTTCGGTGACGGCCCAGACGAGGAAGCGTACGGCTTCTTCGGCTTCTTCGCGGCTGCTGAACGCGGCGCTCTGGTCTGCGTTCTCGTAAAACAGCACCCAGGCGAAACCGGAGATCGGGTAACCGTCGGGATGATCGGTATCGACGATCAGCACACGCGTGTCCTCAGGTAGTTGGACGTCACCGGCGGCGGAGGTCGCAGCCAGGCTCGGCTCGATCAGGTTGCCGGAGCTGTTGATAACGTGACCGTAGCTGAGGTCGTTGAGCGTGGCGTACACCAGGCTGTTGTAGCCGATGGTGCCGGGGGTGTTGGCGATGAGGCCAGCGACGCCTTCGTTACCTGCTGCACCTACGCCGGTGGGCCATTCGACGGCGGTGCCGGCACCGACCTGCTCAGCCCACTCGTCTGAAACGGCTGAGAGGTAGCTGGTGAAGATGTTGGTGGTGCCGGAGCCGTCAGCGCGGTGTACGACGTTGATGAGCAGCGGCGGCAGGTTGACGTCGGGGTTCAGTTCAGCGATCGCTTCATCGCTCCACTGCACGATCTCACCGAGGAAGATGCGGGAGATCACGTCGCCGGTCAGGACCAGGCCGGTGTCTACGCCCGGGAGGTTGTAGGTGATGACGACGTCAGCCAGGGTGACAGGCAGGTTGTAAGCCGCGCCGCCGGTGGCCGCTTCGGCCTGGGCGAGCTGCTCGTCGTTAAGGAACGCTTCGGTGGCACCGAAGTGGATCGTCTGTTCGATGAAGTTGCTGATGCCGCCACCCGAACCGATCGACTGGTAGTTGACGAGCACGCGGCCGTCGGTGACGTCACGGTACAGGTCAGCCCAAGTGGAGATGAGTGGAGCCGGGAATGATGCGCCGGCACCGGTCAGGTCAACGTCCTGGGCGCTGGCGGTGAAACTGCTGGCCAGCAGTGCCGCTGCGCCGAACTTAAGGATGTGCTTCTTGATCATGTTCCGTCCTCTCAGAAACAGGGGACGCGGTCTGCGCCGCTTCCTGAGAAGAAGGATAGACAGTGAATGTCAGAGCCGGGTCAGCCGGCCATGAGCAGAGGCACTTTAGCGCTGCTCACGGTGGCAGGCCGGCCATAAAGGGTGTGCGGGGTAGCGTTCTCGATGATCACGTCCATGAGGCCCAGGCGCAGGTCGTCGCCTTTGGGGATCAGCACCGTATGGTTCTGGTCCGAGTGACCGTACAGGTAATCGCCTTCGTTCGCGTTGTCCTTTATGAGCACCCGCAGCGTACGGCCAACGAGCTCACGGTTGCGTTTCAGTGACCAGTCCTTCTGCTTCTCGATCAGCCGCTGCAGCCGTTCGGTTTTCACCTCACGCGGCATGTCGGTGAAGTGCTTCGCTGACGGGGTACCGGGCCGGGCGGAGTACATGAACATGTACGCCTGCTCGTAACCGACCTCATCGTAGAGCGACAGGGTCGCCTCGAAATCGTCCTCGGTCTCACCGGGGAAACCGACGATGATGTCTGTCGAGATGACGACGTCTTTCACCTTCGCGCGGATCTCCTCGATGATGCTCAGGTAGCGGTCGCGCCGGTACTCGCGGCCCATGCGCCTGAGGACCCGGTCGCTGCCGGACTGCACCGGCAGGTGGATGAAGTTGCAGACGTTGGGTTCCTCGGCGATGGCGTCGATGATGTCGCTGGTGAAGTTCATCGGGTGGCTGGTGGTGAACTTGACCCGGGGGATGCCTATGTGGGCGACCTTGCGGAGCAGTTCCGCGAAGGAGGGCAGCGACGGATCACCCAGCCCGTAACTGTTGACGTTCTGGCCGAGCAGGTACAGTTCCTGGGTGCCGGCCTGACGCATCGCTTTGGCTTCCTGCAGGATCGCTTCGAGCGGCCGGGACACTTCCGGACCGCGGGTCGAAGGCACGATGCAGTAGGTGCAGTGGTGGTTGCAGCCACGCATGATCGTCAGGAAGCCGGTCAGGCTGCCGCTGGCGGGCGTGATGTGGCTGACCAGGTCATCCTTGAACTCCAGGCTCTCGAACGCGGGCGCACCTGCTTCCAGGGCGTCAATTGCCGGCACGATGTCGGTGATGGCCCCGGGGCCGACCAGGATGTCGACACCCATACGCTCGGCGATCTCCTTGCCTTCATCCAGCTGCGCCAGGCAGCCCATCAGCGCTACCGCCACGTCCCGGCCGGCCCGGCGCTGCTTGCGCAGTTCACCCAGTACCGTCACGACCTTCTCGACCGGTTTGCCCCGCACCGCACACGTGTTGAGCACGATCAGGTCAGCGTCAGCCTCATGCTGCACCGGCATGTGACCGGCTGAGGCGAGCTCCGATTCGATCGTGATCGTGTCGTACTCGTTCATCTGGCAGCCGTAGGTATGGATGAAGAACCTGAGGTGCCGTCTGTCTGCGGTTACTGGTTGCGGTGCTGCTGCGTTCATGCTGCCGCCATAGTAGCAGCCTGAGTGAACCTGCGCTCAGCGGCCTTCGTCTGCGGCCCGCAGGATCGGCAGCGGATCGACTGCCACGCCGCCGACCCTGATCTCGAAATGCAGGTGCGGTCCGGTGGAGGCGCCGGTCGAACCGACCAGACCCACGGTCTCACCCTGCCTGACGGTCTGGCCTGCGCCGACGAAGTAGGCGCTTAAGTGTGCGTAGCGGGTCTGGGTGCCATCGGCATGGTCCAGGTAGACGACGTAGCCGTACGCTCCGTTCCAGCCGGAGAAGCTCACCGTGCCGCTGCGTGAGGCGGCCACGGCCGTACCCTGACTGGCCACGATATCGATGCCACCGTGGTTGCGGTTGCCGCCGACCGAGACGTTGCGCCAGCCGAACTGCGAGCTGATCCGGCCGCGCACGGGCCACATAAACGGCTCCAGCTTCGGCTCGGGCAGCTCGAAGTACGCCAGGTAATCAGCCGCGTACTGCAGTTCCTGCAGCTGCTCGTGCAGCAGCGGGTCAGCCGCCTCGTGCGCGGTGACAGTGAAACCGCCCAGCAGCAGGAGCACAACAGCCAGGGCCCGCAACCGCCTTGCTGGCGGTGCGGGCCCTGGCCTGCCGGACACGATCCGGATCGCGTTGCTCCTTTAACCCTGACTGAGGGTGGAGAGGAACTCTTCGTTGCTCTTGGTGCGGCTGAGACGGCCGAGCAGCATCTCCATCGCTTCGGCAGCGTCCATGTCGCTGATGACCTTGCGCAGCAGCCACATCTTGGCCAGCACCGCTTCACCGAGCAGCAGGTCCTCGCGCCGGGTGCCGGACTTGAGGATGTCGATCGCCGGGAAGATCCTGCGCTCCTCGAGGCGGCGTGACAGGTGCAGTTCCATGTTGCCGGTGCCCTTGAACTCCTCGAAGATCACGTCGTCCATGCGCGAGCCGGTCTCGACCAGTGCGGTAGCGAGGATCGACAGGCTGCCGCCACCGCGGATGTTGCGGGCGGCACCCAGGAAACGCTTGGGCCAGTGAAGTGCACTGGAGTCAAGACCACCTGAGAGCGTGCGGCCGGTCGGTGGCGTCACCAGGTTGTTGGCCCGGGCCAGACGGGTGATGGAGTCGAGCAGGATCATGACGTCCCCGCCTTCCTCCACGATGCGGCGCGCACGTTCATGCACGAACTCGGCGACGCGGATGTGGTTGGCAGGCGGCTCGTCGAAAGTGCTGGCGACGACTTCCACGCCGCTGACGGACTCACGGAAGTCGGTCACTTCCTCCGGGCGTTCGTCGACGAGCAGGACGATGACCTTGATGTCAGGCTCGTTGGTGATGACCGCGTTGGCGATCTTCTTCAGCAGCGTCGTCTTCCCCGCCTTGGGCGGCGCCACGATCAGGCCACGCTGACCGCGACCGATGGGTGCCAGCAAATCGATGACCCGGGCGGACAGCTCATCAGGCGTGGTCTCCAGCTTGATCATCTGATCCGGGAACGTGGGGATCAGGTCGTCGAAGCGGGGCCGGCGCGCGGCCTGGAACGGGTCCACGCCGTTGACGGCTTCGACGCGGATCAGGGTGCCGTAACGCTCGTTGTCACGGGGGCGGCGGGCCTTGCCCATGATCCAGTCGCCGGTGCGCAGCTTGAACTGCTTGATCAGGCCGGCGGAGACGATCACCGAGCGGGTGTTGTTCTGCAGCAGCGATTCCTGCAGGAACCCGTAACCGTCACTGGAGATCTCCAGGTAACCCTGGACCAGCTTCAGTCCTTCGCTTTCAGCGGAGCGCTCCAGGATGGCGATCGCCAGGTCTTTCTTGGCAAGCTGACGGTAGTCCTCGAGCCCGACCTCCTTGGCGATCAGCTGCAGTTCGGGAACTATCTTCTGCTGCAGGTCCCGGAAGTTGTGGCTCTGTTTGCGGTTGCTCTGACGGCCACGGCGTCCACGCCGTCCGCCACGCTCAGGGGCCTGCTCGCCCTCCGCTGCGGCGGCTTCGCTGTCAGCGCTGTCCTCGCCTTCCTGGCCGTTATTGGCTGCACTGGCGGCCGCTTCCGCGGCTTCTTCGTCATCGGCTGCCTTCTTGCGGCGTCGGGTGGTGCGGGCTGGTGCCTTCTTCGTGGCAGCGGCTTCTTTGTCCTGGGCTGCTGCCTTCACTTCACTGTTGTCACTGGCGTCGGCCGCAGCGTCCTTGCGGGGACGGCCCCGCTTCTTCTTGGGCGCTTCGGTCTCTTCTGGAGCGGCAACGGCTTCCAGTACTTCCTCGGCGTCGGCCTTGCGGGGTCTTGCACTCACAGCCATACCTCCAGGTTCACCGTGCAGATGCTTTCCGCAACGGGGGCTCGATTTGCTTGTGCTGTAAACAGCTCTCTGTTTGTAATCACTTGATTGTCTTCCATTCCGGGTCTGGCCTGGCAGACCATCCTGGGGGAACCATTCTCTGTAGCTTGCTTATGGTTGCCGGCAAGGATGATCCGGCTCACGCGGCCTGATCGCTGCTGACACCCGAGTCCAACCTGGAAAATCCGGAACTTCCGCTCCGTCCAGTCATGCTCCGGACGAACGCGTCTGACAGGTTGTTCGGCGAAAGTGCAGCTGCTTATTGACTGGTGAGTCGGCGTGCTGCTACGTTTGAGTATATGCGGGATACGTCCTGGTGTAAAGGCGTCCCGCGACGCACCATGCGCTTCAGGGCGCGGGTGTGCCGGCGTTGACGGGAACGAGTAGCGGTGAGATCACCCAGAGCGAACCGGGGATGGTGGAAGCCCGGCGGGCCGAGCATCGTGAACATCCTCCCTGAGCCGCTCCCCGAACGTCCGGACAGTTGCCGGATCAGTAGACGGAGCCGGGCGGTGCCCGCTACAGCACCAGCTGCTGCCCAGGAACCCTGGGCGGCGGACCGAGACGGGTTCCTGACGGGCCCGTGAAGTTGGGTGGTACCGCGCCGCTGATTCCCGGCGCCCCAACGCGCTCCAGAAGCAGGAGCCGGCGTTGGGTCTTTTTTTCGTGACCTTGCCGCAAGCGGATCAGCCAGGAGGCAGTGGCGGGATGTTCAGGGATGTAGAAGCAACAGTAGATTTCGTGGCTCTGGAAGAGAGCATCATCAGCTTCTGGCGTGAGCGCGACGTGTTCCGCAAGTCGGTCGACAAGCCGGCGCCACGCGGCCGCTTCGTCTTCTACGAAGGTCCACCGACCGCCAACGGCAAACCCGGCGTGCACCACGTGTCCAGCCGGGCTTACAAGGACATCTTCCCGCGCTTCCGCACGATGCAGGGCTTCGAGGTGCCGCGTAAGGGCGGTTGGGACACACACGGCCTGCCCGTGGAGATCGCGATCGAACAGCGCCTCGGCTTCGAGAGCAAGGCCGAGGTCGAGGAATACGGCATCGCGAAGTTCAATGCCCTGTGCCGGGAGTACGTGTTCGAGAACATCACCGACTGGAACGCGATGACGGAACGGGTGGGCTACTGGGTGGACCTCGAGAACGCTTACGTCACTTACGACCGTTCGTACATGGAGTCGAACTGGTGGGTGATGAAGCAGTTGTGGGACCGCGGCCTGCTGGTGGAAGACTACAAGACGACCTGGCACAGTCCCAGTTCCAACACCACCCTTGCCTCGCACGAGGTGGCACTTGATTACCGCGACGATGTCGAAGATCCGAGCGTGTTCCCGAAGTTCCGGGTGTCGAACGCAGACCTGGCCGAGCGGGGTGTGCTGAGCGCTGACGAGCAGCGGCCGGTAAGTTTCCTTGCCTGGACCACCACCCCCTGGACCCTGCCTGCCAACGGGGGTCTGGCGATCAACCCTGACGCTGAATACGCGCTAGTGGCGGCCGGAACGACGAAGGGCGCTGCGGAGCACAGCGAACTGTACATCGTCGCGGCCGTGCTGGCTGAACAGGTGTTCGGCGAGGGCGGCTACAGCCTGCTGGCTGCCGTACCGGCCGACAGGCTGGCCGGACTGCGTTATCAGCCGCTGTTCGAAGCCCGCATCGATGAGGGCGCCGACACCAGCGCAGCCTGGCAGGTGTTCCTGGATGACTTCGTCACGCTTGACGACGGTACCGGCGTCGTTCACCTGGCTGCCGCCTACGGTGACCTGGAGCAGGGTCGTACGCACGGTTTCCCGGCGATCTGGTCCGTCGGCCTGAACGGACTGGTGCTGCCCGAGGTACGCGTCGCCGGCAGCGAAGGGGACGCTCCCTGGACCGGCAAGTGGTTCAAGGACGCCGATGATGACCTCACTGCCAACCTGACTGAACGCGGCCTGATGTTCCACAGCGGGACGATCCTGCACTCCTACCCGTTCAACTGGCGTGACGGCAAGCCGCTGATGAACGTCGCCAAACGCAGCTGGTACATCCGCACCACGGAACTGAAGGACAAGCTGCTGAAGAACAACGCCGAGATCAACTGGTACCCGAAGAACGTCGGAACCGGCCGCTTCGGCCGCTGGCTCGAGAACAACGTCGACTGGGCCCTGAGCCGCGAACGGTTCTGGGGCTGCACCATGCCGATCTGGGAATCCGAGAGCGGCAAACGGGTGTGTGTCGGCTCGGTGAAGGAACTCGAGGAGCTGGTGGGGCGCGACCTGTCGGACCTGGATCTGCACCGGCCTTACGTGGACGAGATCACCTTCGAACGCGACGGCGAGACGTATCGCCGGGTTCCCTACGTGGTTGACGTCTGGTTCGAATCAGGCGCCATGCCCTACGCCCAGTGGGGCTACCAGGGTGAGCTGAGCAGCGAGGCGGTGCAGGAACAGTTCGAAGGCCACTTCCCTGCCGATTACATCTGCGAAGCGGTCGACCAGACCCGCGGCTGGTTCTACAGCCTGCATGCACTCGCGACCCTGCTGACCGATTCGGGAGACGGCGTGCGGGAACCGGGACCGGTCGCGCCGATCGCACCTGACACCTCCTCGTTCCGCAACGTGATCGTCCTTGGTCACATCCTCGACGAGAAGGGCGAGAAGATGAGCAAGTCCAAGGGCAACGTGGTCGACCCGTGGGCCGTGCTGAACCGCCAGGGTGCTGACGCGCTGCGCTGGTACATCTACTCGTCCAGCCCACCCGAAGCCAGCAAGCGGTTCGGCGTGAACCTGGTCGAGGAGACACTGCGCGATTTCTTCAACACGCTGTGGAGCACGTACTACTTCTTCGTGCTGTACGCCAACCTGGACCGACCCGACCTGGGAGCAGCCCCGTCCCCCGCCTCGCGTCCGCTGGCGGACCGCTGGCTGCTCGCCCGCACCCATGAACTGGTGCAGCTGGTTACGGAGCGGCTGGAGGACTATGACGCCACGGCATCCAGCCGCGCCATCCGTGATTTCGTCGTCGATGACCTGTCCAACTGGTACGTACGCCGCAACCGCCGGCGTTTCTGGAAAGGCGGCCAGGGTGAGGACAAACTGGCTGCGTACGCCACGCTTCATGAGGCGCTCGTCACCGTAGCGAAGCTGATGGCCCCGTTCGCTCCGTTCACCGCCGAGGAGCTTTACTCGAACCTGGTGCTGTCAGTCGAGCCCGAGGCGGCTGAGAGCGTGCACCTGGCGCAGTGGCCGGAAGCTGACGCCGCCCTGATCGATAAGGAGCTGCTGCAGAGCATGGCGGTGCTGCAGCGCATCGTGGAGCTGGGCCGCTCCGCGCGGGCGGAATCGGGCGTGAAGACCCGCCAGCCGCTCTCCGAGCTGCTCGTGCGGGTGCGCAGCGAACGGGAACAGGAAGGACTGCGTCAGCTCGAATCGGAACTGAAGGACGAACTGAACGTCAAGCAGGTCACTTACCTTGACCTCGCAGCTGACTTCATCGATTACAGCGTCCGGCCGAACCTGCCGCTGGTCGGCAGGCGCCTCGGCCCGCGCATCCCGGCGCTGCGCGCCTGGCTGGAGCAGGCGGATGGCCGGCAGCTGGCCCGCAACGTGCGGGAAGGCATCAACACCGAAGTGACGCTCGACGGTGAGCAGTTCAGCTTCGAGCCGGAAGCGTTCCTGCTGGACGCAAGGAGCCCTGAAGGTTACGCCGCGGCGGAGAACGCCGGTTACCTGGCGGCGCTGGACACCCGGCTTGATCCCGAGCTCATCAGCGAAGGACGGGCCCGTGACCTGGTGCGGCTCATCCAGAACGCCCGCAAGTCCGCCGGTCTGGAAGTGAGTGACCGCATCGACCTGGTGCTGGAGGCGGAAGGTGAACTGCTCGCTGCCATCAGGGAGCATGAGTCGACGATCAAGACGGAGGTGCTCGCCACCAACCTGTCGTACAGCGGCAGCGGCAGCTACGAAGAGCAGCAGGAAGTGGACGGTCAACCGGTGAGGATCGCGCTGAAGATTGCGGGCTGAGGCCGGGCTCGGCACTCAGCCCGGCACGGTACTATCAGCTCAGTCGTGCTTTACCGTCCTGGTACGGCACCAAGCCACGTGTTACGGGAGGAATCAGTATGGGCATCGGTATCAACGGGTTCGGACGCATCGGCAGACAGATTTTCCGCATCCTGCACGAGCGCGGACTACATGAACGGGTGAAAGTGCTGAACGACCTGACGGACAGTGCGACGCTCGCCCACCTGCTGAAGTACGACAGCAACTACGGAAAGTTCAAGGGCGAAGTGAGCCACGACGCTGACAGTCTGACGGTAGACGGTCACCGCATCCTCGTCACCGCTGAGCGGGATCCGGCCGACATCCCCTGGGGTGCCAACGGCGTGAAGACGGTGGTCGAAGCTACCGGCATCTTCACCAAACGTGAGAAGGCGGCCCTGCACAAGCAGGCTGGCGCCGAGAACGTCCTGATCAGCGCGCCCTCCCCCGATTCCGATTTCGACATCATGCTCGGCGTCAACGAGGAAGACTTCAAGCCACGGGAATCGACCGTCGTGTCCAACGCTTCCTGCACCACCAACTCACTGGCGGCGGTCATGCAGGTGATCGACCAGGCGTTCGGGGTCGAGCAGGCGATGATGACCACGATTCACTCGTACACGAACGACCAGAACATCCTGGACGCCCCGCACAAGGACCTGCGCCGGGCCCGCAACGCAGCCACCAACATCATCCCCACCACCACCGGGGCTGCGCGCGCGGTGGGCAAGGTGCTGCCCCAGTTCCAGGGCATCTTCGACGGCGTGGCTGTGCGGGTGCCGACCCCGACCGGTTCGCTGTCAGACATCACGATGTTCCTGAAGCGTGAGGTCAGCGTCGAGGAGCTGAATGCGGCGCTGAAGGATGCCGCTGACGGACCGTACGACCGGGTCATCGAGTACAGCACCGAGGAACTGGTCTCCAGCGACATCGTCGGCAACCCGCACTCGGCGATCTTCGACAGCCTGCTCACCCGGACGATGGGCCGCATGGCCAAGGTGTTCGTCTGGTACGACAACGAGTGGGGTTACAGCGAACGCATGGTTGACGTACTCGAACTCATGCTGGCGGCCTGAACAGGTGATGTGCGATGACCACGGACTTTCGCCGGCTGGCTGACCTGGAGGTTCAGGGTCGGCGCGTACTCGTGCGCGCTGACCTGAACGTGCCGCTGAAAAGCGGGCAAGTGGGTGACGACAGCCGCATCAGGGCTTCCTTGCCCACGCTGCGTGTGCTGCTTGAACGCGGCGCCGCCGTGCTGCTCCTCAGCCATCTGGGACGGCCTTACGGGAGCGAGGAGCGCTACCGCATGAAGCCGGTGGCTGAGAGGCTCCAGGAGCTGCTGGGGGACTCAGTGCCCGTACGTTACGAGAGCGCGGACAGCCCGGCAGCACCCGAACAGCAGGAGTTCGCGCGGGGCGCTGAACCCGGTACGGTCACGCTGCTCGAGAACACCCGCTTCGACAGCCGCGAGACCGAGAATGACCCGGAGTTCGCCCGCATACTCGCGTCGTACGGCGACCTGTTCGTCAACGACGCCTTCGGTGCTGCTCACCGGGCGCATGCCAGTACGGTCGGGATCGCGCGACTGCTGCCCTCAGCGGCCGGCCTGTTGCTCGAAGCCGAACTGCGTGCCCTGGAGCAGCTGACCGTCGATCCGCGCCGGCCGTTCCATGTGGTGATCGGTGGCGCCAAGGTATCTGACAAGCTGCCGGTCCTCAAGCGGCTCGTTGACCTGGTTGACGAGCTGCACATCGGCGGGGCGATGGCCTGCACTTTCCTGGCGGCCAGGGGCGGTCGGCTCGGCCGCTCGCTGGTCGAGGAAGACCAGTTCGAAACGGCACTGTCGCTGCTTGAACTGGCTGAACGCCGTAACGTGCGGGTACATCTGCCGGCCGATTTCATCTGTGCTGCCGCCCCCGAGGCGGGCAGCCGGGTGTCACTGCATCCGGCGAGCGCGGTGCCTGATGACCTCATGGCTCTGGATATCGGCCCGGCGACCGCCGGTACGTTCAACCGTTCACTTGAGCGGGCGCGCACGATCTTCTGGAACGGTCCTATGGGCGTGTTCGAGATCCGGGAGTTCAGCATCGGCACGATGGCTGTCGCCCAGTCGGTCGCTGCCAACCCGGGTTTCACGGTGATCGGCGGCGGTGATTCCGTGGCGGCGATCAACCAGGCCGGTCTGGCTGACAGCATCAGTCACGTATCGACCGGCGGAGGTGCTTCACTTGAGTTCCTCGAAGGCAAGGAGCTGCCCGGAGTGGCGGCCCTGACTGGCAGTCAGGCCTGACCTGGATCGCCGGCGCTGCGCCGGCACGATGACAGGCGGGGAACCCGGTTGACCGGGTTCCCCGCTTTCCGTTGCTGAGTTGACGGCCCGCTGCCGTCAGTCGAGCTCGCGTACCGCCGCCAGCAGTTCCGGCACGACCTCGGCTGCGTCGCCGACGATGCCGTAGTCGCTGATGCGGAACAGCGGTGCGTCCGCGTCGCGGTTCACCGTCACGATCACCTTCGAGCGGTTCATGCCCGAGAGGTGCTGCACGGCACCGGAGATGCCCAGGGCGATGTACAGTCCCGGCGAGACGGTCTGGCCGGTCTGGCCGATCTGCTCCGCGAACGGGCGCCAGCCGGCATCAACGACGGCGCGGGTCGCGCCGATACCGGCTTTGAGTTCCGCGGCGAGCGGTTCCAGCAGCTCCGTGAACTTCTCGGCGCTGCCCAGTCCCCTGCCGCCGGCGACGACGACGGCGGCTTCGCTCAGGCTGACCTTGCCGGCGGCTGCCTCCTGAGCGGCACTGCTGACCACCCGCAGGTCAGTCTCACGCAGTTCCGGTTCGAAGCTGCTGACCGTACCGTCAGCCCCGGTGGGCTGGGCGGCGTCCCAGGTGTTGGGCTTGACGCTTATGACTGCCTTCTCAGCAGTCGTTTCGACGGTCTCGGTGACCCTGGAGAGGTAGGTGAGCCGGGTTGCAGAGAGTTTCCCGCCAGAGTCCTCGAGGCTGCTGACGTCCTCCAGGAAAGCGGCCCCGAGGCGCAGCGCCAGCCGCGGCGCCGTCGCCTGGCCGAAGCGGCTGTTGCTTAGCAGCACCCGCTTGGCACCGGTCTCGGCAGCGGCTGCTGCCAGCGCCGTGACGGTCGCTTCCTGGTTGCCTGAGGGCACGTTGGCGGCGTGAAGTACACGGTCGACGCAGCGGGCCAGTTCTTCAGCGGGGCCAGCCGCGTCAGCGCCCGTGATGAGCGCGGTGACTTCACCGCCCAGCTGCCGGGCGACGGTAACCAGTTCGAGGCTGCCCTTGCGCAGCTTGCCGCCGGCGTGTTCAGCGTGGATCAGTACGCTCACAGTACCCGCGCCTCCTCACGCAGCCGCCTCACGAGTTCACGGGCCGCGGTCGCGGCGTCGCCCTCGATCATCTCGTTGCGGCGCTCCCGCGTCTCGATCGTCTGCGCTGCGGCCCGGACCAGTGGCGTGACCTGTCCGGCCTCCGCCAGACTGAGCACCTTGAGCTCCTTGCGGCGCGCCTTCATGATGTTGGGCAGCGTCGGGTAGCGCGGCTCGTTGAGTCCCTGCTGGGTCGTCACCACGGCGGGCAGCGGCAGGTCAAGCTGTTCACTGCCGGCGTCGGTGTCATGCCGGGTCCTCAGGCTGGAACCGTTAAGCTCCAGGCTGGTGGTCCAGTCCGACAGGGGCCAGCCCAGCGCTTCGGCCAGGGCGGCTCCCAGACCCGCACTGTCCCAGTCGGCCTGCTTGCCGCCGACCAGCACCAGGTCGATCTGCTCGTCTTTGATCAGGCCGGCGAGCAGCTGAGCCTGGGCGAGCACGTCGAGCGGTTCGTCGGTCTCGACGAAGACAGCCCGGTCTGCGCCCATCGCGAGTGCGGTGCGTACCGCTTCCTCGGTGCGGGCAGGGCCCGCCGCGAACACGATGATCTCGGCGTCAAGCCCGCCTTCGCGCAGCCGCAGGGCCTCCTCGGTACCGTACTCGTCCATGCCGTCGAGTATGAAGGACACTCCTTCCAGGCTGACGCTGCCGCCTTCGGCGCGGATGCGCGCCTCGGCGTCAGGGACCTGTCTTACTATGCTTGCGATCTTCACCTGTTCTCCTGTTCCTGCCGCGCCGGAGGTGTTCCGGCCGGCCATTTCATTTCTCCTGTCCGTTCAGCGTAACAGGCTGCGGGCGATAACCACCCTCTGGATCTCGTTCGTACCTTCATAAATCTGGTTAAGCTTCACGTCGCGCAGCAGTTTCTCGACCGGATACTCGTGCATGTAGCCGTAACCGCCGTGGATCTGGATCGCTTCGTTGGCTGACTCGAACGCGATGTCCGAGGCGTACGTCTTGGCGATCGCGGAGGCTTCAGAGTGCGGTTCACCGCGGTCGACGAGCCAGGCGGCGTAGTAAGTCTGCAGCCGGGCGGTTTCGAGCCTGATCTTCATGTCAGCGAGCTTGAACTGGATGGCCTGGAAAGCACTGATCGGCCGTCCGAACGCCTCGCGTTCCCTGGCGTAAGCGAGTGATTCGTCGAGGGCCCGGCGGGCCACACCGACGGAGCCGGCTCCCACCGGGATCCTGGTCCGGTCGAGCGTCTGCATGGCGATCCTGAAGCCGTCACCGACTTCACCGAGCATGTTGCTGCGGGGCACCCGTACTCCGTCGAAGGTGAGCTCGGCGGTCGGTGAGGCACGCTGCCCCATCTTGCCGTGCAGTTTCGCGGAGCTGAAGCCGGGAGTGTCTTTCTCGACGACGACCGCTACCGACCCTTTGGTGCCGCGCTCTGCCTCCGTGTTGGCGAACACGACCGTGATGTCGGCCAGCCCGCCGTTGGTGATCCACATCTTGCTGCCGTTAAGCACGATCTCATCACCGTCGAAGCTGGCCCGGGTGCTCATGGCCGCGGCATCGGAGCCGTTATCGGCTTCAGACAGGGCGAACGCCGCCAGCGCAGGTCGGCCGAGCAGCGGCGCCAGGAGCCGCTCCTGCTGCTCGGCCGTGCCGGCAAGCAACAGGGGCGTGATGCCGAGTTCAGACGCCATCATGATCGTGTATATGCCCATGCAGCCCCAGGCGAGCTCCTCGGCGACGATCACCTCGTCGAGCATGCCCAGGCCGAGGCCGCCGATCTCTGCCGGTATGCCGACGTTCAGCAGGCCCAGTTCTGCTGCCCGGGCGATCACGTCTTCGGGGTAGCTCTCCTCGGCGTCATGCCTGGCGGCGACGGGGGCGATCACGTCACGGGCGAACTGCCTGGCGAGCGCCTGCATCTGTTTCTGTTCATCAGTCAGGCTGAAGTCCATCATTCCCTGCCTCTCTCACGGGCCAGCTGCCGGCCTATGACCACGCGCTGGATCTCGCTCGTTCCTTCGTATATGCGGGTGACCCGGGCGTCCCTGTACAGCCGTTCAGCCGGGTAGTCACGTGAGTAGCCGTAACCGCCGTGGATCTGGACCGCGCCGTCGGTGATGAAGCCGGCTGCTTCACTGGCGTACAGCTTCGCCATCGCCGCTTCCCGGGTGACGCGGAACCCCTGGTCCATGAGCCAGGCAGCCCGCTGGGTAAGCAGGCGGGCAGCTTCGAGCTTCACCGTCATGTCAGCGAGCGGGAAACTTACTCCCTGGAAGTCGCGGATGGTGCGGCCGAACGCCTCGCGGTTACTGCTGTAGTCCAGTGCAGCCTCGAACGCCGCGCGGGCGATGCCGACCGACTGGGCGGCGATGTTGATGCGGCCCGCATCGAGCTGGGACATGGCGATCACGAAACCCTGTCCTTCCTCACCGATCAGCTGGTCTTCAGGGACGAAGCAGTCGCTGAACGTCACGGTCGAGGTCACGGCGGCCAGCTGCCCCATCTTGCGTTCGGCAGCGCCGGGAATAAGTCCTTCGCTGCCGCGTTCGATGATGAAGCAACTGAGCCCGCGCACGCCTGCATCCGTATCGGTACGGGCCAGCACCAGGTACAGATCCGCGTCACGACCGCTGGTGATCCAGGCTTTCTCACCGTTGAGCACGTACCCGCCCGCTACCTTGTCGGCCCTGGTGCGCAGCGCAGCAGCATCGGAGCCGGCGTGAGGCTCACTCAGGCAGAAGGCCCCGATCCACTCCCCCTTAGCCAGTGGCGGCAGCCACCTCTGCCGCTGCTCCTCGGTACCGTAGTCAAGCAGGCTGCTCTGCGGGAAGCCGTTGGTCACTGCCATGATCGTGGCGACCGACGCGTCAGCAGCCGCGATCTCCTCCAGTGCGGTGACCATCGCCAGGGCACCGAGACCGGAGCCTCCGTAGCGCTCGGGCGTCGTCACTCCCAGCAGACCCAGTCCCGCAAGGCCGTACAGCGCCTCGCGCGGGAAGCGCGGTTGCTCATCGAGCCGGGCTGCGTGTGGAAGCAGTTCGTTTCGGGCGTAGTCGCGCACCATCTGCTGCAGCTGCAGCAGCTCGGGTGACAGGGCGAAGTCCAACTCAGCACCTTTCCGACATGACTGTCGTTCCGCTGATTATACCGGCTGCCCCGGGTACAATACCCGGATGAAGGTGCTGCCATGAACACGACCGAACTGCTCCACCGGGTGGCTGAAGTGGTCGACACCGA
>Ga0209487_1001669_pt1 | contig 18566 bp, 8 predicted proteins | sample Poulit2012_FD_187524 | JGI IMG/M metagenome (GOLD analysis project Ga0209487, IMG submission 187524) | Agricultural soil microbial communities from Georgia to study Nitrogen management - Poultry litter 2012 (SPAdes) (version 2) | ecosystem: Environmental > Terrestrial > Soil > Agricultural land...
ATCTCTTCATACTGCTGATATTCACGAGTCTGCTGAAGCCAGGAGCGGTGCGACTGCCTGTCCGTTTCGGGATGGACTTCCCAAAGTCTGTTGAGATCCGTATCCAGATATCGGACCCCGGCTTCCAGTGCGGGCAGATTTCCGGTGAGAACATATACCGTTCCGCTAATCTGTCCCTCTTTTTCTCTGAGATACGGCTCCATCCGGTCGAATGCTTCAACTCCAGCAATTTCATTTCCGTGAATTCCAACAAAAAACACAACCACCGGACCCGGTTTACCGGAACCAAACCGGTATCGAATTCTATCTTCTGATCGTCTGTTATCGGTGATCAATACGGTCTGTTTCAGTGGTTATCTGTTCTATCTTTACTTCCCGCCGGACTCTGGCTAACCAATGATAAGAAAAGTATTCCTATAATTGCATTCTGGTTCGTTTGCTCTTCATCTCAGGCGGTGGGAGGTTGAAGGCAGCAGAGACAATGGGAACCTCCTGCGCTTACCGCCATCTATACTCCCCGACACGCTCCCTGTCTCCTTTCTGGTCCGGCCCCACTTGTACTCCGGGATGGCCACCGACCGTCCCCCGGCGTCTGAGCTTCCTCCGCATCGTATGGAGTGTCACTTTTCTGACGCCTGAGCACTGTGCAATTGCTTCAATAGCCTTGCTGTAATCGCCATATAATTGGCTTCGGTTATCATCCCTACAAGCCGGTTGTTTTTCACGACCGGCAAGCAGCCGATTTTTTGAGACGCCATCAACTCAACAGCCTCCAGAATGGAGGCCTCCGGATGAATGGTGGTGGGGTTTTTAATCATGATCTCCTCTACAGCCTTGCTTGAAGAGCCTTTGTTATGCACAATATCATTAAACTCACGAAAGAGCATTCTCATGGAGATCAGCCCGATCAGATGTTTGCTGTCGTCCTCGACCGGCACATAACGGACCCGCCGCCACTCTACCAAATTGGCTACAAGCTCTATGATATCATCCTTCTGCACGGTAAAGAGATCTGTTGTCATAAACTCTTCTACAAGCAGAGATGAGGGCTGCCACATCTCCATATCATCCTGTCTTGCCACTGCCCAGCGATGAACCGGCTCCCCTTTTCTCTGATTTTTAATCATCGAATTGGTAATGGCAGTCAGGGCCTGCTCTCTGGAGATATCTTTCACCAGAGTATTGTAGGACTGTACCATCCAGTAACTGCCGGTCTGAGCCGATTCAACCCGATCATGGATGATATCCAGATAACTGTCCACATCTCCCTGGTCAATATTTGCGCTCTTCAGCCCCTCCCTGGCCATTGGCAAAAACTCCTCTTTGATCAGGTCGATTGCAGCGTAACTTTTATCACCGACCCAACGAAACTTGGTATCCAGCCCCAGCTTCGAGGCTGCGATAAAGTTCATTTTGGCATCATCAAAATCGAGGATGTCGGTCAGATTTCTGTAGTGGTCTCCCATACTGTTCATGAGTCCGAGCCAGAATGCTGTATTTGCGATTTCATCGGCAACGGTAGGCCCGCCCGAAAATACCCGGTTCTCGATCCTCAGGTGCGGCTTCCCGTCGCTGATTCCGTAACAGGGACGATTCCAGCGGTAGACTGTTCCATTGTGCACCTGCAGGGCGAGCAGTTTCGGAATGTCCCCCCTGTCCAGCATTTCCTCCACATCTTCTGTAATATTAGAGCCGAGCATAATCCGATACCGTGCAATATCCTCTTTATAGATCTCCAGGATACTCTCTTTCACCCATTCATTGCCGAACGTAACCCGAGGGTCATTTTCACGGAGATGGTCTCCCGCTTTTCTGGTATCCACCGACTGATGAAACAGGGCAACCCGGGTTTCCGACCAGAGTCGCTTGCCAAAAAGCAAGGGAGAGTTGACCGCAGCAGCGAGGACCGGCCCGGTAATCGCCTGAGCTACATTGTACTTCTCTGCAAAGTTCTCCGGGGTCACCTGCATATGGACCTGAAAACTGGTATTACACGCCTCTAGCAGCGGTGAGTCAAAACGCATCAGAAGCTCATCCATGCCCTGTATTCGCAAATCATACTCATCGCCCCTGAGCTTGTTGATTGCATCACACAGCGCTTTGTATCTTGATAGAGGAGTCAGATTCCCGATGTCGAGATCAGACTTTCTGATCGTAGGCAGGATACCTGTCAGTACGATATCGCCTTCAAACTCCCGAATACTTTCCCGGATCAGGTCGAGCTCAATCAGTATGTTGTCCTCCAGCCGGGAAAGACAATCCCCTGTAAATTCCAGAGGGTCCAGATTCACCTCCAGATTGAACTTTGCAAGCTCAGTGGTCACATTTTCCCGATCCATTTTTCCGAGCAGTTCCATTGCAATCGGTAAAGGCTTGGCATATTTATCTACCAGACAGAGTTCCTGTTCTGCCCCGATCCGAACAATATCCGTCTCAAAAAGATCTTCCGAGAGCATCCGTTCAAGAGCACGAATATCCTTCAGTAGATGTTTGAGGGTTTCCTGTACCTGTTCCCTGGTTTCAGCAAGCCTGACTGTTTCAATTCCCATATTTTCACCAATCTATAGCTTCGATCCGGCAATCCCTTCAGCTTGCACTACAGGTTCCACGAGATTGTCCCGACTGATTAAGGTTAACTTTATTATGATAACTTTCTTATACAGTTATTTAAAGAATCTGTTTCTGATATCACATTTCAAACGATCCCTGATGACTTCTCCTTTTTATTACCAGAGAAACCATCAAAAACACACCCTACAATGTTCATCCATAAAATGCGTATTTTACAGGGAATAAATGGCTAAAAAGCAAACATGACATAGTACATCTGGTTTTCAGTCAGTTGCTCAGTTTATTAAGAAAGTAAAATTATGTATAACCCCACAAATAAAAGAGAAATAGAGTCCCTCATTTACCTGCTGGATGATCCTGACCCGGAAGTCCAGACGGGAATCCGGAAAAGGTTCAAGGAGCTGGGTGAGAACGCCATTCCGTTTCTGGACCAGTACCGTAATGAATCGATCGTTGCTTCGGAAATCGACACCATTTCCAGCGTCATTTATGATATTACCTATACTGCAGTTCTTGAAGAGTTTTCAGAAATCCTGGAAAAGGGTGTAACCAATCGCGATCATCTGGAGCAGGCACTCTTGACACTCAGTAAGTTTGGCGATCCCACCATTCGTATCGGGGAGTATCAGAAGAAACTGAATCAGCTTAGTTCGGAAATCGGAAGGGAGATCTCGTACACACCCTCTATTGTGGAAAAGATGCAGATCATGCTGAACTATGTGTTCCAGGAACTCCGGTTTAAGGGAGACCCGGTGGATTATCACCATCCGGACAACGCCCTTTTGCACCGGGTTATCGATCGTAGAAAAGGACTCCCGATCATGCTGAGTACCGTGGTCATGTTTCTGGGTAACCGCCTGGGACTGCCTTTCTACGGAGTCAATATGCCGATCCACTTTATACTGATGTATCAAACTCACGATCAGGACTATCTAATTGACCCGTTTGACGGGGGCTCGCATGTCACTTATGACCAGTGCTGCTATTTCCTGAAGAAGAATGGAATTGAGCCGCGGCCTGAGCACCTGGAAAGGGCAGATGAATTGGAGATACTGATGCGTGCGATCCGCAACCTGCAACAGAGTTACTCAAGGGGAGGCGATATCCGGCGTGCAGAAGATCTGGAGAACCTGGTAAGATTGACAGAGCTAAGGGATTAACACTTCAGCCCGGCAATCCTGCTCTTAAAATTGACGGGCAATTACAACCGGCTGACGAAAGATTAAATGGCTCCCGGAGGCGCTATTGAGTGCTTCCAGAACAACAATATATATACCGATCCTATTCCCGGTACCCCCATCATTTCTTCCGTCCCAGATTAAGGTCCCTTCCAGGCCAGCGGGTTGCCCGTCCTGCAGCTTGCGAACCACCCTGCCATACCTGTCATAAATCCTGACCTTGAGCAGGTAGTCCGGCTCATCCAGTTTGTAGCTGATCATCAGGTGGTCTTCATGCCCGTCGCCATCCGGGGAGAAAGGATTTGGTGAAAGCGTAATCCCCGCATCCGGCCGCGAAATGGTATGCGGCTGAAAGAGCGAGTTTTCACCCCCCGGTGTACCGCCTGACAACACGGCTGCCGAACCCCAGTTGGAAGGATCCCCGGACTCCAGATCCGGGTTAATCCTCTCAAGCGCAATTCCCCGGGTGTCCATCAGATTGGGGTTATGCCAGGAGTCACTATAAGCCACCTTGTCGATCACGATCCCGGTACTGTCGGCCAGGTAAACTTCTCTCCCACTGTTGGGCAGGCTCAGTGTACTCCTTTCCATCTGTAGGGCGAAAGGAGCAAACTCTTCACCCAGATGAAAAAACCTGGCAATTCTGCTTTCGGTGAACTCCACACGCGCCGGCTCAGGGTAGAAGAGAGCATAACCCTGAGCCGGAATCCACCGGGCTTGTGTAGTGCGCGGTTCCATTTTTATTATCGCACCCTCCTCGTCGGGAGTGTCATGCAGAAACAGGCCTTCCAATGAGAGTGCGTAGGACTTCCGGTTGTAAATCTCGATGTATTCAGACTGATCTGGTAAACCGTCATGGCTTTCAGCAACAGGTTGAAACATGATCTCGTTGATTACAAGATCTCTCTCCCCGGGTGCCTGCGCAACCGGCTGCGCAAGAAGTTCAGAACGATTCCCTTGAAAATCTATTAGATTTTCGACCGTCAGAATGTTCTCTTCCCCCGCCCGGATACCTTCAGCCCGGAGGATCACCCTGTCCGCCCTCAAAGCATCATAACGGATCACCTCCACCTCTGTTCCATTGAGCAGAAAGCGGGTTGGCACGGCGCTATCACCCAACTCCTTATTCTTTACGTGATCATTTTGGTTTAAAAAGATATAACTGTCAAAAAGGACGTAGACCGAATCGGGATGAGGAAGATTCACAAATTGTATCAGAGGCGGGTAGATATCGGGTTCAAACCGGCTGTTAATTTCACCAGGAGTACTTCCTCTCTCATCTCTGCTTGGGGCCCAGTTGGCCGGGTCTATCGTGAGTGCCGCAGGGTCCTTTCGCTCCAGTGAAACACCTGCATCGGGGGTTTCCCAATCGGCATGATAATAGAGGCTGTCTGCCACCATCCCGTCCGGTTCTCTGAGGACGACGGCGTCGCCATTCACTCCCAGGGGTTGAAAATCAGGAAGATAGACTGTTTTTTCTGATGTGGCTGCGAAACCGGGGTGATCGGTTAGAAGCAGATAATCCTCTGCATGAATAGCCGTTCCTGCAGGGATGACTGCAGAGCCTGCACTGTCACTCAGAAACCATCCCGACAGGTCCACATTCACTTCTGTACGGTTATAAATTTCGACAAACTGAGGGTCCCCAGCGCCCTTGCGACGGTATAAAACTTCATTAATTGCAAGGTCCCCCGGTTCAACAGTTCCAAAATCCAGGTAGCGGATACCCACTTCTGCCGCCTCCATCTCCTGTCCATACAGATCCTCTACCCCGCTCACGCGGATACGATACTCTTGCCCGCTGACAAGCTCCTCTTCCGTAAAAAGCAGAACCTCCTCCTCATTCAGGCCAATCAGCGAGATTTTTATTTCAGGTTGAATCTGGTAATTCTCACTTGTCAATGCGCTCTCTTTATTCAATTTCCTGGAGAACATTAACCGGAACCCCAGCTCCTCGAACTGTGAAGCTTCAACAATTTCGGGAGGCGCCGGATCAGGTACTGCTTCATTGGGTCGTCCGGGCGTGCCAAGGAGAGGATTAGGAGACTCAGCCCAGTTTTCTCTCAAACCGGAGGGGAGATCTGTCATCAGCCGCTCCAGTGCTACTCCGTTTCCACCCCACTCCGACGGGTTGTACATGAGTGAGTCGGCCAGAATACCATCCGATGTAAAGAGCCTGATCTGATCCGGGGTGGTTATGGTGAAGGCGGGGTAACGGGCCATGCCGGTTACATTCTGATCAGGATAGACCTGGCTGAATAGCTCTGTATCATCTGTCAGAACAAGATAACTTTCCGGTTCTATTACCAGATCTGACTCCGATACCATTCGATCGGCCTCCCCTGCCCCCGCCCTTCTCTGCAACCTCCACCCCTTCAGGTTCAGAAGTCTGTCTGAGCGGTTGTAGAGTTCAATAAACCGGGGGTGGGTCTCCGGTGGCCGATACATAAATTCATTAACCACAATATCCCCTTCCTGATAGAGATCAAAAATTGTCACCGGAACGGTATAGCCGGCCGCTATTTCAAAACCACCCAGACTCCGTAGGTTCCGGATCTCCAACACCTCATGACCTGACGGGAGCGGATCAGAAAAGTGTAGCGCAACCACACTCTCCTCTGATAGAGTGGCCGAGCCCGGCCTGCCCCCTGATCCGGCCAGTTGGAAATGTTCAGGTTCAACCGAGGAGCCCCGTATGGGTACGTTAAACTCAACCTCAATCTTCTTTCTGCCGATCGCCTCTGCCCGGAGAACCCGGAGTTCAAAATCCCTGTTTATCTCATTTGCCCGGCCCGGGGTACCCAAATTCTCTGCGGGTGATTCTCCCCAATTCTCTGCAAACTCAGAAGAGAGCTCTGCACGCCGCCTCTCCAGAGCTCTTCCGTTGCTGCCCCACGACGGGTGGTAGGAGAGTGAATCGATCACAACCCCCTCTGCATTGGCAATGACGATCGCATCCCCGTTTACTTTCAATGCAGACAGAGCAGACCCTGCCATGAGAGAGGGGATCTCCGGAAACCGAGAGAGAAGGGTACTGTCCGGCAGAATGACCATGAATTCTCCCGGCGGCAGCATTTCCCTCTCCGTCGTTAGTACCCGGCGGGTACCTGTATCGTTTGCCTGCATCCAGCCTGCCAGATCCACCGTCTTCTCCGAACGGTTATAGAGTTCGATGTAACGGGTGTACCCTTCAGGCGGGCGATACATAAATTCATTGATAACAATGTCACCTTTAGAAGCTTTCTGAAGCTGGTAATAGGTAAATTGAACAGTTGCCTGATCGAGAGTATTCCCAAAAATATCGGTGAGATTCCGTACTGTCACACGATAGACAGTTCCCGATGTCATCGCACCATCCAGAGTAAGTATAACTCGCCCTTCAGAAGTGAACTGCAGCTGCCGGACAGTTCTGTTACCGGACATGCGGAAATGCTCTGCAGAAACCGTCCCTGCATCGATGGCGCCGGAGAGCAGCAGTTCAATGTTCTTATCATCGATAAAATCAGCTGACAACAGTTCGGGGCCGGGAAGCTCTTTCGGTACGGAGTTAGCTTCGCCCGGTGTACCGCGTGTATCAGATTCTGACTCTGCCCAGTTGGCTGGATGGCCTGCTGGCGCCCTCACACTTCTTCGCTCCAGTGAAACCTCATCTCCGCCCCAGGCTCCCGGATTGTAGGGAATGCGTTCGATCAGTTCACCCAGGGGGTCCAGAAAGCGGACCTCATCCGGTAGAGAAGATGTATATCCCGGAAAGCGGCTCATTTCATGCCACGGCCCTGTACCAAAGGAGGCCTTCATCTCTTCAAGACTCTCCGTAATCACAACATATTCGCCAGGCTCTGCCGGCAGATCCATCCCGCTCACCGATCCGCCGCCAGATGACGCACCTTCAGCCCGCCGAAGTTCAAAATCTCTCAGGTTCAGAAACCGGCCGGACACGTTTCTAATCTCTACATACTTCGGAGACCCGGCGGGAGGGCGGTACATAAATTCACTTACAGCCAGATCTCCCGGCTGATAGGCATCGAATTGATAAAAGCTGACAGAGGTATCCGTCTCAAGCAGCCACTGTTCGCTCAGGCCGGAGACAAACGATTCTAAGCCGTTTGCGGTGATTCTGTAACGTCCCGATTCAAGGGGAGAGTCAAAAAGAAGCCTCACCGTCTCAGAATTGTCCATGATGCAGCGATATTCGGATAAACCGGACTGTGAAACCTCACCGCCTCTCTCCCGCTGTTCGGCTCCGGTGTCTGCCGGGTCTGCCGGAGATGGCCCCTCTGTCCCTACTGAAATGAGGTCATCTCCCCCCGTCCTCCTATTTTCACTTGACAGGACAAATGTCCCACTTTCACACGACGCTAATGCCGCCGGCAGAGATAGACGCAGCAGTAGTTCATCCGGCTTGTCCATCTCTGCCATCTCAATTCGGAACGGATTTTCAAAAACAAATTCAAAATCCCCGCTGCCTCTGTTTCCGAAAATATCTTCGATCTCCCGGAAGGTAAATCGATAATCAGATTGATCAGACAGGCGGGAGCCCAACCGGAACTCCAGAGTCCGCGCGTCTCCTTCCAGCCGGCGGATCGTATCCATCCGGACCTCGCTGTCCAGTTCGTAAAGCTCTGGGTTGGTTGCAGAATCATCTGAAAGTGCCCCTGAAAAGGTTACTTGCATCAGCAAGGGGGAGGGAAACCGGATCGATACCACTTCTGGTGGTCGGACCGGGGCCTGCACAGTATTTGTCAATCCCGGCGTACCCAGAAGTGCATCCTCTGATTCCGCCCAATTCTCCCGATAGTGTGCCGGGGCTGAATCCTTATACCGTTCCAGAGAAACTCCATTTCCGCCCCATTCTGATGGATGATAGGTCAGGCTATCCACGATGACGCCGCCGCCTGAAGCGATCGATAGAGGGCTGGACGTCGTTAAATTAAGCCGGGGAAATCGTTCGGCCTCCACAAAATTCCGCAGGTCGTAAACCCGGTCATACCAGTCTGCAAAGAGGGAAACACCGCGGGCTGCGACCAGGTATCCTTCCGACTCAATCGGCAAGTCCGCATCCGTTCGAATCGGTTCACCATTGATCGTAAAGTCCCGCAGATTAAGAAGTTTGCCCGAGCGGTTATAGATCTCAACATATTGAGGCCTGTCCACTTCGTCCGTACGCCAGGAAACCGGGGTACGGTAAAAAAACTCACTGATCACCAGGTCGCCGGGTTCAAACGTATCGAAATGAGTAAATTCAATGCCTGTATCTGTTGCTATCCCCCAATCGGACCTGCTTCTTATGTGATTCAGTGTGATGAAATGGCTGCCCACTTCCAGCGGTTCCGACAGTTGAAGGTGAACCCTGTCCAGCTCAACGGGGTCTGCCTGAATAGCCTCCGGTTCGCCAACTCCGTCAATCCAAATGTCCTCTACCTGTGCAGCCTGAACCGGGAGCGTAAACGTTATCACCAATTCTCTGCCGTTCGGGGCAGTCACATCTGTTACATAAAAAGGGTTTTCGGACTCGAGATCCAGAAGAGCCACCTCTGCAAGGGGCCAGCCTGCCGAGCTCTCGCCCCGCCCGTCGATAGAGAGTCTGTATTCTCCGTCCTGCAATTGGGAATCCAGCCTGAGCAGAAGCATCTTATCCGATAGATGCTCTTCCTTACTTTCCGGGTAAATATCCAGTGCGGGCCACTCTTCAGGGCGGATGATCTCAAAATCGGGAACCTCAGCAAGAGATCCATTGTGGTTAATGATTTTAATAGCCTCCGTACTCCAGGTGGCCACGTCCGGAGATTCTGTAAATTCAATAGCAAGGATTCTCCCCGTGATCAGTTCTGCTGAGAGGGCGCGAAAGGGATTGACTACTGTAAACTCAGCTTTGGTATCCGGATCCAGAAGCTGCTCAAACTGGTCCTTTATTTCGTTTATAGATAAGGTATAACTGCCCCCTGAGAACGGTTCGGCGAAGGCCAGCCGGACCTGTTTCTGATTTACCGGACGTGCTGACAAAGGTACGCCGGCTCCCCCGTCTAGATGAAAACCGGCCGGGGTGATGGACTGTTGATCAATCACATTAGAAAAGTAGAGATCCAGCTCTGTCGGGCTGACAACCTCCACCTGCTCCAGATAAAAGTCTGTGATCGTTGCCTGAATGAGAAAATTATCAAAGTAGAAGGTCTGACTATATCCGGAGGTGTATTGGACATAAATACCGAAGTACTCAGAAAATGTATAGGTATCATCATAAACCGGATCTGACATCTCTGCCGCTTGCTCATCCCCTGCACTCCGGACCTGTAACTGCCACTCATTATTTTCCGACCGGGTCACGCGAACGTGATAGAGCTGACCGACCACAATTTCAGAAGGGACGGAGGTCAGCGAAACCCCGGACCCATTGTCGATACGCCTCAGTTCAAACTTTTTATTTCCAGTATAGACCGCGTAACCGCTGATTTCTCCTTCAGGAACTGTATCTCCCGTGTATGACTGATTTAAATCAGAGATAAGATAGATATAGACGTAATTCTGCGTAGTTGTATGAGGCACTTCTATGGAGAACTCCCACTCGCCGTAAACCACGGTTGATGGGGTATTTATCTGACTATGAAAACCGCTGCCCCCTGAAGTTTCTTCATTGTTCAGTCGAAGCAGCCTGTTCCCATCCTCCCTTTCATGGATGATAAAATGATCCAGGTCGCCCTGCCAGATAGCCGTGTCCAGAATCTCCTCTTCAAAGTCCTGATCCAGTGTGAGGTACTGTGCAGTAAGTACGCCGGATGTAGATAGGAAAAGTACTCCCAACCATACTCCTCCCAGAATGGTTTCTCGCAAGTCAACGTAGTATAAAGTTCCCCTTTAGCCCATTTTAAATACCCCCAGGTATCTAAAAAGCCGGAAGTTGCATGTTCAATACAACTCCCGGTGTACTGATTGGAAAGTGTGCTCAATCACTTTCCATCATTTGTGTTCTCTGCATAAAGGAAACCACAATCCGAGACTCCTTACAAAAATATCACAATTAAATAAGCTATTGATTATTTTATACTTTTCACGCCCCAAACGAGCTATCTATAAATTATTTTAAAATTTCCCCCATCTTTTGTGCGTACTGGGGTAACCGAAAAGGGACAGACCTCTCTCCTGCCCTGCTCCCGGGTTACGTGCGGCTCAGTGATCCCCACGAGGGGCTTGTTGCCCAATTACAGGGATCTTTCGCCTCGTATACCCCGATGGTTGAAGAGACGATTCACCGGAGGCCGCACACTTTTCAAGATCTTTCGTAAACGAAAATGGTTATTTGATATAACCCTTCTTCACCAGCAGCTCAGCATTCAGGATAGCGCCGCCCGCTGCACCACGGATGGTGTTGTGCGCCATGGCGATGAAGTTAATATCATTGACTTCTGCCTGCCGGATCCGTCCAACCGCAGTCTGCATTCCATTTTCATTATCTGCATGGAGCCGTGGCTGCGGATATCTCTCATCCTCAAAAACCTGAAGCGGGAAATCGGGAGCGGAAGGCAGATTCAGATCTCGGATTGGGCTCTTCCAACTTTTCATCACGTCAATCACCTGATGAATATCGGATGGCCTCTCTTTCAGTTTCACATTCACTGAGAGAAGGTGCCCGTTAATCACCGGCACCCGGGTCGCGGTAGCCGTAATGGGAATACGGGCATGTTCTATTCCGTTTTCTGTCAGACTTCCCAGCAGCTTAAGGGGTTCCTGACGGATCTTTGGCTCTTCATCTCCGATAAAAGGAACAACATTCCCCAGGATATCCAGACTGGGTACGCCGGGATAACCTGCCCCTGAAATCGCCTGTAAAGAGGTAACGATCACAGACTCAATTCCAAACTGATCATACAGAGGCTTTAAGCTCATGGTCAAGGGAATGGCCACACAGTTGGGATTGGTCACAATCCACCCTTTCCCATCTTCAGAGAACGTTTGAGAAGAGATCAGGTCGATGTGATCCGGATTGACTTCAGCCACCAGAAGCGGGACGGAAGGGTCCGTTCGATAGTTTTTCACGTTGCTGATCACCGGGATACCGGAGGATGCAAAATCTTTTTCAACTTCTGTTGCAATAGAGGAATCGAGACCGGAAAAAACGAAATCAACATCTGTAAATTCAGAAGCGCGGCACTCCCTCACTTCAATATCCGACACCTTTTCAGGCCGCATGACAGGTTCAATCCAGTTGGCGGCATCTTTATATTTCTTACCCGCAGAACGCTCCGAAGCACCCAATGCTGTCACATTGAACCAGGGGTGGCTTTCGAGTAAACGAATAAACTTTTGACCAACTGCGCCCGTAGCGCCTAAAATTCCAACATTGAATTGTGATTTCACTGCCATGTAAACTTTCGTTCAGATTTTTGTTAATCCCCAAAAATAACAAATCATTTAGACAATCGATTCATGAAAGTAAGATTTTTGCTATCTTCCACGCTTCGTTCAAACTGAAATTCAAATATTTTTAACTACAAGATCGCGATGTCCATCACCCATATCGACAGTCTAGAAAAAATTGTATCCCTTTCGAAGGCCAGAGGGTTTATCTTTCAGTCTTCAGAAATTTATGGCGGCCTGTCTGCCGTTTACGATTACGGACCCCTGGGGACGGAGCTGAAACGAAACATCCGCCAGGAGTGGTGGAATACCATGACCCGCCATAACGACAATATTGTGGGTGTGGATGCTGCTATCTTCATGCATCCCAAAGTGTGGGAGGCGAGCGGCCATGTGGAGGGGTTTAATGACCCCATGATTGACGACAAACAGTCCAAAAAGAGATACCGGGCAGATATGTTGATTGAACAGCATATTCTGAAACTCCGGCAGAAGGGAGATCAAGACAGAGCGGATGAACTTCAGCAAAAACTGGATACTTCAGGAACCCGAAAGGGCCTCTGTGAGGACCTCTACGATATTATCATGGAAGAGGAGATCCGCTCTCCCGATTCAGGGGCGTTTGACTGGACGGAAGTTCGCCAGTTTAATCTGATGTTTAAAACATTTTACGGCCATACAGCCACCGATTCTGAGGATGGAATCTATCTCCGCCCGGAAACAGCCCAGGGAATTTTTGTGAACTATAAGAATGTTCTGGATACCGCTAGGGTACAGATTCCTTTCGGGATCGCTCAAACGGGGAAAGCGTTTAGAAATGAGGTGGTAGCGAGGCAGTTCGTATTTCGAATGAGGGAGTTCGAACAGATGGAGATGCAATATTTCGTAGAGCCTGGAACAGATGAAGAGGAGTATGAAAAATGGCTGCAAAATCGACTGGAGTGGCATAAATCGATCGGAATCCGGGAGGAGTATCTTCGGATTGCCCCCCATCCGGAAGATAAGCTGGCCCACTATGCCAGGGCAGCCGCTGACGTACAGTACAAATTCCCTATCGGCTGGCAAGAGGTGGAAGGTGTTCATAACCGCACAGATTTTGATCTGAGGCAGCATCAGGAGTTTTCCGGTAAGAAACTGGAATATTATGACCAGAAGAACCAGAAGAGATACATCCCTTATGTGGTCGAAACATCTGTGGGCCTTGACCGCACCATCATGATGGTACTCTGTGATGCCTATCGTGAAGAAGAGATAGAGGGTGAAAAACGAACCGTTCTCAAGATGAATCCAAAGCTGGCACCGGTCAAGGCAGGAGTGTTTCCACTGATCAAGAAAGCGCCGCTGCAGGAGCTGGCACATAAAATAATGGCAGACCTCAGAGAAGAGTACTCCGTTCAGTACGATGAAGCGGGATCCATCGGCAGACGCTATCGGAGACAGGATGAGGCGGGTACACCCTTCTGTGTGACGGTAGATTTTGATGGAGTTGAGTCTGACGGGCCGGATACAGTGACCGTCCGCAGCCGGGATGACATGAGCCAGGAACGGATCGCTGCAGACAGGGTCTCTGACTATATACGGGATCACTTGAAAAACTGGACTCCTTCGTAGACAAAGTTTTCCCTTCAAAGGTCAACGGTAGCGCAAACCAGGTGCAGAAGCGGATCCTTGCGTCCGCCTCTGACAAGCCTGGTGTCCGTTGCAATTCCATCCTGTGCAGGCCGCTAAATCTTCATCCAACTGATGCCTATAAAAAAACCCGGACTGTTTCCAGCCCGGGTCTTTCTCTTGATTTGGTAAAAATTAGGGTCTCTTAGTAACCAGTATTGGCCACACCGATCACACCACAGCCAATTCTACCTCCTGCATCTCCGGTAGGCTGCGTTACAAAATCATCTTCCCCTGCATGAACGATCACACCGTAACCTATGATGGAATTGGTTCCTGAGAAACTGAGTACCGGATCTACATAATCCAGGGTAGCTACCCCATCCGCATTGGCGGAGAGGTTTCCAAGATCTCCAACATGGCGTTCAGAATCGGTCGGTGCCCCGTGATCCATACCTTGCGGATTGTAATGGCCGCCGGCAGATGTACCGTCGTCCGCTCTGCAATCTCCATACTCATGGATGTGGAAGCCGTGAAGGGCATCTGCAGAGAGACCGCTGATATTCGCCTCCACACGGATTCCTTCATTTGTTTGTGTAAATGTAATGACACCTTCAGCAGAGTTTCCTTCGGTTGGATGAATGACCGCCGTAGCCATCTCTATGTCAGTTGCGTTGTGAACTGTACCGGAGTTCATCCGGGTTTCCGTTTCGACTTCGGTGACATCCGCACGTTCCTGAATGTCTGACTGTTCCTGAGCGCAGGCTGTAAATAAGAGCAGTGCAAACAGGGTATATGTTAGGTTTTTCATAGGTATATGTTTTATTTACCTTGTTTATTTAATGATTAATGGGTTGTATAAAGTTTTAATTTTAAGCCCTAAACTTACAGAACATTACAATCAATTAATCATTTTTTCTATAAAAAAATTTGCCAAAGATCAGTAATTCCAGAGCGTTTAACCGCTTTGTTCTGCTTCCGACTTTTCAAAGACGGCTTATCATCTCCATTATATTCCATGACAAGCGTTTTGTTTCTGATTAATTTTAACCCGGATCATCGACAAATCATTCCATCAGGAATAATCATTCAGGAACTACTTTAAGAAACACCTCTCGCCTTGAGTCCCATCCCCTACAGTCATAGCTCTCTTTGCCGTATCCGGCCTGGCCCCCGCTCCTCATCCTCTTATGCTTGAACGGCTTGGTAATAATTGGGTGACAGAGAAGTGCAGGAGAGGTACGTAGTGAGGCCCACCGGCAACGATCTACACCATTCGGTATCTGCTATTTTTGCTCAAGCCTGGCGATCTCCTGCTTGAAACGTTCGATAAGCCGGGGGTCTACAGAGGTGAAGCCACCGGCCCTCTCTACCTTCTTCACACGATCTGATCTGCAGCTTGCATGTATTTCCTGCAAACCACCCTGATTCCAAAGATCTCTCAGATGCTCTGGTCTCAGTCCGCCCCCCGGCATGATGACCACCTCATCTCCTGCTATCTCAATTAACCGGATCAACGTCTGCACCCCTCCATCCACACTGTCTGACTGGCCTGAAGTAAGAATACGTGTAAAACCGCAGTCTGTCAGCTGTTTCAGGGCTTCCTCCACATCTGGAACCAGATCAAATGCCCTGTGGAACGTACATGGCAGATTGCCAGCCGCCCTGATAAGAGCCCTGCAGGCCGCGATGTCTACTGTCCGGTCCCGGTTCAACATACCGAACACAAAACCGTCCGCCCCGAGATCCTTCAACAGCCGGATCTCCTCTTTCATGACGCTGATATCATGGCCGGAGTAGTAGAAATCACCCGCTCTCGGTCGTATCATCACAAAAACCGGAAGGGTTAACTGATCCTTCAGATACCTTAACAGCCCCCCTCCCGGGGTCAGCCCTCCTTCCAGATAGGAGGTGCACAACTCCAGGCGTCCCGCGCCATGACGAGCTGCAACGAGAGCATCATCTGCTGAAAAAACAGGAATTTCAAGAATCATAACATCATCATTAACTGCATCCTTTTGAGATCAAAACAGTCCCTATTCTAACCGCTCCGCCGGATCCCAGAAGTGCTTTTGAATATTTATGGTGTAATCCTCAGTAAACTCCACCCCCTCTTGCTCCAGGCGTTCCCGCATGCTGTCTCCGGGAAAGTATCCACGACCGGTTAACTGGCCAAGCCGGTTTACAACCCGGTGTGCAGGGTACTCTTTTTCAGTCTCATTCTTGAAGAGATTGTTCAGTGCGTACCCGACCATCCGTGCACCGGAACGCACCCCCAAATATCGGGCAATTGCACCATAGGTAGTCACTCTCCCATACGGTATGTCTGCAACCACATCGTACACCTTTTGGTAAAAATCCGACCCGCCTTCCATCCTGTATGAGAATTTGTAAATGCCGTTTGGTGGATACTCACATTGACAATGTAGGCACACTTCCCCCTTCACACAAGTTCCAATCCCATATACTGCCTTCTTCCGGAAGAGGAAATCGTCCAGGATTTTCAGATCAGCGGGTACTTTTATTCCGGATGACAGGGCCCTGCTCAAATTAAAATGGGATTACTGCCCGGACACGGTAGTAGAGATCGTACTCGCCATCGGTGAACAGTTCTTGCGCCGGCTGAGCGACCCCCGCTGCATGAGAGATTCCCACACCAAACAGCCGGAGTTCATTTTTAATCTCCACTCCTGCACCCCAGCGCTCCTCCGTTTTCGCCACCCGCTCCCCACCAACAGGGTTCCAGACCACACCCGCATCCGAAAAGAGAGAGAAGGTGGAGGCCCCCAACTCGAGGATTCCCAAAATCCGTGTTTCCAGAGAAGATGCAAATGGAATCCGGTACTCAATGCTCCCGAACAGCACTTGATCGCCTGCAACAAACTCACGATATCCGCGAACCCGTTCTGCTTCATTAAAGAGGAAAAGGGGAACCTCACCGGGAAGATTCAGGTGAATATTATCATATGTTGAAAAACCGATAAAATTTTGCGGGAGCGGACTCCCCCACTGCTTCTGATATCGTCCGTACAGATAAAACCGCTGCAGACCCGGTCCGGGTAAAATAGAATAGGCGCTTAGATCGGCTGTAGCAAATTGCACATCTGATCCGGGAATTTTTTCTGCTCCTGTCACCATCAGCCGGGCTCCCCAACCGTCCAGCGGATGGATCAGATTCTCTCTCCAGGGGCGCTGCTTTTTAATAGTGACCCCGATACTCAGATCGGTCTGACGCCCCCTTTCCGGCCGCGGCAGCTGCTCCGTTTCCCGGAATCTATCCTGGTCGAAGGGAACTGCCTGTACGTGACGCAGTCTGGCAAACAGGGCTCCTCCGCGATAGGGCCCTTCAAAAAGGTCAATCGGCAGATTCATGGTGATCTCCCCGCCGGTGAGCTCTTCAATCAGAAACTGGCTGCCATAGAAATAGGCGCTCCCCGGTATTTTATATAACGATGTAGTCAGGGTAGGATAAAACTGATTGTTGATGTAACTCAAAATCCCAAAGGAGTTACGGAGATTCCCGAAAGAGAGGTTACCGGTTGCGGCGATCATATGCTTGCCAAGAGGCTCGGTAAACCCTGTTGTGCCGAACAGCCCCCAATTTCCACTATCACCGTAGTAGGGCAGTAAGATAGTCGCAGCGTGTTTCAGTTCCGTGAGCGGACGATACCTGTAATTCCGGGTAATCAGGCTCTCATCCGGAGCAATTTGTGATGGAAGCATGATCGGCGCCTGCTTGCCGCGCCAGCTTGCATACGCATGAGGAACAGCTGCCGTGCCGGAATAGGGATCCCTTTCTGCATCGACCCGATACACATGGTCGCTCTTTTTCGTTTCACTCGCCTTGATCAGGAGCTGCTGCGTACCCGCCGAATCGGTTTCGGCAAACCAGCCAAACACCTCCCCTCCTGTAAACAGGTTGGTCACCCGACTCTCCTCCCCTGTACGGAAATCCAGTGTAAACACATTTGGGACCTCATTGCGAAGTGAATGATAGGCTATGTGCATACCATCCGGGCTTACGATAAAATTACGGTTGTCAAAACCGCGGCCATCGATCACAACCTCCTCTTTTGAATCGGCATCGACCACGACGACATGCCGCTCTCCGTGCGGATTAAAGCGCTGAAAAATCCAGCTGTTTTGAGCGGAATTCCATGCAGGGGTGATGAGTTGTACATCCCCGGTGTATCGAGTGAGGCGCTCTTCGGTACCCGTTTCCAGATCCATCAAAAAAATATTTCCGGTTCCGTTCTCATTCACTACATAGGCAATCTGATTCCCAGGCCCCGGGACAGGATAACGGGCCCGCCGCCCATACGTAAGCCGGGTCTCTTTTCCGGTGATCCGGTCTGTCATGAAGATATCATTCACCAGTGACGAGCTCTGATCCCTAACCGTTCGGGAGTAGTAGATTTTCCGGGAATCCGGGCTCCAGCTCAGGTCGTTGTTGATCCCCCCTTCAGCAATTTTGGTTGCGGTTTTCGTACTATCGGTCGTCACCAGATAGAGGTTTCGTACAGGGCGCGCCATGGAGGGAACGGAGAGCAGGGCGACCAGGCTGTCGTTCGGCGAAAGCGCCATATCCATATAGAAACGTCCCGGCAGCGACTCGGTAGTAGTTCCCAGGGAGTCGGTACGCTCCATTTGAGATGCCAGCGTATGGTAATAGATATTCATATGTTTTCGCCAGCTTTCGTAGAAGTCGGAATAATCAACGTCTGTAACTTCCCGGAAAGCACTGTAGAAATCGTGATAATCGAGCCAGAGAAACGAATCTCTGTGGGCAAGCAGATTCACCAGAGAGCTGTCACCATATTGTTCGGTAAAGAAGCGAAGCTGTGAATTGCCGGAAGC
>Ga0209487_1001671_pt1 | contig 18561 bp, 19 predicted proteins | sample Poulit2012_FD_187524 | JGI IMG/M metagenome (GOLD analysis project Ga0209487, IMG submission 187524) | Agricultural soil microbial communities from Georgia to study Nitrogen management - Poultry litter 2012 (SPAdes) (version 2) | ecosystem: Environmental > Terrestrial > Soil > Agricultural land...
TAACGCACTGGATTCCATGCTTTTGTCCTTAATCGTTATTCTTGTTGGTTTTGATGTGAGGATAACAATATCGTTTGTGGTGAATAAGGCAAGCCTTAGTGCTGAGCCGGCAAAGACGCGGAACCGCGTAGGCTCTCGTGCCGGACGGGCAAACTACCCTAGCGCCGGGTTGGCGCCACTCAACGGGTTCTTAACCAACACCATCAGCAATAAGCACTGCGAGGTACGCGCAACCGCGTAGGTTCCCGCTACCGAGAGTTCTTAAACTCCACTGTGCCTAGCAAGCTTGCATAAATGATTTCCTTCAGCGAAAACCATGCTGAAGGAAACCATTTATTCCAGCCTATTTATCCTAGCCTCTAAGAGAAATCGGGTACGGGTGGGGTATGAGAAAGATTGGTTTTGTGCGAGGTTGTTATTCAGAGCAAAAAGCTAAGTTCTTACGTAAGTCTCACCTAGTGGCACCAAGATTCTCCCATTTCCACCAACCCGATTTATCTTAGAGCCACTGGTGGTAGGCACGGAGAAACCACTATTTCTTTTGCGTGCTCTTCCGCAAAAAAATAGTGATTTCGCAGTGCTTGCTAGCGATGAATTTAATTTAGAACCCGTTGAGTGGTGCCCGCCCGGCATAAGGGCAACCCCCGCCCGGTGCTAGGGCCACCCCCGGTGCAAGGGCTAAAACGTAATTAATCTCGACACAGGCACCACTTCAATTCCTGCCTCGTGAAGCAAAGGTAAAACGCGCTTTAGGTAGGCGATGGTCTCAGGGTAAGGATGCCCGATGGCTACGGCACTGCCATGTTGGCGCGCGTGGCGTAGCAGCTCATTAAATTGGCGGTTGATGCTGCGATAGTTTTGCTCGTTATCTAAAAATACGTGACGGCGAGTGTGAGGTACGCCTGCGTCGCGAGCTATGGATTCGCCTACAGAGGCACTGCTAGTGCGGCTGTCCACAAAAAAAGCGCCTTTTTCGGCTAGGCTCTGCATAACAGCTGTCATGGCATGGGTGCTTTCGGTGGTGCGGCTGCCCATATGATTGTTGAGCCCTACGGCATTAGGAATACGTTGAAAGGCGTCATCAATGGCTGCGTGTATTTGCTGCGTAGCATGCTCTGGTGTGATACCGCCTGGGTCGAGATTGTCCGTGCCATTGGCGGCCATGGGCAGGTGAATTATTATTTCTCGTTGCAGCTGGTGGGCATAGGCTGCGAGCTCTTGGCCATAAGGGCTGCGAGGTATTACGGCCACCGTAATATGCGGGTCTAATTCAATAGCCGCTTTGCTTGCAGCCTGCCGGTAACCGATATCATCAATAATAATAGCAATGCGCGGCTGTGCTGCCACTTCGCTATATAACAGGCAGCACAGGATGAAGAACCAAAATCTCATGGGTTATGGCACAGTTTTGCGTTGGGTCAACGTCATGGCTGTAAGTGCTGACAGGGCTTGATAGAGGTCATAATCCTCATGCGCCAAGCTTAAGTCGTCATCATCGGTTGGACTGTCATCCTTCTTGAGGTGGCGTGGCAAATCCGATTCACGCAGGGTGCGCTGAGCTTTATCCGCCACAGTGGCTGAAGCCACAATAATATCTGGATGAATGCCATCGGCTTGAATCGAGCGCCCCTTGGGGGTGTAGTAACGTGCGGTGGTAAGTTTGAGCGCGCTATCGCCGGTGAGGGGCAACACGCTTTGCACCGAACCCTTGCCAAACGTGCGCTGGCCAACGAGTACAGCTCGGCCGTGGTCTTGCAGTGCACCAGCAACAATTTCAGAGGCAGAGGCTGAGCCGCCATTCACAAGTACCACCATGGGGGTGTCCAGAAATATACCACCTGAGCTGGCATTATAGTTAAGTCGTTCTTCGTGGCGCCCTTGGGTATACACAATTAAACCGCTTTCGAGAAATAAGTCAGCCACCTGCACCGCGCCTGAAAGTACGCCGCCGGGGTTATTGCGTAAATCCAAGATAAGGCCTTTAAGAGGGGCCTTTTGTTGCAGCGCTTCTAAAGCAGCTTTCGTATCACGTGCTGTTTTGGCCTGAAATTGGCTAATACGCAGGTAGCCGATGCCAGGGCGGAGTTCTTTATGGCGCACGCTTTGCACCTTGATAATGTCGCGCGTGAGCGTTAGGGTGCGGGGAGACTTTGCATCAAGGGGCAAAATAGAAAGCTTTACGCTGCTGCCTTGCTCTCCGCGCAAGCGTTTAGCTACTTCATCAAGTGACCAACCTTTTACGCTTTCGTCATCAATGGCCAGTATAGTATCGCCCGCTTTAAGGCCTGCTTCGCTAGCAGGGGTGTCGTCGTAGGGGGTCACAATTACCACGGCGTCTTTGTCCATGGTGATCTCAATACCTAAGCCACCAAATTCGCCTTGGGTGGAAACTTGCAAATCGTCGAAATCATCTGGCGCTAGATAACTGCTGTGAGGGTCCAGCTCTGATAGCATGCCACGAATGGCAGCCTTTAATAATACGGTGTCGTCCACCTCTTCCACATACGCTGCGCGCACGCGCTCAAGCACTTCAGCAAAATTACGTAATTCTGTTACGGGAATATCCTGGGCTTGCGCTTGTTGATCTAAGGTTTGCGGTTGTGCAGACAATGATGAGCAGCACAAGAGTAAAACAATAAACAGTGTACGCATAAAAAATCCTTTGCTTTGTGCTCGTATCACGTGTTAGCGACACCAGTTGCTAGGGTTAAGGGGTTGCCCGTTTTTACGAATTTCTAAATATACACCAGAGCGGTCAGCGCTGCCTGAATTACCTGCTAGGGCGATAACTTCACCTGGTTGAACCCAGTCGCCCACTTCTTTTAATAAAGTTTGGCTGTGTCCGTAAAGGCTTAAGTAGCTGTTGCCATGATCCACAATGGTAATCAAACCATAGCCACGCACCCAGTCCACATATGTGACACGTCCCGCATGAATGGCTTTAACTGGTGTGCCATCGGGTACATCAAGCAATACCCCAGACCAACGAATATTGCCTTCGCGGGTGCTATTGTAGCGTGCTTTGATTTTCCCTTGGGCTGGCCAAGGCAATTTTCCTTGAAGCTGTGCAAAAGGCGCACCGCTTGGATTTGCAGGCACATCGGCGATATTTTTTTGCATATCTTGCAGCAGCTTGTCTAGGTGTTCTGCATCTTGGCGCATACGTGTTAGGCGTGAGGCTTGGTCATTAATACTATTGTTGAGTTTCGCTAACGCTTGTTTGCGCTCTTGCTGGGCTGCTTGAATTTGCTGTTGTTGCCTTTGCACCGCGGTTTGTTGTTGCTGATAGTGTTGGCGCGCGTCGCGAACTTCTTTAGCCACCGCAAGCAATGCTTTCAGCTCTTCTTTCAGCTCTTCTAGCCGATGTTGCCGCGCTTGTTGAAAATAATCGTGATAACGTAGCAAACGGCTGACTTGGTCAGGTTCTTGCTGGCTCAATAACAGTTTGAGTGTGGGTTCTCGCCCTTGTTGGTAAAGGGCTTGTGCTGTTTTTTTGAGCCAGTTGAGCTGCGTGCTTTGTTCCGCTGCCATGGCTGCTTGTTGTTGTTCCACCTTCAACAGCTTTTGTTTGGCGGCTTCCTCTTCTATTTTTAGTTGTTGGTCTTGGCGGGTGAGCTCGGCGATGCGTTTGTCTTGCTGCTGCACAGTGTGAGAAAGGGCATCACGTTTTTTTAAGTCTCTATCGTACTGGGCTTGCATGCGTTGGATACGATGACGCAGTTCTTTGAGCTGCTTAGGGCTGGCGTTATCTTGCGCCCAAGCTGGTGCTGTATCGACTACAATTGCGGCGCAAACAATGATGATTGCGCTTAAAAAATAAAACGGCTTCAACGAAATATGCACCTTTGCCATAGAAAAACGTAATAGTGTAGAGCATTAAGTGGCGGTGGGCATGGATGAATGCGCGCGCCTTGCTTATACTTAGCCCCCGTTTCTTTCGTTTTCGGAAATCGAGTATGGATAAGTTTATCGAGTTTGCCACAAACCACCCCTTATTGGTGGCATCGTTTGTGGGCCTGTGGCTGCTTTTTTTCTTTATGGAATCAAAACGCAGCGGTCGCTCTGTTAGCGCACAAATTGTGACGAATTTAGTTAACCGCCACAATGGCCTTGTGGTGGATTTGCGCAGTAGCGAAGATTTTCGCGAGGGACATATTCCAGGTAGCATGAATTTACCTATGGATAAGCTCATCGATCACATTGAAAAAATCAAAACGCACCAAGATAAGCCGGTGGTATTGGTATGCAATGCTGGCACTAACGCCACAGCCGCTGGACGTCAGTTGCAGGAGCAAGGGTTCTCTCAGGTGTATCGTTTGGCAGGCGGCATGCAAAGTTGGCGAGGTGATAATTTGCCAGTGGTGAAAAGTTAACAGTATTCCCGAGCGGGCATTGAAGCTCGTTAAGCGTTGAGTAGAAAATAAGTTTAGGAGCAAACAATGAGCGCAAATGTGGTGGTTTATAGCACAAGTTGGTGCCCTTTCTGCGTGCGAGCCATGGGGTTACTAAGGCAAAAAAATATTGCGTTCACCAATATTGACGTGGATGAACACCCCGAGAAGCGTATAGGAATGCGCGAAAAAGCGGGCCGCAATTCAGTGCCACAAATCTGGATAAACGATTACCACGTGGGTGGTTGTGATGAACTATTCGCTCTTGAAGCCAAGGGCGAATTGGATAAATTATTAACAGAGGAAAAATAATAATGAGCGAACAGGGTGCAGAGACATCGTTCCAATTACAGCGTATTTACACCAAAGATATTTCTTTTGAAGTGCCAGGGGCGCCTGAAGTATTTTTGCAATCATGGCAGCCAAAAGTGAATTTGCAGCTAAACACCCATACCCAACGTGTGGGTGAGAGCACCACAGATTATGAAGTGGTATTAGAGCTTACTGTCACCGCCTCTAACGAAGATAAGGTGGTGTATTTAGTAGAGATCCAGCAAGCGGGCATTTTCTCCGCTGTGGGTTTTGAAGGAGAGGAACTAGAGCAGTTGCTGGGCGCCTACTGCCCTAATTTGTTATTCCCTTATGCGCGTGAAGCCGTGTCAGATTTGGTGAGCCGCGGCACTTTTCCGCAACTATTGCTACAGCCCATCAATTTTGATGCCTTGTATCAGCAAGCAAAACAGCAACAAGCGGAAGAAGCTGCTAACGCGCATTAATGCTCGGTGTGCGCTGGCATGGCAAACCCATGCTGGCGCCATGCTTCATAGGCCGCAATGGCCACGCTATTGGATAAATTTAAGCTGCGGCTATTGGCTGCCATAGGCAAATACACTTTTTGCTCCTCTTCTAAGCTAGCAAGTACTGCGGCGGGTAAGCCGCGGGTTTCAGGGCCAAACAGTAAAATATCTTCCGCTTTATAAGCCACTGTGTGGTAGCTGCGCTGCCCTTTAGTGGTAAAGGCATAAATGCGTCTATCCGCTTTCCAGTGGTAAAACTCATCCCAGTTATCGTGTTCCACCAAGTGGGCGATGTGGCGATAATCCATGCCTGCACGGCGCAGTTGTTTTTCATCTAAGGAAAAACCAAGAGGCTTAATTAAATGTAAGCTTGCGCCCATATTGGCGCTAAGGCGAATAATATTGCCAGTATTGGGTGGGATTTCAGGTTCAAAAAGGACGATATGGAACATAAGGGCTCGTTAAGCGCCTTGGGTTAGAGCCCAAGGCGCGGCAAGGTTTAACGGCTAGCGCGCTTGCGCTCGGATTCAGTGAGAAGCTTTTTACGTAAACGAATATGGTTGGGTGTCACTTCCACCAACTCGTCATCGGCAATAAAGTCGATGGCTTGCTCTAAGGAAAACACGATGTGGGGAGTCAGAATAATGCTTTCATCTGTTCCTGATGCGCGTACGTTAGAGTGCGCTTTGCCACGAGTGGGGTTGACCACTAAGTCATTGTCTCGGGAGTGAATGCCCACAATCTGGCCCTCATAAACATCCACGTTGGGTGGTAAAAACAAGCGGCCGCGCTCTTGTAGGTTAAACAACGCAAAGGCCAAGACCTTGCCGTTGGTGTTTGAAATTAGCACGCCGTTGTTGCGGTCAGCAAACTTCTCGTTGCGGAAATCACCGTAGTGGGAGAATACGGCATTAAAAATACCTGTGCCCGAAGTTAGCGTCATAAACAAGGAACGAAAACCAATTAAACCACGGGAGGGGGCGATATATTCTAAGCGAATACGGCCTTTACCATCGGGGGACATATCCTGAAGCTCGCCGCGACGCAAACCAAGTTGCTCCATAATGGCGCCTTGGTGCTGCTCTTCCACGTCCAGTACTAGATGTTCATAAGGTTCTTGTTTGACCCCATCCACTTCGCGAATAATCACTTCGGGGCGGCCCACTGCGAGTTCAAAGCCTTCACGGCGCATGTTTTCAATGAGCACCGAAAGGTGTAGTTCTCCACGGCCAGAGACGCGGAAACGGTCGGGACTGTCGGTGTCTTCCACACGCAGGGCAACGTTATGGCGCAGCTCTTCTTCGAGGCGCTCACGGATATTGCGCGAGGTAACAAACTTGCCATCTTGGCCCGCAAAAGGGGAGGTGTTCACATGGAAGAACATGCTCACTGTGGGCTCATCCACGCTGAGTGGTGGCAGCGCTTCCACGGCATCAGGGTGGCAAATGGTGTCGGAAATATTGAGCGGGTCTAACCCGGTAATGCAGACGATGTCACCCGCAGAAGCTTGTTTTACCTCCACGCGGTCTAAGCCATGATGACCCATAATGGTTAAGATGCGGCCAGAGCGCACTTTGCCATCATCGCCCACGACTTTAACTGCGGTGTTAGTGCTAACGCTGCCGCGTGTAATACGTCCAACCCCAATCACGCCCACGTAGCTGTTGTAGTCCAAAGAGCTGACCTGCATTTGGAAAGGGCCATCCACGTCCACGTCAGGGTGGGGGACGTACTTAACGATGGCTTCGTACAAGGGAGTCATATCGGCTGCCATATCGTCAGGGTCTAGGCCTGCAATGCCGTTCAGCGCAGAGGCATAAATCACTGGGAAATCTAGTTGCTCATCGGTGGCACCGAGGTTGTCGAATAGGTCAAATACTTGGTCCATTACCCAATCAGGACGCGCGCCGTGGCGGTCAATTTTGTTGATTACCACAATCGGTTTAAGACCAGCTTCAAACGCTTTTTGGGTTACAAAGCGGGTTTGTGGCATGGGGCCGTCCACCGCATCCACGAGCAGTAATACAGAATCCACCATAGACATCACACGTTCAACCTCGCCACCAAAATCAGCGTGCCCAGGGGTGTCCACAATGTTGATGCGGTAGTCTTGCCATTTTATAGCCGTGTTTTTGGCTAAAATAGTGATGCCGCGCTCTTTCTCGATGTCCCCTGAGTCCATTACACGGTCGCCAAGGTTGGCGCGCTCATCGAGGGTGCCTGAGTGTTGTAGAAGTTTGTCCACTATGGTGGTTTTACCGTGGTCAACGTGAGCGATAATGGCAATATTGCGCAACTTAGTAATATCTGCAGACATGAAATGTGTTCGCCTAAGTAATAGAGAATAAGAAGGTGTTTGGAATGGCTCTTCCTGAGCCACTAAGGAGGCCATATCATACACGCTTTAGCAGCGTTTGTATTTTTACTGCACTGTTTTGGAGTTAACAGCAAAGCAAAAAATGATAGGACCAATGATTAAAAGGGTTTTACGTTATAAGACTACTTTTTTTTGAATTTCCATTAGAATATGCGCTCTTACTCTAGTGTCGCGTATGTGATTAGCCCTGGTAAACGAGAGGCTGAGGAGAAGTTGTAAGGTGTTGAAGCGTTGGTGGTTGTTTGGTCTGGTTTGCTTATTGTTAAGTGGGGAGGCCGTGATGGCCAAAGAATTTAATCATAAGGTGATCTTTGGATTGCATGAAAAGGTATCCGTTCCTGAGTTAGGTTTGCAGCTAGAAGCTAAACTTGATACGGGGGCGGTTAGTGCGTCCTTGAGCGCTTATGATATTGAATTATTTGAAAAAGATGATGAAGAGTGGGTGCGATTTCGACTGGGGGCAGAAAGCCATCAAGGGCAAAAAGTAGAATTGCCTGTGGATAAAACCGTGCGCATTCGTCGCCGCAAAGAAGATGTAGCAGATAACGAGAAAACGTACAGCGAGCGTATCGTTGTTAGGCTTAAGGTGTGTATAGGCGGCCGCGAAGTCCCTATGCGAGTTAATCTTGCTGATCGTCGTAATTTTAATTTTCCATTGCTAGTGGGTTCAGAAGGGTTGCGTGAAATTGGCGCCTTAGTGGACTCTTCTTTGGAATTTGCCGCAGGCAATCCCCACTGTGACTAAAGCACATAGCATCCGCTGAAAAAATGAAGGACTTCTAAATGCGTGGCATAAAGATACATGCAATGGTACTGGCATTCACCCTTATCTTAGTGGGAGCGGGTGCTACACTTTATCAAATTCTAGTGCTAGATATTCCTATTAAAGAGGATGAGACAGACACAGTTTGGGTGCTGGATGCGCGCTTAAATTTTACGGCTAAGGCCGATGCGCCGATTAAGGTGCAAATGCATGTGCCGCCAAAAAGCGATCATTTTTTAACGTTAAACGAAAGCTTTATTTCGCCTAATTATGGTGTAAACGTAAACCAACAGGATGAAAATAGAATAGCCACCTGGTCGGTGCGCCGCGCTGAGGGTGAACAAACTTTGTATTACCGTCAAGCCATTTCTCAGCGATTTGGGCGTGCTACCTCTGAGGGGCAGGGGCAACAGTTTCGCCCACGCCCGCCTTTGCAGGGCGCAGAAAAGCTGGCTGCTGAGGCTTTGCTTGAGCCCATCCGGCAACACTCGGCAGATGTGGAAACTTTTATCACAGAAATGATCCGCCGATTAAACATCCCCAATGATGACAACGTTAAATTGCTGCTTGGCGGGGATACCAGCGTGGAAAACCGTGCTCGGGTGATTGAAACCTTGTTGGCAGCGGCGCATATTCCTTCACAGCAGGTTCATACTGTTCGCTTAGCAGATTCACAAAAGCAAAGCCCAGAGCTTTGGCTGCGCAGCCACAATGGTAAGCATTGGGTATATTTTAGCCCAGTTACAGGTAAACAAGGGTTACCAGAAGACCGCTTAATTTGGTGGGTTGGACATGAACCCATCGTAAAGATTGAGGGTGGTAGTAAACCCAGCGTCAGTTTTAGTGTGGCAAAAACTGAAGTAAATACCATACAGCTTGCTCAAACCAACGACGCCGCACGTGACAAGGCATTGCTCACGGCTTCTTTGTATGAGTTGCCCGTGGCCACCCAAAGTACTTATCGCGTAATGCTGATGATTCCTGCTGGTGTGTTGCTAATATTGTTGCTGCGCAATTTGGTGGGACTTGAAACGCTAGGTACTTTTACCCCCGTGCTGGTGGCATTGGCGTTCCGCGAAACCGAAGTGGTGACGGGCATAGTTATGTTTGCCGTTATCACCGCCATCGGGTTATCCCTGCGTTCCTATCTTGAGCATTTGCGGTTGCAGCTGTTGCCACGCCTGTCGGTGGTGCTCACTTTTGTCATTATTCTTATGGCCCTGATCAGTTTGGTGGGCTACAAGCTTGGCATTGAAAAAGGGCTTTCGATTGCTTTATTCCCCATGGTTATTCTGACCATGGTAATCGAACGCTTATCGATTGTGTGGGAGGAGCGGGGTAGCATGCATGCGCTGAAAACCGCCATCGCTACCTTAATCGCCGCCACCTTTGCGCATCTGTTAATGAGCCATCCACAGCTGTCGTATTTTTGCTTTACCTTTCCCGGAATTTTACTCGTGATGGTGGGCATTATGTTGCTGATGGGGCATTACCGCGGTTATCGCTTGAGCGAGCTTATCCGCTTTCGCGCCTTGGCGAGAAAGGAGCTGTAGATGCTAGGTATTCGTAAGCGCCTGCAGGCGCGAGGCATCATGGGTATCAATGCACGTAATGGGGATTATGTGCTGCGCTATAATCGTCGTCACCTTTACCCATTGGTGGACGATAAAGTGCTCACTAAAAAGCGCGCTATGGAGGTGGGTATCCGGGTACCGGAACAGTTCGCTGTAATTGAAACCGAGCAACAAATCAAAGGTTTTGCGCGCGTCCTTGGTGAACGCAAAGACTTTGTGATTAAGCCTGCACAAGGGGCGGGTGGTGACGGCATCCTTGTGATTACCGATAAATTTGAAGGCTTGTACCGCACCGCAAGTGGGCGCCTGCTCACGCTCGATGATATTGAGCACCATCTTTCAGGGATTTTGTCGGGGATTTATTCCTTAGGAGGGTACCGCGACAAAGCATTGGTGGAATATCGCGTGATTCCAGATGATGTTTTTGGTGCTATTAGCTTTGAAGGGGTGCCGGATATTCGCCTCATTGTTTTGCGAGGTTACCCCGTAATGGGCATGTTGCGTTTACCTACACGACAATCGCAGGGTAAAGCGAATTTACACCAAGGAGCTATAGGCGTGGGCGTGGATTTAGCCACTGGTGTGACGTTAGGCGGCACTTGGCACAACCGCATTATCAGTCGCCACCCCGATACCACTAATCCTGTGGCTGGCGTACAGCTGCCTGATTGGCAGGAGTTTATGACCTTGGCCAGTGGCTGTTATGAGCTCACAGGTCTTGGGTATATCGGTGTGGACCTTGTGCTAGATAAAGACCAAGGTGCCATGATGTTAGAAATCAACGCGCGCCCTGGGCTAAATATTCAGATTGCAAATGACGACGGTTTAATGCGCCGCTGCGAACTAGTGGAGGCCCATATTGCTGAGCGTCAACGCCAAGGGCTAAAACGCCCGCCTGTGGAAGAACGGGTGGCATTTAGCCAGCAACACTTTGCCATTCAATAACACAGATAGGCTAGGGTCGCCTGGCGCCTTCTGCTATACTTCCCCCCTGTTTTTTATCATTTCCATTAGCCAGAGATAAGCGGGTTTCCCAAGTCGAGTAATTTATGAGTCAGCCATCAAGTTCCACCAAGCAGCCTGTTAAACGTAAAGCCCTAGCGTTGGTATCGGGCGGGCTTGATTCCATGCTTGCCGTGCGTGTTATTCAGGAGCAAGGTATTGAAGTTGAAGGGGTGAATTTTTACACCGGTTTTTGTGTAGAAGGGCACACCCAAGCCATCCGCGAGCGAGATAAGAATAAAAACAAGCGCAACAATGCGCTTTGGGTAGCAGAGCAGTTGGGGATTAAACTGCATATCGTGGATATTTCTGAAGAGTACAAAGATGTGGTGCTAAACCCAAAGCATGGCTACGGTGCTCACTTAAACCCTTGTTTAGATTGCAAAATTTTTATGGTCAACCAAGCCACCCTAATGCTAAATAAAGCGCGTGAGTTGGCTGGTGATGAAGGGTTTGACTTTATTATTACAGGCGAGGTGATTGGTCAGAGACCTAAATCCCAACTTAAATGGACCATGCCTGTGATTGCTCGCGAGTCCGGTGCTGATGACCGTTTACTCAGACCTCTGAGCGCGTTGAATTTAGACCCCACCTTGCCTGAGCGTGAAGGCTGGGTGAATCGTGATGAGCTGTATGGCTTTAGTGGCCGTAATCGCACGCCACAAATGGAGCTAGCAGAAAAGTTTGGGCTAACAGAGTTTGCTCAGCCAGCAGGTGGTTGTTGCTTTTTAACCCATGAGGCTTATTCCAATAAGCTGGCAGATTTATGGCAAGCTCGCCGTAAACGTGATTATGAACTTGATGACATCATGTTGCTTAAAGTCGGCAGGCATTTACGACCCAAGCCGAACTTTAAACTTATTGTGAGTCGCGAAGAAGGCGAAAATAACTTCTTGCAGGGATACCGTTACCAGTTCCCAAGCTTTGAGGTAATCAGCCATGGCGGGCCTTTAACGCTAGTGGATGGCGAGTTTGAGTCCGATGAGGATTTGCAGTTGGCTGCACAGATTGTGGCGCGATTCTCCCAAGGGCGCACTGCAGATGAAGTGATTATTGCCTACCGCGAGCCTAATGGCGTAACTCGCGAGCTAACTGTAAAAGCCTTAAGACCTGATCAAATTAAACCAGAGTGGCATGTGGGCGACAGTCGTCCAGAGATTCCTCCCGCACCCGTCGAGGCAGAACAGCATGGCTGAAGAGCTTAATGTAAGACGCTTATTATGCCCTTTACCGGTGATTCGCACGCAAAACAAAATCAATACCATGGCGACGAACGAGGAGTTACTAGTGGTGGGCACGGATCCAGGGATGTTGAATGATATCCCCACTTGGTGTCGCATTAATGGGCACCAAGTACTAGACACTCAAAGCCAAGCAGGCGAATATCACGTACGTATTCGCGTGCAACACAGCGAATAAATTTATTCAATCGAATGCTCGGGAGGGCAGGCACTTATGTCGGGAAAAACGCTTAAACTCATTAAAGAAGCAGATGCTAAATGGGTGGATTTACGTTTTACAGATAGCCGCGGCAAAGAACAACATGTGAGTTATCCCACTAGCCAAGTGGACGAAGCGTTTTTTACCGAAGGACGTATGTTTGATGGCTCTTCTTTCGCGGCTTGGAAGGGCATTAATGAGTCCGACATGTTGCTTATGCCTGATGATGAATCAGCTGTGCTGGACCCTTTCACCGATGTTCCCACCGTAAATGTGCGCTGCAATGTGCTAGATCCGATTACCTTACAAGGTTATGAGCGTGACCCACGCACCATTGCGCAGCGTGCAGAAGAATATTTACGTGCCACAGGAATTGCTGATACGGCCCTATTTGGCCCCGAACCTGAGTTTTTTGTGTTTGATGGTGTGCGTTGGCGCACAGACATGCATGCAAGCATGTATCACGTGTACTCAGATGAGGGCGCTTGGATGAGTGGTGCCAAATATGAAGGCACTAACCATGGTCACAGGCCGCGAGTGAAGGGAGGTTATTTCCCTGTACCGCCTGTGGATAGCTTGCATGATCTGCGTGCAGCCATGTGCAGTGCTCTCGAAAGCATGGGGTTAGAAGTGGAGGTGCATCACCACGAAGTGGCAAGTGCAGGCCAGTGCGAAATTGGTGTTGGGGCAGCAACGCTAACACGCAAAGCAGACGAAGTGCAGATTTTGAAATATTGCGTACATAATGTGGCCCATGCTTACGGCAAGACCGCCACGTTTATGCCTAAACCTTTGCTTGGTGATAGTGGCTCTGGTATGCATGTGCATCAATCCTTACAAAAAGACGGGCGCAATATTTTTGCGGGCGATATGTATGGTGGCCTCAGCGACACAGCTTTGTATTACATAGGCGGCATTATTCGTCACGCGCGAGCCTTGAACGCTATTACTAATCCAAGCACCAACTCTTATAAGCGTTTGGTGCCGGGTTTTGAAGCACCCGTTAAGCTGGCTTATTCCGCAAGAAATCGTTCAGCGGCAATTCGTATTCCTTATGTAACAAGCCCCAAAGGGCGTCGTATTGAAGCCCGCTTTCCCGATGCCACAGCGAACCCATACTTATGTTTTGCCGCTTTGCTGATGGCAGGGTTAGATGGTATTCAAAATAAAATCGACCCTGGCGAAGCCATGGACAAAGATTTATATGGATTGCCGCCCGAAGAAGCGCAGCAGGTGCCCACAGTAGCCCAATCTTTAGAAGCTGCCATCGAAGCGCTTTGTGAAGATAATGAGTTTTTACTTAAGGGCAACGTGTTCACCAAAGAAGGCCTAGACGCCTATATCAGTTTGCTGCGCCGTGATGTGGAACGCTTGCAAGTGGCACCGCATCCCGTAGAGTTTGATATGTACTTTTCCTCCTAAGCGATGAAGGTATTATTGCAACGCGTGCGCGAGGCGCGCGTCGATATTGCAGGTGAGACGGTAGGTGCCATTGAGCATGGCCTGTTGTTGCTGGTGGGGTTTTGCCAAGGAGATACTCAGGCCGATGTGCAAAAGCTAGCCAAGAAGGTATTAGGCTACCGCGTTTTTTCTGATGCTGAAGGCAAAATGAATTTGAATGTGCAACAGGCCCAAGGGGGGGTGTTGGTTGTATCGCAATTCACCTTGTCAGCAGATACAAAAAAAGGATTAAGGCCTAGCTTTTCCACCAGTGCAACACCAGGCGACGCGGAGCAGCTTTATGAGAGTTTTGTTGCCTATTGTCGGCAGCAACATCCAACCGTGGCCACAGGGCGCTTTGGTGCTGATATGCAAGTGCATTTAGTGAATGATGGACCTGTGACTTTTTTGCTAGAGAGTTAACGAATTCAAGCAATTTTTTGCAAATAAGGGTTTACAAGGTAAAAAATGCACACTAAGTTAACTACTTGGCGTCGTTTTTCGGCGTGTTCGTAGGGCTCCCACAGGAGCGCAATGATGAGAAAAAGGAAAATCAAATGAAAAAAATCTTACTAGCTGGTGCTTTGCTTGGCGCTTCCATGTCTGCATCTGCTGTGGCTCCAGGTGGCCCAGGTTGCGGTTGGGGTAATATGGTTTTTGAAGGCAAGAGCGGCCTTCCTGTTCACTTACTTGCTACGATTGTGAACGGTACTTCTGGTAACGCCACTTTCGGTATGACATCCGGTACCAATGGTTGCTCCACTGATGGCGCATTAACCTACAACGGTAGCAGCTTGCTTAGCATGAACGGTGTGCTAGAGGAAGTGGCTCATGACGTTGCTATGGGTGAAGGTGAAGCGTTAACCGCATTGTCAGTATCCATGGGTGTTGAAGCTCAAGACCGTGAGCACTTCAACGCGGTTTTGCACAATAACTTTGACAGCATTTTCACCAGTGAAGATGTTACTGCTGCAGAGGTACAGGCCAATATTAACGCTGTGCTTAAGGCAGACGAAGCCTTATCTAAGTACTCCGTATAATTATCGATAGTACAGAGTGCCCCTTTCTTGGGGCACTTTTTATGCAGTAAGTGAGATATTGATGGCCCCTTGGCGCAAATGGCTAGTTTGCCTGTTTGTTTTGATTTCGGGCTTTGTTACCCAAGCGGCTGTGGCCACCACAAGTTCTGAATCCACTCCTTTAGTCTTTCTTGCCAAACACGAGCGTTGGCTGGCCTTGTTGCACTGGAACCAAGGCACCACATTTCGTAGCCGTAATAAGAGCTACGTAACACAAGAGAGTTTCTTTTTGTCACCCCATGGCCGTAGCGATGCGCTAAGTGAGCTCAATGCCACTGTTCGTGCGCTGAAGCCTGAAAATAGTCCTGAGCGTTGCCGTTTTCCCGCACGATATCGTTTTTTGTCTGAGCACTTGGGGTGGTCGCTTGCAGGAGCTTTCGATCATTGTGATGAATACCAAGAATGGCGGGCCATGGTGCCTGATGCGCGTGTGGTGCTGGTGTTTCCTGCCGCATATTTAAATAGCCCCTCAAGCATGTTTGGTCATACGTTATTGCGTCTTGATGCGAGTGATGCTGATGATAAGGGGAGTTGGCTATCTTGGGCGGTTAATTTTGGCGCCGTGGTGGATGACGAAGCGTCTATGCTTTATATCTATCGTGGCTTGGCAGGTAGTTACCCTGGTTATTTTTCTACTGTGCCCTATCACACCAAAATCCAAGAATACGCACATTTAGAAAACCGTGATATGTGGGAATACCCGCTGACGCTCAACCTGGAGGAGCGGCAATGGCTCATTGAACACCTGTGGGAGCTACAAGATGTGCGGTTCGATTATTACTTTTTAGATGAAAATTGCTCTTTTCGATTGCTAGAGCTTATGGAGGTGGCACGCCCTGGCTCTGGTTTGCTCACTCATTTTCGCTTTACGGAAATCCCCGTGGACACGGTTCGTGCCATGATTCATGCTGATTTGGTGGCTGGAGAAAACTACCGCCCATCAAAGGCGGTGGAGCTGAAAGCCATTGGTGCTGAGATGAGCCGCAGTGAACGGCGCTTGGCACAACGCTTAAGCAAAGAGCCCGATTATAATCAGGCTTCTTTTAGTGAACTATCAGTTGTAAAGCAGCGTCAGGTATTGAAAGCAGCTTATGAGTTGTTGCGCTTTCAGCAACGCAATAAAGAGCGTGATGCCACTGCTGCGCGGCATAGTATGCAGCTATTACGTCGCTTAAGTGCTTATCCTAAAAGCAGTGATACAAAGCCAATTCCGCCGGCGCCCCCCGAAGTAGGCCATGGCACTAAAATGGTGGCTGTTACAGGTGGTGCTTTAGAAGGTGACGGCTATGGACAGCTAGAATATCGTTGGGCCTACCATGACTGGTTTGACCCACCGCAGGGCTTTTTAGCCGGTGCACAAATTGAAGCCTTTCGTACTAAATTACGTTATGACAAAAATAACCGCTTGCAACTGCAAGATTTAGGCATTGTAGATATACGTTCTTTAGCTACGCGTGATGCTTTCGTTAAGCCCATCTCTTGGTATGTGCGCGGTGGGATTGAACGCATTGCAGTGAGTGGACGTTACGAAGCAACCACCTACATAGAAGCTGGTCCTGGGCTGTCATGGCAATGGAGTGCATTTCGTCCTTATGCGTTTGTGGCAGCCAGAGCGGAACATCATAAGCAGCATCAGCAATACATTGAGCCCGGAGTAGGGGCAACGGTTGGTGCCCTATGGCATGGTCCTAAAGGGTTGGTGCTAGGTGCAAGCGCTGAAAGCTTTTACTTCTTGCGCGATGAAGTACGCCATCAGGGGCGTCTAACCGCAAGCTTGCCTGTGGCAACCCATCATGCCTTGCGGTTAAGCACCAAGCACCAAGCGTGGCGCAAAAAAGGAGATACAGAGGTAGAGCTGTCATGGCGCTATTATTTCGACTGAGGGTCTTTAAGAGCTGGCTTGTTGCGGGGTTGGCCTTATGGCTAGCAGGTTGCAGCAGTATTTATTTCTTGCCCTTAACCCCATGGGTGCAAAACCCTGAGCGCCAAGAACTCGCTTATGAGGATGTGGTGCTGATTCACCCCGATGGGCTGCGTATTCATGGTTGGTGGATTCCCGCTGTGCTTGAGCCAGGCCATGAGGCAAAGGGCACTATTTATTTTTTACATGGCAATGCGCAGAATATTAGCACCCATTTGATGGCAGTGACCTGGCTTCCACCGCAAGGCTACAACTTATTTATGTTGGATTACCGTGGTTTTGGATTATCAGAGGGTAAAGCGAAACTGCCCGGTGTGTTTGAGGATATTCAGCTAGGTCTCGACTGGCTCGCCCGCGCAGAGCGCACACAAAAACCATTAATCGTATATGGTCAAAGCATAGGTGCTGCCACTAGCTCTTATGTGCTCTCGCAGGCGGATAATCAACACAAATACCAATGCGCCGTATTAGAGGCGGGCTTTACGAGTTATCGAGACGCAGCTTCCCATATTATGAGCCAAAGTTGGATTAAGGTGTTTAAGCCTGTGGTGTTGCCCGCCTTAGCCAACGATTGGGCACCTATTGAGCAGGTAGAAAATATTCAACCGCCGCTGCTTATTATCCATAGCGAAAAGGATGAGATTATTCCCTATGAGCAGGGTGAGAGCTTATATGCCGCTGCTGCGCAACCAAAAGCCATGCTAACCCTAGATGCGCCTCATATAGGCGGCAATTTTTCTGCAATTAAGCAGCAAGGCTTATTGCAGTTCTTTAGTCAGTATTGTCATTAGCAGGCTTGAGCATACTGGCAACCACAAGCCCAATCTCAAACAGTGCCCACATGGGGATGGCGAGAAGGGTTTGTGAGAACACATCGGGTGGAGTAAGTAGCATACCCACCACAAAGCACCCCACAATCACATAGGGGCGTTTTTCTTTTAGTGAGGCCACCGTCGTGGCACCGCTCCAGACCAATAAAATAATGGCGATGGGCAGTTCGAATGCCACGCCAAAAGCCAAGAACAGCTTCATCACAAAGTTAAGGTAGCTACTGATATCAGTGGCCACTGCCACGCCTTCGGGAGCGATGGAAGTAAAGAATACAAATATCAGCGGGAACACAACAAAGTAGGCAAAAGCGCAACCTAAATAAAACAGCAGTACGCTGCTACTGAGTAAAGGAAGGGCGATACGTTTCTCATTGCGATACAAGCCAGGCGCAATAAAGGCCCATGTTTGATGCAAAATAAAGGGTACCGCTATAAAAATGCTCACATATAGGGTGAGCTTAAAGGGCACTAAAAAAGGGGCGGCCACATCAGTGGCAATCATGGAGGTGCCTTCAGGCAGGGCATCCACTAAGGGCTTGGCCACAAAGGCATAAATATTTCTGGAGAAATACAGTAGTGCTAAAAAAATCACACCGATGGCAGTGAGCATGCGCAGTAGGCGGCTGCGCAGCTCCATCAGGTGAGCAATAAGAGGCTGGGCTGTGTTAGCTTGTTGATTCATGGTCTTGGCTGGGCTCTACGGTAGTATCTTTAGGCGGCAAAGGTGTTTGGGAAACGTTTTGTTCAATGCCCATTTTCTCCATTTCTTCTTTGTAGCGCTCCATGATTTCCATATTGTGGGCTTCGCGCTCAAGCTCTTGTTTGAGTTGCGAAACCGTAGCCTTGGCGCGACCAGTCCAGTAGCCCACGGTGCGTACCATTTTAGGTAACCTTTCTGGGCCAAATACCACTAGAGCCACTACAAAAATCACCGCGAGCTCAGCAAA
>Ga0209487_1001672_pt1 | contig 18560 bp, 15 predicted proteins | sample Poulit2012_FD_187524 | JGI IMG/M metagenome (GOLD analysis project Ga0209487, IMG submission 187524) | Agricultural soil microbial communities from Georgia to study Nitrogen management - Poultry litter 2012 (SPAdes) (version 2) | ecosystem: Environmental > Terrestrial > Soil > Agricultural land...
CAACAGCACGTCCGGGCACAACGCCGCCGCCAGCCCGATCGCGGCCTCCAGCTCCTCACGGTTGGTCACACCTACTGTGATGCCCCGGCCCTGTTCGCCGCGGCTCGGCTTGACCACGAGCTCGCCGACCTCGGCAAGCAGGTCGGTGTCGGGCGTGTCACCGGTGGCGAGCATTCCGCGGGCGACTGTGAGCCCGGCCTCGGTGAAGATGCGCCGAGCGATGCGCTTGTCGTCACATCTGCTCATCGCCACCGCGGTGGTCAGCTCCGACAGCGCTTCGCGAGTGATGACGCGGCGGCCGCCGTGGACCAGCTTGAGCTCGCCCCAGGAGGGGTCGAGCACCTCGACCCGGATACCGCGCTGGCGTGCCTCGTCGGCGATGATCCGGGCGTACGGGTTGAGCTCGTCGAGGCCCGTCGTGGCGCTCGGTGCAAACAGCGGCTCGTTGATGCGGTTCTTGCGCTTGACCGAGAAGACCGGTACCCGGCGGAAGCCGAGCTTGCGGTACAGCGTGATCGCCGGCTCGTTGTCGTACATCACCGAGAGGTCGAGGTAGTCGCGACCACGCCCGATGTAGCGCTCGATCAGTGCTCGCACCAGCGCTTCGCCGACGCCGGGCAGCGAGGTCTGAGGGTCCACGGCAAGGCACCACAGGCTCGTGCCGCTGTCCGGATCGTCGAACGCGAGGGTGTGGTCGATGCCGGTCACGGTGCCGACGATGTCGCCTGTGCGCTCATCCTCGGCGACGAGATAGCTGTAGGTCCGGGTGCGGTGGTTGGACCACATCAACTCCGGGGGAGCGGTGACCATGTCGCGCGCGGTGTAGATGCGGTTGACCTCGACGGCGTCGCTGACATCGCCCATGGTCCGCACGATCACCCCGGGAATGACCTCGCGCCGGGGACGATACCGATGCAGCGAGAGCCGAAAGGTGTAACTGGGGTCGATGAAGACCTCGTCGGGGGCCTGGGCGACCAGCACGTGTGGGTCCCGGATGTACATCCCGATGTCCCGCTTGCCTTCCTCCTCAGCGCGAAGCAGATGCAGCACGTCCACCGGGTCGTCGAATGTCTGCGCGAAGACCAGCCGGCCCCAGCCGAAGTCACACACCACGTCGCGCTGCATGTCGCGGACCAGGTGCTCCGGGGTCTGCTGCCACGGTCGACCCCAGAGCGCATCCTGCTCCTGCTGGGTGCGCCTCCGTGGGCCGCGGTCCGGCGTCACGCCGGTGTCACCTCGTGCGCTTGTAGCCACATCTCCAGCAGCCCGAGTTGCCACAACCGGTTGCCGCGCAACGGGGTGAGCTCCGCATTGGGGTCGGCCAGCAGCCGCTCGACGTATGCTGGTTCGTACAGACCGCGCTCGGCCGCCGCGGGCGCGAGCAGCGCGTCCCGGACACGGTCGAGGTACGGACCCTGTAGATGCTTGAGCGCCGGCACCGGGAAGTAGCCCTTGGGGCGGTCGATCACGCTGTTGGGGATGATGCGTCGCCCGAGGGCCTTGAGGACGCCCTTGCCGTCGTCGGCGAGCTTGAGCTCCGGCGGGCACTGCCCGGCCAACTCGACCAGGTCCTGGTCGAGAAAGGGGACCCGAGCCTCCAGGCCCCAGGCCATGGTCATGTTGTCCACTCGTTTGACCGGGTCGTCGACGAGCATCACCTGCGTGTCCAGCCGCAGCGCCGCGTCGACAGCCGTGTCCGCTCCCGGCCGGTTCATGTGTTCGCGGACGAACGCGCGGCTGACGTCGTCGTCCACGCGGTGCTCACGGCGCAGGACCTCGCTCATCGCGGCGTGGTCCCGGTCGAAGAAGGCGGCGGCGTACACCTCGAGCGCGTCCGCGCGATCCCGGCCGGCCAACGGCGGGTACCAGTGGTAGCCGCCGAAGACCTCGTCCGCGCCCTGCCCGGACTGCACCACCTTGACGTGGTTGCGCACCTCCTGGCTGAGCAAGTAGAAGGCCACCGTGTCGTGGCTGACCATCGGCTCGCTCATGGCCAGCACGGCCTCGTCCAGCGCCGGCAGCATGCGTTCGGTGCCGATGCGGACCTGATGGTGCTCGGTTCCGTAGTGCTCGGCGATCAGGTCGGAGTACTTGAACTCGTCGCCCTGTTCGCCGCCGACCGCCTCGAACCCGATGCTGAAGGTGTTCAGCCCATGCTGTCCGTGCTCCGCGAGCAGGCCGACCACCAGACTGGAGTCGAGGCCGCCGGAGAGCAGCACACCGACGGGGACGTCGGCCACGAGCCGACGTTCGACAGCCGTGCGCAACGCGGTCTCGACGGCATCCTCCCAGTCCCGTTCGGACCACTCCGCCTTGTCCGGGTCCCGGGTGAATGGTGGGTCCCAATACGTCCGTTCCCGGCTGCGCCCGTCGGGCTCGACGACGCGCACCGTCGCCGGGGGGAGCTTTCGAACTCCACGCAGGATGGTCAGCGGCGCGGGGACGACCGCATGCCAGCTGAGGTAGTGATGCAACGCGATCGGGTCGATCGAGGTGTCCAGGCTGCCGTCGTCGCGACCGGCGCGAATAAGTGCCGGCAGGCTGCTGGCGAATCGCAGCCGCGCGCCGGTCTCATCCAGGTAGATCGGCTTGATCCCCAGGCGGTCGCGTACCAGGAGGAGCCGGCCGGTGTCCCGTTCGTGGATGGCGATGGCGAACATCCCCACCAGGTGGTCGACGAAGCCCTCACCCCAGTGCCGATAGGCCTTGCCGATGACCTCGGTGTCGGAACCGGAGAAGAATCGGTAACCCGCGTCGAGCAATTGGGTGCGCAACTGCTGGTAGTTGTAGATGCAGCCGTTGAACGCGATCGCCAGGCCCAGTTCCGGATCAACCATCGGCTGATCCCCGGCGTGCGAGAGGTCGATGACCGAGAGCCGACGGTGACCGAAGGTGACCGGCCCCTGCGCATAGGCACCGAAATCATCAGGGCCACGCGCCGCCATCTGCTCACACATCAGACCGACCGCCCGAAGACCGGCGTTCTTACCGCTGAACGTGTACTCTCCGGACAGTCCGCACATGTGACTCGACCCTATCTGTCGGTGACGGTCTCGGCCCACCTGCCGCGCGTTCGGTCAGGTTCGTCGCTGCCCGATGGCGTCGAGCAGTTCGGTGTACCAGCCGACGGTGGAATCGAACGCCTTGCCTCCCTTGACCCGGTCCAGCTCGATGGCCCGCAGTCGGCCTCCGTGCTCTTCGTCGTGCCCGATCAGGCCGCTTTCGTGACGCAACGCGCACTCCACGGCGTAGTCCGTGCAACTCTTGATCAGTCGCAGATCGTCCGGGCCGGCCGGGGCGGAACGGGAGAAGTACCCGCTCTTTTGCACCATCGTCTTCTCCGCGCCGAGCTTGGCGGCGAACTGCTCGGCGAACCAGGCGCCCGGGTTGATCTTGTCCAGTTGTACGTGGCCGAACGGGTCGCGGGCGACGTCGGTCCCACTGGCCTCGAGTTCGGCCACGATCGACTCCACCCCGGCCCCTTCGGACAGGAAGATGTTGACGCAACCGAGTTCGTCCATCGTGGTCCGCAGCCGTTCCGCCTCGGCGCCGATGTCCAAGACATCCTCAGGCACGTAGACCCCGTGGACGTCCCAGCCCCGCGGGTCCAGACCGATCTGCGGCGACCACTCGTTGGTGGCCAGCCAGGCACGATACGCGCGAGCGGCAGCCGCGGTCAGCCAACCGCAGTGTCGGCCCATGATCTCGTGCACGATCAGCATCCGCGGGTTCGACGAGTGCTCGGAGATGATGTTGCGCGCATAGATCGCGGCCTGCTCGGCCGCGGTCCATGCACCCAGGCTCTGGCGGACGGGGACGATGTCGTTGTCGATCGTCTTGGGCAGCCCGACGACGGTGAGGTCATACCCGTGGTCGGCCAGATAGGTGGACAGGTCCGCGGCCGTGGTGTTGGTGTCGTCGCCGCCGATGGTGTGCAGAACGTCGACGCCGTCCCGCTCGAGTTGCTCCGCTGCGACCGTCAACGGGTTCTGGCCCTGCTGCACCAACCCGCGCCGTACCAGGTCTTCGGTGTTCGTCAGCTTGATCCGGCTGTTGCCGATCGGGCTGCCGCCGAACCGGTGCAGCCGGTGTGCCGTGGACCGGGTCTCGGCACCGACGGTGACCGACCGCCCGGAGAGCAGCCCGGCGTAGCCGTCGCGATAGGCGATGATCTCCACCTCGGGTGCGACCTCGGTGTAGCGTTCGATCAGCCCTCCGACGGCGGAGGACAGGCACGGCGCGATACCGCCGGCGGTGAGCAACGCGACCTTCTGGACACTCATAGTGCCACCCTACCGACGTGTGGGGGATCACGGTGCCGGCCGCTTGCCTCGGGTGCTCCGCCGTGTCGCACCGCATACCCTGGCTGATGTGACCACAATGTTCGAGGAGACCACCGGTGCGGCTAGCGGCCGAGACGAGTTGGTCGCCGCCGTGCTGGAGCGCTCCGCCGAGCAGCAACCCGACTGGCCGGAGCCTGCTCCGCTGGAGGCGGCGCGAGCGACACTGCGCGCCCAGCCGCCGCTGGTGTTCGCCGGGGAATGCGATCTGTTGACCGAGCGCTTGGCCGCGGTCTCGCGGGGCGAGGCCTTCCTGCTGCAGGGCGGGGACTGCGCCGAGACCTTCGACGCGGTTTCCGCGGACAATGTCCGCAACAAGCTCAAGACGCTGTTGCAGATGTCGGTCGTGCTGACCTACGCCGCTGCGATGCCGGTAGTGAAGGTCGGCCGCCTCGCCGGTCAGTACGCCAAACCCCGTTCGCAGCCGACCGAGACACGCGACGGCATCACATTGCCGGCGTTTCGTGGCGACATCGTCAATGGATTTCCGTTCACCGAGCAGTCCCGACGCCCGGACCCGGACCGCCTGGTGCGCGCCTACCACGCTTCTGCGGCCACATTGAATCTCACCCGCGCCTTCGTGGGTGGTGGCTACGCGGATCTGCGCCAGACGCACGCGTGGAACACGGACTTCGTGCGCACGTCAGCGGCGGGACAGCGATACGAGCGCCTGGCCTCCCGCATCGACAAGGCGTTGTCGTTCATGGCAGCGATCGGGGCGGACTCCGAGCAACTGCGCACGGTCGAGCTGTACGCCAGCCACGAAGCGCTGCTGCTGGACTATGAGCTGCCGCTCACGCGCGTCGACTCGCGAACCGGACTGCCGTACGACGTGTCCGGGCACCTGGTGTGGATCGGTGAGCGGACCCGGCAGCGCGACGGTGCCCACATCGAGTTCGCTTCGCGGATCCGCAACCCGGTCGGGGTGAAGATCGGGCCCGGCACCACCCCGGACGAGATCGCCGCGCTTTCCGAGAAGCTGGATCCGCACCGGCTACCCGGACGGTTGACGTTCATCACCCGGATGGGTGCCAGCCAGGTTCGCGAACGGCTGCCTGCGCTGTTGGAGGCTGCTGGCCGGGAGGGTCTGGTCGCCTCCTGGATCTGCGACCCGATGCACGGCAACACCTATGGGGCTGCTACCGGACACAAGACCAGGCGGTTCGACGACGTCGTCGACGAGGTGCGCGGGTTCTTCGAGGTGCATCACGCGATGGGCACGCATCCCGGCGGGCTGCACGTCGAGTTGACGGGCGACGACGTGACCGAGTGCGTCGGAGGTGGCGAGCCGATCGCGGAGGACCGGCTGGCCCATCGGTACGAGACGGTCTGTGACCCACGGTTGAACCGCAGCCAGTCCCTCGAGCTGGCTTTCCTGGTCGCCGAGCTGCTCGAAGACGGCACGGGGGCACCGTGAGCGCGATCGACCTGCGTAGTGACACCGTCACCCGTCCGACCGCAGGAATGCTCGAGGCGATGGCCGCCGCCGAGACCGGTGATGATGTGTACGCCGAGGACCCGACCGTGCTTGCCTTGGAGCAGCGGGTGGCGGAGCTGCTGGGCCACGAGGCCGGGCTGTTCACCGTCACCGGGTCGTTGGCCAATGTGCTCGGGGTCGCGGCGCATGTGGCGCCCGGACAGGAGCTGTTGTGCGAGTCGCGGGCGCACATCGTGCGCGCTGAGCTCGGGGCGCACGCGGCGACATCCGGTGTCACGACGCGCACGTGGCAGCATCCTTCGGGCGGAGCGGACCTGCGGGCGATCGAGTTGATGCTGGCACCGGACGCCGGCCCGCATCTGGTGTCGACCGCGGCCGTTGCGTTGGAGAACACGCACAACTTCGCCGGCGGAACCGTGCTGGACCAGGCCGATGTGAAGGGGCTCGTCGCGCTCCTCGAGGGAACGGGTGTGGCGCTGCACCTGGACGGGGCTCGGCTGTGGAACGCCCATGCGGTCACGGGCGTGCCGCTGGTCGAGTACGCCCAGGCATTCGACACGGTCTCGGTGTGCCTGTCCAAGGGGCTCGGCGCGCCGGTCGGATCCGTGCTCGTCGGCTCGAAGCGGGTGATCGAGTCCGCACGGACCCGCCGCAAACGTGCCGGAGCCGGCTGGCGCCAGGCCGGCGTGCTCGCCGCCGCCGGGCTATACGCGCTGGACCACCACCTCGCCCGGCTGGCCGACGACCACCGGCACGCTGCGCAGATCGCCGCCGCGGTAGCCGCGGCGGCACCCAGTGTCGTCGACTCGGACGCGGTGAGCACGAACATCGTCCTGCTGGACACCACGCAGTGCCACCGCAGCACGGAACAGATCATCGCCGACACCGCCGCGCAAGGGGTTCGGGTGTCGGCCGTCGGGCCCCACACCATCCGGGTGATGACCCATCTGGACGTCAGTACCGAGGACGCCCAGCAGGCGGCCATGGTGCTGGCCGATGTGCTCGGAACGGCTTAGAAGACCCATAGCTCGACGACGTCGCCGCGGCTGACCGTGCCGAAACTCGGGCTCTGCCGCAGAACGTTGCCGGGGCCGTCGGGAAGCATCCTGTTGACCTCCACCTCGAGTCCGGCCTCTTCCAACGCCTGTCGGGCTTCGTCCAGGGTGGAGCCGCGGACGGAGGGCACTTCGAACTCCTCCGGGCCGCGGGACACCACGATCGTGACGGTGTCTCCGCGCGTCGCTGTCCCACCCTGGGGGTCTTGGGAGATCACCGTGCCGGCCGGCACCTGCTCGGAGTACTCCTCCTCACGCTGGGACTCCAGATCCGCGTTGGAGATCGCGTCGGTCGCCGCCTCGGCCTGCTGGCCGACGACGTCGGGTATCTCGATCGGTTCGGGGCCGTTGCTGACCGTGATCCCGACCTCGGTGTCCGGCCGCGCCGCCTCACCGGCGACGACATCCTGTTCGATCACCTGCCCTTCCGGCACGGACTCGGAGTAGCTCTCGTCGATCGGGCCCAGGCGTAGTTGCTGCTCGCGCAGTGCCTGTCGCGCTTCGTCGACGGTGAGGCCGCCGACGTCGGGCACGTCGTAGCGTTCCGGGCCACGGGAGAGGTAGAGGGTCACCGTCGAGTCGGAGAGCATCCGGGTCCCGGCCTCGGGGTCGGTCGCCACGACAGAGCCCTCGGGGACCGTCTCGGAGAACTGTCGCTCGCCTTCTCCGGCGACCTCGACGGAGAACGGTTCGTCGCGCGCCGCAGACACGGCCGCCTCGCGAGTGTCACCGACGAGATCGGGTGCCTCGGTGAAGCGGCCCTCCGCATACCACCACGCACCCACGCCGACGGCCACGGCCGCCGCGATCACGAGCACGGTGGCGAGCACCATGGGCCAACGCCGCCGCCGGCGCGCGCCCTCGTTGCCGTCGCTCGGTTCGTCGTTGGCTGGCTGCGCCCGGGGGGCCTGCTCGGCGGGAAGCGAGTCGATGACGCTCGTGGCCTTCATGGGCGGTGGATGTTCACCGACGACGGTCAGCGCCTCGTCCGCGGCGACGCTCGCCTCGTCGCGGTCCACCAGCCCGGGCACGATGCCGGGGTCCCACAGGCTGCCGCCGCCTGCGGCCCCCGCAGAGCCTTGTTCAGCGGCGGCTGGACTACCGGGGTGATGCAGGTGTAGGTGTCGTACTCGAGCGCGGAAGTCGGCCGCATCGCTGATCCGGTCCTGCGGTTGTCGAGCGGTGGCCTCGAGCACCAGGGCGTCGACCGCTCGGGGCAACTCCGGCACGTCATGCGAGGGCGGGGGGACGTCGTTGTCGATGTGCCCGCGAACGACGACGAAGTCCGTCGGCCCACTGTGCGGCACCCGGCCGGTGAGCATCTCGAACAACATGATCCCGGCCGAGTACACGTCCGAGCGCGGGGTCACCGGTTCCCCGAGCGCCTGTTCCGGGGAGATGTAGTCGACGGTGCCGAGCAACAGCCCGCGGGTCGCGGGGTTCGCGGTGGTCAGCACCCGAGCCAGGCCGAAGTCGGCAACCTTCACCTGGCCGTCGTCACCGATCAGGATGTTCTCCGGCTTGACGTCTCGGTGAACCAGGTTCGCCTCGTGTGCGCTGGCCAACGCGGCCAGGACCGGATCCATGATCCCCACCGCGTGGTCGACAGAGAGTCGTCCTTGTTCGCGCAGCAGTTGGCGCAGCGTGCGGCCGCGGACGTATTCGAGCACGAGGTACACCACGTGCCGGTCAGTCCCCTGGTCGAAGACCGCCACGACCGACGGGTGCGAGAGCCGTGCCGCGGCATGCGCCTCGGCGGTGAACCGATCCACGAAATCGGGATCCGCCGCCAGCTCTGGGTGCATGATCTTCAGGGCAACGACCCGATCCAGCCGAATATCCACCGCGGTGTAGACCGTCGCCATACCGCCTCGGGCGAGCAGCTCGTCGACGCGGTAACGGCTGTCGACGAACTTCCCGATCAACGGGTCGAGAACGGAGTTCGGCACGTAAGCGAGTGTACGAAAGTGCGCTGCGGCAGTCTCCCCGGAGCGAGCCGCCCCTGCTCACATACGCCGATGGGCGGCGGCAGCCACCAGGTCGTAGAGCACCCGACGACCCACCTCGTCCAGCTCGAGACCGTCGAGTATCTTGACGGCTCGGTTGCCGAGGTCGGTCACCAGGTCCTCGACCGTGGCCAGCGCCGACGTCTCCACCATGACCTCCCGGAGCCGTTCGACGTCTGCCGCGCTCAGGCTCGGCTCACCCAGTCCTTCCCGCAGGAGACGTTCCTGCCGTGGTCCCGCCCGTTCCAGCGCGTGGGCGACCAGAACCGTGCGCTTTCCCTCCCGCAGGTCGTCACCGGCGGGCTTACCCGTCGCCTCCGGGTCACCGAACACCCCGAGGACGTCGTCGCGCAACTGGAACGCCTCGCCGGCGAGCTCGCCAGCCTGCCCGAGTCCGGTGCGTAGGGCCTCCGAGGCATCGGCGAGCGCTGCACCGAGCTGCATGGGTCGCTGCACGCTGTAGCGGGCCGACTTGTACCGGAGCACCCGATGCGCACGCTCGACGCGGTCATACGGTCTGCTGTCCGCACTGGCCTGTTCGAGCACATCGAGGTACTGGCCAGCACCCACCTCGGTGCGCATCGTGTCGAAGATTCGACGAGTGCGCATGAGCGTGTCGGTCTCCAGACCGGACGCCAGAAACAGCTCGTCGCTCCAGCCCAGCAACAGATCACCCAACAGCACGGCGCTGGCCGCCCCGAACGAGTCCGGGTCGCCCTGCCATCCATCGGTGCGGTGCATAGCGGCGAACGTGCGGTGAGCGGCGGGCGCGCCTCGCCGGGTCTCCGAGGCATCGATGAGGTCGTCGTGCACGAGGGCAGCCGCTTGGAACAGCTCCAGGGCGGCCCCCGTGCGTACGAGGACGGCGTGCTCGAGCGGCTCTCGTTCAGCGGCCCGGGCAGACCAGTACAGGAAGGCAGGGCGAAGCCGTTTACCGGCCCGGAGCAGTGTGCGGGCGGAGGCGATCAGCGGCTCGAGATCGGATGATATCGAGGCGAGCAGGTCATGCTGTCGCTCCAGGAAGGCATCCAGCTCCGCCTGGACGTCAGGACGCAACTGGGCGAGTGGATCCTGGTTCACAGTGCCCGACCCTACGCTGCCTCAGGCGTGGCCGATCAGCTCGGCGACGGTGCGGGCGGCCATGCCCACGAACGGTACGCTGCCGCCGGGGTGTGCACCGTCTCCCACCAGGTACAGCCCGCGAATCGGGGTGGTCACTCCGGGGCGGTGCGGCCAACTGGTGCCGGGCCGTACCCGGCGCGCATATGTGGAGTCACCGCCGAGCGAGCCCCCCGGCGTGCCGAACAGGCGGTCCTCGTCCGCGGGCGTACGCACGTGCACCTGGGCAGCTGGGTGCCGGAGGTCGAGACCACGTTCGGCGAGGCTGGCCAGGATGCGTGCCGGCAGTTGAGCGGTGTTCTCGGGGGCATTCCAGTCCACCGTGGCGTGGCGCCGTGCCCGCGGTTCCCCATCCGGGTCCGCGTGCGGGGGCACGAGGGCCTGGATGCGGACACCCGCAGGGCTGCTCGAGTCCAGCGGTGAGACCTCGATCCAGGTGTCGGTGTTCGGTGGGTGTCCCGGTTCCCGGTCGAATTCCCCGTCGAATTCCCCGTCGAATTCCCCGTCGAGTTCCCGGTCGAACAGCGAGGCGACGGCGGCCTGCGGATCACGGGGGAGTGCGACGGTACGGGTATGGGGGACTGCGGCGGTCTCCGGGAGCTCGAGGAACAGCTGCAATCTCGCGGCACCGGGAACGCGGCGCCTGGCTCGCCGTTCCCGCCGTTTCGGTGCTGATGTGAGATGAGGCACGTGGACCGGGTCGACGGCACAGACGACGATGTCGGCGGCGATCGTTTCTCCGGTACCCAGGGTCACACCGTTGACTCGTCCGTGGTCCGCGTCGATTGCGGTGACCGGCGAACCGGTGCGAACCCGGGCGCCGCGTTCGTGTGCCCGCAGCTCGAGTTGCTCGGCCAGCCGGTGGGTCCCGCCGGCCACCGTCCACACGCCGAATGTGTGCTCGAGATAAGTCAACAACGACGGCGCTGAGGGAGCCCGTCGCGGATCGATTCCGGTGAGCAGCGCGCTGTAATCCGCGGCGCCACACAGTGCCTCATGCTGGGGCTGGGGCCTCGACGTGCGGACCCGGCTCAGGGTCGTCACATGCGGAGCCTCGAACACCCGCTCGCGCAGTGCCTGCCACACATCCTCCCCGTGATCGAGCGCGGCGGACCAGGCTGTGCGCGCCGCGGGCCCCAGGGCCTCGCCGACCGCCGCCAGGCTCGCCCCTCGGCTCGCGGTCGGCAGCTCGAGCGTGGTGCCGTCGTCGAGCAGGTAGCGGACAGCCGGGTCCACAGACTGCAGGTCGAGCACCTTCTCCAGGGGCCGTCCTGTTGCCCGGAACGCGTCCCGGAACACCGCGGGCAGCGTGAAGCCCCACGGTGCGGCGGGAAACGACGCCGACCCTGCGTTGACGGGTGCCAGCCGACCACCCGTACGGGGTTGTGCCTCCAGAACGGTGACGTCGTGGCGCTGGTCGGCCAGCCGAGCTGCCGTTGCCACTCCGCCCAGCCCGCCTCCGACGACGACAACCCGGCTCATGACGGGCCAGCCTATTCCGCTCGGCGGAGAGTGTCGGAGCCGGACCGTACACTTGTTCGTATCGAACAGTCGTTCGTCCAGGAGGATGTCATGACGCAGCGACCGGAACGTCGATCCGCAGGAGAGCCGGACTCCGCGGTCGAGCTGCTGTTCCGTGCGCGGCGGGTGCTGACCGGCGCCGCCGAGGAGACGGATCCCGGCGATCAGCTCGTGCGCGCTCACTTGGGCGCGTTGCGAGCGGCGAGTGCCATGGTCGCGCTGCGAAGTTCGCCGCTCGGTCGTGCTCGGTCGCGCTCGATTGCCCGCGGTGCTCCACGCGATGTCTGGTCGCAGTTGGCCGAGTGTGCGCCCGAGCTGCACGGTTGGGCGGAGTTCTTCGCCCGCCAGGCCGGCCGACGCGCGCAGGTGGAAGCCGGCATCGGGCAGACTCCAGATGTCGACGAGTCATATCGGCTGCTGTTACAAGCCGAGGTCTTCGTGGACGCCGTCGCGGTGCTGATGGGTGTGCCCCTGTCCGCTGAGCGCGAATACCCGACCGCACACGCGGGCTGAGCGGGCGATGTCTGGGATGATCGGACAGGTGTCCCGGTGTTGTACCCGGGACCAGAGATGACCACCTTGGAGATGTGTTGATGATCAACCCGTCCGACCTGTACGAGATCGTGGACGAGTCTGGTCTGCCCGACGCCCCCGTTCTGGTGCTGGGCCTGTCCGGCTACGTCGATGCCGGTCATGCTGGCTCTGGCCTGGTTGACCAGCTCCGCACCGCGCTCGACCACCGGATCGTGGCACGGTTCGACGCTGACCTACTCGTGGACTACCGCGCACGCCGCCCGCGTATCGCCTTCGTCGAGGACCACTTCGAGGAGTACGAGGCGCCGGAGATCGTGCTGCGCGCGATGACCGACGTCACCGGGCGCCAGTTCCTGCTGCTGGACGGCCCTGAGCCGGACGGGATGTGGGATCGGTTCACCACCGCGGTGACCGAGCTCATCCAGCACTTTGGTGTACGGCTGGTCGTGGGGATGCACGGTATCCCGATGGCGGTCCCGCATACCCGGCCGTTGGGCATGACCGTTCATGCCAACCGACCCGAACTGGTCAGCGTGGTCAATCCGTGGCAGGGCAAGGTCAGTGTCCCGTCGAACCTGGCGGCCCTGCTGGAACTACGGCTGGCCACGATCGGTGTGGATTCCGTCGGCTACGTCGCGCACGTCCCACACTACCTCGCCGAGTCGGAGTACCCGGATGCCTCGCTCAGCCTGGCGACCGCGCTCGGTCAGGCCACCGGGCTGGAACTGCCCGTCGTCGCTCTGACCGAGTCGGCTGAGGCAACCCGTGCCATGGTGGCCGAGCAGGTCTCGGAGAACGAGGAAGTCCAGCGAGTCGTCGGCGCCCTCGAGGTCCAGTACGACGCCTACATCGGCGGTGAAGAGCGGGGCAACCTGATCGCGGAGAGCTCCGCAGTACCCGATGCCGAGCAGATCGGTGATGAGCTCGAACGCTTCCTGGCCGGACTGCCCGGAGAGGACGGCGGTAGCGGACCGGGCACCTCCTGAGCCTGGGAGTCGCCCGGCTACAGTCGGCGGGGTGAAACGCGATGCACTGCCGTTCTACCGGGTGATGGCCTACGTCACCGGCGTGTGGCTGATCCTGCTGGTGATCGGCATGATCCTGCGGTACGGCTTCGGTGACCCGACCATGTCCAGCATCGTCGCGCCGGTGCATGGCTGGCTGTATGTGATCTACCTCATCGCGACGTTGCTGCTCACCCGACAGCGCGGGTTCACCGCCGGGTTCGCGATTCTTACCGCGTTGGCCGGCACGATCCCGTTTGCCTCGTTCGTCGCCGAACGCCAGGTCACCCGGAAGGCTCAGCGAAGCGCTCGGGTGCAGTGACCTCGTCGGCTTCGGTGTCCGTCGGATCGCCGGCTGCGCGCCGGGCGCGCACACCGGCGCGGACGAACGACGCCCAGAACACGATGGCCGCCCCGGCAAAGACCCACCACTGCGCCCAGTAGGAGAAGTTCTGCCAGGGGTTGACGTCGTTCACCGGTGCTACTGCGTCGACATCCAGCCGCTCCACGTTGCCCAGGCCCCCGGGTTCCTCGTCACTGAGCAGTAGGTACCCCGCGTAGTCCGGTCCGCCACTTCCGACGGCCTCGTCCAGCAGGGCCGGATCGAGGTAGTTGAGGTGACCCGGGGAAGCCGCGGCGGCCTCCGGCGCGGTGGCGTCGTTGGCGGTCTCGGCCGGTAACAGATGGCCGGTGAGCTGCACGTGCCCGTCGGGCAGGTCGGGCTGCGCATCCGGTGTCTCCGACCACCCACGCAGTACCACCAGTCGGCCATGCTCGTTGGTGAAACTGGCCGCTTGATAGGTGCCGAGCACCCCGTCGCGCACCCGATCGGGGACGACGATGGGCTCCTGATACGAACCACCCACGGTGATCGGTCGGTTGGCCGCGTCCTCCAGCGGTCGGCCGGGTTCGAGCACCTCGGTGATCGGCTCCGGCGCCCGCTCACGCAGTGCTTGCTGCGACGAGCTGTCCTGGTAGGTGTCCCATTGCCATCGTCCGAGGGCCAGGCAGGCCAGCACCGCCACGACCATGACCAGGTGCAGCAGCAGCCATCTCGGTGTCAGCAGGAACCGGTACACGTCACCACGCTATAGACGGTACCCACCGGGGCGACCACAGGTCGGGTGTGACGTCGACATGACCGCCGGTTATAGGGTACTAGCGGCAGCCGGATCATCTGTTGTGCACGGGCCAGGAGGGGGTGTCTATGTCGCTCGTCCCGTCGATGTGCACCCTGTCCCAGCGTCGTTGGGTCGATGCTTGGGAAGCTGAGCAGGCGATCCTGGACCGGCTCGGTGCGGACCGGGACACTTGGCTTCCCCACGTGGTCGAGTCCCGGGAATGGGGCGTGCTGCGCTGGACGTCGGGCCGGCCCGAACAGGCGGCCGAGACCGGCACGGCGGTCGCGGAGACCTTCGCCGTGCTGTCTCCGGACGCCACGTCCGCCCAACACCGTGCTGCCGCTCGGGCCCTGAGGTCGTCGCCGCCGGTGGTCACCGTGCTCGGCAAAGGCTTGCGGCGCTCGACGCTCCTGGCCGCGGCTTCGTTCGGGGTGATCGGGGTGGCTCTCGGTCTGCTGCTCGGCTCGGTCACCGGTGCGGGGGCACTGGGCATCATCGCGTGGGTCCTGTTCCTGTTGCTTCTCGGTGTGGCTGCCGGCGCCGCGAGTGAGCGAGCGCTACGCCGGTTCCACCGCAACCGTGTCCTCATTGCGAACGACAGTGTGCGGCTGGTGACCGGTCGCTACGCTCCGGCGAGTTGGGAGCGGTTGATCCGCGCTGTGACGGCGGTGGAGATCACCGGCACAGGACCGTCAGGATCGTCGGGCGAGCCCCCGGACCAGGGGACCCCAGGCCAGCAGACCATGGAGGTGCGAGCCGCAGTATGGGAAGCCGCTGGCTTGTTGCTGGCTTCCTCGGACCACGCCGGTATCGACGTGCTCGCCGACGGAGTGGAGCGGCTCGCCCGACCCTAGCCACACGAGCTCGGATCGACGTCACGCGACCTCGGCGTCACTTCCCAGCTCGACCTCGGTCGTCTGCTCTTCCCCATCGCGGACGTAGGTCAAGGTCACCGTGTCCCCGGGTCGGTAGGACCGGGTGGCCGCGATCAGGGTCGTGGCGTTGGGCACGTGACGGTCGTCGATCTTGGTGACGATGTCGCCCTCCTGCAGTCCTGCCTCGGCTGCGCTGCCACCGCCTTCCACCGAGGCCACCTGAGCGCCAGGAGTGTCTCCCGTGGCGTCGGTCACGCCGATGCCGATTCTGGCGTGACTGGCCTCGCCGTTCTCGATCAGCTGCTCCGCGATCGGTCGGGCCTGGTCGATGGGGATGGCGAATCCGAGCCCGATCGAGCCCTGACTTTGTGGACCGCCGGTGACGATAGCGCTGTTGATGCCGATGACCTCGCCGTCCATGTTCACCAACGGCCCACCGGAGTTACCCGGGTTGATCGGTGCGTCCGTCTGCATGGCATCGATCACCGTGGGCTGGCCGCCCTGCTGTCCGCCCTGCTCGCCGGGGGAGACCGGCCGTTGGACAGCGGAGATTATCCCGCTGGTCACAGTGCCTTCCAGGCCGAGCGGGGAGCCGATGGCCACGACCTGCTCGCCGACCGCCATCTCTTCGGAGGACCCGAGTGACGCGGCCGTCAGATCGGAGACACCTTCGGCCTGGATCACGGCCAGGTCGGTCAGCGGATCGGTCCCCAGGACCTCGGCGGGTGCGCTGGTCCCGTCGGAGAACTGCACCTGGAGCTGTCCGCCCTCAGAGCCCGCGGCCACCACGTGGTTGTTGGTGAGTATCTGCCCGTCTGTCGAGATGACGACACCCGATCCGCCGCCCTGCCCTTGCGGCGAGGAAACGGCGATCGAAACCACGGAGGGGTGGACGGTCTCCGCGACGGCCTCGACTCCGGTCGCCTGTGAATCGCTGCCCTCGTCGGTGTTCGGTTGCTGGTCAAGACTGCTGATCGGCTCATTTCCGGGCGTGCGCGCGGTGGCATCGTCATCGACCCAGGCGACGTAGCCGGCGGCACCGCCGATGCCGGCGGCCAGTGCCAGGACGACGAGCAGCGCCCCACTGGCGACGAGTCGACCGATCCCGCGTCGTTGTTCCCGTCGCGGCTGTGGCTGCTGCGGCGAGGGCGGCTCGAAAGCCTGCTGTGAGCCGGAGTAGCTCGTCCAGGGCGCGGGGTGCGAGCCGGGCACACTCGACCAGCCGGCAGTGCTCGTGCTGGAACCCGAGGGCTGTGGATGCTCGGCGCCGGGTCGGTGGCCGGGTTGGTTCGATTCGTCGCTCATATCTCTACATTGTGCCGCGTTGAACTGAGTACCTGCTGAGATTCGGCTGTCAAGACACTGAGGACGTGGCCGGGACGGTCAGCCGCATCAATGCGCCTCCGTTTGCGGAGCGCGAGGCGGTGACCGAACCGCCGTGCCGCAGCGCCGCCGCGCGCACGATCGCCAGCCCCAGACCCGAACCGGGGCGTCCCCGGGAGGCTTCCGAGCGGTAGAACCGGTCGAAGACATACGGCAGATCCGGCTCGGCGATCCCCGGCCCGTCGTCGGCGACTTCCAGCACACCATCACGCAGCGTGATCCGGATCGTGCCGTCCGGCGGGCTGTACTTCGCGGCATTGTCGAGCAGGTTGGTGACCGCACGCGAGAGCAAGGCCGAGTCGCCGTCGATCATCCAGGACTCGCCGTCCAGGTGAAACTCGACGCCACGTGGCGCTCGCCGCTGCACCCGCGTCACCGCGTCCTGCACCAGATCCAGGAAGTCCACCTGTTCGACAGAAGCCGTGGGCGCATCCTGCCGGGACAGCTCGACCAGGTCGGCCACCAGGGTGGACAGTTCCTCCACCTGGGCGCGGACATCAGCCAGCAGACCCTCCCGTTCCTCGGCCGGCAGCCTGTCTCCCGGTTCGCGCTGGTCACTCTGTGCCAGCAGTTCCAAGTTGGTCCGCAAACTGGTCAACGGCGTGCGCAGCTCGTGCCCCGCGTCGGCCACGAGTCGGGACTGCTGGGCTCGCGCGGCGTCAAGCGCTCCGAGCATGGTGTTGAACGCGACGGCCAGCCGACCGAGCTCATCGTGCCCTTCGACGGCGATCGGATCGAGGCGACCGGTTGCCGCCACGTGCTCGGCGGCGGCGGTCAAGGAGCGCACGGGTCGTAGTGCGGTGCGCACCAGCCGCACGCCTGCCCAGGCGCCGAGTGCAACACCGGCGGAGCCGACGACGAGGCTGACGATCTGCAGCCGGTCCAGCACGTCGTCGGTGGGCTCGGTGGGCTGGGCCAGGACCAGGGAGAAGCCCGGCTCGGTGGGCACCGCCACCACCCGGAACGAGTTGTCTTCGACGGTCGTGGTGCGAAGGCTGCGCTCCGAGCGTCCTGCGGCCACCGCCACCTCCGGTTCGCCGACCGGTGGGGGTGCGATGGTGCCGTCGTCGTCCCGCGGGAAGTAGGCATTGCCGTTGCTGCCGACCACGGCCGCTCGAAGTTGCGTGGCCAGGAAGATCTCGGCCGGTTGCTCGATCAGCGCCGATGGGTCACTCAGCGGTGTCTCTTGCGCCTCCTGGGCTCGGCGGATCAACCCCTCGTCGATGGATCGGTTCAGCTGGTAAGCCACGGTGGCATATCCGCCGATGGCGGTCAGGGCGATCCCCAGGCCCACGATCAGTGCCGTGATCGATCCGACTCGCGTCTGAAGTGGACGGCCCTGCCACCATCGGTGTGGGCGGTCGAGGTCGATCACGGCGGATCCGCCCGTGCGACATATCCGACGCCACGCACGGTGTGCACCAGCCGTGGCTCGCCCTCGGCCTCGGTCTTGCGGCGCAAGTACCCGATGTAGACCTCCAGGGAGTTTGCCGTGGTCGGGAAGTCATATCCCCAGACCTCATCGAGAATCTGCTCCCTGGACAGGACCCGGCGCTGGTTCTTCAGCAAGAGTTCGAGGAGGGCGAACTCCGTTCGCGTCAGCCGGATCGTGCGCCCTGAACGCTGCACGTCGCGCGTAACCGGGTCGAGGCTCAGATCGGCCAGTTGCATGGCCTGCTCGTCGTCACCTGGTGCTGCCGCGCGGCGTAGCAATGCGCGCAACCGGGCGAGAAGTTCGTCGAGTGCGAACGGCTTGGGCAGGTAGTCGTCCGCACCAGCATCGAGGCCGGCGACCCTCGAGCCGACGTCGTCCCGGGCGGTGAGCATCAGTACGGCGACGTTGTGTCCGGCCGCTCGCAGCGCGCGACAGGTGGCCAGACCGTCCAGGGTGGGCATCAGGACATCGAGGACCACGGCGTCGATCTGGGTGGTGCTGAGCAAGCGTAGCGCCTGCTCTCCGTCGTCCGCGGTGAGCACGTCGTAGCCGTTGAAGGTCAGGGAGCGACGTAACGAGTCCCGGACGGCGGGCTCGTCGTCGACCACGAGGATGCGCATTCCTCCAGTGTGCCCGGCAGGTTCGCCTGGTCCGCGCATCACTGCTCAGCACCTCCTCCCGGACGCAGGCGGGCGTCGTCGGAGCGGAATGTGTGGACTGGTCCGGAAG
>Ga0209487_1001673_pt1 | contig 18552 bp, 14 predicted proteins | sample Poulit2012_FD_187524 | JGI IMG/M metagenome (GOLD analysis project Ga0209487, IMG submission 187524) | Agricultural soil microbial communities from Georgia to study Nitrogen management - Poultry litter 2012 (SPAdes) (version 2) | ecosystem: Environmental > Terrestrial > Soil > Agricultural land...
GCCCGCCAGTGGCAGATAGATTTAGTGATCCCCCCGATTTTGCGAGCGTGGAATAAGTTCGACGTTACCGACTAGTAACATCGGGGGTCTGACACTGTCGTCAAAACCCGAAAGGCCCACATGTCCGCCGAAACTGAGCAGCATGTCACGCGGGTGGAAGTTGCAGACTTTCCGCTCCCCCATGATGGTCTTCTCACGCAATTAACGCTCACCAATGATTCGCAGCGTCCCACCACGCTGGGCCCCCAGGGTTTGCGCAATCTCCGCGCGGCCCTAGAAACCGCCCAAGACCGGGCGCGTTCCGGAGAAATCCATGCCCTGGCCATCACCGGTGATGAGCCGTGGTTTTTGGCCGGAGCCGATCTCAACGTGATGGGCACAGTCACGAGCGGCAACCAGGCCCTCGAACTCGGCCAAGCTGGGCACGACACGTTCGCACTCCTTGCCGATATGCCAATCCCCACATTCGCATTCATCTCCGGCGCCGCCCTGGGCGGGGGCCTCGAGTTGGCCCTGCACTGCGACTACCGCGTCATCATGGAGGGCAAGTCACCGCTGGCCCTGCCCGAAGTTTCACTCGGAATCATTCCCGGTTGGGGCGGATGCTGGCTCCTGCCCCGATTGATCGGGATCGGCGCTGCCACCGAGGTGATCGTCGCTAACCCCCTCAGAAATAACCGCCAGTTGCGGCCGATCCAGGCAGCAAAACTGGGAATTGTGGACGACGTGTTGCCGGCTGCGGATTTCGCGCGCGAGGCGCGCGGTTGGGCCCAGCAGGTGGTAACCGGGGTCATCGTGCCGGCCCGTCGGGACGCCGAGACCCTCGATACCTGGGAGCAAACGCTCGCGCACGCCCGGGCGCAGGTCGACGCTCGCATCCACGGGGCTGCTCCGGCTCCCTATCGGGCTTTGGACCTGCTCGCTGCGGCCCACGGTTCCTCCCGGGCTGAAGGGTTTGCCGCCGAGAATGAGGCGCTGGCCGATCTGGTAATGACCGATGAATTTCGGGCCAGCCTCTATGCCTTCAATCTCGTAAATAGGGCCGGCAAGCGCACGCTCGCGGCGGCGGAAACTGAGCCGATCCCGATCATGAAGGCGGGAATTGTGGGCGCGGGTCTCATGGCCAGCCAACTCGCACGCGTCTTGGCCCAAAACCTCGAAATCGAAGTAGTCATGCGGGATCTCGATTCAGAGCGCGTCACGGCGGGCCTCGACGCGGTGCAACACGAATTGCAGGCCGACGTCGAAAATGGCCGCCTGGCAGCCAGCAGGGCCGAAGAAATCCGTGAACGCGTGCAGGGCACAACCGACATATCCGAATTTGGTGACTGCCAACTCATCATCGAGGCGGTTACCGAAAAGATGTCGATCAAACGCGCGGTATTTTCCGAACTGGAGGCCGTCGTTGCCCCCACGGCAATATTGGCGACCAATACGTCGGCGCTCTCGATCACCGAAATGTCCGACCATCTCACGCATCCTGAGCGGGTAATCGGCCTGCACTTCTTTAATCCGGTCGCGCGCATGCCCCTCGTTGAAGTGGTTGAAACGACCCACACCAACGACCTCACGCTCGCCACCGCCCTGTCGGTGGTTCAGAGTCTGCGCAAGAGTGGGGTGGTCGTTACTGACGCGCCCGGCTTTGTTGTTAATCGCCTCTTATTGCGCTTCTTGGCCGAGGTGTTTGCGGCCGCGGATCGGGGCGTGCCGCTCGAGATAGTCGAGTCCGCCACCGAACCCATGGGCCTGCCAATGAGCCCGTTGGCGCTGCTGGATCTCGTCGGTCCCGCCGTGGCCGAATACGTGTTGGAGAGCCTGCACCAAAACCTGGGTGCCCGCTATCAACTCTCCCCCGGGCTGCGGCGCATCGTGGAAGAAGACCTACCGATTTTAGCCAAAAACTCCCCGGGCGAACTCGCGCCCGAAGTGCGGCAAGCGTTTACGGCCAGCACAGATTCGGACACCGCAAATGCGCAACAGGTATTAAAAGACATCCAAAATGCCCTGGGCGACGAGGTGGCCCGCATGCTGGATGAAGGCATCGTTGCCGGCCGGGAAGATATCGACCTGTGCATGATTTTGGGGGCGGGCTGGCCCCTGTTCCTGGGCGGGATCACGCCGTATTTGGAGCGGGTGGGGACCCTTGCCGCCAGCGCAGCATCCAGCGGCGCACAATCCAGCAGCGCGGCGGACTAAGTAGCCAGTCAACCCGTCTAGTAGACGGTCAGCCCGCGGGAGCGGAACTGCTCGCGCACCCGCTCGACAAGATCGGCTTCGGGCGGCTCAACTTCTTCGAGCTCGTATTTGATTCCCAGGCGCTGCCACTTATCGCGTCCCATCTGGTGGAAGGGTAAAACCTCCACCCGCTGGACCGTGGCCAGGCTCGCGGCGTATTCGGCGACCGCCTCGACATTCTCATATCCGTCGGTCAATCCCGGAACCAACACAAAGCGGATCCAGATCGGCTTCTCCCGGGCGGCCAGACGCCGTCCAAAAGCAAGCGTTGGCTCGAGTTTTACGCCGGTGACTTCCTGATAAATATCGGGATCGCCGCTTTTAACATCCAGCAACACCAGGTCGGTGTCGTCGAGCAACTGGTCGCTCGCGCGGGCTCCTAAATAGCCGGAGGTGTCGATGGTGGTGTGGATGCCCAGCTCTTTGCAGCGGCGAAAAACCTGGGCCACGAATGCGGGTTGCATGAGGGGTTCACCGCCGGAGATGGTCACTCCCCCGCCCACGGTTTTGAAAATGCGCTCATAGCGCGTGATGCGGGCCATGACCTCGTCAATGGTGTGCATTGCGCCGTCCCGCATCTTCCACGTGTCCGGGTTGTGGCAAAACTTACAGCGCAGCACGCATCCGGCCAGGAAGAGCGTCATGCGGGTGCCGGGACCGTCCACAGCTGTTACCAGTTCCCAGGAGTGCACCGAACCCAGTTCGCCGGCGCGCATCGCGGCGAAGGTGTTGGCGCGGCCCTGTTCGCTTTTCATGGCGTTGGTAACAGCTGTGGCGGTCATGGCTTGCTCCTTTATAGTGCGCCGTGGAACGTGCGGTTGAGCACATCCAACTGCTGTTCGCGGGTGAGGCGAACGAAGTTCACGGCGTATCCGGAGACCCGGATTGTGAGCTGCGGGTAGTCTTCGGGGTTTTCCATCGCATCCAGCAGCGTCTCGCGGTTGAGGACGTTGATGTTGAGGTGGAAACCTTCCGAAATGTTGTAGGCGTCCAGCAGGCCGACCAGGTTGGTCACTTGCTCGTCGCGGGTGCGACCCAAGCCCGAGGGAACGATGGTGGTCGTCAGCGAGATGCCGTCCTGCGCTTCATCGAAGGGCAGTTTGGCCACCGACAGCGCCGCAGCGAGCATGCCGTGCGTGTCCCGTCCGTTCATCGGGTTCGCGCCCGGAGCAAACGGTTCACCGGTCCGGCGACCACACGGGGTGTTGCCGGTGTGCTTGCCGTATACGACGTTCGAGGTGATCGTCAGCACCGATTGCGTGTGCACCGCGTCGCGGTAGGTTTCCTGCGCCCGCACCTTGCGCATGAAGGTTTCGACTATGTCGATTGCGATCTGATCGGCGCGGTCATCATCGTTACCGAAGGTGGGGAAATCACCCTGGACTTCATAGTCGACAACCAGACCGGATTCGTCCCGCACGGGGCGAACCTGCGCGTACCGGATCGCTGAGAGCGAGTCCGCTGCAACCGATAGACCGGCGATACCGCAGGCCATGGTGCGCATAACTTCCGCATCATGCAGCGCCATCTCGATGCGCTCATAGGCGTATTTATCGTGCATGTAGTGGATGCAGTTGAGGGCGTCCACATAGGTTTGCGCCAGCCAGTCGAGCAGATTGTCGTAGGCCGCCCAAACCGTGTCGTAGTCCAAAACCTCATCGGCCAGCGGCGCGGTTGCGGGCGAGACCTGCTTGCCGCTGATCTCATCGCGGCCACCGTTGATGGCGTACAGCAGGGCCTTGGCCACGTTGACGCGAGCTCCGAAGAACTGCATGTGCTTGCCCACCGCCATGGGTGAAACACAGCACGCAATCGCGCCGTCGTCACCGCACAGCTCGCGGATTAGCTGATCGGACTCGTATTGGATGGCCGAGGTGTCGATCGAGACCTGGGCACAGAAGTTCTTAAAGCCCTCCGGCAGTTCGTTCGACCACAGCACCGTCAGGTTCGGCTCCGGTGCGGGACCCAGGTTGTACAGGGTCTGCAGGAAGCGGAAGGAGGTGCGGGTGACCAGCGGGCGTCCGTCTTCCCCGATGCCGCCGATGGACTCGGTTACCCAGGTCGGGTCGCCCGAGAACAGGGCATCGTATTCGGGGGTGCGCAGGAAACGCACGATGCGCAGCTTGATGACGAAGTCGTCAATGATTTCCTGAGCTTCTTCCTCGGTGAGGACGCCTTCATCCATATCGCGCTGCAGGTAAATGTCCAGGAAGGTCGAGGTGCGGCCCAGGGACATTGCGGCACCGTTTTGTTCCTTGATCGCCGCCAGGTAGCCGAAGTACAGCCACTGCACGGCCTCAGCGCCGGTCGCCGCCGGGCGGGAGATGTCGTACCCGTAGGAGGCGGCCATTTGCTTGAGTTCGCCCAGCGCCCGGACCTGCTCGGAGATCTCTTCGCGCAGGCGAATGACCTCTTCCGAAGAGCGGCGCATATCCAATTCGGCGCGCTCCAGCTTCTTGGCTTCAATCAGCTGGTCGACGCCGTAGAGGGCCACGCGGCGGTAGTCACCGATGATGCGGCCGCGGCCGTAGGCATCGGGCAGGCCGGTCACGATGTGACTGGAGCGAGCCGCGCGCACGGCGGGCGGATAAACATCGAAGACGCCATCGTTGTGGGTCTTGCGGTAGGTGGTGAAAATTTCTTCGACCGACGGATCAACTTCGTAGCCGTAAGTCTTCAATGCGTTGGCAACCATGCGCCAGCCCCCGTTGGGCATAATGGCGCGCTTAAGCGGAGCATCAGTTTGAAGGCCCACGATGATTTCGGAGTCCTTATTGATGTAGCCGGGTGCGTGGGAAACAATTGTGGACGGCGTGGTGGCATCTACGTCGTAAACGCCCTTTTCGCGTTCGGCTGGGAACATGCCACATAGCTGGTCCCAGATCGCGGTGGTGCGCTCAGTTGCGCCCGTCAGAAAGTCGGCATCGCCGGTGTAAGGCGTGTAGTTCGCAATAATGAAATCGCGGACATTGATCGCATCCTGCCACGGGCCAGGGGTAAACGTGCGCCACGCGTGGCTGTTGGGAACGTCCTCGATCCCGGGGGTATTGGGATTGAACTTTGGTGAGACTGGCGTAGTAGTCATTTTCGCCCTTCCAGTGGGGTTATTACACCCATTTCCTCTTGTAATTCGAGGCTATGGCTCCTGGAAGAACAGACCGTGGGACGCTAGTCCCGTTCCGGCCCTAGGGGCGTGTGATGTCACCCACATTTGCGCGAGAAAACGTGGAATCCGCCGTGATCCAGGCCACAACGGAGTGCGCAATCGCGGAACTTTCTAAGCCCTTGGCGGCCACGATTTCGGGGCGAGAAGCGTGGGCTAGGAATTCTTGAGGGATTCCGAAGCCCTGCCAGGGAATATCGATGCCCGCTTCATTGAGTTTTTGCGCGATCGCATCGCCCATACCGCCCTGGACGAGGCCGTCTTCAATAACGACCAAGCGGCGGTGAGTTGCTGCGAGTTCCGTCAATTCTTCGGGCACGGGCAGGATCCAGCGCGGGTCGACAACCGTGGAGGAAATGCCGTGCTCGGAGAGCTGCTCGCTCACCTCGAGGGCGGTGGGGACCATCGCGCCGATGCCCACGAGGAGCACATCGCGCGGCTGGTCCTTCTTCTGCTCGCTGCGCGCCAGGATGTCTACCGTCCCGGTCTGGTCCAGCGCCGGGATCGGCTCGGGAAGGCTGCCCTTGGCGTAGCGCAATACGGTGGGCGCATCGGATACTTCAACTGCTTCCCGCAACGCTTTACGCAGCGTCTTCTCATCGCGCGGCGCGGCCAATTGGAGGCCGGGCACGGTGCGCAGAAGCGCCATATCCCACATGCCGTTGTGGCTCGGTCCGTCGTCGCCGGTGATCCCGGCGCGGTCGAGTACGAACGTGACGCCGGCCTGGTGCAGGGCAACGTCCATCAGTACCTGGTCATAGGCGCGGTTTAAGAAGGTGGAGTAGACCGCAAAGACCGGGTGGGCGCCGGCGAATGCGAGTCCGGCTGCGGAGGTCACTGCGTGCTGTTCGGCAATGCCGACGTCAAAGACGCGGTCGGGGAACTCGGCGGCGAACTTCGCCAGCCCCACCGGTTGCAACATGGCGGCCGTTATCGCGACGATGTCGGGACGTTTGCGGGCGATTTGGACGATTTCGTCGCCGAAGACTTTGGTCCAGCCGAAGCGGGAAGCCACGATGGGCAGTCCGGTTTCGGGGTGAATCTGGCCCACGGCATGGAAGCGGTCGGCGACGTCTTGCTCTGCGGGGGTGTAGCCGCGGCCTTTTTGCGTCACGGCGTGCACAATGACCGGGCCGTCATAATCCCGAGCCCGGCGCAGTGCGCGCTCGACGCTGGCGATGTCGTGCCCGTTGACCGGGCCGAGGTATTTCAGTCCGAGGTCTTCAAATAGGCCCTGGGGGGCGACGAAGTCTTTTAGGCCCTTCTTCATCCCGCGCAGCGCGCTGTATGTCATGCGGCCCGGTGTTCCACCCCGATGCAGGGTGCGCTTGCCCCAACCCAGGAATTCTTCATAGCCGCGGTTGGTGCGCAGGTGGGCGAGGCGATCAGCGACGCCACCGATAGTGGGATCGTAGGACCGCTCATTGTCATTGACGACCAGCACCAGGTTGCGGGTGTTATTGGTCGCGATGTTGTTCAGCGCTTCCCAGGCCATGCCGCCGGTGAGGGCCCCGTCACCAATAACGGCAATCACTTGGCGGTCGGTTTGACCCAGCACTCGATAGCCCTTTGCGATGCCCTCGGCCCAGGACAGCGCGGTGGAAGCGTGCGAGTTCTCCACCACGTCGTGGACGGACTCTTCGCGGCTGGGGTACCCAGCCAACCCGTCGCTCTTGCGCAGGCGCGCGAAATCTTTGCGGCCCGTTAATAACTTGTGCACATACGATTGGTGGCCCGTATCAAAAACAATGGTGTCTTTGGGTGACGCGAACACGCGGTGCAGGGCCATGGTCAGTTCCACAACGCCGAGGTTGGGGCCGAGGTGTCCCCCGGTCTTGGATACTGACTGCACTAAAAATTCGCGGATTTCGGCGGCTAGTTGCGCCAGTTCTTCCGCATTAAGTTTTTTCAGTTCGGCGGGAGAAGTAATCCTAGCTAGCAAACTCATCGGTAATTACTCTCCGTTCTAATCCGCGCCGTAAACGACGATTCACCGGGCACGCACACAACCATACGCTGCATGCCCGGTGAATCACCTCTTGCAAAGTCCTCAGCTGAGGATGTGTCGCGCTATTGGGCGACCAGTTGACGCAGAACGTACTGCAGGATTCCGCCGTGACGGTAGTAATCCGCCTCGCCCGGCGTGTCAATCCGGACGACCGCGTCGAATTCGATCTTGGTGCCGTCGGCACGGATGGCGGTAACCGAAACAGTTGCCGGAACCTTGCCGTCATTGAGAGCGGTGATGCCCTGAATGTCAAAGGTTTCGGTTCCATCCAGGCCCAGGCTGTCCGCGCTCTCCCCTGCCGGGAATTCCAGCGGCAGGACGCCCATACCGATGAGGTTGGAGCGGTGAATACGCTCAAAGCTCTCAGTGATTACGGCCCGCACTCCGAGCAGCAAGGTGCCCTTCGCGGCCCAGTCGCGGCTCGAGCCTGATCCGTATTCCTTACCGGCCAAGACCACGAGCGGGATGTCCTGCGCGGCGTAATCCTGCGCGGCATCGTAGATCGTGTCCTGCTCACCCGTGAGGTGGTTGAGCGTGAAGCCGCCCTCGACCCCGTCGAGCAACTGGTTACGCAGGCGGATATTCGCAAATGTTCCGCGAATCATGACCTCATGGTTTCCGCGACGCGAACCGTAGGAGTTGAAATCGCGGCGGTCCACACCGTGCTCCTGCAGGTACTTACCGGCCGGGGAATCCGCACGGATCGCGCCAGCGGGCGAAATGTGGTCAGTGGTGACCGAATCGCCCAGCTTCGCGAGCACGCGTGCACCGACGATATCGGTGACCGGATCGGGGTCTATGCCCATGCCCTCGAAGTACGGTGGCTTGCGCACGTACGTGGAGGCGTCATCCCAGTCGAAGACATCGCCCTCGGGGGTGTCGAGTTCGCGCCAGCGATCATCGCCGGTGAAAACGTCGGCATAGTCCTCGGTAAACATGTCCCGTGTGATCGACGAGCGAATCGTGTCCTGAATTTCTTCAGTCGAAGGCCAGATATCGCGCAGGAATACCGGCGCACCATCCTGGTCTTCGCCCAGGGGCTGGGTTTCGAAGTCAAAGTCCATCGTGCCCGCAAGCGCGTAAGCGATGACCAGTGGCGGGGAGGCCAGGTAGTTCATCTTCACGTCGGGGTTGATGCGGCCTTCGAAGTTGCGGTTACCGGAAAGTACCGAAACAACCGACAGGTCGTGTTCGTTTACGACCTCGGAGACCTCTTCTGGCAGCGGACCGGAGTTACCAATACAGGTCGTGCAGCCGTAGCCGACGAGGTGGAAACCGAGATTTTCCAGATCGGGCCACAGGTTCGCCTTGTTGTAGTAGTTCGTTACTACCTGCGAGCCGGGCGCCATGGAGGTCTTAACCCACGGCTTGGACTGCAGGCCCTTCTTGGTCGCGTTGCGGGCGAGCAGACCGGCAGCCAACATGACCTCGGGGTTGGAGGTGTTGGTGCACGAGGTGATCGACGCGATCGCGACGCGGCCGTGGTCGAGTTCGTAGGTGGAACCGTCCGACTCGGTGACCGTTACCCGCTTGGAGGGGCGTCCGACGTGTTCGCCGATATCGGAGTGCGCGGGCTGGCCCAGTTTCGAGGAGTGGCCGTTTGATTCCTGCGGCAGCGGATCCGATGCCGGGAAGGTGTCGGCGAGTTCCTGATCGACCGGGCTCTTAGCGATGTCGTTACCGTCGACGACGTAGTTTTGCAGGTCGGCGCGGAACTGTTCCTTCGCGTTCGTGACCGAGATGCGGTCCTGGGGACGCTTGGGGCCGGCAATCGAGGGAACAACCGTCGCCAGGTCCAGTTCGAGGTACTCGGAGTAGGTGGGCTCGATGTAGTTCTCATCGCCCGGCGCGAGCCACATGCCCTGTTCCTTGGCGTAGGCCTCAACCAGGGCCACCTGGTTTTCGTCGCGGCCCGTGAGGCGCAGGTAGTCAAGGGTCACGTCGTCGATGGGGAACATCGCCGCGGTGGAGCCGAATTCGGGGCTCATATTGCCGATCGTGGCGCGGTTGGCCAACGGAACTTCGGATACGCCTTCGCCGTAGAATTCAACGAACTTTCCGACCACGCCGTGTTCGCGCAGCTTTTCTGTGATCGTCAAAACCACGTCGGTTGCGGTAACTCCGGTGGGGATTTCGCCCTTGAGCTTGAAGCCGACAACGCGCGGGATCAGCATCGATACGGGCTGGCCCAGCATGGCCGCCTCGGCCTCAATGCCGCCCACGCCCCAGCCCAGTACACCCAGGCCGTTCACCATCGTGGTGTGCGAGTCGGTTCCAACGCACGTGTCGGGGTAAGCGCGCAGGACACCATCGGTTTCGCGCGTCATGACGACGCGGGCGAGGTATTCGATGTTGACCTGGTGGACGATACCGGTGCCCGGGGGCACGACCTTGAAGTCGTTGAAGGCGCTTTGGCCCCAGCGCAGGAACTGGTAGCGCTCGTGGTTGCGTTCGTATTCCTTCTCGACGTTGCGTTGGAAGGCATCCGCGCGCCCAAACACGTCAATTTGGACCGAGTGGTCGATGACCAGTTCGGCGGGAGCAAGCGGATTAACCTTGCCCGCGTCGCCGCCCAGTTCGCGCACTGCTTCGCGCATGGTGGCCAGGTCGACGACACAGGGCACGCCCGTGAAGTCCTGCATGATCACGCGGGCCGGGGTGAACTGAATTTCGGTCGACGGATCCGCCTGTGGATCCCATTCGGCCAGGGCACGGACGTGGTCCGCGGTGATGTTGGCGCCATCTTCAGTCCGCAGGAGGTTTTCGGCCAAAACCTTCAAGCTAAACGGCAGGCGTTCCAGACCGGGAACAGCTCCCAGTCGGAAAATCTCATATTTTTCGCCACCCGCTTCCAGGTGACTCTTCGCTCCGAACGTGTCAATACTCACGCTATATTCCTCCAGACACTATTTATCTCGACATCAAGATACCAGGGGTTGGAAGACTGCGAGCGTCTCGACATGGTGAGTAAGCGGGTAAATATCAAAGGCCCGCAACGCTGTCATTTCCCAACCCAGTTCGTAATACGTGGCCACATCGCGCGCGAACGTTGCCGGATCGCACGAAACGTGAACAATTTTTCGCGGTTTTAGCGCCGTTATTCCGCGTACTACTGCCGCTCCTGCTCCGGCCCGCGGTGGATCAAGGACGACGACGCTCGCCTGCGGTAATTTTCCGGCGGCGACCACTTTGCGCACGTCCGCAGTGATTAGCTCCACATTGGAGGCGGCGTGAAAGTTGCGGCGCGCGGCGCGCGTGGCGTCGTCATCCGCCTCAATAGCGGTGACTCGCCCTTCCGATCCCACCACAGTGGAGAGGAAGGCCGTGAATAGGCCGACTCCCGAGTACAGATCTATCGCGTGGTCGCCGGGTTGCAAATTGGCTGCTTGCAATACCGCTTCCACAAGAATTTGCGGGGCGTGGCGGTGCACCTGCCAAAAGCCGGTTCCAGCTACCTGAAACTCCCAGGCGATTTCTTCCGCGCCCCAGGTCACGCGCACGGACTCGCGCACAAATTTTCTTTTTGCCCCGCGTTTTCCGGGCGACCAGGGTGAGCCGTTTATCGCAATAAATGGCTGGCTTGCGGTGGGGAGCGCTATCTGCAATTTGGAGTGCGCGGGCCACTGGCGGTCAAAGAGCGGAAGCGTTGATATTTCTTCGACCGCGATCGGCAGTTCAGCCAGGGGCAAGACATCGTGGGAGCGGTGCGGGCGCATGCCGGCGCGGCCCTGCGCATCGACGGCGAGTTGGACACGAGTGCGGGAATGTAATCCGCGCCGCTGATCATCACCAGGGGCGGCTTCAACCTCGACCTCGGGCCAATCAATCTTGCCCAGGCGGCGCAGCTGGTCCTGAATTACGGCACCCTTCCAACGGCGCGCGCCCGGCAAAGACACGTGCCCCAGATCGAGACCGCCCACGGGTTCCGCTGCGGGGTGCGCATCCTGCTCACCGTGCGGCAGGGCGGCAACGGGCCAGGGGTGTTCAACGCGGTCGGGCGAGCGATCCACCACGGCCACCGTGTCGGCGTACCAAAACCGGCCCTTGGGGCCGCGCCGCGTAATGCGGGCCCGAACGGTCTCCCCCGGGATGCCCCCGCGCACGAACACGACCCGACCCGCATCCCGGCCCACGGCATAACCACCGTGCGCGACGCCGTCCAAAATCAGGGTGCGGGTGACTCCAATATCCAGTTCGGTTTCTACTCCCATTTAAATACCCAAAATTGCTTGGGCAACTAGGAAGTAAACGATGAGTCCGGTCGCGTCCACCACGGTTGAGATGAAGGGGGCGCTCACGACCGCGGGGTCCACCCCGGCCCAGCGCGCGACCATCGGGATGAGGGAGCCGACGGAGGTCGCGAGGATACAAATTGCGACAACCGTGACCGCGACAACCGCGGCCATCGGCCAGCCCACGAATAGGGCGGCGGGTAATAGTCCCACGGTGGCGAGGGTGACTCCCAGCAACGCTCCGGTGGACATTTCCCGGAAGAACACACGTAAAAAGTCGCTCGTGCGAATTTCTCCCATGCCCAAGGCGCGCACGATTGTGGTGGCGGCTTGGGAGCCGGCGTTACCGCCGGTACCGATCAGGAGCGGGACGAAAAGCGCCAGCGCCACTACCTCGTCGAGCGCGTCTTCAAAGTGATTCAAAACGTTGACGGTCAGCGTCGCGGCCGCCACCAAAATGAGGAGCCAGCCCACCCGGGCTTTCACCAGCGCGAAGGGACCTACCGATAAATAGGGCCGGCCCAGGGGCGCGGTTGCACCGGTGCGGGCGGCGTCTTCGGCTTCCTCTTGCGCCAAAATGCGCATCGCATCGTCAACGGTCAAGATACCCAGCAGGCGTTCCTCGTCGTCCACAACCGGGACCGCAATCATTCCGTTATCGCGGACAACGCGCGCGGCATCTTCCTGGTCGTCGCGCGCCATAACCATGACGGGTTCGGATGCGACGTCGCCCACCCGCACGTCATCGGGTGTTAAAAATAGGCGGCGCAGTGAGACGACTCCCACGACCTTGCGGCCTTCACCGACCACGGGCAGGACGTAAATTGTTTCCGCATCATGGCCTTGGGCACGGACTCGGGCGAGTGCTTGCCCCACGGTCGCGTTGGCGGGAATGTGCACGACCTCGGGCGTCATGCGCCGTCCGATCGAGCGTGCCGGGTAACCCAACAGGTCAGTGGTCATATCGCGTTCGTGGCGCGATAACCCGGAGAGGAGTTGCGCGACGATGCCGGCGGGCAGTTCCTCCAACATGGTGGCCCGGTCATCCGGGTCGAGAGCAATAAAAATCTCTGCCGTGGCGGCGCCGCGCAGCTCTTCGATTAGTTCGTGCTGCAGCGGGACATCGAGGTCTTCAAAAACGTCCAGGGCCCGGTCTTTGGGCAGCAGCCGAAACGCCGAGGCGCGCTCGACGCGGTCCATCCGGCCTAGTTCCTCACCGATTGTGACGATGTCGAGTTCGGCGAAGTGATCTTGGAGCGCGTGCAGTTCACTGCCGTGATCGGGAGGGGTGTCGCCATAGCCCTGCGGACCCGGAGCGGCGGGTGTCGTCATTTCTCCTCCTCGATACGTGCCGGACTCCTAACGAGGAGCCACGTGATCCACAAGGCAACCGCCCACAGGGGAACTCCCATGAGCAGTCGCATTGAACCCAGCCAACCCACTGATGCGCCTAAATACAGCGGCACCTGCACGGCCAACCGAGCGCCGAATAATGCTGTCCAAACCCACGTCGCCCAGATAGCGGCGCGGCGTTGCGCGGGATCCGCGCGCCACTCCGAGGGCTTTCCGGTCAGCACCCCGATGATGACACCAACGAGCGGCCAGCGCACGATGATCGAAATCAGGCATGCCGCCAGATACGCCGCATTGGTCCACAGGCCGAAGGCAAAATAGTCCTGCGCCTCCCCCGTGCGCCAGGCCCAAATCGCGCCGATAGCAACGCCACCAAATCCGGCCACCGCCTGCTGCAGGCTGGTACCGGAAGCCAGGCGCGCGATGGTCGCGATTACCGCAATTCCTAAAGAACCGATGAGCGCGTGCGTCAGGTTATAAGACACCAGATAAATGATGACGAAAACGAGCCCGGGCGAAACCGATTCTACGAGCCCGCGCACCCCACCGACTGCGGTGAGGGCAGAAAAATCATCCGACGCTAAAGCTCCCACCCCGCGCTTCGGATCGCCACCGAGGGCTAGGGACGGTTCGTTATTCGGGGGCGTGACCTCGACCTCGTCGGATGCCGCCACCGTCTATCCCTCCGAATCGGGGGTAGCTTCGGAAGGTTCTTGCCGTCTTAACGACTGGGGAGGAGTAATCGCCAGGAGATCGCGCGGCGCACGCGCCTCGCCCCCGCGAATCACGACCACATCCGCGAAAATCGCTTCCAGTTCTGCTGCAGAAGCCGTTTCAACCGCGGCCTTTCCGGACACGACGCCGCGCAGGAACCAGCGCGAGCCATCCACACCGAAAAAGCGGATCGGGCGATGGCCGGTGCGGCCTTCCTTCGTGCGGGCGGGGACCCGCGCCAGCAGCTCTTGCCCGAAAGGACCGCGTTGCTGCTCTGCGGTGCCGCCCTGCTTCGTAATTGAAGCTGCGAGATCCTCGCGGATTTCATCCCAGATGCCCTCGGAACGTGGAGCGGCGAACGCGGAGATCTGCAGTTGTGAACCCACATAGCCCACGGTCACCGAAATAATCTGCCCGGTCTTCTTATCGGCTTCGAAGCGCAATTCCATACCCGGTCGGGTCGGAACCCAAATTGCGCCCAAGTCCAGACGCTCCCCCAGTTCTGTGACTTCTTCGGCGTCCCACGGGCCGCGTCTGCGGGCGCGCGATGAGCTCGCCTCCGCTGCCGCGGAATCGTCCTTCGGGGTCTCCGGCGTTGCCGCGGCGTCCTCCGCCTGAGCCTTCGCCTTCGAACGGCGCCTGAAAAACCTCACGATATCTCTCCTTCTCGAGATGTCTGATGGTCTTGTTCGAGGCCACTCGAACCAAAACCACCCACACCGCGATGCGAACCTGGCAATTTTTCAACAGCGATAAACCGCGGTTTACCTACCTGTTGGAAAACAAGTTGCGCGATCCGATCACCGCGCTGTACTAAAAATTCTTCCGTTGGATCCATATTCGCCAAGGTCACCGCAATCTCGCCCCGATAGGCCGCATCGACCGTTCCAGGCGCATTAACCACGGTAATGCCGTGGCGCGCAGCTAAGCCCGAGCGCGGATGCACAAACCCGGCCCAGCCCTCCGGCAGGGCAATGGCGATTCCGGTCGGAATCATTGCTCGCTGCCCCGCCGCGAGCTTCGTAGCCACCCGCGCGTGCAGGTCAACGCCCGCATCTCCGGGACGCGCAGCGGCTGGCAGTGGCAAATCCGGATCCAATTGCTCAATGAGTACCTCAACAGTCAACCCCGCGGGGGCGCTGAGGTGCGAGACCGGAAATTTGTTCACGGGCACGACTCTATCGAGGAGTTGGGGCAATGCCATGTTCGTGGTTGGTTCCGCGCGTGGCACGCTATAACCGTGACCAGTTCAGCAGATTTTAGGGAATGGCTCTTGCCGAGCTTCTCCTGGTGGCTGCTAGCCCCGGGTTTCGGGTTCGGCATGATGTTGGCGCTGTGGCCGCTCGGTACCACCGTTGCGTTCATCGGCGCGGGAATAATCGCGGTGCTCACTGTGGGCCTCCTTGCCTGGTGGGCGCCTCGCACCGAGGTTAGCCAGGGAGTGCTGCGAGTCGGCCCCGCACACATCGAAACTAAGTGGTTGGGCCCGGGACGCGAATTGCGCGGCGAAGAACTGCGCGCCGCAATGGGGCCCGAACTTGATCTGCGCACCTGGGTCCATGTGCGTCCGTGGATGAAAAGCGCGGTCATGGTCGAGAACATCGACCCTCAAGACCCGGCACCGGCATGGATTATCGCCAGCCGGCGCCCGGCCAAACTGCTGCAGGTTCTTGGTACTGCACCCGGTGAAAACTCGAGTACGAACTAAGCCGCGCACTCAGAGCAGATCGGCTGCCCATCCTTTTCGCCAGCCAACTGGCTGCGGTGGTGGACCAAGAAGCAGCTCATGCACGTGAACTCATCTGCCTGCCGCGGAATAACGCGCACAGTAAGTTCTTCGTTCGACAGATCTGCCCCCGGTAGTTCAAAACCCTCGGCAGCTTCAGTTTCGTCTTCGTCCACGATTGGGGAAGACTTTTCTTGGCGACGAGCCTTGAGTTCCTCGAGGGAATCCTCACTCATTTCGTCGTCAGTCTTGCGGGGTGCGTCGTAATCCGTCGCCATCTTGCGGCTCACGCTCCGGTGTCTGTAGTTGGTGTCGTGACTTTTGCCACGCTCAAATTTTTGTGACCGAGATCCTCGGCTGGCAAGGATAACCATCTTGCTTCCGCGTTTGTTCCCGGGCGTGGGGATTCTGCCCTATAACAGGTGCGGTTCGCATCTTTGGCACGCCAAGCAGCCTAAATTGCTAGTCGGAAACTACCTGATCTGCGTCCAAGGAAGCCAATAATTTAGTTAACTGCTCCAAAGTTTCGGGATTTCCCGCAACCGTAAGCGCGAAACTGGCCGGTTTGCCTTCCAATCCCGTGACGATTCCGCCCGCCTCGGTGATCATTAACTCTCCGGCGGCCATATCCCACGGGTTTAACCCAGTTTCATAAAAAGCGTCGTATTTCCCGGCCGCCACATTAGCCAGCTCCAAAGCGGCGGATCCAAACCTGCGGATATCTGCGATACGCGGCAATACGCCCTGCAGGACGCGCGCCTGCCCCGCCCGCATCTCGGCCTCATAACCGAACCCGGTGGCCACCAGCGCGCGACCAAGTTCCACCGGCGGCGCGATTTCGAGTTTTTCCCCGGCGCGGTAGGCGCCCAATTCGTAAGCGGCCTCGAAGCTCTCCCCATCGTCGGGTCGGTAGACACAGCCCGCAATCACCTGCCACTCCCCCGGATTTGGGGGACCAACGACGACCGCAACTGAAACGGAGTATTCCGAAATGTCGTGGAGGTAATTCACCGTTCCGTCAATTGGGTCCACCACCCACGTCAAACCAGAGGTCCCGGCAGCCAGGCCGTCCTCCTCGCCCAAGATCCCATCATCTGGTCGGTGCTGTGCCAATAACTCCCGTACGAGTTTCTCAGCGGAAGTATCGGCGACGGTTACGACGTCGGTGTCAGTGGACTTGGTCGCAGCAACGTCAACCTCGCCGCGGCGGATCTCTTTAACGAGGGCGCCAGCTTCGTGCGCGATATCCCGGGCCAAGTCGCGTAATTCTGCGCGCAATTCGAGGGAAATCTGCGCTGCTTGCGTAAAAGTTTTTTGCTCCACGGGTCGCATTGTCTCAGATGAAGAAGTGATCCTCTAATTGCCCGTTGGGGGCAGCGTGCGGCGCGCGGCGGGAGCCTGGAATCGGAACTTCAAAGCAATGAGGCGGAGGAGAAAAACTCCCAGTGCGATGAGCGAGGCAGTTACGGGGTTAAACACCTCGAAATAGGAGCACAGCACGGTGGCTCCGGCCCCCAGCGCGGCCGGTATCGCGTAGTACTCGCGTTCGCGAAAAATGACCGGTACGTCACCGCTCAGCAGATCTCGCAATACGCCGCCACCCACGCCGGTGAGGATTCCGACGATCGCGGCTGCGAGGAAGCCGGTCTCCATATCAATTGCCTTGGTCGCACCCTGGACCACAAATAGTCCCAACCCGACGGCATCTAACACGATGATGAAGCGCCAAATACGGGCCATAGCCGGATGAAAGATCATCGTGATTACGCCAGCTGCTGCCGCCGTCCCAAATAATTTGATGTCGGTAATCCCGACCGGGGGCACGTCCCCGATTAGGACGTCACGCAGCATTCCTCCGCCCAGGCCCGCGCACCAGGCTAAAACCAGCGCCCCAATGATGTCGAAATTTTTGCGGACAGCAGCCAAACCGCCCGAAAGGGCAAACGCGAAGACGCCCACGAGTTCTAGTACCGGCTCGAGGAGCAGACTCGGCGCGGCCGCAGCGGCATCTAAAAGCACGGCAACATCATGTCATCACGTAAAAACATCGCCACGCGAGGTAACCTCCACCGGATAGTGGAAATTCAATGAGAGAGTTATAAATGGTGAGTAGTTTCTACATGCGTGGGCAGCGGTAAGGAAGGTCGATATGGACACCACAGACGCACAGCCTGAAGACGACTCCGGGGCACAAAACCCGGAAACGCTTACAGCCAAAGTCATCGGATTGGACGAGGCGGAAGAGAACCTAATCTTTTCCGCAGCGGACCAGCGCTTTAGTGTGCCAGTAGACGGCGAGTTGCGGCGGCTCGTGCGCCGCGCGCGCTCCACACCCGTGGCGACGCCCGTTCCCGCAGCAGCGGAGGACGAGGTAGCACCCGCAGTAACCGCACTCACGCCGCGCGAAATTCAGGCGCGGATCCGGGCGGGGGAATCGCCCGAGGATATTGCTGCCGCCTCAGATACGGATTTGGATGCGATCCTCCGGTATGAGAGTCCGATCGTTGCCGAGCGCAATTACGTGATCGAACAGGCCCAAGCTGCCCCAATTGCGCGCGAGCCCGAGGCGCCGCTGCTGGGCGAAATAACGGTCGATCGTTTGGCTGCGCGCGGCGTGGCTGCGGCCGATATTGAGTGGACGGCTTACCGGATCCCCGGTGCGCAGTGGACCGTAGAGATGCGTTTTACCGCTGGGGAACGCGATCGCAGCGCCACGTGGTCTTTTGAACCGCGCAGTCGCCTAGTTTCCGCCTTGGATGACGAGGCGAGATGGCTCACCGAAACCGAGGAGCCGCGTGATGAACCAATTCCGTCCCGGCTTACGCCCGTGCGGGACTGGGTGTACGACGTCGATACCGATGGCGGGGTGATCGGATCCGGGGAAGCTCCCCCGGCGCCCGAGCCTGCCGTGGAAGAACCCGAGGTCGATGACGTGATGGCCCGCCAGCAGGACCTGCTCGATGAGTTGAGTTCGCGGCGCGGCCGCCGCCAACCGATCCTGGGCGAAGATGACGAGGATCCCTTCGATTTGCTGGGAGAAATTCCGGCCGCTCATCCCCCGGCATCTCGTCCCGATTTGGCGGTGGACGCCGAGATCCTGCAACTGCCGGAAGCAGCTGCT
>Ga0209487_1001674_pt1 | contig 18549 bp, 14 predicted proteins | sample Poulit2012_FD_187524 | JGI IMG/M metagenome (GOLD analysis project Ga0209487, IMG submission 187524) | Agricultural soil microbial communities from Georgia to study Nitrogen management - Poultry litter 2012 (SPAdes) (version 2) | ecosystem: Environmental > Terrestrial > Soil > Agricultural land...
GAAAAAAGATGCGTCCATCCGTGAAGATAGTGTTGAAAAGTTATTTGTCTTGCGTAATGAAAAGGAACAGGAATATTATAAAAATTTACTTCCACATATCGATGAAAAAGTATTAAGCACGCTGATTGATTCGATCGAAATGATTAGAAGCAAGTCCAATGTGATGCTCAATGAACGTGTTCATGTAGCATTGACAGACCATATGGTATTTGCGATTAATCGGTTGTTTAAAGGGATGGCGATTAAAAATCCTTTCTTGGCTGAGACGAAAGCGCTTTATCCTTTTGAATATGAAATCGCTGCAGAGGTCGTCGATTTTATTAACCAGTCGCTGGATATACATTTGCCTGAAGGTGAGGTTGGCTTTATCGCATTGCACGTACACAGTGCTGTTACGAATATGGATGTCACTGATATAACGAAGTACTCGCAATTGGTAACGCAATTGGTGCAAACGATTGAAGCTGAGCTGGATATACATATCGATCGCGATAGTATCCATTATATAAGGCTGATCCGGCATATTCGCTATACGATAGAAAGGGTGCTGCGCGATGAAAAGGTGGAAGAACCGGCGAAAATTGCATCTCTGTTGAAAAGTGAATATCCTGTGTGCTATAATCTGTCTTGGAAGGTCATCAAAATCATGCAGCAAACATTAAAAAAACCAGTATACGATGCGGAAGCTGTCTATTTAACGATGCATCTGCAGCGGTTAACAAATAAATATGAATAATACTTACGTGTTACTGATTCGATCAGGCATGAGTAGAGTAGATAATAAAAAGAAGAGGTCTGGGAAAGATACCTCTATCTTGATATATTATCATACCTGCTCATGCCTGTTTTTGTTGTCCGAAATACGGAGTACTATATAAGTTGAATTTAAGATGCTGCCAAGGCTATTGCTTTCCGTTCAGGCACTCGCTTTCCGCGGGCGGCTAATGAGCCTCCTCGAGCTCCGCTCTGTGGGGTCTCATCGAGGCCTTTTCTCCCGCAGGAGTCTCGCGCCTGCACTCCAAGCAATAGGTGTTAATTTATCACAAAACTTGCCCGCGTAAAACTTTTTAGTCCAACTTATATACTTGGGAAATTAATTGTTTGCTAATACAAGGGAGTGTTTTTATATGTTTCAAAAGGCATTTGGCGAGCTGCAAAAAGTCGGTAAAGCGCTCATGCTGCCAGTTGCACTGTTGCCGGCTGCGGGGCTTTTACTCGGATTTGGTAATGCGGCTCAACAGGCAACGATGCTGCAATATCTGCCGTTTTTAGAGACGGGTTGGATTCAGATGGTTGCAACCGTTATGGAAGATGCGGGTGGCATTATTTTTGACAACTTGCCACTAATCTTTGCTATCGGGGTTGCGATTGGTTTAGCATCGGACGGCGCGGCTGGACTTGCTGCGATCGTTGGTTATTTAGTACTGAATCAGGTGATGAGTTCCTGGATCGGTGTAACGCCGGACATGATCGAGTCAGATCCCGGATTTGCTTCTGTACTTGGAATCGATACATTGCAAACAGGAGTATTCGGCGGAATTATTGTCGGTCTGATTGCCGCGTTTTGTTACAATCGCTTTCATACTATTGAAATGCCGGCATTTCTTGGCTTTTTTGCCGGGAAGCGTTTTGTACCGATCGTTACAGCGGCGGTATCATTTGTTGCGGGAATTGTGTTGATGTTTATTTGGCCGCCGGTTCAAGAAGCAATGAACAGTGCATCTTACTGGCTTATGGAAGAGGGAACGTACTTAGCTGTTTTCTTCTTCGGATTTATTAAACGACTGCTTATCCCATTCGGATTGCATCATATTTTCCATGCACCATTCTGGTATGAGTTTGGTTCTTACACATCGGCTGCAGGGGATATTATTCGCGGGGATATGTCCATTTTCTTTGCCCAGTTAAAAGATGGCGTTGAAATTACGGCAGGTAACTTTATGGCCGGGGAATTTCCGGTTATGATGTTCGGTTTACCAGCTGCAGCACTTGCGATGTACCATACAGCACGTCCGGAAAAGAAAAAGATTGTTGCCGGTTTACTTGGTTCAGCCGCGTTAACTTCATTTTTAACCGGAATTACCGAACCACTTGAGTTTTCATTTATGTTCATCTCACCGTTCTTATTTTTTATCCATGCGGTTTTAGATGGTTTCTCATTTGTTCTAATGACATTCCTTGATGTAAATGTCGGTTATACATTCTCGGGTGGTGCGATTGACTTTGTATTATTCGGTATTTTACCAGGTAAAGAACCATGGTATCTAACCATTTTGTTAGGAATTATTTTCGCAGTTATTTACTATTTCCTTTTCAGATTCTTTATTAAGAAATTCAACCTGATGACACCAGGCCGTGAAAAAACGGAAGATGATCCGGAAGCATCGAAAGGTGAAGCCGGAGACTTGGCATATAACGTGCTTGAAGCAATGGGCGGTCAAGAAAACATTGCACATTTGGATGCATGTATTACCCGTCTTCGCGTATCTGTCAATGCGATTGATAATGTAGATCAGGATGAGTTGAAAAAACTCGGTGCTGCCGGTGTACTTGAAGTGGGTGACAATATCCAGGCCATCTTTGGCCCGCGTTCAGAAACAATTAAAGGTCAAATGCAGGATATTATCTCAGGTAAAACCCCTCGTCCGGTTGAAACGGATCAGCAAGAGGAGATTCAGCAGCAAATTGAAGAAGTGAACCCGGAAGCATTGCAAAATGAAGAAATTGAAGATAAATATGTTTCTCCGATTAAAGGGAAACTCGTACCGATTACAGAAGTTCCTGACCAAGTCTTTGCAGGAAAAATGATGGGTGACGGTTTTGCGATCATTCCTGAAGATGGTCTAGTCGTATCTCCTGTGACCGGAAAGATCATGAACGTGTTCCCAACGAAACATGCGATTGGTATTCAGTCACAAAACGGAAAAGAAATTCTTATCCATTTCGGCCTTGATACGGTGAAATTGGAAGGAGAAGGCTTTGAAACGTTTGTAGAAGAAGGGGACACTGTCAAAGCAGGACAACCTCTCATGCAAGCAGATTTAGATTATATCGAAAAAAATGCCAAAGCAACGATCACACCGATTGTCTTTACGAACTTGGGTGAAGATGAAAAGCTTGTAATTGAGAAGCAAGGTGACGTTGTGAGGAATGAAGAAGGAATAGTGGACGTGAAATAAGGTTTGATGAAAAATGAAAACCACACGGGTGAGGATTAGCTCATCCGTGTGGTTTTTTGATATGTGAAATTCTGTTTTTAAATCATCGGCCTTTATTTTAAATTTACGCCCAAATCCTCTCGTCTCCTGTCAACTGTTGTGAACTGTTCCTCCTACTTCCGGTAACAAAACATTTTGGATTGCAATATATTGATTAGAGAGCCTAACGATTATTTGACATTGAAGGCCTTCTAAAATGTAGAGAAAAGAGGAATTTCATTGTTTGTTTATACAGTTAAACCCGGTGATTCTTTGTATTCCATTAGTCAAAGATACGGTGTTCCAGTAAATATGATTCGACTTGTTAATGGCCTAGATGAAACGAATGTCGTTCCCGGTCAAGCGTTGTTGATGAATACTAACAATTACATTGTTCAGCCAGGGGACAGTTTCTATTCGATTGCGCAAATGGCTTATGTATCTACAGATATGTTAATCGCTGCAAATCCCAACCTAAATCCCACCCTTTTACAGCCGGGAATGAGAATCGTTCTACCAGAACTTCCGGATTACATCGCTTCCACATTCAATTATTTTTATGTTACGGGAACACCAATCGATCAAGCTTTAATTAATGACTTTGCTCCGTATACGACCTATTATTCTTCTTTCGAATATCACTTTTATACGGACGGTTCTCTTAGCCAATTAGACGACAGCGAAGTAATAGAAACAGCCTGGAATAGAAAGTCTGTACCCTTAGTAACCATTACGAATCTGACAGAGACAGGGTTTAGTCCCGAATTTACAAGTGAAACGTTAAATAATCCTTCCACAAGACAAAATCTGATTAATAATATTTATTCCTTGGCCATCACAAAAGGCTATGCAGGCGTAAATATTGATTTTGAAGGTAATTTTTCGAAAGATCGCGATATATTTTCAACCTTTTTAAGTGAGCTAGGTGAGCGACTGCATGCCGCTGGACTTTTACTAACCATAGCAGTGCCACCTAAAACGAGTGAAGATATCCCTTGGCTTCTAGGGTATGATTACGGGGCAATAGGGGCTGTAGTGGATTTTATGTTTATCATGGCCTACGACTGGCACCATATGGCAAGTGAACCGGGTCCTGTTGCACCGATTAATGAGGTGAGAAACACCATTGAATTTGCATTGGAAAGGATGGATCGTAGTAAAGTCATTCTTGGAGTTCCATTATATGGTTACAGTTGGGCACTTCCATACAATCCCGGAGTCTTGTCGAAGGCAATTTCCAATCAAAATGCGGTTAATCTCGCCATGAGTCAGGATTCCCCAATCCATTACTCAGAAGAATACGAGTCACCATACTTTTACTACGTTGATGAACGAGGCCAAAACCATGTCGTTTGGTTTGAAGATGGCCGGAGTATAGCCGAAAAGTTTTTGCTTGTTAGGGAATATCAGCTTTTCGGAACTGGAGCCTGGCAAATTGGTCTAGGATTCCCGCAAGGTCCTTGGCTATTAACCAAGTTTTTTAATATACGAAAAATAATATAAAATATGCGTGGGGGAAGTATGAGGGCCGGCCACCCGCATCTCTAACGCAGATAACACTAGCGTAGGAAGGAAGAAATACAGCTTACTCCGCTACGCAAAAAAATCAAAACCATATTAAACAGCTGAAGAAAATATTGAATGTGTTAATGGTGTTTCCATCATAAAACCATCTAACAATTACTAATCGAGTGAATGAATGACACGAGAAAAACCCTTTTTGATCTTTCCAATAAGAACGAGGAGGGTTTTTTGGATTGGTTTAAATAAATGGTTCGTTTGAATACATTTTAAAGGATAGAATTGCCTGGCAGTTGATAAAAGGACGGAGAAACATGTGGCTGGTTTTTTCAAGGGGACAATCGGAAGTTTTGTGAGAAAGTAGCAGGCACGACTGGCGGAATTATCTGCTTGTTGTAGCATGAAAAAGATGTAGAATAAGAAAGAGTATGTGTAAAATAGATATGCATTAGGAAAGGCATTCGCTGAAGCCGGAGCAAAAGTCATTTTAACAGATATCAATGAAGCAGGCGTTCAAAAAGCCGCCCAAACGTTGCAAGATGAAGATTTTTCCGTATGGGGAATCAAGTGTGATGTGACAAATGAAGCGGATATAAAGAAATCGATCGAAAGTACGGTTGCTGAACACGGGAGATTAGACGCTTTAATCAATAATGCCGGCATGCAGCATGTCGCAAGCATAGAAGATTTTCCTAAAGAAAAATATGAGCAACTTTTATCAATTATGCTTACTGCACCATTTTTAGGTATTAAATATGCTTTTCCTGTGATGAAAAAACAAAAATTCGGACGTGTTATCAATATGTCTTCAATTAATGGCGTCATTGGATTTGAAGGGAAAGCCGGATATAACAGTGCGAAACATGGTGTCGTTGGTCTGACAAAAGTTGCTGCTTTAGAAGGAGCAGAGTACGGAATTACGGTGAACGCGCTTTGCCCGGGATATGTGGATACCTCGAGGATATACGGCGCAGTGAAAATCTAGCGTAATTCTATCTATTGTTGTAAAATTTTTCTAACACTAAGTCGAAAAGAATATTCTCTGTATTTTAAATTAAAGCATAAGAATAATATTGAAAATTGTCATCAAATTTGTGATAATATTAATTCTTGCATTCATTAATAGACAGAGGGGCGACGTTTTATGAAACATGTCAAAAAGCAGGGGTTTGTTGACCGTTTTCTGAGTAAAGTTGAAACTGCGGGTAATAGATTACCGGATCCTATTGTGCTCTTTATTATTCTAATGGGATTAATTTTAGTGGGATCGTTTGTATCCTCATTGTTTAATTTCAAAGCGACAAATCCCGCGACCGGGGAGGTCGTTGAAGCTGTTAACTTGTTATCTGGTGAAGGTTTAGTACAAATATTAACTGAAAGTATCAATAATTTTAGTGCATTTCCCCCACTGGGTATGGTACTCGTTGTAATGTTAGGAATTGGAATTGCAGAGAAAACTGGATACTTTGAAGTAGCTATGAAGCGAATAATTGAAATTGCCCCACGAACATTAATTATACCAACTATGATTTTGGTGGGTATTATTGGTAATGTAGCTGGAGATGCAGCACCTGTTATTTTGCCCCCAATTGCAGCAATGGTAATGATTAAACTTGGTTATCACCCTTTTGCAGGCCTTACGATGGCATATGCAGCAACAACAGGAGCTTTTTCAGCGAACTTTCTTTTAGGTATGACAGATGCTTTAGCGGCCGGATTTACTGAAGCTGGTGCGAAACTTGTTGATAGTAGTTATCAGGCTAATGTAGCGATGAACTATTACTTTATTGCCGCATCCTCGATTTTACTACTGATTGTCATTTATTTTGTTACTACAAAATTAACGATACCTCGTTTAGGAGCCTATAAAGGTCAATCGACGAGCGAGAAGAAATTAAGTAACAGTGAAATTATTGCTTTACGCTGGGCAAATGTTTCAATGGTTATTGTAGCTATATTATTTATCGTCCTTATTATCCCTGAAGGAGGATTATTACGAAATACAGAGACAAATTCAATTATTAATGATTCACCATTTATGGATTCCATTGTATTTATTATTACAATATTATTCTTTGTTCCAGGTTTAGTTTATGGGTTAAAATCTAAAACCATTAAAACAACAAAAGATTTTGGGAATATTTTGAGTGAGTCAATGGGAACAATGGGCAGTTATATTGTTTTAGTTTTTTTGCAGCACAAATGTTAGCATATTTTAACTGGAGTAATTTAGGACCGATTATCGCAATTAAAGGAGCTAATCTACTAGAAAATTTAAACATATCAGGTATACCTCTTATAATTGGATTTATCATTTTGGCTGGATTTGTTAATATAATTATTGGTAGTGCATCAGCTAAGTGGGCAATCTTGGCACCTGTTTTTGTTCCTATGTTTATGATATTAGGCTATGATCCTGCATTTACACAGATGCTTTATCGTATCGGTGATTCGTTTTCCAATCCGATCACACCGATGTTGCCTTATTTGCCTTTATTGTTAGCGTTTGCCAAAAGGTACGATAAAAATGTAGGTTTAGGAACTTTAATTTCTAGCTTACTGCCTTATTCAATTGTATTATTTATAACTTGGACACTGTTCATGATCATTTGGTACTTATTAGGTATTCCAGTAGGGCCAAATGGGCCTATTCATTTACCTTAAACGAAAAGTTGATTAGAAATTATTGGAGGGGAATATACAGTGAAAATAGATGAGCAAATAGTAGAGGTAATCCCGGATGTTTTAAAATGGAGAAGAACAATGCATCAAAATCCAGAATTGTCATTTGAAGAATATTGGACGAGTGAGTATATAGAACAAGAGCTTAAAAAGATGAATTTTATACAAGTCAACAAACCAACTAATACCAGCGTACTTGGTATTATAAAAGGAAACGGTACTGGCAAAAAAATCGGTTTACGAGCCGATATCGATGCCCTTCCTATCCAAGAAGAAAGAGAAGATATAGAATTTAAATCGAAAAAAGATAGTGTCATGCACGCTTGTGGGCATGATGGACATGCAGCTATTTTACTGGGTGTGGCTCAAGTGTTGTCTAATAACATTGAAAAATTAAGTGGTGAAGTATATTTGATTTTTCAACATGCTGAGGAACTTCCGCCTGGCGGTGCAATAGAGATGGTTAACACCGGTCTTTTTAAGGATCTGGACTTTGTTTATGCGCAACATTTGTTTACACCTATTCCTACTGGAAAAATCGGTATTACAAATGGTTCCATTACCGCCAATTCGGATACATTTGATCTCGTTATTAAAGGTCGAGGAGGACACGCCTCTCAGCCTGAAAACACAGTTGATCCAGTAGGAGTAGGTAATCAAATACTAAATCAATTTCAAACAATCGTATCAAGAATTACATCTCCTTTAGATTCTGTCGTGATTTCAACGACTAATTTTCACGCCGGTACCGCTAAAAATATTATTCCAGATACTGCTGTTTTGGGGGGGAGTGTCAGAACACTTAGTGATGAAGTAAGAAATCTTGTTAAAGAAAAAATGGAAAAAGCTGTTGCAAACATATGTAAATTCTATGACGCAGATTACGATTTTTCATTTGATTTTGGCTATAGCTCTGTAGTTAACGATGATGACATGACAAATAAGGTAAGGGAAATTGCGACTGAATTATTTGGTGATCGTGTATTTGAGTATCCATTAGCAATGGGTGGAGAGGATTTTTCGGCCTTTTCTAGATCAATTCCAGGCACTTATGTTTGGATTGGTGCTGGTAATTCCGAAAAAGAGCTAGATTACCCTCACCACCACCCAAAGTTTGGTATTGATGAAGACAGTTTTATTGATGGTGTAAAAATAATGGTTCATGTTGCATTTGAAATGACGAAGAAATAGTTTATCCCCCGTTAGCTGGCAGTAAGACCCCACTTCAAGGATTACGTGGGAAAATAAAGTAAGATAAGTGGGGATCACTGCCAGTAAATGTCCGATTCTGTTCAACTAATATTCAGTGGGGGATAAAGGAAATCAATGTTGTCAGGTTAGTAAATTTTAGTTATAGATGGTAGCGTGGTGGAAATTCCTGATACAAAAGAAACCCGAGACGTTAAATGGCGAAATTTGTTCGTCGGATAGCCTTTTATGGGCTATGATCCAATTTCTATCCTCCAGTGTACCAGTGTAGAGTGATGGGTAAATCATTCCATTGGGGCTGATAAAAAGGCTAAACAGATAAGTTAAATCAAAGGGTTTAACATTGGTAGTCTATTGATAAATTAGCACCATTGCTTGTAGTGCAGGCATGAGACTCCTGCGGGAATAGCATGAGCCTTGAGACCCCGGAGTGCGAAGCACACGGAGGCTCAAGCCATGCCCGCGGAAAGCGAATGCCTGCACGGAGAGCAATCCCCGTGGCGAGGCTTAAATTCAACATATCTAGCTGTAAAACACCTTTATTATTAATATTAACCTGACAGCATTGTAAAGGAAATCCCCCACTGAATAAAGTTTCACTTTATCAAAAAAAATAACCATCCCAATATAAGCCTTGCAAGCATTTAGGGTAGGTTATATTTCACTCTATACTGTGAGCTACCCCTTTGAAGGGTTGTTACACTTAGGCTGATCGATGTTAGTAGCATTGATCAGTCTTTTATTATTATATTGCTATCTATTTATAGTATACTACTTTTAGACTATTTGGTGAATTAGGCCACTTAACATCTTTTGGATTGTTTGAAGCGGGGGCTTCCTGATTCTCCGACTGTCGCATAACAGGGATTCCATTACGTCTTACACTGTCTCCACAGGCATTGATTATACTGTTCGGACACAACCTTGCCCTACAGTTATTATGTTCTCAGACACTCGCTAAGTGTTGATCTAACGTGCCATTCCTCTTTGCAGGATATTGAGACTCGCATTATGATCACGATCCAATAGGATACCGCATTTTTTACATATATGGGTTCGAATGGACAGGGACTTTTTTACACTGGTGCCACAAGAAGAACAATCTTGTGTTGTGAATGCCGCCTCTACTTTGATTAGTAACCCGCCTTTTCTTTCGCACTTATAGGAAAGCATGTTACGAAACATTCCCCATCCCTCGTCAGATATCGACTTGGATAGTCTCTTATTTTTGACCATGTGCCGGGTACTTAAGTTTTCTACTGGGATTATGGAATAATCCTTAGATAATTTTTAGCTTAATTTATGAAGAAAATCACGTCTCTGGTTGGATACTTTCTCGTGGAGCTGTTGTACTTTGATGAGTTGTTTAACGAAATTGGATGAACCTTTTTTCCTTTTAGCCAGCTTTTGTTGGGCCTTTTTCAGTTTTTTCTCTGTCTTGATGAGAAATCTTAGGTTTTCAAATGATGCTTCGTTAGATAGAACGGCATATTTATTTAGCCCGACATCTATGCCTACAGCGCGCTTTTTATCTATATCCTTTGGTAATACCTGCCTTTCGACACAGAATATAGCATACCAACGGTTACCTTGCCATTTTCGGAAAAGGAAGCGGCATAGCGATGTATCATGTTTGACTTGAAGCCAAATTGTGGAAAAGTCATACTATTATAATCTTTGTATTTCTTTATCTTTGGATAATCAGCTTCTCTCCAAAAAAAATTGGTGAATGATTTATCGAGTCGAATAAATACCTCTTGTAAAGGCTTTGACGGCATTTCTTTTAGAAAGACATGCTTTTCCTTATCCAACTTCAATTGTCTTTGCATATCAAAACGATTATAAGGTGTTTTGGATTGCTTATACATCCGTTGCTTATCTAATAGAGCAGAATTATAAGTTTGACGACAATATTGCAACCAGCAGTCCAAGGTTTCTTTTTGATCTTCTGTTGGAAATATCTCGTACTTTTGATTCAGCAGCATGATCATCATCTCCTGCTTACCACTGGGTTACACCCTACGATTTTTTGAAGAGGGAGACTTCTTTCGAGGATCTGTTAAGCACTTTAATTTCTGTAGCGATGAAACATTCGATTTCTATTCAGTCACAAAGTGGAAAAGAAAATCTCATCCATTTTGGTCTGGATAGTCTGGATACGGTGAAGTTGGGAGGAGAAGGCTTTGAAACATTTGTTGAAGAAGGAATAGTGGGCTTGGAGTAAGGTTTGACGAAAACCACACGAATGAGGGGGAGCTCATGCTTGTGGTTTTTTGAATATGTTAAAAATGAATTTTAAATTACCTGATATTGAAGTATTAAATCTGCGGTATAAAGATTCAGTATTCAGCATAAAAGGGTGTAGAATTAAAAAAGTGAACGTGTAAAATAGATATACATTAATTAACACAAATCAAAGGAGGAAAAATTATGGTTGAAAATAAAGTAACGCTTATCACCGGTGCGGCCAGCGGGATTGGCTATGCATTAGGAAAGTCATTCGCTCAAGCCGGTGCGAAAGTCATTTTAACAGATATCAATGAAGCAGGCGTTCAAAAAGCCGCCCAAACGTTGCAAGAAGAAGGTTTTGCTGTATGGGGAGTAAAGTGTGATGTGACAAATGAAGCGGATATAAAGAAATCAATCGAAAGTACGGTTGCTGAGCACGGGAGATTAGACGTTTTAATCAATAATGCCGGAATGCAACATGTCGCAAGCATAGAAGATTTTCCTAAAGAAAAGTACGAGCAACTTTTATCCATCATGCTTACTGCGCCATTTTTAGGCATTAAATATGCTTTTCCTGTCATGAAAAAACAAAAATTCGGACGTATTATCAATATGTCTTCAATTAATGGTGTCGTTGGATTTGAAGGGAAAGCCGGATATAACAGTGCGAAACATGGTGTGATTGGTCTGACAAAAGTTGCCGCTTTAGAAGGAGCAGAGGAAGGAATCACGGTGAACGCGCTTTGTCCGGGATATGTGGATACGCCGCTTGTAAGAAATCAAATGGAAGATTTGGCGAAGAATCGGGGAGTTGCCGTGGAAAAAGTGCTGGAAGAAGTGATTTATCCACTCGTACCGCAAAAGCGATTGATTGAGGTGGAAGAAATTGCGGATTACATGATGTTCTTAGCCAGTGATAAGGCTAAAGGAGTTACAGGGCAGGCCGTGTTGCTGGATGGCGGGTATACTGCGCAGTGACCTAGAGATCTTTCCAACCAATTATGCTAAAATAGGTAATAACTGAATGTTTCGATGGAGGTGTTGTCAGGTGCGCATTGTTTTTATCGGTGACAGTATTACGGAATCGGGAAAATTTGAAGATCCGGAAGCCCTCGGTTCCGGCTATGTAAGGTTGCTTTATGATTATTTTATAACAACCTATCCGGCAAGCGATTTTGAAGTTATCAACAAAGGGATTAGCGGTAATCGGATTGATGACATTAAAGCCAGGTGGCAAAGAGATGTGATCGATTTGAACCCGGATATTGTCTCTGTATCGATTGGAATTAACGATGTATGGCGACAGCTTAAAAATCCGGCAATGCAACAAATTCATCCGGAAGAATTTGAAAGAGTTTATGATGATTTGTTGCGGCAGGTAAGCGGCAATACAAGTGCGGATATCGTTTTAATGGAGCCGACCATTATTGAAGAAAATCTTGAATCGGTCGGAAACCAAAAATTAAAGCCATATGTGGAGATTGTCAATGTCATGGCTGAAAAATATGATGCACATTTGGTACCTACCCATCAAGCTTTTTTGGGTTATCTGAAAGCAAATAATGGATATGCCCTAACTACAGATGGTGTGCATATGAACAGTACAGGGAATATGCTTAAGGCTAAGGCGTGGTATGAAACAGTAAAAGATGTTTTGTTTTTTACGAGTAAGAAGTAGGCTTGATGAGGTGAGTTTCAAGTAGTTTTACAAACAATTGGAGGGGTAAACGTGCAAAAAATAAACTGGGGAATTTTAAGTACAGCTGGGATCGCACAAAAAGAACTGATTCCTGCATTTCAGCGAGCGAAAAATGCTGAAGTTGCAGCTATCGCAAGCAGCAGCGGCATCGAAAAAGCAAAGGCAGTAGCCGATACATTTTCTATTGAAAAAGTATATGACAGCTATGAAAAATTACTTGATGATCCAGATATTGACGCGGTTTATATTCCGTTACCGAATCATTTGCATAAAGAATGGGTCATTGCGGCCGCCAAAAAGGGGAAGCATATCCTTTGTGAAAAGCCTGCAGCGGTGAATGCTGCTGAATTCGAGGAGATGCAAGCGGTTTGTGAGGAACAAGGTGTTATTTTTATGGAAGCGTTTATGTATCATTTTCATCCGCAGCATGAGCGCGTGAAAGAGATTATAACATCTGGGGAAATCGGTGAAGTTTCTTATATGCGTGCAGCACATACATTTTATATGAAAGACCCGGAAACGAACGTGCGTGTGAATTACCAAGCTGGGGGCGGGAGTCTATATGATATTGGCAGTTACGCAATTCATGCGATTAGAAATGTGCTTGGTCAAGAGCCGGAAACCGTGCACGTGGAGGCTGTGAAAAACACTTCTGGAATAGATACAGCTGCTTATGCATCCTTTACTTTTGCAGATGGAACAAGAGCGACATTTGATACAAGTTTTGACTTGGCAGACCGTAATGAATACGAAGTGGCAGGTACAAAAGGACGGATCATGGTTCCAAGAGCATTTCGTCCTGACCGCAACGGCGGTGACGGTTTAGTCGTCGTGGAAACGCAAGGTGTATCGCGAACGGAGACTTTGAATACGGACCAATACCGTGATCAGGTGGAGCATATTTCAGGGGCTATTTTAAATGGTGAACGGAAGCTGCATAATGATTATGAAAATACGCTTGCCAACATGCGTGTGATTGATGCTTGTATGGAAGCTATGGAAACGGGAGAGCGGGTAACGCTGGAATAAAAATAAGGAGAGGAAGGAATTAGATGCTTTGCTGATTCTCCCTCTCTTTTTTTGATTCACATGTTGTCTTGCTTACAAGTGGGAACGGTAATAACTTTAATATAAGTGCAATAAAAAAACGTACACTTGTGCATTTATTCGTGTAATTATGAAAATAAATCTTTTGGTTTTATTTTAAAGTTTTTAAATATAGTTGATACCGCAATATCAACTAAAGTGATAACTTCTAATTGATATTCTTCGTTTTTGTCTAATGTGTAAATCAAAATATGATTCTGCATAGGGTTTACAATCCAATACTCTTTGACCCCGTACTTCATATATAGGTTTAGCTTTCTGACCAAGTCGTGTGATTGATTGGATGGGCTTAATATTTCAATGATGAAGTCAGGCGCGGCGCCCCTACATATTCGTTTTTGTTGAAGCCATTGGGATTACAGGCGACAAACAAATCCGGAACGACTTTTTTCTTATCATCGCTGTTATTATTTTGCAATACAACATCTGTTGGGGCAGAAAAGACCTTGCATTTCTTTCCTTTCAAATAGATAAACAATTCTCCCTGAAGAACTGATGAAATTTCCTGATGTTTGATACTGGGGGAAGGAGACATATACACAATACCATCAATTAATTCCAAGGTATCATCTGTTCTGTTTTGCATATCTACGAAGTCATCGTAAGTTATGATGTTTTCACCTGGCGAACTCATTTCAATCACCATCCTTGTTTTTATTATAATCTAAATTCGATACAAATGAAAACCAAAGTTAGGTGTCTAGAAAATGAATGTTTGTGTTTAATTGACTGTTAGGAAGAGTTAGTTATAATGATAAAAACATATTCTCAAAATTAACCTTCATGACTTTTATTCACGTTGCTAGCATGGATCTCATTTATTTTTAAAGTTTTGTCTAGACAAAGAACATTTATTCTCGTATTATTTAATTAGCAGAATATTATAATTTAAACAAGCCAATGGATGTGATAAAATAATGATGAAAGAAATGGTGCTTGAAAAACCGGCAGATTATAAGCCGAAACCACCCGATTATGATGGTCTCTGGAAAAAGATTATAGGAGAGCTGTTTGAACAATTTACAGCATTTTTTGCACCGGATTTGCATGAGGAAATCGACTTCTCGGCAGATTTTGACGCGCTACAGCAGGAACTGAATCAGGAAATTATGAGTCAAAAAGGCGGTAAAGAGATCGCTGATAAACTTTTTAAGGTGTACCTAAAAAATGGGAAGGAAAAATGGATTTTGATTCATGTTGAGGTGCAGGATAGAGATGAGGAAGATTTTCCGGACAGGATGTTTCGCTATTTTTACCGGATCTATGATCGGTTTGACCGCGAAATTTATGCGATTGCACTTCTGACAGATGCTAAAAAATCAAAGTATGCGGGCCCCTTCAATTATTCGTTCTATGGTACAAAAGCTTATTATGAGTATAATACGTATGATTTTCATGGGAAAGATATTGAACAGCTGAAACAATCTTCAAATCCATTTGCTACCGCAGTAATCGCGGGTATTTATGCAAGTAAAACCAAGCAGGATGCAGAAATAAGATATGCATTCAAAAAATCACTGGTCACCTCGATTTTGGAGAAGTATGATACAGCGGCAGAAGCGACGATTGACCATCTGAACGCCTTGATATATTTTGTGGATATTCTTCTGAAGCTACCCGAAGAGATGAATCATAAACTAAGAGAAGAACTTAATCCATATCTTGGAGAGGAGGTTATTACCAAAATGCGTGCTGAAAAGACAAATCAACCGCCGACAATCGCAGAGTTGATGAAAGAGTATGAGCAAGAAGGTATTGAAAAAGGTAAAAAAGAAGCTATCAAAGATATTTCCGAAGCGATTTCATTAATACGCAAGAACTATTCTAATGAGGAAATTTCCGAAATCACCAAACTAACAACCGATGAAATAGAGGAATTAAGAAAATCTCTCCAATAAAATAAAGTGAAACAGGCGGGAGAAAAAACGAAACATTATGAGGCCTGTTTCGTTTTTTGAAACTGATGGAGAAATTAAAAGTTGCCTAACACGGATAGAATTAGAACTGCCAAAAATAAAGAAAGGCGTGATAGGTTGAACATTGGATTAATAGGTGTAGGTTCGATTGGAACATTTTTAATGGAGAAATTGAATAGCGAAAATATCTTGTCCGGGTATAAGATTACTGCGGTGTTTGATGAGCGCAACAAGCCGAACGAACGCTTGGAAATGCTCTCACAGAAGTACGGGTTTTGTGTGCATCATGAACTAGATGATTTTCTCGCGTCAGATGTGGATATCGTGGTAGAGTGTGCAAATGTAGAAGTTGTGAAGAAGTATGCGAGACAAATTATAAAGCAGAAGGATTTATTTTTGATTAGTGTTGGTGCGTTGGCAGACCCAGTATTATATGAAGACTTACAATCTACTGCCAAGCGGAAGCATAGAAAGGTCTATTTACCTTCAGGGGCAATTGGCGGATTAGATGTGTTGCGTGCCGCTCATGTGCTGGGTGGTCTTGAGGCGGTAAAATTAGTGACAAGAAAACCTGCAGAAACGCTGACTGCAGACGCTATAAAAGAAGAAACGATTGTATTTGATGGACCTGCGAAAGAAGCAATAAAGGCGTATCCTAAAAATGCGAACATTTCTATCATTATTTCCATATCAGGCATTGGTATTGATAAGACAAGGGTGAAAATCATCGCTGACCCTAAAGTGGATAAAAATATCCATCAGCTGGAGGCGCATGGGGATTTTGGTAAATTGGAATTAAAACTGGAAAATAACCCCTCTCCCGATAATCCGAAAACAAGTTATTTAACCGCTATGAGTATATTGTCATCGTTGAAATCGTTAGACAGTGCGATCATGATTGGGAGTTAGGGGGGTGTTCCTGCATAAATTATGACCTTGGGCAATACTTTTTCCCATCAGTATAAACAACTGTACTTATTCAGCGATTGTGAAATAAAAAGTCCCGGCAAGCAGAAGCATTCTCGCGAGCCAGGACTTTTTTGCACGTAAAAAATGTATCTATAAGCTATAAGCTATGGTCGCACATGAGCGGCATGATTCGGTGTTCATCGCTGTTCAACCAGCTTTTCCCTGTACTCTTCAGCGAATCGCCCGTTTCCGCTTCCTCTCAATCAACCACGCTTCCAGCCCGCCTGACCCCAGTATGACACCTGATACAATCAGCACTAATCCGATAAAATGCGCTGGAATAATAGATTCGCCTAAGAAAATAGCTGCGCCAATTAATGAAAAGAATGTATTTAAATTAAGAAAAATAGATGTTTCTGCGGGACCGACCTGACCAATGGCATAATTATAGACCAAGTGTCCTACCCCAGTAGCAATGACCGCCGAGAACAGAAAGACTGCCCACACAGATGGGGAGACGCCAACAAGCGAATCCAAACCACCCGGTTCTTTCCACAAGCTGATAAGAAACAGGAAGAAGGAGCCAATCAGCAACATATAACCTGTTAAAAGTCGGGGATCCATCGTCTCTGAAGCCCGTTTAATTAAAATAAAACTGAGCGCTTGTGAGGTGATAGAAAGTAAAATATTCATATCTCCCAGATTAATAGAATGAATGCCACCACTACCGACCAAAACCGTAGTACTAACGCCCAGTGTGCCGAAAATAAAACCGGTGAATTGAATAACTGTCGGCTTTCTTCTTAAAAAAATCATGGAGAACACAACTGTCAAAAGAGGACCCAATCCTAAGATCAACCCCGTGTTTGTGGCAGATGTTTTCGTTAATCCTTCCGCTAAAAAGTAATGGTGAAACACAACACTTAAAAAAGCACCGCCAATAATATACAGCCACTCTGATCTTTTTGGCAAACGAACCAAGCCGGAAAATGCGAGAATAAGAAGCGCTATCAAGCTAGCCACGAAAATCCTTAAAGCAGTGATCGTGACAGGCATGAAGTTCTCAACGATGACCTTTAATGCGGAGACGTTCATCCCCCATGACAGCATGACAAGGATTATGATGATATATATATTTCTAGTACGCAATTTTTCACCTGCCTGAAATTTTGTGATGTATGTTAGTTTATCATATTTGGGTGGGGAAGGGGATAGAACCTATTTTATTATCTCTAAATACATTGTACTTTCAGTTGGAGATAATGCATTTACATAAAAAAGAAAGGATTGATTTTAAATAAAAACGTTTATTACAGATGATTTTCTACTATACAATGAAGATGCTCTCTCTTTAAAGAATAAAAAACAGGACCAGATGAACTGGCCTGTCTTTCATAAAAACTATTTTTCTTCTGGTTTATAAACAAAGTAATCAAAATCAGCTGGTTTTCCTTCGCCAGAGGTATCCTGACATTGCATGCCGACAAATGCTCCGGTAAAGAAGCCGCCACCACGGATATAGTCGTCAGATAGTTTATAGGAATAAAGCTCAAAAGGAATCTCTTTCCAAATGGTTCCATCAAAAGAATAAGAATACATATAAACATTTGTTTTTACATCGACGCGTAGATAAACATATTCTACGTCTTCTGGTATTATGATTTCATTTCCTGTTAATGGTTGATCAAATGTAAAGTTATCACACGTTGTCACATCAAGAACTCTACCTTTTTCCTCATTCCAAGTAATCTGAAGAGCAGTCCAGTTTTCCGTATTGTAGTAATTTACTAAGCCTGCAGCTTGTTGGAAGTTTTCCGGATTAAATGCTACTTTTGTTTCGGCAGTGAAATTAAAATGCTGCCAGCGTCGTGCTACATGTGCTTGAGTAAATTTGGATGAGAGTGATTCTCTACCATGGATGCGTAAATGTCCTGGTTTTTCTTTTAATGATATAATTTCTTCTCCCAATGGAATACGTAAAGTTTGGAAATGGGAATTTAAGTTTTTAGAATCAAAATCATCTTTTTCATCATAATCTTTTTCCCATTTTACTTCTTCAATATTAGGCCCTTCGATTTCA
>Ga0209487_1001675_pt1 | contig 18546 bp, 16 predicted proteins | sample Poulit2012_FD_187524 | JGI IMG/M metagenome (GOLD analysis project Ga0209487, IMG submission 187524) | Agricultural soil microbial communities from Georgia to study Nitrogen management - Poultry litter 2012 (SPAdes) (version 2) | ecosystem: Environmental > Terrestrial > Soil > Agricultural land...
GCTGGTATAATCCTCATAGAAGACATTCAGCCATTGGGTATCTGTCCCCAATAAACTATGAAAAGCAGTACCTAACCAAAACTAAAAACACAAACCAAAAACTGTCCATGAAAACGGGGTAACTCCATTTAGTGCAAACGAGTATATCTTTACGAATAGGTTCGATAGCTTCACCAATCAATTGCTCATTCACGAACGGCCCATATGCTTCGGCTGTGTCAAAGAGATTAACGCCTAAGTCGACAGCTCTGCGCATTAGAGCAATCATAGCCTGTTTGTCGGGCACAAAACTCCTATGATAATTCATACCCATACACCCTAAACCCAAAGCAGAAACTTCTATACTGTAATCGCCTGTACCTAATGTTCTTCTTTTAGATCTTTGGGGCACATCTTTTACTTCTTTGGCTGCACTATTGCTACAACCTGCCGCAACTGCTCCGAGTGTGGAAGTTGCGAATAACGCTACCCCTGCCTTCAAGAAATCTCTTCGGTTATTATTTTCCATGGCTTTAAATTTTAATTTGATAGGTATCCATTTTCACTTTTTTACGTGATACTTCCCAAAAAAGTGTGTCTTCAGGATAGGATAATAACTTTTCATTTGTTAGTTTAGTAACGTCTTTACCCGTACAAACCTAATAATAATTTAGGTTTATCAAAATTCTATTAAACTAAAATGAATTTAGTCGGCCAACTTCTCTTACATTTTTTCCTTTATGACCGGTAACCGCATCTCCTAACTCTTCCCGTCCTTTTTCTGCTAATATTTCAAGAGATTCTACAATTTCAGGATATTCTACAGACACATCATTAGTCTCGCCAATATCATTTTCCAAATTATACAACAACTGTGTCTTGCCTTCATCAGGACGATAAACGTGTAGTTTCCAATTCCCACTACGCACTGCCTGTAAACGATCATCACGATAATAATAAAATGCTTCATACGGGCTTTCTGAATTAGCTTCACCTGACAAAATTGGCCATATATTATAACCATCTATAATTCTATCTTCCCTAAGCTCACCACCAACAATACCTGCAATTGTTGGTAAAAGATCCATAGCAGTAACGAGTTCATTAGAAATACTACCCGCAGGAATTCTACCAGGCCATTGAATTAATAATGGCACTCGCATTCCCCCCTCCCATGTTGAGTTTTTCGCCCCTTTCAATGGCCCATTTGAGCCCGACTGATATGTTACTCGTCCTCTTGTATCTCGTCCATCATTTTCAGATGACCACACCCATCCTCCTTCGTCTTCCCAAACTTGTGCCCCGTTATCCGAAGTATAAATAACAATTGTGTTTTCATAGATATCTAGCTTTTCCAGATGTTCCATTATCTGTCCTACACCCCAATCTATTTCCTCAACGGCATCACCATATGGGCCGTAGTCAGAGGTGCCCTCAAAATGAGGAGAAGAAGCAATTGGGACATGTGGCATGCTATGGGCCAAATATATGAAAAAGGGATCATTTTTATGATTGGTAATAAAATTAATTACCTCATCCGTGAACCGGCGAGTTAATAATCTCTGGTCAGGATCTACTTCTATTACTTCATTATTACGAAGTATTGGAGTCGGCCCAGAAATGAAATCAGGAAGTAATCGATCATAATTATTATGTCCCATATCATTAGAATACGGTATTCCAAAGTAATAATTAAATCCTTGATTTAATGGCAAAAATGGAGAGTGATGTCCAAGATGCCATTTTCCTATAGCAGCAGTTGAATAGCCCCGACTTTTCAACATATCGGCTATAGTCATTTCTTCAGGGTGTAAACCGGTTTCTGAAAATGGAAAAAGAACACGATGCCCTAAACCTATCCTTTTAGGATAGCTACCGGTTAATAGTGCTGCACGTGAGGGCGTGCACACACCTGCTGCTACGTAAAAATCAGTAAACCTCATGCCTTCTGCAGCCATTCGATCTGTATGGGGAGTGCTCAAATCCGGATGACCATAAGAAGACAAATCGCCATAACCTTGATCATCCGTTAAAATAATAATAACATTAGGCAAATCTGAATCGACACTCTCATCAACAGCACCCTCGTTTTCGCAAGCAATGAAAAAACAACATCCAATAATGACAATTATTAGAAAATAATTTTTAAAGGTCATATATTTTATTGAAAATTGATTATTCATGTATTCACTTTTCAATTTACATGTTTTTATTAATTATCTTCAAACCAATTACCACCTTCCATAATCATTTCACTTTGTAATTTCAACATTATATGCTTCATTCTTTCTACTATTTCAGGATAATCATCAGCTAGATTTATTTCCTGCCCTAAGTCATTTTCAAGGTTGTAAAGTTTAAAGTAAGAAGGTTTTAAATCTTCCAAATACTCCATATGATTTTTTTCAAAGCGCCAAGGCTCTATCTTGTCAAGCTCATTTGCCATGAGGTGATCTTCTCTTGGAACCAGTTCGTCATAACCTAGCAATACCCAATTATCTTCTCTAAGCATCAGGATAGGATCATGGAAATAACGATAATGAAAAATTGGTTTGTGTCTTTTAAAATCTATATGAGGATCGTTGATGACCTGCAATAGACTCTCACCATCTAAAATCCGGTCATTTGGAGTATTCGTCCCTGTCAATTCGGTTAGAGTTGGGAGTAAATCTGTAAAACTTCCTGTGATATCTGTAACAATCCCCTCCTCTACGAATTCCGGCCATCTGATTATAAAGGGCACCCTGATTCCCCCTTCATAGGTGAAATGTTTAGCTCCATAAAGAGGTTTATTAGAATTTGGCCATTGGGAACCGTTATCAGATGTAAAAATAACGATGGTCTCACTTTCGAGGCCAGAATATTGTAAATAATCAGTTAGTTTTTTTATTTCTTTATCCATATTCTCAATCGCACCATAGTATTCACCTCTATATTCATGACGATCAACCAGCTCGTCAGGTGCAGCTAATGGTGTATGAGGTTCATTAAACCAAACATTGATATAGAATGGTTTATCCTTTTCCCTAGTTGTTTCAATCCATTGAATAGCCTCATCTACGACCAACTGTGCGGCATAGCCTTCTAATTCTCCCAACGGAGTATCATTCTTATAAAAATTATCAGGATTTCGATGGTTGGGAGATGCATTATTATACGTATAAAAACTATAGTCATAACCTTGATCATTTGGCAATGGTTGTCCCATACCTTCCGAAGTAAGGTGCCATTTGCCAAAATGTGCAGTATCATAACCTGTTTGTTTCAATACTTCGCCTATAGTTATTTCGTCTGAACGCAAATGCATAGGAGAACCAGGAGGAATCCAATTATAAATACCTAAACGATTACTGTTTCGCCCTGTCAATAGCGCTCCTCTAGAGGGAGAGCATACCGGAGAGCCGGAATAAAAATCTGTAAAAAGCATTCCTTCATCAGCAAGTTTATCAATTGCTGGAGTTTGTGAAGTTGGCGGATTTTCATAATCAATGGTATGCAGGCTTCTGTAACTTGAAACATCATTGTATCCCAAATCATCAGCCATGATAAGAATAATATTTGGTTTATGTGTTTCATTACTTTGGTCGCAGTTTGTTAATGACATTGCAACCAACACTATAACAACATGTAATATTTTCATAAAATGAACATTTTCAATACAATGTGATTGTACTTTGTTATTTTAACTTATCTCATATGTTTTACTTTGACAGTATACTTCATTCATGATAGTTTACTCCCAAAACCTCTAGCTCTTCTCTTCCCTTCTCCAAACGTTCAATCATCTTTTTTACAATTTCAGGGTATTCTCGTGTTAGGCTATACTGCTCTTCAGAAGATAACTCAAGATCAAATAGTAAGCCCGGATGATAGTAATGTTGATTACCATTACGCTCTCCCTCAAATGGTGACAACCACCCCCTGTAATAAGAATTGACAACAAATTTCCATCTTTGTGACCGAACAGCCGTAATCTTTTCATTATCAAAAAAATACAAATAGTCATGTGGTGATGCGTGTGAGCCTTCTAGTACAGATAAAATATTTTTACCATCAATAACTCTATCGGTTGGTATAGAAACGCCAGCCAGTGTGAGTAATGTTGGAAACACATCAAAATTCATAGAGATTGCGTCTGAAGTAATACCAGGTGGAATCACTCCAGGCCATCGAACGACAAATGGAACTCTGAATCCACCATCCCAACTTGCCCCTCCCTTTCTTTCCCGAAAATCACCTGCACTTCCTTCAAACCAAGGGCCATTGTCGCTGGTAAAAATCACGAGAGTATTATCATCTATACCCATTTGATTCAGTGTTTTAAGTATTTCCCCAACACTCCAGTCTATTTCTTCAATTACATCGCCATACAAACCCGCTCTTGATCTACCCTCAAACTCTTCAGATGTAAAGAGTGGTACATGTGGCATCGGATGAGCTAAATAAATGAAAAAAGGATCATTTGAGTTTTTCTTAATAAAGTCGGTAACTTCGTATGTTAAACGCTTCGTAAGCGTGGTTTGGTCAAGTGTTTCTTCAATAATTTCTCTATTCCTATATAAGGGTAGAGGAACCATATCATTGCTGTATGCAATTCCGAAAAACTCATCAAAACCATGGTCAGTTGGCCACGAAACATCAATCGTTCCTAAATGCCATTTTCCATAAATACTGGTTCGATACCCCACCTCTTTCAAAGCCCCTGCGATAGTAATCTCATCATGAGGTAAACCATGCTCACTATTAGGAAAGAGGACGTGATCTGCTAATCCTGAACGTATAGAATAACGACCCGTCAAAAGACCAGCACGTGAAGGTGTACAAACATTTGCACTAGAGAAGTGATTTGTTAATCGAACACCTTCTCTTTCCATTCGATCGATATGGGGTGTTTGAATCAGTTCAGAACCCACAGAACCAACGTCTCCATAACCCAAATCATCAGTAGAAATAACGATAAAGTTTGGTGACTTGTTTAGAAATTCATCCTGTGCAAATAAGTCATTATTTGTAAAGACAAATACAGATAGAAAAATCAGAGTTAGTTTCTTATACATAATTTTTTTGATCTTTAGATTAATTTTTACACAAAATCTTACAGAACTAACTAATTTTTGTCTGCAGGCCTTTGCCATGGAACAGAACCACCTGTTTGAAGATGCTTCATCATTAATGTATTTAACTCTTCAGCTATATGCTGATATTCATCAATGACATTGTTCTGTTCCTTTGGATCTTCACTGAGATTGTATAGTTCACGAGCCTCAAAAGGACTATTTTGTAAAAGTTTCCAGTCACCCAACCGCACTGCCTGAATAGTTAAGCCTCCATAGCGAATCCCGCCTTCTCTTCTCGTAAAAAATAATGGCTCATCTCTGTATTTTTCCTGCTCTTTTCCCAGTAAGGTTGGCATAAAACTAATTCCATTGAGTGGTCCTCCGTAAGATATACCTAGTGCTTCCAACACTGTAGGAAAAATATCCATTGTTACAAGAATTCTGTCTGACACCATACCGGCCTCTATTTTTGAAGGCCATGAAAGTCCTGCAGGTACCCTTAAGCCACCTTCATACATACTTTGTTTTCCATCGCGAAAAGGACCAACATTTGATCCTGATGGCAGGTGTCCACCATTATCACTAGTAAATAAAATAATCGTATTTGTGTATGCTCCAGTCTCCTTAAGAGCATCAATAACCTGGCCAATTCCATTATCCATATGTTCAATAAATGCTATTAATTTAGATCTATTTTCTGATAAATTCGGTTCTCTATTCTTTACTCTTTCTAACCATTCCTTCGGGGGTTGAACTGGAAAATGAGGAGCCAAATGGGATAAGTACAAAAAAAATGGTTGGTCATAATTAGCTCGTTCTTTGATATAATCAACTGACCATTCCGTCAATAAATCAGTCACATGTCCTTCCGGATCTATTTCCTTATCATTCAATCTCATGTAGTTTATCCCTTCTCTAGTATGATCCCAATAGTTTTCTACCATATCGTCTAACCAACCATGGAAATAATGAAATCCTCGTTCATTTGGCGTGTTTGGTGATGACAAACCTAAATTCCATTTCCCCACAAGAGCAGTATGGTATCCGTGATCCTGGAGAACTTCCGAGAGCAAAGTGGACTCTGGATCAAGATAACCCCATGAATTATTTTGATTGGTGCGAATCAAACCCGGTACACCGACATAATCCTGATATCGTCCAGTCATCAAAGCTGCTCTTGTAGGCGAACATACTGGGGAATTTGAATAAAAATTATCTAATCGTATTCCAGATGAAATAATCCGGTCAATATTGGGAGTCTGGAGATCATTTGTGCCATAGTAAGAGACGTCATGGTACCCTTGATCATCCGTCAATATAATCACTAAATTAGTTTGCAAATCTTGAGCACTACTCATTTGCACACTAAAAAAAGCAATTAACCAAAAGTATATTAATTTAGTTGAATTAAATTGAGTAATAATTTTATCAGGCATAAGCAACATAATTTAACCTACCCTGGCATTAATATTTAGCCTTCTTTACCATCCCGGATTTTGTTCTAAATTTGAGTTTAAAGAAATTTCTCTATCTGGAATTGGTAATAAATTATGATGCTCTGAGTAGCCATTTGGATACTTAGTAACAATTAGACCGCCTTGATGATCTCGAACCTCAACTGGGTAAATTTCATCACCAATATTCCACCGTCGAATATCTGCGTAGTACAGTCCTTCTAAAGCAAACTCGATCCGACGTTCGTGACGAAGTCTATCTCGAGCTTCTTCTTGAGATAAGCCCATTGGCAACTCTGTGATTTTTACATCGTCCCTTTCAGTTCTAATCCTATTAATCAATCGAACAGCTTCATCGATGTCCCCGCCCGTTTCTATAATCGCTTCTGCTTTAGACAAAATAACATCAGCATATCGCATTACAATGTAATTTAAATCTGACTGATGAGCAGGTGCAAGATCTTCTTCTGGTTCAACAAAATACTTTCTACTCGCCAAATGCTTGAGTTGATTAGCAGGATGAGTATATGCCCCACCTTCATATAAATAATTTGGGAATCTATAACTTCCTAAATAATAGGAACCTGGTCTTACAATGGTAAAATCCAATCTTGGATCCCGTAACTCCCAGGAGTCATCGGGACTAATCCATCTATCTTCGAGTACTGGCGAGCCATCAATCATCTCATAGGCATTTACCAAATCATCAGTTGGAACATACCTAGTTCCCCTTGTGTGAGTCCCAGTACCAGCACCACAATACTGGTCATGAGAAGAGCCTTGAGAATTTTCTCCTCTCATATATTGAATATCGAACAGAACCTCTTCATTATTCTCATTTTCTAGTTTAAATAAGCCTTCATAACTATGGAATAGAGCATACTTACCCAAGCCATCTATCTGCGTTATAACATCCAAAACCTGGGTGTAATTTCCCTGATATAAATATGCTCTCATCTTCATTCCTAAGGCGGCACCCTTTGTTGCTCTACCAGGTGTTGAAGTGTCTACAGGTAATGATTCAATTGCAATATTGTAATCAGTTATAGCCTGATTCCAAGTATCATTTACCGTAGCACGTGAAAGATTTCGCGCTTCTTCAGTACTGATTTCAGAAGTAATGATCGGAACACCCCCGTAAAGTTCAGCCAATCGAGAGTAGGCTAATCCACGTAAAAAATGAGCTTCACCCAAATATTGAGTCTTTTGACCCTCATCTATATCAAAATCTACAGTCTCAATATTTTCAATTAAATTATTCGCCCTATCAATGATGGTGTATGCACGTGTCCACGCAAAAGTCAAAAACTCACCATCTGTTGAGCTGAGCGAACCATCACCCGCTTTCGCAATAGTAGTATTGCCCCAATTAAAAGCGTTTGGTGTTGCGCCATCTAATATCCCAAAACCAAATAATCCTTGATTGTATATAGATGTCTCCCTAAGTGTGCTATATACACCATTTAATAACAGATCTAAATCATCCTCATTTTCAGGAAAAATCGCAGGAGTAATAACATCTTCTGGATTAATATTCAAAACATCACCATCACATGCACTCACAAAGAAAGTTAAAAAAACTCCAAAAACAACTAACATTAAATAATTTGAAAATTTCATGATATTATTTTTTAATATTTTGGAATTATAATTCAATATTAATACCGAAAGAAAGAATCCTTGGTACCGGATAATGTCTTACGCCAGAATCAAATGTAGATCTCTCCGGATCGTAACCATCATAATCTCCAAAGATTAATGTCCCCACGTTTTGAGCATTTGCATATACATAAATACGCTGTATACCTAATCCTGACATAAAATTTAGATTAGATGGTAGAGAATAACCCAGCTGTATATTTTTTAATTTAATGTAACTTATTTCCTCTATCCAGTAAGATGACTGCTGATTAAGCCAAGAATAATCGACCTTTATGGCAGGTACATCTGTTGCCATATTCTGTGGACTCCACGCATCTCTCCATTTTGTACTGATAGTTGTTGCCCCATCACCATTTACCATTGTTAACATATTTTGATTCCATAAATGTACTTTAGCTGCACCCTGCAACACGGCATTTAGATCAAAACCTTTGTAGGATATACTTGGATTTACTCCAAATGTATACTTTGGAATCGTATTCCCCAGTTCCGTTCGGTCTTCAAATCCTAACTGCCCATCATTATTTCTGTCTTCATATCTTAGATCTCCAGCACTGGGTGTAAATCCATTTGAATGCATATGTTCTGAGGCCTCCTGATCAGTTTGATAGATTCCTTCAACATTGTATCCATACAAAGTCTGAAAGGAGTACCCTTCCCTGATTAAGAACAATTGATCAGGAGAATCACCACCTCTGAATTTTGTTACCTCATTATCTAAAGCAGTAAAATTGAACTCCACTGAATATCCAAATTCATTCCGATCTACAGCCCAATTATCAAAAGCAACTGACAGTTCAAATCCCTTATTTGTCATCTCACCGATATTCTCAATAGGTGGAGATATTTCACCTAGAGTATTTGGTATCGGTAGACTAACTAAAATATCTTCAGTCAACTTGTTAAAATAGTCTGCAGTTATTCTTAGTTTATTTTCAAAGAATGCAGCTTCAAAGCCCACATCAAAAGAGGTCGTCGTTTCCCAAGAAATGTTTTGATCAACTAATTGAGTAATTGCCCCACCTGCATGAAAGGAACCCCCGTAACTATAACTTAAGGTGTTATTTTGATTGATAATTGGCAAGTACGGCCAATACCCAGTTACATTTTGATTACCTAGCTTTCCCCAAGAACCTCTAATCTTCAAATCAGAAAAGATATTCCAATTATTTACGAATTCTTCTTCAATCAATCTCCATCCAACAGAAAATCCTGGAAAGTAACCCCACCTATTTCCCTCACTGAAACGTGAAGAAGCATCGGCTCTAAAATTTACTTCAAAGAGATACTTGTTCGCATATGAATAGTTTAGTCTCCCCAGATACGAAAAAATTCGAAGTCGATTTAAGTTTCCATTACTAACAATACCCCCTGTTCCAGAGTCCACCTGGGTTAATCCTTGCTTAGGTGGGTCAGTCCGTCGCGCAAAAATATCTTTAATTGCAAGATCCTGAAATTGTAACCCCACAACCGACGAAATCTCATGCTGATTGAAATTTTCAATAAAATTTATGGTTGAATATACTTGCCTGTCTAAAAATTGATCACCTCCTCTCATTACTTCAATTCCTTCTCTATTTAAATTTCTTGAAGTCCGAGCTACTCCTGTATCAGTATAACCAAATACATCTTCGTTATATCTATCGGTTATAGTCCATCGACCAGAAGTAGATGCTGTTGTCATCCAGTTTAAATTATTCGCTAACTTAATGTCTACATAAGCATTTACGTCAACACTATTCCTGTCTATGGTCGTTAATCCATTGTTAGCATCAATTAAAGGATTGTTATTTTCATATAATATTACACCATCTCTATCTATAGCCTGTACCGCCCCAAGTCTACCATCACTGGTATATGGCGCAATAAATGGTGCAGATGTTTCAAAAATGTTAAAAATCCTGGCCATTGACCCACCACCAGCAGTAGAAGGATAATAAGGCTCATTAGATTTTTGGCTTATATAGCTCATCCTCCCACCCACTGTAACCCAATCATTGATTAACGATTCAACGTTAGCTCTAATCCCAAACCTTCTAGTATCGGTGTTCAAAATTATACCATCTTGATCAAGATAATTCAAAGACAGGTAAACTGAAGTTTGTTCAGAACCACCACTTACAGAGATATTGTGCTCCTGCATTATAGAATTTTGATATAGGTGTTTGTACCAATCCGTATTAGGATATTTATATTTATCATTGCTATTTCTAAATTCATCTATTACGTATTCTGGAAATCTATCTCCCCCACCAACATTTCTAGAGGCGGTGTTTAACATTTCCATCATCTCTGCACTATTATTGATTAAATTAAACCTTCTACCTAGTGATTGAACTCCTGTATATGTTGAAATATTAATAGTTGGAGCAGCCGAGTAACTACCTTGCTTTGTTGTGACAAGTACTACACCATTAGCTGCTTTTGAACCATATATTGCAGCACTTGCGGCATCCTTTAAAACTGATATGCTTTCTATATCATTAGGATTAACTTGATTTATATCACCTTCAACACCATCAATAATTACAAGAGGGTTTGCATTATTCATTGTTCCCCAACCTCTTACCCTAAGTTGAGCACCATCTTCTCCTGGCTTACCAGAATTTTGACTTACCCAGACACCCGTTGCTTTTCCTCCAAGAGCTTGTGTTGCATTGGTTATTGGCCTGCTTTCTACTGCATCATCAAAATTTACACTTGAAATTGAACCAGTTAAATTTACTCTTCTTTGCACACCATATCCTACAACAACTAATTCTTCAAGACCCATAACATCAGGGTTTAACACTACGTCTATTTCACTTCTATTATCAATATTTATCTCTGTATTCAAAAAACCGATATAACTGAAAATAAGAGTATTTAAACTTTCAGGGACGTTGATTGAGTATTCACCCTCCATATTCGTGACTACCCCTATTATGGATCCAGTCGTTTCCTCAGACTCCGCAACAATCACATTCACTCCTGGCAGCGCTTCCCCTGTCTGGGCATCAGTAACCCGACCGGTAACGGTTTGCTGAAGGTTATCTACAACTTGCCCTTCATAGTCCGGACTTTTCAGAATCACCAGTTGTCCGTGTGAAGAAACAGCAAATCGAAGACCTGTACCTTCAAGTACAGTCCATAGTGCCTCATGGATTGGCATTTCATCAACAGTCAATGTTAACCTATGTTTTACAGCATCTAGATCAACCGAATTATAAACCAATTCAAGCTCAGCTTCTTCAGCAATTTCTTTTAGAGATTCCATTAGAGTAGCATTACGCACATTAATGGCAATGATTTCATTCAACACCGATGATTTTGAAATGTCATAATTCACCTCTACACCTTGTACCAAGCCGCTTATTGAATTTCTTTCATGATCCCATCCTTGACCTGAAACTGCCGGTGAAAAGAATAAGGTTATTATCAATAAAGGAATAATGCTGCTAATCAACTTCCAGTACTTTTTGTACACGTTTGAGCTCATAATTATTTACTTTATGTTTGAATTAAATATGATATAAATCGAATTATTTCTTGAATATGACAACATTTCCATCTTGTTGATATTGAAGGTCCAGTGACATAGAAATGGAAGCCAATACAACAGTTAGTGGTGTATTTTCGAAGGTACCAGTCAACAATTTGTCCTGTGAATTAATATCACCCGCTAACTCAACATCAATATCAAACCACCGTTCTAATCTGGCTTTTACCTGCTGAACTGACGCCTCTTGAAATACAAGCTGTCCTTTTGTCCAGCCCATATATACTTTCACATCAGGAACAGTACTGGCAGTCACTTCTCCATTCTTCGACAATGTACCCCGCTGGTTTTGTGTAAGTTGTACCTCAGGGGAATACATTGATTCATCTGATCTCATGGATACTTTCCCCTCTGTCACTACAACCTCTACGTTCTCTTCATCCGGATAAGCACGAACATTAAATTTTGTCCCCAATACTTCAGTAATCGAGTTATTTGCTTGCACAAAAAACTGACTGTCCGATCTGTGTATCACTTCAAAAAAAGCCTCCCCTTCAAGAGTAACGATTCGATTATTTTCGGTAAAGTTCCCTGGAATCATCAGCTTGCTATCTCCATTCAGCTGCACCCTTGTTCCATCCGAGAGACGAACAGTAGTGTGTTGCCCCTTCTCAGTGGTGATCTCCTGCATACTAAGCTCGAACGTAGCCGGTACCGGCTCTTGAACAGTTGGATACGAAAACAGAAATGCAATCATTAACACGGCCGCAACAGCAGCAGAGTAGGTCAGTATTCGAACTGCTTTATGGCGTCGGCGTCCTTCGTAACTCTGGTAAGCAGAACCTCTATTACGCTTAGCCACCACCTTGTTTGCATTTCTTTGCGGAGTATCCAGTACACGAGTTCGAAACAACTCCCAGGCATCCTCTGGATCTACATGAATTCGCTTGCCGGGAGATACATTCCATATCTGTTTCATGTTGTTCAGTTTTTCCTGATTCTGTGGTGAATCTTGCAGCCAGCGTTCAACTTCTGCATTCTGCACATCAGTACATTCCCCGGACAGATATTTATGTAGTATTTCGGTTTCCAACAGATCGTTTGTATTCGATTATGTGTTTCATATAGTAATACGGTCTTAGAAAAGGGTACCCTGCAATTTTTTCAGAAAATATTTTTCCAATGGGATTCTAGTCGCTTGCCAGGCGTTAAGACTTATTTACAGAATTGCCATTGGGAGTAGGTGGGAATCGATAGTACCCTATCAGGTTGATATGTCTCTGATGGTACAAGGAGATGGGCTATTTACAACGACAAAACATACGATAGCGGTACTCTATCAGATAAGACTCGGTCAGATTACCTCAAGCACCTGCAATTATGAACTTAAAACAACGGTATCACTTATTTGTTATCCACCAATATGTCTAACAAATTACTGTTAACATAATAGTTGTCTCTACCCATTTTCAATTTCATGAGAAATCCTGCCTCAGATAGTTCATCTAAATACTTTGCAGCAGTAGGACGGCTGATTCTCAGATCATCCTTCAGGTGATTAATTTTTGTGTACGGATGCCTGAAAATATGGTTTATCAAATCCTGACTGTAAAAGGAGAATTGCCGTCTGATATCATGTTTTACTTTTAACATCTCATCCCTAATTTGTGTGATGTCCTCAATCGTACCCATCGATGTTTGCTTAACCCCTTCTAACATATACAAAATCCAGCTCTCCCAATCGTTATGTGTTCTGACACGTTGCAACAGCTTATAATATTTTGGCTTATTTCTGACGATATAGCGACTCAGATAGAGTACTGGAATATCGAGCAATCCTTTTTGAACCAGATAAAGAATATTCAGGATTCGACCGGTCCGCCCATTCCCGTCATAAAACGGATGAATACTTTCAAACTGAACATGAATGATTGCCATTTTAATAAGCGGATGAATATCTGATAGATCATCATTATTAATATATTGAACCAGGTTATCGAGAGCTTCAAGAATTACATTCTTGTGTTGAGGGGGTACAAATACGATCTCACCTGTCGCAGGATTCGATAATACCGTCCCCGGCAAAGAACGAATTCCTGCATCGTTGTCTTCTAACCTTTCCTGAATGGCAATGATATCATTAACCTTGATGAGTCCACTTTGTTGAATTCGTTTAAAACCCTCATTTAAAGCTATTGCATACCGCTGAACTTCTTTCGTCGTCTGATCTATTCTCTTGACTTGCTCTACATCCGCCTTATATAACGCATCACTCGTTGTTACGATATTCTCAATTTCCGAAGAATCTTTTGCCTCCTGGACTGGCAATGTATTGAGCAAAATGCTTTGATTCGGAATTGTCTGAGAAATGCCTTTCAACTCTGATAAATACTGTTGTGCTTCCAGAGCTTTCTTCAGCACTTCTGGGGTTTCGATAACTACATTTGGGGGAAGCGGACTCCAGACCCACTCTTTTGGCTTAGGTGACATAAGATTTAACGATTTTCTTTACACATCAACAAGTATATGTAAAAAAATCGGGAATTTCTTTACAGCTCGAAAACTATATGTAAAGAAAAAGCGAATTTCTTTACATATAGCCTTAGCCTCTCTGGCTAATGTGAATGTTTTAGTTAGCTGGAATTTTCGACATATTGTACACTATGACAAGATTCGCCTGTTTAACGCCGTTAATATTGAAAACGGACTAAAACCTATTGATATTTACTCACCACGTGAGGTTACTAATTATGAAGAATAAAGAGTTGGACATTATTAAGACTGTCCGGATCATCCGTGACAAAAACTATAATGAAACTAAGATTATGACTCGCCAAGAGTTACTGGAGAGATATAAAAAGAAGGGAAATGAAGCGATGAAAAAATTTATTCATTCGTCTCAAAGTACTAAACTTCTAAAATAATTCATTCCATGTTCTGGACATGACTTGTGATTGCCCAAACGGGCATCAATACTCTCCTCTTCACTTTTCAGAGGCGGATCTGAGTGAATAGATTTTCCCCAACGTTTCTTCTGTTACCTGGATGGGCAGATATTTACTTAAGCGATCCCGCAGAATATCCAGTGCCCGACTCATCTGTGATTCAACCGTCTTCACGGAAATACCCATCACCTCCGCAATCTCCTGATAGGTCAACCCGTCTTCACGATGTAACGTATAGACTTGCTGTGCACGAAAGGGCAGCTGATCAATCGCATACCGAGCCGCCTTAATGAACTCCCACTCTTCACTGATGGTACTTCTGATGAAGACTACATTTTGGTCGGAATCATCGCCATACTGCTGATGCTTTCTCACTACCTTTTGATGCTCCAGGTGGTCTATTGCTCTGTTTTTGACTGATTGATAGAGATAGATACTAATGGATTTCTGCGAATCAAGATTACTTCTCTTCTTCCATATATCTGCAAATACATCCTGTACCAGATCTTCCGACGCAGCTTGAGAACGGGTGTATCTCCAGCTAAAGTTGCAGAGAATGTCGTAATAGGCCAGGAACAACTGCTTAAACGCATTCTCATCCCCCTGCCGTACGGCATCTACGCACTCCTCTTCGTTAAACTGATACTGATGTACCATAATGTGGCTAACTCCTATTGTAAAGAGGCTTCCGGCTACCCGTTTAAGCCGACCTGACAACCTTTATATACCAATTTGGAACAAGAAATCCCAACAACCTGAACCCTGTTCTTAAAGTAATACGGGTGACCCGTGAGGTACCCTGTAACTTTTTTGAAAAAATTTTAAAAGGAGAGCAATTTAATTTAAGTGCGCATGCATTGTATGTGCAAATGGTAAAGATTTAGATATCTGCAACTTTCGCCACATTGTATATTATAACAAAATCCAGCTGTTTCACACCGTTATTTTTGAAAATGTACCAAAATCTATTAATATTTACTCACCACATGAGGTAATCAATTATGAAGAATAAAGAGCTGAATATAATTAAAACCGTCCGAATCATCCGTGATAAAAACTATAATGAAACCAAAGGATTGACCCGGGAAGAGTTACTGGAGAGATATAAAAGAAAGGGAAATCAAGCAATGAAAAAATTCATCCATTCACCTCATGGACTTTGATTTAAATGATAAACGACACTTGCAAATTCTTACGAGTAGTCACACTTCTTACGATTTTAACTTTGGCATGGTCTTGTAGTCGGGCTGAAGTTGAGTCCATTGAATTACGAATCATGAGCTACAATATCGCTGCAGGGAATGGGAATATTAGTGGTATCGCAGATGTTATCGAAGAGTATCAACCTGATATTGTTGCGCTTCAGGAATCATCTTCTACCTAAAATCTGCCATGACCGGCAAATGATCACTGAGGGCAAATGATCCGGGATCATCAGGATTCACCCGAAAGGCTCCTTCAAACAAGGGTCTTGACTCTGTGATACGCTCCGCAAGAGGACCATACGCCATCAGATAATCAATTCTCCTGGTGGGATCATCCACGCGAAACGTATTGCCTGCTCCTTCTCCTGCCGCAATGTGGGTATCTGTCCAGCCTGCATCCATCCAAAGTTTGTATTCGGGTGTATCAGGGGTGTGGTTTAGATCGCCAATCAATAGAATAGATTGTCCATTCCGTGAATCCCTCTCGGTCGCTTTCAGAATCTCTGCAATTTCCCGCTCACGAAGCACCCGTCCTTCTGGGTTATTCTGAGGAAAGAGATGTGCAGAGTAAACCGTAAGGGTTTCATTTGCAGACAGACGAAGAGTTGCTTTGCCCCAGTGACGGGTAAACAGGTCTTCCGGACGGGAACCTTCTACTATAGGCACATTTGTGGAATCAATAATATCAAATCGTGAAAATAGTGTGCCCGGCCAGTACCCACCACTCGGGAAGTAGGTGACGTTCAAATTTAACAAACGGGCAATTTCATCGGTGATGGCCTGGTCAGGTGATTCTGCAAATGCGATGATATCGGGATCGTAAAGTGAGAGTTCGAGGGCAAAACGCTTCGCCATTTGTCCTTTTTCTACTGCCTTGAGTGCATTCTCTTTATCGGACGGCCACCCCTTACATTCCAAAACGTTGTAGGCGATGGCACGAATTGGGGTATTGCTTCGTGAATTCCTGGCCAAAGCAGGTGAACCCAAAAGCCCTATACCGGCTGCTGCCAATGCAGACTGGGTAATAAAACGACGTCTGGAGAGAGTACGGGCGGATGTATCATCAACGGAAGAAGTTTGATCAACAGATGAAGTCAGACCACCGGAAGGGGTTAATTTAACAGAAGAAGGTAGGTTGGCAGACGTGGCTATACCAGCAGGGTTTATATGATCTTTTTCCATGGATTAAAAAAGTATTTATTTGATTATCGGTTGTGATATATCACTATATATCATCAAGTTAGCAATCGAGTTTGAGTTGAGCAATGTGGTGTTTGTTTGGTCTGAACGGTAATGGATTTACAACACCGGCAATGTATTAAAAATAAATCAATCCGTTCTTCAATAAATCATTAACAAGAGATTTTGTGAAGCTGTTATTTTGATGGAGGCAGCCACGCATTTGAAGTAAATGCAGGCTTTGAAGTCGATTTTCTTTCATTTTCGGGCAATTATATTTTAAATGAAACCGAAGGTGCCGGATCGGCTGGAAACGATCTCTATTTTGAATTGGGCCTCAGCCTGGGCAAAGTTGATCTGTTTACAGGTGCGGGTGATGGCTGGCACACCAGTGATGGTGAATTTGCATTGGTGAATATCGGGTTGGGTACCAGTAAAGAAATTCCCATTACCTCTACGTTCTCCATTCCATTGAATGGTGCCGTCATATTGAACCCCCACACCGAACAATTCTACATTATTGTGGGTATATCCTTCTGATTTTTTAGGAGGACAGAGGTGCGGTGCATGCCCCGTCAGGGGCATTATACCTCTTATCTCCCCCCGCCGAGATATGCTTTCTGGATGCGGGGATCTTCTTTGAGGTCGTCGGCCGGACCTTCGAGAACGATCTTGCCCGTCTCTATGAGATATGCTCTGTCGGCCAGGCGAAGTGCAGCAACTGCATTTTGCTCCACCAGCAGCAGCGTGAGCTCCTGCTCGCTTCGAATCCGATGAATAATTTCAAAAACCTCACGCACCAGAATCGGCGCAAGCCCCATCGACGGTTCATCCAGCAGCAGAATACGGGGACGAGCCATCAACGCGCGGCCGATCACCAGCATCTGTTGTTCGCCACCCGACAGATACCCGGCCTGAACGGTAATTCGCTCTCTAAGCCGTGGAAAATATTCAAATACCTGCTCCAGATCAGCTTCGATATTCTGCCGGTCTTTTCGAGTATAAGCGCCCATCCGTAAATTTTCGTGAACCGTTAGATCGGGAAAAACATAACGCCCTTCCAAAACATGCATCATCCCGTTCCGAACCATGTGATGGGCAGCCATACCTGTTACGTTCTCGCCATCTACCCAAACTTCCCCTGCCGTCACAGAGCCTTCATCCGCCAACATCCCTGAAATCGCTTTTAGAGTCGTGGTTTTTCCAGCACCATTGGCTCCCAAAAGTGCCACACACTCCCCTTTTTTTACATGCAGATCTACACCGTGCAGAACTCGGATCACATCCTGGTAACAGGCTTCCATCTGCCGAATATCCAGAAGCGGGCGCTCTATGGGATTGGTTGGTATCACTGCTCGTCCCAGATTCTTACCCACTCGCCATCTTGTACCTGATAGATGGATGAGACGCCATTGGGCCTGTGATCTTCGGGACTATAGTTTACCGGGGGAATGAGCCCGCCCGGCGAGAAATCTTCCAGTTCGTAAAACATATCTCTCAGGTTCTCGCCTGTCAGTTCCAGCTCTCTGTCTATGGCCATTCCCATCACTTCTGCCACCAGCAGTGCCTGAGCCCATCCACGAATGT
>Ga0209487_1001676_pt1 | contig 18543 bp, 15 predicted proteins | sample Poulit2012_FD_187524 | JGI IMG/M metagenome (GOLD analysis project Ga0209487, IMG submission 187524) | Agricultural soil microbial communities from Georgia to study Nitrogen management - Poultry litter 2012 (SPAdes) (version 2) | ecosystem: Environmental > Terrestrial > Soil > Agricultural land...
TCTACGAGGCCGCGGAGATCGACGGGGCGAACCGGTGGAAGCAGACCTGGCACATCACCCTGCCCGCCATCCGCGCCACCATCATCGTCCTGTTCATCCTCTCCATCGGTGACTTCCTCGAGCTCGGTTTCGAGCACATGTTCCTGCTGCTGAACTCGATGAACCGCGAGGTCGGCGAAATCTTCGACACCTTCGTGTACACCGCCGGCATCCAGAACGGCCAGCTCAGCTTCGCCACCGCCGTGGGCCTGTTCAAGGGCCTGGTGGGCCTGATCCTCGTGGTCGGCGCGAACTCCCTGGCCAAGCGGCTCGGCGAGGAAGGCGTGTACTGACGGTCCCGCCGTCAGGAGGTGACCCCATGCTCTTCTCCTTCGAAGCGTTCGCGACCCTGAACAGCTGGCTCGGCGGGTTCTGGCGCCTGATCCTGCTGAACCTGCTGTGGACCGCGGTGACGCTCCTCGGGCTCGGCCTGTTCGGCATCGGCCCCGCGAGCTACGCGCTGGCCACGTACCTCGACGGCTGGTTCCGCCACGGCCGCACCCCGCCCACGATCCGCACCTTCCTGCGCGATGCCCGCGAGCGGCTCGGCGCCGCTGTCGCGATGGGCCTGGTGCTCTCCGCGGCCGGCGTGGTCATCGGCGTGAACCTCCTCAGCCTCAGCGACTGGTACCTGCGGGCCGCCAACCACATGGCCCTGATCGTGCTGCTGATCATCGGGGCGTACGTGTTCTTCGTGATGGCCGCGACCGAGGTGCGGGGCCTGCACCGCCAGATCGGCGGAGCGCTCCTGCTCGGCATCGGCTCCCTGCACTGGACGATCATCGGCGCGCTCGCCGTGGCGATCGCCGAGGCGTTCATGCTCCGCTTCGCCGTGGCCTTGTTCCCGCTGCTCGGCGCCGTCCTCCCGTTCCTCGCGGTCGCGCTGATCCTGCGCCCCGTCCTCACCGACCTCGACCAGGCCGTCACGGCCGAGACCGAGACCCCGGCCGACACCCCGTCCGACCCCCGAGCCCTCACGGAAGGCCACCTCGCATGATGCAGCGCAGAACCCTTCTGAAGTCCCTGCCCTTCGCCGCGGCGGGCCTCGCCGGTGCCGGCGCCCTCACCTCCTGCGGGTCCTCCGGCTCCGGTGGAGAGGGTGGCTCCAACGGCGAGCTCACCTGGATGTCTGTGGTCCACACCCCCACCACTCCCGAGGCCTCCGGGCCCGTGGAGACCGGGCTGAAGGAGATGACCGGCGCCTCCTTCTCCTACCAGTGGGTGCCCGACGCCTCCAAGGAGGAGAAGGTCAACGCCGCGCTCGCATCGAGCTCGGTCGCGGATATCACCACCTTGAACCAGCTGGTGATGCCGTCGATCCGCTCGGCACTGACCTCCGGGCTGTTCTGGGACGTCGAGGAGCACCTCGCCGAGTTCCCGAACCTCGCCCGGATCAACGAGGCCGTGATCGCCGGGGCGAAGGTCGACGGCGCTCTGTACGGGGTGCCTTTCCAGCAGCCGCTGGCCCGCTACGGGGTGCTGGTCCGCAAGGACTGGCTGGACCGGCTCGGGCTCGAGGTGCCGCATACCGTCGAGGCGCTCGGCGAGGTCGCCCAGGCCTTCACCGAGGGCGACCCCACCGGCACCGGCGCCGCGACCACCGGCTTCATCGACCGGGCCGAGAGCTTCGACTGGATGTTCCAGATGTTCGCCGGTTACTTCGGGGCCGGCTGCAAGTTCGAGCTCGACCCCTCCGGGAAGGTCGTCCCCACCTTCACCACGGACGCCTTCAAGGAGGCGATGGAGTGGTACCGGAACGCCTACGCGAACGGGTGGGTGAATCAGGAGTTCGTGACCATGCAGAAGCAGAACCAGGAGCAGGCGATCGCCCAGGACAAGGGCGGCATCGTCGTGACCGGCCTCTTCAGTGGTCGTGGCTACACCACTCTCGCCGAGAGCATCGACCCCGAGACCGAGGTCGAGTGGGCGCTGATCAACGACATGACCTATGCCGACGTGCCCCGTCGGATCGTCTCCGACACCGGCGGCGGGATGGGCGGGCTCATGTCCTTCTCCACCCAGAGCCTCTCCACCGAGGACGACCTGCACCGGGCACTCTCCCTGATCGACGCGCTCATGGAGCCGGACTGCCACCTGCTGATGAGCAACGGCGTGGAGGGCACCCACTTCGAGAAGGATGCCGACGGGGCGATCGAGATCATCGATCAGACGCTCTGGGAGCAGCAGATCCAGCCCTTATGCGGGATCGATCCCGACCAACGACGACACCCCGCTGTACCGCTCCACCGACGAGATGGTGAACCTTGCCAACGAGCTGATCTCCGAGAACGACGAGTACGCCGTCATCGACGTCTCCCAGCCGCTGACCTCCGTCGCCTACGACACCTCGTGGGGAACGATCCACCAGGCCGTGAACGACGCCTACAACCAGTACATGGTCGGACAGATCGACATGGCCGGCTTCGAGGACGTCGTCGACCAGCAGCGCAGCGCCGGCATGGACGACGTGATCGCCGAGTTCACCGCCTCCTACGAGTCCACTCTCTGACGCCGACCCCCGCCCCGACCTGAACCCCTGCCCCACCCTGCTTTTCAACGACGAAAGGACCCCTCATGATCCAGCGCAGAACCCTTCTGAAGTCCCTGCCCCTCGCCGCAGCCGGCATGGCCGGCGCCGGAGCCCTCGCCTCCTGCGGCAGCTCCGGCGGTGGCGGCGGCTCCGCCGGCGAAGGCGGCACGCTCACCTGGATGTCGATGCTGCACACCCCCACCACCCCCGAGGCCTCCGGCCCGATCATGACCGCTCTGAAGGAGCACAGCGGCGTCGACTTCGAGTTCCAGTGGGTGCCGGATGCGTCCAAGGAGGAGAAGATCAATGCCGCCCTCGCCTCCGGGTCGCTCGCGGACATCAACACCCTGAACCAGGGCATGGCCGGGGTGCGCGAGCCGCTGAAGTCCGGGATGTTCTGGGACGTCGAGCCGTTCCTGTCCGAATTCCCGAACCTCGCCTCGATCAACCCCACCATCATCGAGTCCGCGCGACTGGACGGGGTCCTCTACGGCGTGCCCTTCCAGAAGCCGCTGGCCCGTTACGGGGTGCTCGTGCGCCAGGACTGGCTGGACCGCCTGGGCCTCGAGGTGCCCCATACCCTCGAGGACCTCCTCGAGGTCGCCCAGGCCTTCGTGGACGGCGACCCGACCGGCACCGGCGCGCAGGTCACCGGGTTCATCGACCGCCAGGAGAGCTTCGCCGTGGGCTTCCGCTCGCTGGCCGGGTACTTCGGGGCCGGGGACAAGTTCCAGCTCGACGACTCCGGGAAGATCGTGCCCGCCTGCACCACGGAGCCGTGGAAGGAGGCGATGGAGTGGTACCGCGGCGCCTTCGAGCGGGGGCTCGTCAACCAGGAGTTCGTCACCGTCCAGAAGGAGAACCAGCGGCAGGCCATCGCCCAGGACAAGGGCGGCATCGTGGTCACCGGTCTGTTCGAGGCGAAGGGCTACATGGCGCTGGCCGAGTCGATCAACGCCGACACCGAGGTGGAGTGGGCGCTGATCAACGACATGACCTACGCCGACGTGCCGCGCCGCATCGTCTCGGACACCGACGGAGGCATGGGCGGGCTGATGACCTTCAACTCCCAGTCGCTCAAGAGCGAGGACGACCTCAAGCGGGCGCTGACCCTCATCGACAAGCTGCTCGACGAGCCGGCCTTCCAGCTGATGACCAACGGCGTGGAGGGCACCCACTTCGAGAAGGACGCCGATGGGGCGATCGAGATCATCGACCAGCCGCTGTGGGAGCAGCAGGTCCAGCCCTACAACAGCTCCCGGCCCTCGGACCTGGTCGAGATCTACAAGTCCACGAACCCGTACGTCAACGAGGCCAACGAGAAGATGGCCGAGAACGACGAGTACGTGGTCACCAACCCGGCGCAGTCCCTCACCTCGGCGACCTACGACACCCAGTGGGCCACGATCGAGAAGGCGCTGAACGACAGCTACAACACCTTCATGGTCGGCCAGACCACGATGGAGGACTACGAGGCCGCGATCGAGGCGGTCCGTTCGCAGGGCCTGGACGACATCATCGCCGAGTACACCGAGGCCTACGAGGCCGTGAACTGACCGATCCCCGCTCCCGGGGTGCGCGTCCCCCGTCGGCCGCGCACCCCGGGCGGGCATCGCCCGCACTCCACCCCCGCCCACTGGAAAGGCACGACCTGTGACCCTCAGCCCTCCCCGGGAGCTCGACGACCCGGGCGCCCTCGCCCCCGCCACCGCCGGCCTGCAGCGGGAGATCGACGATGCCGCCGCCCGCGGCGGTGGCCGAGTGGTGGTGCCCGCCGGAGTCCACCGCACCGGGGCGCTGCGCCTGCGCTCCCGGGTCGAGCTGCACCTCGAGGCCGGGGCCGTGCTCCGCTTCGTGCCCGATCCCGCGCTGTACCCGGTGGTCCAGGCCCGCTGGGAGGGGGCGACCGGCCCCGTCCACTCCCCGTGCCTGTACGCGCACGGCGAGGAGGACGTGGCGATCACGGGCCTGGGCACGATCGAGGGCGAGGGCGGGCCCTGGTGGGACCGCCAGCGCGAGGGCACCCTCGAGCATCCCCGCCCCACCCTGATCGGCCTGCACGAATGCCGCCGGGTGACCCTCCGCGACGTGACCCTGCGCAACTCCCCGGCATGGACCGTGCACCCCGCCCTCTGCGAGCAGGTCACCATCTCGGGGCTGCGGATCCTTAACCCCGCCGACTCCCCGAACACCGACGGCATCAACCCCGAGTCCTGCCGCGACGTGCACATCAGCGGCTGCCACATCGACGTGGGCGATGACTGCATCGCGATCAAGGCCGGCACCGAGGCGACCGCCGCCCGAGTGCCCTGCGAGAACATCACGGTCACCGGCTGCACCATGGTGCACGGTCACGGCGGCGTGGTGATCGGCAGCGAGATGGCGGGAGGAGTGCGCAACGTCGTCATCTCCGCCTGCGTGTTCCAGGGCACCGACCGCGGGATCCGGGTGAAGACCCGGCGCGGTCGGGGAGGGCTGATCGAGAACCTGCGCGTGACCGGCATCGTCATGGACGACGTGATCAGCCCGATCACCGTCAACTCCTTCTACCACTGCGGCCCCGAGGGGAAGACGGAGCTGGTCGGCGACCGCTCGGCCCGCCCCGTCGGCCCCGACACCCCTGTGATCCGGGGACTGCACCTCGCGCACCTGACCGCCACCCGGGTGCACGCCAGCGCAGGCCACCTCTTCGGGCTGCCGGAGTCGCCGCTCGAGGACCTCTCGATCGAGGACCTCTCGGTCTCCTTCGCCGAGGATCCCCGCCCCGGCGTGCCGGAGATGGCGGACGGGCTCGTGCCCGTCACCCGCGAGGGCCTGCGCTTGGGTGGGGTGCGCGGCGCCCTGCTCTCCCGGGTGCGGGTGCGCGGGGCCGACGGGCCGCTGCTCCGCCTCGAGGACTGCGAGGGCGTCGTGGGCGAGGTGACGGAGCGATGACCATGACCGCCACCCGTCGCCGGCAGGACCGGCACACGCCATCGGCCGGACCGGCACCGCGCATGCGCCGCCCGGTCGAGCTGTCCCTGGTGGGCCTCGGCATGATCACCGCCCTCATCACCCAGGGCGGGTTCACCCTGGTCATGAACGGCCTCGACCAGCCCACCTTCGAGGAGGTCGTGATGCCGTTCCTCGTGGGCGAGGACTCGGGGCTCAGCGGCACCGAGGCGCGGCTGCTCGGCGACACCCTGGCCGCCTGGCTGGGGATGTCCCTCGTGGTCCTGCTGCTGCTGGCCGTGGCCGGCATCGCCCACACCCGCGCTCGCCCCTCCCGCCGCGCCCCCGGCTGCTGGTTCCTCGCCGCCGGTGCCGTGTGCCTGCTGGGCAGCCAGCTGATCCTCTACCCCGTCGCCTTCCTGTTCTTCGCCGCCGCAGCGCTGTTCGTGCTGCGGCCCCTGCCCGAGGGGAGCCCCCGATGACCGTCACCCCCACCCCCAGCCCGAGCCCGTCCGCGACGCCGGACCAGGTCGAACCCGCGAAGCTCGTGGTTCGAAAGCCGAGGCTGCGCCGCCGCACCCCCGGCGAGAAGATCTTCAACGGGGTCAACATCGTGGTGCTGACCGGATTCGCGCTCATGTGCCTGATCCCCTTCGTGCACGTGATCGGCAGCTCCTTCGCGACCCCCGGTGAGCTCGCGACCAGCAACTTCGTGCTCATCCCGAAGGAGTGGACGGTCGCTGCGTGGCAGTACATCCTCTCCACCCCCACGATCTTCCGGGCGATGGGCGTATCGGTCTTCGTGACCGTGGCGGGCACGTTCCTCAGCCTCGTGGTGACGTCGATGATGGCCTACGCGCTGGCGAAGCCGTACCTGCTGGGTCGCCGCACGATCAACTTCCTGGTCATCTTCACCATGCTGTTCAGCGGCGGGATGATCCCCACCTTCATCGTGGTCTCGAAGCTGGGGCTGCTGGACTCGCTGTGGTCGCTGATCCTGCCGGTGACGGTCAACGCCTTCAACCTGGTGATCATGCGGAACTTCTTCCAGGGCATCCCCGACTCCCTCGAGGAGGCTGCACGCATCGACGGATGCTCCGAGATCGGCGTGTTCCTGCGAGTGGTGCTGCCGCTGTCGATGGCGTCGATCGCGACCATCGGACTCTTCTACGCGGTGACCTACTGGAACACCTACATGCACGCCGTGCTCTACATCAACGATTCCTCGCTGTGGCCGATCCAGGTGCTGCTGCGCCAGATCGTGATCGTCTCCAGCGGCATGGATGCCGATGCGACCGTCGTCGACGTGGTGCCCCCGGCGCAGTCCGTGAAGATGGCGGTGATCGCCGTGGCCACGCTGCCGATGCTCGCGGTGTATCCCTTCGTGCAGCGCTACTTCGTCAAGGGCGCCATGATCGGCTCCGTCAAGGGATGACGCTGGCCGTGCTGTCTCCGCCCTGCCTGAAACCCCTGTACATCCAGGGTGATCCGGCCTGAGTCCTCCCTGCGCACAGGGACTCTCGAGACGGGGAGCCTCCCTCCTTCCATTCCCTGCCCCCTGAGACCGGCGACGTGAGTCCACGGACTGCTTGCGCCGCCTGCTGTCCCGCACCATTCAGTCCGAACCTGCAGTGCTCACCGAAGCAGAGATCGAGGAAGATCATGCCGACCATCTCCCGCCGACAGTTCACCGCCGCCTTCGGAGGAATCTCGGTCGCCGCTCTCGCGGCGTCGGCCACCACGCTCCCCGCCGCCGCCGAGCCCGGAGGGGGTGAACTCGACCCGCTGAGAAGCATGCGGGTGCCTCGCGGCCTGCGAACGGCCGATGGGCCGATCTGGTCAGCCACCGCCACGGGCTTCGCAGGGCTCCCCACTCCTGAGCTGCCTCACGGGACCGTCGGCGGGTACGGAGGCTCCGTGCATGTGGTGCGCGATTCCGAGCAGCTCGCCCGTGCGATCCAGATCGAGGGCCCTGCGACGGTGCTCGTCGAGGGCACTCTCGTCGTGGAGCCCTTCGGGGCGAACCTCGCGGTGTCCTCCCACACCAGCATCCTCGGGGTGGGGCGCGGCGCAGAGATCGTCGGAGGCGGTTTCCATCTCGACCAGGTCGCCGACGTCGTGATCCGCAACCTCACCTTCCGCGACTCCTACGTCGCCGGGGACTGGGATGGGAAGAACGACGACAACGACAACGACGGCATCCGCGTCGACACCTCGGACCACGTCTGGATCGACCACTGCGAGTTCGCGCGGCTCGGCGACGGCCTGGTCGACGTGAGGAAGGACTCCACCGCAGTCACCGTCTCCTGGTGCGTGTTCCGCGATCACAACAAGACGGTCGGCGTGGGCTGGACGGACAACGTCGTCACCACGATCACCCTGCATCACAACTGGTCCTCGAACACCTACCAGCGCAACGCGAGCATCGACAACGTCGCTGCAGGCCACGTCTACAGCTGCCTGTTCCAGGGGCAGGCCCATTACGGCACGATGTCGCGCGGTGCGTCGCAGCTGGTGATCGAGTCGTGTATCTACGAGCACGGCGAGGACGCGATCGTGGTCAAGGACGAGGCATCCCGTGTCGACTCCCGCGGGAACCGCTTTACGGACATCCGCGGGCGGAAGGACCACACGGGCCCCACGTTCGAGCCGTCGGATCACTACGACTACGCCGTCGAGCCGCTCGACAGGCTCGCGACGGTGCTCGAGCGGCATGCCGGACCGCACGCCCGGAAGGAGCACGTCGGCAGGCGGGTGCGGGTCGCCCTGGACGGAACGGGTGACTTCGCCTCGATCGGTGCTGCGGTCGGCGCCGCATGGCGCTCACCGCACCCGTTGGAGATCTCCGTCGCCCCCGGGACCTATCGGGAGATCGTGCGGATCTGGCCCGGAATGCCGGCCGGCCTCCTGATCCGCGGCGAATCGGGAGAGGCCACGGACGTGCTGCTCACCTATGACCTCGCCGCAGGCACCGAGAAGTTCTACGGCGGGGAGTTCGGCGGCACCGGCGCCGCCACCCTCGCGATCCTGGCGGACGATGTGACGATCCGAGACATCACCGTCGAGAACGGCTATGACGAGGCCGCTCAGGGAGGTAGCCAGGCGCAGGCGCTGCGCACCACCGGGGACAGGCTCGAGCTGAGCGGGGTGCGGCTGCTTGGCAATCAGGACACCTTCCTGGCCGAGACCCCGGCCAAGGGGCAGACCGCCCGGGTGTACCTGCACGACTCCTTCGTCGAAGGAGACGTCGACTTCCTCTACGGACGTGCCACCGCCGTGCTCGAGAACTGCGAGATCCGTTCGTACGACCGCGGGCAGCCCGACAACAACGGCTATGTCTGCGCTCCGAGCACCGCCGCCGGCACCTACGGGTTCTTGTTCACCGGATGCACCTTCACCTCGAGCGCGGCTGAATCATCGGTGTACCTGGGGCGCCCCTGGCACCCCAGCAGCGACCCCGACGTCGAGCCCTCGGTGGTCGTCCGGGACTCGCACCTGGGGGCGCACATCCGAACCCCCGCATGGTCCGACATGGGTGGCTGGCCCTGGCAGGAGGACTTCCTCCGCGAGCACGGCAACACCGGGCCCGGCGCGCTCCCGGCGGGCAGCGACTCCGCTGGTCGCCCGCAACTGACCGCACGGGAGGCGGCTCTGCACACCCGCGACACGTATCTGCGCGGCACCGACGACTGGGCCCCGTGGACTTGAGAGGAGACATGATGAGACAGCACAGGGATGCTTCGCACAGAACCATCAGCAGGCGCCGCCTACCAGCCCTCGGTGCAGCGATCGGGACTGCGGCGGGAACCGCCCTCGCCACTGCGCCAGCCGCCGTCGCCGCCCCGAGAGGCTCCACGACGTCGCGGATCGATGACCCGGTCGGCCTCCTCCGCCGGATGCGTGTCCCGCGGGGGCCGGCGGTCGCCGGGGGAGCCGTCTGGTCCGCGGAGCCGACCGGATTCGCCTCGGTCCCCACACCGTCGCAGCCACACGGCGCCCGCGGAGGACTCGGCGGGACGGTGCATGTCGTCCGCACGGCCGAGGAGCTCACCATGGCGCTCGCCGCCGAGGCCCCACGGATCATCCTCGTCAAGGGCACGATCACCCTGCCCTTCGGGTCGATGACCGACATCCCCTCCCGCACCAGCGTGCTCGGGGTCGGGACGGGGGCCGAGATCGTGGGAGGCGGTTTCCATCTCGACCAGGTCGCCGACGTCGTGATCCGCAACCTCACCTTCCGCGACTCCTACGTCGCCGGGGACTGGGATGGGAAGAACGACGACAACGACAACGACGGCATCCGCGTCGACACCTCGGACCACGTCTGGATCGACCACTGCGAGTTCGCGCGGCTAGGCGACGGACAGATCGACATCCGCAAGGACTCCACGCACGTGACGGTCTCCTGGTGCCACCTCCGGGACCACAACAAGACCCTCGGCGTCGGCTGGACGGACAACGTCCTCACCACGCTGACGATCCATCACGTCCGCTTCTCCAACACCCATCAGCGCAATGGCAGCATCGACAACGTCGCCCTGTGCCATGTGTACAACTGCTGGCTCGGAGGATCGAGCTCCTACGGCATGGCGTCCCGCGGGGCATCGCAGGTCCTCATCGAGCACAGTGTGTTCGATGCCGTGCGCAATCCGATCGGTGCGAGCGATCCGCTGTCCCGCGTCGCACAGAACGGGAACCTCCGGGACGGCTCCTGGGGCAGCTGGGAGGACACGGGCATCGACGACGACCCTGCGGAGCATTACCGCTACGCGCTCGATCCCGTCGACGAGGTGCGCACCCTGCTGCGACGGTATGCGGGCCCGCAAGGCGTGGGTGAGAAGGCTCCCCGACGCCTTCACGTCGCACAGGACGGGAGCGGCGACATGCTCTCCGTGCACGCGGCGGTGGGCGCCGCCGCCCGATCGCCGCACCCGGTGGAGGTGATCGTCCATCCAGGCACATATCGCGAGACGGTCTCGATCTGGCCTGGAGCCCGAGACCTGGTCCTCCGAGGAGCGACCGGGGACCCGGAGGACGTCATCATCACCTACGACAAGCCCGCCTCCGACTGGGCGACGCTCACGGTCCTCGCACCGGACGTCACCCTCGCCGACCTGACCCTCGAGAATCTCTACGAGGACGCCGACGGGGCGGATCGTCCCGCTCATGCGCTGCGCTCCGCGGACGACACCATCCTCCTCGAGAATGTGCAGTTCCGGGGCGGTGGTCACGAGATCTCGGATCCTCGGACCTGATCTCCGTCGCTCCCGGGGCCGGCCGTTCCTCCCGTCCGGTGGAACGGCCGGCCCCGGGCCCTCTCCTGCACGGTGCTCACCCTTCACAGATCGAGGATGTTCGATGACTCCCCAGCGTCCGACCGCGCACACTCCCCGCCCCCTGCCCTTCGAGGCGGAGAAGGAGCGCAGCCGGCTCCGCACCCTGCTCGACCTCGACCTCGCCGCGCAGGAGGGCCGCCTCGCCGCCGCACCTCTGGACCCGCCGGGCGGCGGCCCGGTCGAGGTGCAGCTGCTCGCCCCGAGCGGGGAGCCCGGGGCGGAGCCGGGCCTCGCCCGCGACGTGATCCCCGCCTTCCTGCTGCGTCCCGATCCGGCCGTGGACACCGGCGCCGGCGTGGTGCTCGTGGCCGGGCACGGCCGTGGCATCGACGCCCTGGTCGCCACCGATCCGGCCGATGAGTTCCACGACGGCCTCGCCCACAAGCTCGCCCGCGCCGGACTGACAGTGCTGTGCCCGGAGATGATCAGCTTCGGCCGCCGCCGGGTCCCGCCCGCGCCCGGCGTCGCCCCCTTGGCGCCGGGGGAGAAGACCTGCGAGATCGATGCGGCCCGTCACCTGATGCACGGCCGACCGGTCATGGGCCGCCGTGTCGCCGACGCCCGCGCCGCCGTGCAGGCGCTGCGGAGCCTGCCCGGCGTGGACCCGCAGCGGGTCGGGATCGCGGGCGGCTCCGGCGGCGGAGCCGTGTCCCTGCTGCTCGCGGCCTCCGATCCCACGATCTCCGCAGCCCTGGTCGCGGCCTACTTCTGCACCTTCGACGCGAGCTTCTTCTCGATCCGGCACTGCCCCTGCAACATCGTCCCGGGGGCGCTGCCGGGGCTCGAGATGGCGGACATCGCCGCGCTGATCGCCCCGCGCCCGCTGATCATCGAGGCGGGGGAGCGCGACCACATCTTCCCGATCGCCGCGACCCGGGAGGCGTTCGCGCAGCTGGGCCCGGTGTGGGAGGCGCTGGCCGCGCACCCGCCGGAGCTCGTGGTCACCCCCGGCGGTCACGCCTTCCGGGCCGAGCGCTCCCTCGAGGCGCTGCGCGAGCATCTGGTCGGAGACGCTGCGTCGTCCGAGTGACAAGATCGCGGGTTCGCGCCCAAGGGTGGGGGGAACGTCCCCTCCTGTCGTACGGTGAACCGTGTGTTGGCGGCTGCACCCCGCGAGGGGACGCGCGCGGCACCCGAGACCTCAGTCCCTGTCCCTTCGACGATTGTGAATCCCCTTATGCAGGTAGCTGCCCGCAACAAGCTGTCCGCTCCTCCTCGCCTGGCCAAGAACGGCCTGCGCATCACCCCGCTCGGCGGCCTCGGCGAGGTCGGCCGCAACATGACCGTGTTCGAGCACCACGGCAAGCTGCTCATCGTGGACATCGGCGTGCTCTTCCCCGAGGACCACCAGCCCGGCATCGACGTGATCCTGCCGGACTTCACCTCGATCCGCGACCGCCTCGACGACATCGTCGGCATCGTGCTCACCCACGGCCACGAGGACCACATCGGCGGCGTCCCCTACCTCCTCAAGGAGCGGGCCGACATCCCGCTGTACGGCTCGGAGCTGACCCTCGCCTTCATCACCGCGAAGCTCAAGGAGCATCGCATCACCCCGAAGACCATGCAGGTCAAGGCCGGGGACCGCCAGAAGGCCGGGCCCTTCGACCTCGAGTTCGTCGCGGTGAACCACTCCATCCCGGACTCCCTGGCGGTGTTCATCCGCACCTCCGCCGGCTCCGTGCTGCACACCGGCGACTTCAAGATGGACCAGTTCCCTCTCGACGGCCGGATCACCGACCTGCGCGCCTTCGCGCGCCTGGGCGAGGAGGGCGTGGACGTGTTCCTCACCGACTCGACCAACGCCGAGGTCCCCGGCTTCACGATGAGCGAGCGGGACCTCACCCCCGCGATCGACCAGGTCTTCGCGACCTCGCCGCGCCGCGTGATCGTCTCGAGCTTCGCCAGTCACGTCCACCGCATCCAGCAGGTGCTCGACGCCGCCCACGCCAACGGTCGCAAGGTCGCCTTCGTGGGCCGCTCGATGGTGCGCAACATGAAGATCGCGCGCGAGCTCGGCTACCTCTCCATCCCGCGCGGCCTGGTCGTCGACTTCCGCAAGATCCAGTCGATGCCCGATCACAAGATCACCCTGATCTGCACCGGTTCCCAGGGTGAGCCGATGGCGGCGCTGGCGCGCATGGCCAACGGCGACCACCAGATCCAGGTGGGCGAGGGCGACACCGTGCTGATGGCCTCCTCGCTGATCCCTGGCAACGAGAACGCGATCTACGGGATCATCAACAAGCTCATCGACCTCGGCGCGAACATCGTCCACAAGGGCAATGCGAAGGTGCACGTCTCCGGCCACGCGAGCGCCGGCGAGCTCGTGTACTGCTACAACATCGTGGGGCCGAAGAACGTGCTGCCGGTGCACGGCGAGTCCAAGCACCTGCACGCCAACGCCGACCTCGCCCGGAAGACCGGTGTGCCCGAGGACCGCGTGGTCGTCGGCTTCGACGGCGTGGTCGTGGACCTCGTGGACGGGAAGATCAAGGTCGCCGGCAAGGTCGACGCAGGCCTCGTCTACGTGGACGGCCAGACCATCGGCACCGCCACCGAGGACACCCTCGCCGAGCGCCGCATGCTCTCCGGCGGCGGCGTGGTCACGGTGGTTGCGCTGATCGACCCCAAGACCCACAAGCCGGTCGAGCCGGTCGAGTTCCTCACCAAGGGGTTCGTGCACGACAAGAAGACCTTCGAGGGCGCCTCCGCCCAGGTCGAGAAGGCGCTCGCGCAGTCGAAGACCGACAAGATCGACGACATCGCCGAGATCGAGCAGATCGTGGTCGACACCGTCAGCAATCACCTGCGCCGCACCTACCGCCGCGAGCCCGCGGTGATGGCCGTGGTCATCGACTCCTGAGTCCCGGCGCGGCCGACGTCCGTCGTCGGCCCCGCACGACGGCCCCTCCGGCCCGCGTCACAGCGGTGCGGGAGGGGCCGTCGGCTCAGCCGATCCAGATCTGGCAGATGTTGCTGCGGGTGAACGTGGCGACTCGATCGACATGGAGGAGCCCCTCGAGGGCCACTCGATCGTTGCCGAGCACCCCGGTGATGCGCGCGCGAGCCGTGCGTCGGCCACCTCAACGCGACAGGTTGCGGTACGCGGGTCGAGTGAACCCGCTTCACGTGCCCGTACGTGCCCGCCGCCCTGGACCCGCCGCTGAACAGCTTGCGCCCACCGAGCCTCGTCGTGTGCGAGTCTACGGCGGTGCCGGCCGACGGGGCGGGGTGGGCGGAGGGACGGGTGATGACAGCGACGAACACGGCTCTGAAGGTGGGGCGATGACGGCCGTCGGCGGACCCGGCGCCGGCGACGAGCCGAGCCCTGCGGGCGGGCGCGCCCCGCTGCAGCTGCGGGTCGGCGGGGCGAGCAGGGAGGAGCTGCACACCCGGCTCGCGAAGCTCGGCATCCAGCTGAACGACGGCGCGCGCACGCTTCTCGAGGATTCGTGCTTCGACACCCGCGCACCGGAGACGCTCGAGGTCGTGCAGCGCAGCCTCCACCAGCTCGGCCTCCCCTCGGGCGGCACCCTCCCGCAGATCACCGCTGCGGCACGGGCGCAGGGTCTCGTCCCGCTGCCGCCGGACACCGGCCCTTACCTCCGCCTCGCCATCACGGACCAGGGGCAGGCCCCGGACTCGATCCTCTCCGCCGGGAGGGCGCCGACCGGCGCCGTGCACGTCCACTCCGTACCTCTCCGCGCGGACCACGACTACCCCAAGGGCTTCTATCTGCGTGTCGTCGACGGCGTCACCTGGCTGCGGGGCTTTCGCTGCGACGACGAGTACGTGTGGCCGGCCGACGCCGTCCTCGCCCTGCGCGCTTCCGAGGGGTGAGGGGTCCGCGCATCACGTGACCGCGCGACGGCGCCTGGGCGCTCCGCGGCGTCCGACCGAGCGGCGGTGCCTGAACGCACCGCGGCCCCCGCCGTCCCACCCCGTGGACGAAGTGGCCCAGATCACCGCTCCACGCCGTTCCTCTCCTAGGCTTCGAGAATGTTCTCCTGCCTGTCGCCCGGAGCGCTGGGGCTCCCCCTGGACCACACCGCCGCCATCGAGCTCGCGCTCGCGCACGGCTTCGGGGGCGTGGATCCCGACCCCGAGCACTTCCGCACCCTCCTGGCCGACGGCGGCCTCGAGGCCGTCTCCGCCCACGGCGACGCCGTGCGGGCGAAGGGCCTGCAGTGGGGTATGGCCGGCCTCCCGATCGCGCTGGACTCCCCGGCCGAGGAGTTCCGCGCCGCCCTCGGCTCCCTGCCCGACGCCCTCGGGCTGCTCACCGCCGCCGGGGTCACCGCGGTCGGCACCTGGATCCGCCCCATGCACCAGACCCGCGACCACGCCGCCAACTGGCGCCTGCACGCCGGACGGCTCTCCCTGGTCTCCGAGATCCTCGCCGACCACGGGCTGCGGCTCGGGCTGGAGTACATCGGGCCGAAGACCTTCTGGTCCACCGAGCGCCACCCCTTCGTCCACGACATCACCGACGCCCGCGCCCTCATCGCGGAGACCGGCGCGAGCAACATCGGCCTGATCCTCGACAGCTACCACTGGTTTACCGCCGGGGAGACCCCCGAGGACCTCACCGGCCTCGCCGCCTCCGACATCGTCTCCGTCGACATCAACGACGCCCGCCCCGACCGAGCGCGCGACGAGCAGATGGACCTCGACCGCCGCCTGCCCTACGACACCGGGGTGATCGACCTCGACGGGTTCATGGGAGCGATCCGCACCGCCGGGTACACCGGCCCCGTGAAGGTCGAGCCGTTCATGAAGAGCCTCGCCGAGCAGCCCGTCGACGAGGTCCTCGCCGACATCTCCTCCCGCCTGGACCGGGCGATCACCGGCGCCTGAGCCGGACCGTCGGCTCGCGTCGACCGGAGCGCCGGCCCGACTCCGGCGCGGACGGACTATGCCCAGGGCTCGAGCTCGTCCTCGCGGAAGTAGAGCTGCTGGCTGCCGCCGAAGCGCACCAGGATCGTGCCGTCGTCCTCGCGGAAGTACACGACGGTCCCGTACTGGTGCTGCATGGGGCCGTCCGTCGCGCGGACCCCGTCCCCGATGCTGAAGCTCGACATGGTGCTCTCCTCCGTGGTCGTGCGCGCGACGGCCTGTGCGCGGGCGCGTCGTGCTCCCAGCCTCTCGTGGCGGACGCGATCCCGGTAGGGCGGAATGTCACCGGCTCGCAGGATCTGAGCCGGGGCGAGCCCTGCGCCACATCCGGCCGCTCCCGAGCGACATGGGCTCGGCGGGCAGGCGCAGGATGGGGGCATGACCGAGCCCGCCGCCTCGACGACCGCGCGTCCTGCCCCCGCTGACCTGCCCTTCCGTCTGCTCGGCCTCGTCTGGGTGCTCACCGGCGGGCTCACCGCGGCGGTCACCGGACCGCTCGGCCTCGAGCACGGCTCCTGGTCCGCGGCCTTTCAGGTGCTCGTCGGCGGCGTGCTGCAGGGAGTGCTCGGCATCGCGCAGCACGGCCTCGCCGCCCGGGCCCCCGGCCGCGGCGTGCTCCTGGCCGAGCTGCTCACCTGGAACCTCGGCGGCCTCGCCGTGATCGGCGGGACCGTGCTCGGGGCGCCGCTGCTGGTCGACGCGGGCGGCGCGCTGCTGGTGGTGGCGATGGTGCTGATGGTCCGCGCCGTCGGACGCCGGGCCGACGGGCCCACCTGGCTGCTGTGGGTGTTCCGCGCCGCGCTGGTGCTGACCGCGCTGTCGATCCCCGTCGGGCTCGTGCTCGCCCACCTCCGCGCCGCCTGATCCGGCCCGGCCTGGCCGGCGCAGTGGCTACTGGTACGAGACGAACCAGGGGCGCGGCTCGAGGGCGAAGGTCTCCTTCGGGGTGAACATCGGGGTGTCCTCGTCGTGGAAGTTCTTCCACGCCATGAAGATCCCGCCCGGCAGGTCCTGCTGGAGCGCGTTCCAGGTGGCGAGCTTGTCCTCGGGGGTGCCGTGCCCGTCGGCGTGCAGGGTGATCGCGAGCTCGGGGCGGGAGGTGTCCACGTCCTGACGGTCCGAGATCATCGAGAGGTTGAACTGGTGCAGGATCAGCACCTTCTGCGGCAGGCCGTGCTCCGCCGTGAGGTCCGCGAGCCAGGTGGAGACCTCGTTGATCTCCGTCGCGGTGACCGAGCCGATCTGCGCGAGATGCTTCTGCCCCGGCTCCAGCCGCCACTCGGCATCCAGCGCCAGGCCGACGTGCGGGGCGGTCAGCAGCTCCTCGTAGAGCTTCGCCTGGGTGAGGAAGTCGGTGGTGCCGGGCTGCAGGTCCAGCACCACGTACACCCCGGTCTCGCCCGCCGCGTCGACCCACTCCTGCAGGCCCTCGACGCCGAGCTCGGAGGAGTAGTCCCCGTCGCCGCCCGGCTCCGAGGAGGCGATGGTCGTGATGATCTCGAGGGCGGGGACGATCGGCTCCTCGGCGAGCCCGTCGTACTCGGCGGCCATCTCCTTGACCCGTTCGAGGGTCTGCTCGAGGTCCTGCTCGCCGAGGATCCCGAGCGAGGGCACGGCGGGGGAGCCGTAGGCCGCGATCATGCGCCGGCCGGGGAAGGCGGTGATGCCGCCGCCGGGCAGCTCGGTCGTCGTCGCCGTCCGGCCCAGCGCCTCGATCAGCGACGAGGCGTCCCCGAAGGAATCGCCGAGCGCGAGCACGCCCACCGAGGCGTCCTCTCCGGCCGCCTCTTTCGCCGCGGCGACGCTCTCGCCGCTGCGGCTGACGTCCCCGCCGGGCGTCTCGACGACGGTGCCGCCCGCGGCCGTCACCACGGCGCTCGCGAGCGCCTGCGCGGGCGAGGCCGCCTCCGGGTCGATCAGCAGCGTCACGGCGGCGGTCGCCTCCCCGGCGGAGACCTTCGGGAGGTCGGGGTTCTCGGCGGAGAGGTCGATCTCGACGACCTCCCGACCGTCCCCGAGATCGCCGGGATCGACGCCCGCCGGGACGACGAGGGTGCCGGGGCCGAGCCGCTCGATCTCGTCGGCGACCGTCTGGTCGACGCCCGCCAGCACCGGGGCGGGAAAGCCCTCGAGCGTCGGCAGCAGCGCCTCGAGCGAGGCCTCGTCGGCGAGGACGGCGACGTCCGAGGAGGTGAACAGCGCCGCGCTCAGGGCGGCGGACGCCGCAGGGAGATCGTCGCCCGGCAGCACCGTGGTCTCGGGGGGCTCGGTGCGCTCGACGGAGAGATCGCCCCCGGTGCAGGCCGCGAGGCCGCCCGCGAGCGCGAGCACCGTCGCGCCCGCGAACGTTCGCCGGGTGATGGTCGCCGGTCGTCGGTCTCGTGCTGTCACGGCCGTGACCTCCTCTGCGATGTGGGCGAATGCCGCCGATCGGGCCGGCCCGAGCCCGGGCCGATGCGGTCGCATGGTGCCCATGCTGTCAGAGCCGCGGAGCGGCCGATGGCACGGAGAGCCCGTGTCGGATCGCCCCGGCTGGTCGTCGTTCCTCGCTGCGGACCCGATGCGGTCGGCACGCGCTTGCCTGGCTGAGTGGCTCCGTGGTTTAATCATTCAGAACGGAAAGCGGTTACCGTTCCCGGGGGCAGCGAGTGCGGCCCGACGACCTCGAAGGAGAGCAGCCACATGGCAGAACGCAGGATCGGCATCATCGTCAACGGCGCGACCGGGCGCATGGGCTACCGCCAGCACCTGGTCCGCTCCCTTCTCGCCATCCGCGATCAGGGCGGCGTCGAGATCGCCGACGGAGAC
>Ga0209487_1001678_pt1 | contig 18535 bp, 18 predicted proteins | sample Poulit2012_FD_187524 | JGI IMG/M metagenome (GOLD analysis project Ga0209487, IMG submission 187524) | Agricultural soil microbial communities from Georgia to study Nitrogen management - Poultry litter 2012 (SPAdes) (version 2) | ecosystem: Environmental > Terrestrial > Soil > Agricultural land...
TCTTGTAAATCTAAGAAAGCTGGAATTTGATGAGGTCCATATTTTTGTCCTTCCAACAATCCACCTTCTGAACTTTCAGCCAATCCGATAGAAGCTTTTCCAACACCATTGGGTGATTCAGCATAATGAATTGGTGGAGTTAAACCACTTAAAAGTTTTACTGGAGCTCCCCACATTCCTGGAATCATATAAATTACAAATGAAAAAGTGAGTATAGCAAAAAACAATCTTGTGATTCCTAAAGAATCAACAGGAGAATCCAAAGACATTTTGAATTTACCCAATAAATACATTCCCATCAATCCGAAAATAGCAATCCAAATGGCTAAGAAAACTTCTCTTTCCAACAAATGAAGTTGCCAAACCAAATCTGCATTCGACAAAAATTTGAAAGCAAATGCAAGTTCAATGAAACCAATAACTACTTTCACTGTGTTCATCCAACCGCCTGATTTTGGCATAGAATTCAACCAACTTGGGAAGATGGCAAACAAAACAAATGGAATAGCTAAGGTTACTGAAAATCCTAATGAACCTATGATCAATGCATAATAAATTCCTGTCATCGATGCTTGAGTAGCCAAACCTCCGATGATCGGCAATGTACAAGAAAACGAAATTATCACTAAGGTAAATGCCATGAAGAAAATTCCCATGTATCCACCTCTGTCCGCTTGTTTATCAGTAAAGTTTGCCCAACTCGAAGGCAAAGTAATTTCAAATGCTCCGAAAAATGAAATTGCAAAAATTACAAAAATCACGAAAAAACCTAAGTTCACCCATGGATTCGTTGCAAATTCATTCAAAGCAGAAGCCCCAAACAATAAAGTTGCTAAAGTTGCTACTCCAATAAAAATCACAACAATTGAAAGTCCATACACCAAAGCTTTGACAATTCCTTGTCCGCGATCTTTGCTTTGTTTTGTAAATAAACTAACCGTCAAAGGAATCATCGGAAATATACAAGGCATCACCAATGCTAACAAACCGCCGGATACTCCCAATAAAAATGTAGCCCAAAGACTTGAGCTTTTCGAATCATCCGTTGGAGCAGTGGTAGACTCTTCAGAAATACTTGTAGTTGAAACATTTGAATCTTCAGAAACAGCAAGAGCTAAAGTATCGCTACTTTCATCTTCTGTATTGGTTGCAAGCTGTTCTTCTTCCTCATCATCATTTTCGGCTTCTTCCTCAGCAATTGAAGTTGATTGGGTTTCTTCAGGTTTTTTTTCGGGTGTTTTAGGTTTCAGATTAACTGAGAATTCTTGCCAATCGGGAGGAAGACACTTTTCGTCATCACAGACTTGGGTTTCAGAACTAAATTTAACCGTGGTTTCTTTAGCTTCTTTCAGTTTAACCTTTTGTTTGAAGGTAACTTTATTTTCGTAAAACTTTTCTTGTTGCATGAAAAGTTCACTATAAGCATCCTTTAGATTTCCTATTTCTACAGTATTTCCAATTAACTCTACATTCGAATTACTCTCAAATTCGATAGTAGCAGGGATACCAATTCCGTCGTCAGGATGTTGTTGTGAATACATATGCCAACCAGCATCGATTTTTGCATGCAATAAAATTTCGAATTCATTATTGCCCAAATCTTTTGTCTCAGTACTCCATTTAACAGGTGTCAAAACTTGCGCATTGACCAAAAGAGGTAAAATAAGAAGTACTAATAAAGCTCTTTTCAACATAGATAAATATTTAAGAATTTGTGTGTGTTCTCAGTTATTTTAAAACGTTCATCCATTCTTTTACCAAGTATACAAAGGATTCTGTCTTCATTATCTACCAAAATCCATGCGTTTTCCTTATCGAGCTTTGAATATTTTTCGTCTTTAAAAAATTTGCTCACTTTTTTTCTACCTTTCATACCGATTGGATAGAATGAATCTCCCGTTTTTGCTTTTCTTAATCGAAGAGGCAAACTCAACTTTTCTAAATCAAAAGTTTCATCTGCGCCAAAATCTCTTTCATTCGATACAGAAACTTTCAAATATAAGGGTTTTTCTATTATTTCTGGGACATTAATTTCGATTTCATCTGGTATACTTTCTATATTTATGGATATTAAAATAAGTTGGCTTCTATTTTTAATTAATCTGAATTTTTTGGATTTAATTTCACCATTTTGATCAGAGTAAATCAGTTTTTTTATTTCCGTTGGATATCTAAAACCATAATTATTAAACAAATGGAAGATATAATTATCCAAAGGATTTAATTGTTTAAGCGCATCAATTGAAATTTCTATTTGATTTTCTGTGTGTTTGAATAAATCTTTTTTAATCGATTCGATATGGTTTTGAATCAATTGCCAATCACCATTTAAATTTTCAATACTCGTATTGAAATTCGATAAAAAACTTGGATGCAATTCCTCTAAAATCGGAGTAATTTGATGCCTCACTTTGTTTCTAATATAATTCAATGAGGCATTCGATTGATCGACTCTCCATTTCAATCGATTTTGAATGGCGTATTTTCTAATTTGCATTTTAGAAAAGGGTAGAAGTGGCCTCAATATTTTCTGATTGACTTCTTTTATTCCTAACAATCCACCAATCCCAGTCCCACGAGTTAAATTGATGATAAATGTTTCTAAAGAATCATTCAAATGATGTGCTGTCAATAAATAATCAAACGAATGTTCATTGAGCAATTCCTCAAACCAATCATATCGCAATTCTCTCGCTGCCATTTGAGTGGAAATGTTTTTATCGCTTTTGCATTGCTCAACATCGAAACGTTTGGTAAAAAGCTCTATTTTATTTTGATCAGCATAGTTTTCGATGAACTTTTGATCCAAATCAGAAGCTTCAGCTCTCAACTGAAAGTTGCAATGTGCTATGGAAAACTGCAGTTTCGATTTCAAGCATAAATCACAAAGTACCATACTATCAATTCCACCGCTTACAGCAATGAGTAGTTTTTTATCAGGTGATAAATTGAGCTTGGACCAATGTTCTTGAAAATGTTCAATTAAAGTTTTCATGATTGAACAAATAAAGAAAAAAAAAAGTGTAAAAGTAAATTTCTTCTACACTTTTAATAAATCTTTAATCGTTATTTCTCGGGACTACTTTGTGCAATTCGAAATTAAACACAAAACTATTGTCTCTATAGGTATTCGCATCTAAATTTCCACCCAAATAAACAAAATCTCGTCCATAGGCCAATCTCGATGGAACCAAAATCACTCCTTGGAAATTATACAAATCAACACCTGAAGTTTCAGTCGCTGAAAACTCTTTCAAACCTTCAACAAAACCTTCTATGACAAATGACTCAAGATCGATATTCATATCAGTCATTTCTTCAGTGATGTGTCTATAATAAAAAATAGGATCCCAAGCAGGCGTACCTGTCGAATAAATCGTATTGTAAAACGGATTTAAATAAGTTTCGTACAAGCGTCCACCATCGGAAGTAAATTCGTCAGAAGCTTTGAATCGCATCGAATTATAAGAAATCAGAATACTATCGTTAATATTATCAGTTATACTTGGACCTTCAGCTGTAACATTTGGATTTTTCACTACCCAAACCCCTGAAGGAAGTTTAACGCCTAAAGATTTTAACGAAGGAAAATCATCGTCTTCGTCAGTTTCATCGTCAAACCTTTTGATAGTTCCTCTTTCAGGATTGAAATAATGATCTTCTAAATATTGAACGATAGCTTGATCATCAAGACTGTTTTGATCTTCTTGTGGCAAGTCTCTATAGCCATCGTCGTCGCTACTACATGACACGCTCAAAAAAACCAATGCCATTAGGCCTATTCCCAATTTTTTCATCATAGAAATTCTGTTTAAATTGCGAATTTACAAAAATAAACTTCCTTAAAAATATTTTAACAATGCGTTTAGATAAATTTCTTTGGTGTGTGCGCTATTACAAAACTCGAAGTATGGCTGCTGATGCAATTAAGAAGAATAGAGTTCAGGTGAATGGAGCAATTGCGAAATCATCCAAAGAAGTAGCTCCATCTGATAAAATCACTGTCCGAAAAGATCAAATCGATTATCAATTCGAAGTTTTACAATTGCCTAAAAGTCGTTTAGGTGCAAAATTAGTATCGCTTTATATCATCGATCAAACACCTAAGGAGGAAATCGAGAAAAGAGAATTGCGCAAATTGAGCCAAAATTATTATCGCTCAAAAGGCGAGGGGAGACCTACCAAAAAAGACAGAAGGGATTTGGATGACTTTATGTCTATGGAAGATGATCCTGAATGATTTCTTCTACAATTTGTTTGACTGATTTGTCTTTCACATCGATTGTAAATTTAGATTGTTCGTAATAGTTTCTTCTTTCAAAAAGATGTTTTGCTATATACTCTGTAAGTTCATTGTCGTCTATATGTGCGATCATCGGACGTGAATCTCTTTCTTTGACCAATCTTTCAAACAATTGAGGTGGAGTCATTCTTAGATAAAATGAAAAGCTGTGTTCATTGATTTTATCAATATTATCATAATAAACTGGAGTTCCACCTCCCAAAGCGATGACTGCATTTTTTTCTTCTTCCAAAATTTCCAAAAGGTAAAGTCGTTCTAATTTTCTGAATTTAATTTCACCACCATTTTTAAAAATTTCGGATATGCTTTGATTTTCTGATGCTTCAATGAACTCGTCTAAATCGATGAATTTATAGTTAAAAGTTTTTGCTAATTCTTTTCCAATAGTGGATTTCCCACTTCCCATATAACCCATCAATGAAATTAACATATAATTTATTTTTTGACAAAGATGCAAAAATTCTTATAATCAACACTTTAAAAAACTATGATATAATTTTCTTAAAAAAGTTTCATAAATACCTTTGGATATTAAAAATTATATATACATTTGCAACCCGTTAGATAAGAAATCTAAACGTTTTAGACCTGGTAGCTCAGTTGGTAGAGCACAACACTTTTAATGTTGGGGTCCTGGGTTCGAGCCCCAGCCAGGTCACAAGTGAAACCTAATAGTTTCGCTTTTTTAATTAGTGGTGAATTTAATTAAAATTCATTGACCTGGTAGCTCAGTCGGTAGAGCACAACACTTTTAATGTTGGGGTCCTGGGTTCGAGCCCCAGCCAGGTCACAAGCCGTATCATTTGAAATGATACGGTTTTTTTTTCTATATATTTCCTGAATTGGTCAATGCTTTTAAACCGTTTGTAGCGAAAGATTCTATAATATGTGTATCTCGTCTCGAATTTGTATGAAGTATCGTTAAATAAGCGATAAGACAACAGTTTGGTTAGTTGATCAATGATATAAAGTCTAAAGTTTATTTATAAAAAAAGGAGAGGTAAACCTCTCCTTTTAAAAATGATATATTAATTATTTATTCAAGTCTGAATTGAACGGGTAATTGGAATCTAAGATTCACTTCAGAACCATCTTCTAATTTTGCAGGCTGAATACCTCTACCTCTTCGGTTTAATCTATCGTTTATTCTCTTCAATGCGCTTTCAGTTTCATTTGCAAGGTCTGTGTTAACTCTTGGTCCTGGAGCAGGATCAACTTTAATTTGAGTAATTTGACCTTTATGATCGATAACGAAAGATGCTCTTGCACCCGCTGAAGATTCACCTCTGGAAGCCATTTGATCGATAAATGATTGTAGTTCATCGCCCAATACTTCTTGAAGTTTTTGAGACATACATCTTTGAAGCTCGGTTTTATTACCAGCAAACCTTTCACAACCTGGATAAATTGCCATATCGCGTACTTGTCTTGCTGTATAGTTAACTGCTGGTTTTTGAGGTTGTCCAGTGCCTTGAGGACTTGTTTCTACAGGTGGTTCAGATCTACCTCTAACGGTAGTAGCTTTATCACCTTCACGGTCAACCGTACCAATTACTTTGTCTTTCATATCTTCGACTTTAGCGATTGGCTCTTCAACCTCAACATTTTCTTTAGGATCTGGCATAACCACACGAACTTCAGCAATTTCTGGCTCCGGTTCTGGTTCTGGCTCTGGCTCCGGTTCTGGCTCTTCTTCCTCTTCTTCTTCAATAATTTCTTCAATTATTTCAGGTTCATCAACGTCCATTAAGGTAATATCAACTGTTTGAATATCTTTCTTTCTAGTGATTTCATTAACAACATTGAATAAATAAATTCCTAAAACAATTAAAATAATTAAGAATAATCCCGCTATAAGTGCTTTGGTAAGAATGGAACCTTCGCTCTTTCTTAGGTCATATGCACCATATTCCTTATTTCGTTCTTCAAAAACGACATCATCTAATGAATTGTATTTTTTTTGTGACATGACTTTTAGTTTTGATTGCTACTAATTCCTCTTTTCTCCTCATAAGCTTGCACTTCATTCGGATCTAAATCTACTATACCATAACGAGAAGACTCTGTTATTTGCATTTCATCCAACACGTTTACTAAATTTTCATAGTTAGATTCATCTGTTGGCTTAATAATTACAGTAAAGTTTTCTGGTTTTGTAGCTCTTTGCCTTGCAGCAATTATTTCCTTACGAATACCATCTCTTGTATAATCTGTTTCATTAAGCTCATCAGCACTTACTTTATTTTTCTCTTTTTGATGCCAAAATAAAGTATCATCACCTCCAATTACAATCGAAATCGAGTTCGTTAAATCAATCTCAGGTGGTTTGACCTGATCTTGATCTTGATCTTCAACCTTAGGAGGCATGTTCAGTCCCATTACATTCGGTTTACTAAACGTAGTAGCAAACATGAAGAATGTAATCAACAAAAATCCTAAATCTGCCAAAGGTGTCATATCTACTCGCGTAGAAGCCTTTTTCGATCTTACATTACCTACTTTTCTTAATCTTCTTACTAATAATGACATGCCTTAATCTTTAGGTTTTGCTTCAGAACTTGTTATTAATTGAAACCTGTTAAAGTTTCTCTCTACCAACTGATTTATCAGCTCTCTAAATTTAGGATATTGTGTGTCCACATCTCCTTTAATTGCTAACGCTAATTCAGGTTCTACTTCGTATGAGAATTCAACCCAATCTATTAGCTGCAAATTTGCACTGTCCAATGGAATTCCAGGAATCGTAGCTTTTCTTTGCTCATCGGATGCTCCTAAATAAGACTTTAAAGATCCGATAGGAACAGTAACTTCCGATAATCCTAAGAAAGTTCTCTTTTCTTCGTCTGTGAATTCAATTCCATATTTTTTGCCCATTTTCTCTAAAATGGGTTCTTTATGATGATCATCAATAATGCCGAAATAATATCTTCCTTCATCATTGACAGTGATTTGAACTATGTTTCCATCTTGAAGTTTTGTTTCAGCAACTGAACTCGGTGTATTTACCGGTACAATTTCTGGTTTCCTAAACTGAGTCGTCAAGACGAAAAATGTCAACAACAACCACGCCATATCACTCATAGCGGTCATGTCGATGTACAAATCACTTCTCTCTTTTTTATTTCTTGCCATTTTTCATTTTTTATTATTAAATAGTAAACCAATTGAAACGAGACTTTCTCATTTCGCTTCAGTAAAAAATGAATTAATGGTATTTTGCAAACGACTGTTGAATAGCCATTCCTACTTCATCAATTTTGAAAGTTAAATCATCAATTGAATTGGTAATCATATTATAAATAATAATCGCCAAAGCTGAAGCACCAATACCTGTACCTGTATTAATTAACGCTTCCGCAATACCAACTGATAATTTAGCTGCATCTGGAGTCCCTCCACCTTCACCTAAAGCAAAGAATGCTTTAATCATACCAATTACAGTTCCCATCAACGCAATCAAAGTACCAATAACTGCGATCGTAGAAATAATATTAGTGTTTTTCTCTAAACCTGGCATCTCCAAAGTTGTAGCTTCTTCTAAAGCTTTGGTCAAAGCAAACATTTTTTGTTCTTTGTCCATGGTCGAATCATTCGCTAAGTTCTTGTAAGTAGTCAAACCTTCTTTAACAACATTACCTAAAGAACCTTGTTGCTCATCACACAAATCCATAGCTTCATTGATTTTGTTTTCGCTCAACAATTGCTTAACTTCAAGTACGAAATTTTTAGTGCTTCCTTTACCTTTAGCTTTTCTTAAAGCGAAAAATCTGTCAATCCCAAAAACAAAGTCCATTAAGAAGAATGACATAAGGAAAGGAATAATAATACCTCCCTTAAAAATAATACCCATAAAGTTTAAAGGATTTCCGTATTGTGAATCACCTCCCTCAAAGTTAGATGATTGACCAAAGATACCATAGAAAATCCCCATTGAAATTAAAATAAGAATAACAATAGTAATAGGAGCATTGATTCCACCTATTTTAGTTTTAGTGTCAGTTACAACAGTTTCGTTTGTTTCCATTTCCATTTAAATTAAATTATCATTATATTTTTTATTTTACAAGACAGCGAATTTATATAAAAACTTTTAATAATTCGCTTTTTTTAAAATTAATTAGTGCAATTATAAATCAACTTTACCAATTTAGAAAATTAAAAAAACATTCGAGCGTGTTAAAATTCTACTCTTTATGGGTATTTGGTACTTGTAAAATTCAACCCAAATGATGTAACCTTTTAATTCTCTATGATTTATGTGATGATAAACAATTATACTTTCGAGTCAAAAAAATTATTAACTTTTTTAATAAATTATGGTTAAGAAAATTTTTAACTCCTCATTCTTAAGCAAAAACCAATCCACAATTTGTTAAAATTTAAAATTTTCTCATTAACCAAACTTTAAATATATTTACACACTACAACAAATAGTTATGAAGATATATACGAAAACAGGTGACAAGGGACATACATCATTATATGGTGGTACCAAAGTCTCTAAAAATGATGTGAGAATTGAAGCTTATGGAACAGTAGATGAATTGAATGCTTGCATCGGAATTATCAGAAGCTGTGATATAGATAAGAAAATCGATGAAAATTTAATCGAAATTCAGAAGAATTTATTTCACCTTGGAGCTGAACTGGCTACTCCTAAAGATAAAATGTATTTGGCCAATGGAAAATGCAGATTGCCTAAATTAATTGAAAATTCTGATATCGAACAATTGGAAAAATGGATCGATGCAATGGAAACTCAACTTCCTGCATTGATGCATTTTATATTACCTGGAGGAAATTTAGCTTCTGCTCATGCACAATTGGCGCGAACGGTTTGTAGAAGAGCCGAAAGAAGAGCAGTGGGATTGAGCGACTTAGAAGAGATAAGGGGAGAGGTGGTCAAATATTTGAATCGACTGTCAGATTATTTGTTTGTTTTGGGCAGACTCATTTCGCATCTTGCAAAACATGAAGAGATAAAATGGCTTCCAAATGAGTAGAATTGCTTTGTTTTTAAACGGTTTGGCACCGAAAAAACTTCCTCAACTGAAACAATTTGATAAAATCTATTGTACCGATGGTGCATATAATTACCTCAAAAAACTCGGTGTGAAAGTCGATGTTGTGAGTGGAGATTTTGATTCGATGGATCCTGATGAAGTTTCAAGCGAAACTGAAGTCGTAAAAACCATGGACCAAGATTTTACTGATTTTGAAAAAGCCTTGCAGCTGATCAAAGAAAGAAATTTCAAAGAGGTTTATGTATATGGTAGCAGTGGAATGGAACACGATCATTTTTTGGGAAACTTGAGTACAGGATTGAAATTTAAAGATGATTTGGCTTTGGTTTTCTTCGATGATTATAGTTATTTCTTTTTTGCCGATAAATCAACAACTTTAGATAATTATAAAGGAAGAATCATTTCTTTGTATCCATTTCCTTACGCAAAAGGAATTACGACCAAAGGACTTAAATATCCTTTGAGCAATGAAGATTTGGATTTAACTGAACGCATCGGCATTAGAAATCAAGCCATAGAAGATCAAGTAATCATTGAATTCAAAGAAGGTCATTTACTTGTTTTCATCAAAATGGATAAATAAATCAATCAGTTGTTATACATAATAGTAGTGCAGAGCAAATAAAAAGTCTATTTAACATAATATTTATTATAGGTGGAATTAGTTATAAATAATTAATCAAAGTATTTTCAATAAATCAGCTATTGAAGCGATCCTTTGAAAATCTGCATATGAATCATCGATTTGCCCAAATCCATAATTGCAAAAAATAAAATCCATTCCATTGAAATTCGCTGCTTCATAATCAAGCGAAGTATCTCCGATATAAACCGATGATTCAGCAGTTAATTCATTTCGCTGCATTAAAAGTTGTAAATTATATTCCTTGGTTTTTCCTGTTTTTCCGTGCGACAAAAAATCTTTGAACAATTCTTCAAATCCGAAAAACTCAATAAATGCTTCTATATATCCGTCTTGACAATTGCTTACTATATATAAATCATATTTGCTTTTCAATTCGTTCAAAGTTTCCTCAACATCTTTGTAAAGTTTTCCTCCGTATTTTCTGATGATTTTATTTTCGTTTTTGACAATCTCATTTAAAATTGAATCTATCATTTCATCTGAAATTTCAGGAAATAAATCCTTTAAAATATCTTTGGGCAACAGCCCCATGTATTGATTCATATCGTCGGGTTTCAATGGATTTTGAATCAATTCAAAATTCATCAAAACCTCCGACCAATTTTCAACCAAAGTCGCTCTGGAATCCCAAAGTGTACCATCTAAATCAAAAATTAAATTACTATATTTCAATCTATTAAAAAATTCAATTAAACATTTAGTTCAAAATCAATCATACAATAAATATCGACTTCTAACTTTCATAAATTCTTCCAAATCTTCTTTCCAAGTCGCTTTGATTTCTTCTTCCGTCCAACCTGCGTCGATTTGTTTTCTCAACTCTTCAGTTCCCGCCAATTTATCAATCCAATAAGCTCCTGATTGTTTGATCCAGAATTCCTCTTTACCTACATAATTCTTTCTCGCTTTGATCAACCAATCCAAACGAATTTCAGATAAAAACTCAACATCGCTCAAATCTTCACCATAACAAACTTCCCCTTTGAATCTCGGATTACTCGCTCCTGCATTGGGTTGAGGAATGAATTCATAAGGCATTTTTTCTAAATAAGGCGATCCATACACCTGAAAAGGTTTGTCCGTTCCTCTACCCTCACTTCCATTGAAAGCTTCAAAAAAACAAGTCGATGGATATAAATTGATCGAATGATCATTGGGTAGATTCGGCGAAGGTTTGATGGGTAATGAATATTTCGTTTGATGGGTGTAATTTTTCAAAGGAATAACTTTCAAATCACATTGAACACCATTTTCCAACCACTTCTCACCATTTATCATCAATGCATATTCACCTATCGTCATTCCATAAACCACCGGAACTTTATGCATACCCACAAAAGTTTTATGTTTTTCTTTCAAAACTGGTCCATCGACATAATGTCCATTCGGATTCGGTCGATCGAGAACGATGACTTTTTTATCATTTTCTGCAGCAGCTTCCATGATATAATGCAATGTAGAAATATAGGTATAAAACCTCGCTCCTACATCTTGAATGTCAAACAAAATAACATCTAAATCAGCATATTGCGATTTTGTAGGCTTTTTATTTTTTCCATAGAGTGAAATGATTGGAAGTCCAGTTTTGATGTCTTTACCAGATTTTACCGTTGCACCTGCATCAACATCTCCGCGAAATCCGTGTTCAGGTGAAAATATTTTTCTAACATCGATTTCATTTTCCAATAAAAAGTCAACTATACTGATTTGTTCAAAAATTGCACAACTTCCCATTCCTGTGTTTTCATCACAACTTTTCTTTCCAATAATTTTTGTTCCATCGGTTACTCCAGTTTGATTGGTCACCACTCCTACCCTTTTATTTTTCAATAATGGCAGATACAAATTCGGTTGTTGTGCAGCTGTTAAAATTTCACCCAAATTGTTTTGTGCATATGAGAAATTGGATAGAAATAAAGCAATTAATGTATATTTGAAAAGTTTTTTTAACATAAATAATTAGAATTTGAATTTCACCTGGTGGTTTGCAAAAAAGATTGCGTTTGGTAAAAGTAGTAAAAATAACCTTTCTACTACAATAATTCGCATAGGTCAAATTGCAGTAGCAATTGGAATTATGGTTGCTTTGATCACTCTTTCCACTGGAATTGGTGCAAGAAAAGGCATCAAAGAAAAACTGGCTGATTTCAATGGTCACATCACTGTTAAACCTTACAATAGCAATCTTTCTTTCAATTCTGATTCGGTTTCACTTCATCAAGATTTCTACCCAACTTTAAGCGAAGTCCCTGAAATCGAACACATTCAAGCCATCGCTACCAAGAGTGGAATCATACGCACTCCTGATAATTTTAGTGGAATCGTTCTTAAAGGTGTTGGAAGTGATTTTGATCAAAATCGATTTGCTCCTTATATCATCAAAGGAAATTTTCCGAAAATCTCAGAAGATCAACTTTCATCTGAAGTTGTTCTTCCTCAAAAAATAGCAAACGAACTTCATTTGGATGTGGACAGCAGTTTTATTTGTTATTTCATCCAAGATTCCAGAAAACCAATTTACAGGCGATTTACAGTTTCTGGAATTTTCACAACTGATATTAAAGATTTCGATGATGTATATGTAATTGGTGACATCAAACAGATTCAACGACTGAACCGATGGGATGAAAATACGGTTGGAGGTTTTGAATTATTTACAAAGGATATCGAAAAAATAGATGAAGTCACTCAAAAAGTAAACGACGCCATAGATTTTCAATTGTATGCACAATCCGCCACGAGTTCATTTAGTCAAATCAATGATTGGATTGAAATTTTTGACACTAATATTTTTGTCGTTCTATTTATAATGATGGTCGTAGTTGTCATCAATATGATCATGGTTTTATTGATTTTAATTTTGGAACGCACACATTCCATTGGTTTATTGAAAACATTGGGTGCAACGAATTGGAGAATTAGAATTATTTTCGTCTATTATGCAGTATTTATTATGATTCCAGGATTGGTGGTTGGAAATCTAATTGGTTTAGGATTATTATTGATTCAAAAATATTTTAAAATCATCAAACTTCCAGCCGAAAACTATTATTTATCGACTGCACCAGTGCATTTGGATACCACACAGATCATTATTTTAAATATCAGTGCAATTATTATCTCTGGAATTGTACTTTTACTTCCATCCTATTTGATTTCTAAAATCACTCCAAGTCAAGCTATGAAAGCGAATCAAATTTAATTATAACATTTATACTGAAAACTTTAACAATAAACTTAGAGTCAAAATTTAATGCCTTATTATAAAATTTGTAATTTTGCAGTGGAAATAGATTAAATTACTATTTTCATTAGGTTTAAGTTGGTTAGGGGAATTCCCTTGCTCTTTTGAGTAAGGGATTCTTCTTTTTATAAAATATTTCTCAAAAGACTTGTAACTTTTTCTCTACTTATACTACTCATACCAATAAATACATTTTTTAAATTGAAGTCGAAGGAAACTGAGTTTACGCAATTGATTGAAGACAATCAAGGAATTGTTCACAAGATTTGTAGGGTTTATACTTCTACACTTGAGGAGCATGAAGACCTTTTTCAAGAAATTGTTTTACAACTTTGGAAATCCTACGACTCATTCAAAGGTGACTCTAAATTCAGTACGTGGATGTATAGAGTGAGTTTGAATACCGCAATTACACTTATAAGAAAAAAGAAAAGAAATGTAATGACTTCTTCAATCGATAGCCAAAGTTACTTTGACATAAAAGCAAGTGAAAGTGACAAGGAAAAGGAAGAACAACTGAAGGTTTTATATCGTGCAATCAAAAAATTAAACGATGTAGAACGAGCTTTGGTCTTACTTTATCTGGAAGATATGTCATACAAAGAAATTGCATCTACCATGGGAATTTCTGAGGTCAATGCAAGGGTAAAAATGAGTAGAATTAGAGTGAAGTTAAAAGAACTAATGACTTTGGAAGAATGATTGGGAACGAAAATAATACGAATAAAGAAAATGATTTCTTGAAGTCTATTTGGCAAAGCCAAAAAGAAGAAAAAACCTATGATTCAAAAGCAATTTTCAAAATGATTCGTAGAAAATCCATCAATGCTGTTCAATGGCTTTTTATCATTACAGTAATTGAATTTATGATCGGAATTTCTATCTCATTGTGGTTGCTTCTTTCTGGAAAACACTTTTTTTCCAACGAAAAAATTGACTTGGTCGGACAAGCAGAATATACCAAAATGGAAAATTTCTCACATTTAGGAATTATCGGTTCCATATTTTTAATTGCAATCGTATTTTATTTCTACAGAAAAATTTCCTCAACTCTTGCCGTTCAACAATTGATTCAAAACATTATCAACTTTAGAAAAACAGTGATCGGATTTATCATTTTTTGGTTGGTCCTCATCATCATACTTATAACGCCTATCATGATTAGCCTCGGTGCCAATACTTATCTCTCACAAAATGATACCCAACATCTAAGTACTGAAGAAGCAAAAGCTATGGCTCAAAAAATAGGTTATATAACTGCTGCGTTTAATATTTTTATAATTCTTATCTTTAGCGCGATTTATTATGGTTTCATTTATGGAACTTTTTTAAGAAGATTAGGGAAAAACCTGAAAGAGTTAAAGTCTATCAATCATTAGCAATAATGAAAAAGAATCAAAATCATTTGTATCTATTTACAGCAATTGTTTTTCTTTTGCTGATACAACTAAAGCCTATTCACAACTTTAGTCACCTCTTTGATTCTACACATTCGACTACAATCGATTCTCATGAAAACAATGAAAATTTCAGTGCAATTGACTTTTGTGAAATTTGTGATTACAACCTTTCACCTACTTTAGAAGTCATTGCTTACAATGATTCGAAAGTTATTTTCTCTAAATTTGACATCAAACTTATTCTTTCGAAAACAAATAGTTTTTATTCTAAATATTACTCTAAAAACAAACAACTCCGAGCACCTCCAGTGCATGTATAATTTGAAATTCCCTCTCCATTATTGTAACAATTTTTATCAATAAATTTTTCAAAACAATTAATCCTAATTGATTGAAAAACAATTTTAAATTATGCATAAATATATTCTAATCGCATCCTTTTTTATATTGGGAGTCAATGCTATGGCTCAAAATATATTAAATGGACAAATCATAGATGAATTAGATTTTCCATTGGAAAACATTCAAGTTCAAATCAATCATTCAAATATTATCACCGATGCTAATGGTGAATTTAAAATAGAATTAGACAACGATCAAAACATTCAAATCAAAATAGAGCATCCTGATTTTCAAACTTTTGAAACTTCAATTTCTAAATTAGAAAACATAAAATATACATTCCAACTGAATTATATCGTTTATGAATTGGACCAAACAATTTTACATTTTCACCAAAAAGAAATTCAAAACAAAGAATTAATTTCAACTGAAAATCTTAGAGAAGATTATTCGGCTTCAATTGCTAAAACCTTGGAAAGAACCGCTGGTATTCAAAGCATGGATATAGGGTCTTCGACCACTAAACCTGTGATTCGTGGACTTGGCTTCGATCGCATTGCTGTTGCTCAAAACGGAATCAAACAACAAGGTCAACAATGGGGAGCCGATCATGGATTGGAAATTTCTGAATGGAATGTTGATCAAATTGAAATTATCAAAGGAGCTGGTGCTTTACAATACGGAAGTGACGCCATCGGTGGAGTGATTTCAATCAACAATAAAGTTAAACCTTTGAGGAATTCTACCAACGGTGAGTTCAACCTTCTGGGAAGAACATCTAACGAATCCTTAGGTGCAGCCTTTAAAATTAATCATAGAAAAAACGATTTTTATTATAAATTTTCAGCTGATTATACAGATTTTGCTGATTATTCTGTTCCTACTCAATCGATTCTTTATCAAAATTTAAACATACCAATTTACAATGAGAGAATGAAAAACACAGCGGGAAATAAATATTCAGTTTCTGCTCAAACCGGTTATGTTTCTGATGCATTCGAATCGGTTTTATCAATCAGTAATTTCTATCAAAAATTCGGATTTTTCCCAGGTTCTCATGGTGAAGCGGGCGAAGGCGATGTTTCTGACGATGGCAACAGAAGAAATATAGATTTTCCTTATCAAAATGTAAATCATTTCAAAATAGAAAACGAATCTACGCTTCATTTCGACGAAAATTCCTTGGCTTTTTTATTTGCATATCAAAACAATCATAGACAAGAATGGAATGAATACCACTCTCATCACGATCACGAACATCGCTATCAAAGTGAACATCCACATCACGATCATCCACACGATGAACACGACTTTGGAGATTTAGAATTGGATTTTAAATTATCAACTTTTGATACTCAAGTAAAATACAATCACAAATTTTCTAAAAACAATCAATTGACCACTGGTTTTCAGTCTCAATTTCAAAAAAATCTAATCGATGGATATGGATTCCTAATTCCAAAATTCAATCGACAAAATTTAGGTTTTTATGCAATACATGAAATTGAAGTTAATCCAAAACTTAGCTTGAATTATGGATTGAGATTTGATCATACACAATTGAAAATCGATGCTTTTTTCGATGATGAATTGTACCATTATTTATTAGAAGATCATGAGCATGAAGAAGCTTTGTATTTGGCACAAAGAAGTCAAGATTTAAATAAGAATATCAATAATTTAAATTATTCATTAGGCATTCTTTATCAAGCTTATAGAAACTGGGATTTCAACTTTAACTTTAGTAGTAATTTTCGAATTCCTACTGCCATAGAATTGGCTTCAAACGGAGTTCATCATGGATCATTTAGGCATGAAAAAGGAAATCCAAATTTGGATGCAGAAAAAGGTTGGTCAGCTGATTTTAAAATCGGTTTTCACAACAATGGTTGGGATATTGTTTTGAATCCCTATTTATATTATTTCAAAAATTACATTTATCTCAATCCGACCGATACGGCTTCGCCTCTACCCGATGCTGAAAATATTTATCAATTCGATCAGGCGAAAGCGACTATCACAGGTGTGGATTTAAGCATTGAAAAGAAATTTTCCGATCGATTGAGAACTTATTTGAGTTTTGAATATCAGTACAACGAACTCGAGCATGAAGATGGAAGTTTTTCACCTTTGCCATTGAGTCCACCTGCGACTTTATTCAACGAGTGGACGGTTCGATTAATCGAAAACAAAGGAATATTCGAAAGTTTAGATTTATCGGGCAATGTTAAATTCGGCGCTAAACAGAGCAGAATTGCTAAGGACGAAAAAGTCACAGATGCCTACCACATTTTTGGTGCATCTTTAAAATCTAAATTTGCAATCCATTCGTTCAGATTCAATGTTTATTTGAACGCTCAAAATTTAGCCAATAAAAAATATTACAACCACATGAGTTTTTATCGTGCTTTGGAAATTCCTGAAATGGGAAGAAATATTCAATTGGTTTTAAATTTTCCCTTTTAAATAGAATCTTAAGAATAATTTGTACAAGTTCAAAGCTAAGTTTAACTTAGCTTTGAATTTTTAATTGATACAAAATGATTGCAATTGCAGACAGCGGTTCCACAAAAACGGATTGGGTGATTTTGAATGATGATTTGACAGAGAACTTCCGGACTGAGACCATTGGATTTAATCCATACCACATCGATGCTGATTCTATCGGCCGAGAAATTTCCAAAAATTCAAAATTAAAAGAGATAGCTGAACAAGTAAAATCAGTTTATTTTTATGGTTCTGGATGTTCAAATGAATCTGCGATTGAAATTGTAAAAAATGGCTTGAAAACAATTTATACAAATGCTGAATTTTCTATCAATCATGATTTGTTAGCCGCTTGTTATGCGGTTTATAGAAATAAACCTGCTATGGTTTGTATTTTGGGAACTGGTTCGAATGCATGTTATTTTGATGGAAAAAACATCAAAGAAGCAACTCCATCACTCGCATATATTTTGGGTGATGAAGGAAGTGGATGTTATATGGGAAAAAAATTGGTTCATGCTTATTTCTCAAAAAAAATGCCTAAAGACCTCGAAATAAAATTCAAAGAACAATACGATTTAGACATAGTCACCCTCAACGAAAATGTTTACAAAAAACCCTTAGCAAATGCTTATTTAGCTTCTTTCAGCAAATTTGTTTACGAAAACAAAGAGCACACTTTCATGCAGCACTTGATTTTTAACTCTATGAGAGATTTTTTTGAAAATCAAGTTTTACCGAATCCAGAAGCGAGATTTTCTGAAGTGAATTTCATAGGATCTATTGCTCATTTTTTTGAAGATGAAATCAAAGCTGCTGCCGCTAATTTGCATTTAGAAGTCGGACAAATCGTTAGAAAACCTATTGATTCTTTAGTAAATTACCATATCAAATATATTTTAAATCGATGAAACAACCCTCAATAGCTGTTATATCTTATAACACTCCACACAGAAAAACACAAGATGTTTTATTTCAACTAAAAGCCAAAGGATATGAAAATATCTGCGTACTCGCTTTGCCTTTTGTGAAAAGAGAAAATCCTTTTCAACCGATTTTTGCACACAGACCTTCGACTGCAATTCAAGT
>Ga0209487_1001679_pt1 | contig 18529 bp, 20 predicted proteins | sample Poulit2012_FD_187524 | JGI IMG/M metagenome (GOLD analysis project Ga0209487, IMG submission 187524) | Agricultural soil microbial communities from Georgia to study Nitrogen management - Poultry litter 2012 (SPAdes) (version 2) | ecosystem: Environmental > Terrestrial > Soil > Agricultural land...
CCTTTGAGAAGGCGCCTGAAACCACGCGCTCCACACCCTTTTCAAACTTGTCCAGCACACCCACAGGTGTACCTCCCTTCGGCCGGCTGTGTGCCCGCAATCACCTCGATCGTAACGACTATCGCGCATGATGTGCTGCATGGCCATGGTTGGAATGCGGCAGGCCGGTCGTTGCCGTGAGGCTCAACCTCGATTGCTTTGTGCGTACTTCGCATCCTGACGCGGGGGCGGATGAATGATTTTAGACGTAAACGTGTTAATCTGCTTCGGCACATGCGATTGCTGTGCAACACGCGCGAGTGGCGGAATAGGCAGACGCGCTGGCTTCAGGTGCCAGTGCCCGCAAGGGCGTGGGGGTTCAACTCCCCCCTCGCGCACCAGTGAGCGATGTTGTAACCCGGGCCTAAAGAAGCAGTTCCTGGGTTACGACATCGCTCTTCTTGTTGCTGGCGGTGTGCTGGTCGGCCCAGGCGATGGCCTGCTGCTTAGTTCGTGTTCGAGGGAGCCGGGCACTCACTTGTCGGGTAGATGGGAGTTCGCGGTGCGAGGTTGCGGGGCGTCGTGTTCGGAGAGGTCAAAGTTCTGAGTGAACACGCGCTCCGGGTCCCACTGTGACTTCAATGCTCGGAGTCTGGCCAGCGTGCGCTCTGGAAAAGCCTCGGCGAGGCTCGCGAGGGTGTGTTCGCTCTCAAAGCTTAGATACATGCCATCCATCCGTTGATGCACGGGATCCCACGCTGCGTTGAGCGCTACCTGTGGAGCAGTACTTACGGCGACTACTGAGAAGTTCTGGTGTCGATGAGCGTAGGCAGTTGCATCTGGGGGGACGCCGTTGATGACGCCACCGACTGATCGAATCTGCAACATATCGACGGTTTCAGCTGCGTTTGCGATCCGACGCGAGGTTTCGCGATCGAGGTGGACTGCGAGACCGCTACGAGTGTGTGCGCGCTGCTGGCCCGTGTGTGGTGCGCTGGTAGTCATGAGCACGTTCGGGTAGGGAGCCATCTGCGCTTGTGCTCCGCTCATACCCGGAAGCGTCGCGAAGGGCTCCAGGGCAGCAGCGGCATCCTCGTCTTCGCCTGCATAGACCACGGTTGCTCGCGCAAAATCTCTGCCCATTGTGTAGAGGAAGGCGGAGATCTTATGCGGGGCCTGCTCGACTGTCTGTCCCCATTGTTCGAGGAACCCGGCAAGGTCTGAGGGGACAAACACCAGGCTGGCGTGCGCGACTACCGGAATCGGCGCGGCCTCGAACTCGAAGGCGGTCGCAATGCCGAAGTTGGCGCCGGCGCCGCGAATCGCCCAGAACAGGTCTGGCTCTTTTTCAGCGGAGACGCGGTGGCGGCGTCCATCTGCGGTCACGATCTCCGCGGCCACCAAGTGGTCGATCGTCAGCCCCTGGGCTCTGCCCAGCAGGCCGAGTCCACCGGTCGTCGCCAAGCCGCCCACACCCACATCGCCGGAATCTCCGGAGCTGATCGCCAATCCGTGTGGATACAGTTTGTGGGCAACCCGCCCCCATCGTGCGCCCGGGCCCACCCGTACACGCCCACCGCCGAGTACCTCGACGTGGTTCAACCGTGACAGATCGATGACTGTCCCGCCCACGTTGGTGGCGATGCTACTGATCCCGTGGCCGCCGCTGCGCACCGAGAACGGGCCCCCATTCTGGAGGGCAAACTGGAGCGCGTCGGGCACTTCTCCGGCATCCCGCACCCGCACGACCGCCGCGGGAGCTCCGCTCGCTGAGTACACGTGCCGTGCCTGTTCATATCTCGGGTCGGCGGGTCTTATGACGTCCAGCGAGCCGGCGGATCCGGTTGCGATCACTCCGATGACCCCGCTTGCGGCCCTGTGACTGGGCTGAGGAAGTAGTGCAGGTCGTCATCTACGAGCGGACTCGTGCCCGCCACTAGCTCCGTGATGTGCTTACCGACGTCCGTCGCTGGGATCCAACTTTCGTCATCGATACCGGCCAGCGCTCGCGGCCTTGTGCGGATCATTCCGAGGATGACCTCGTAGATTCGGGGACCACGCCCACCGAGCTCCGCTGCGATGGTCCGGGTCAGGGACTTCGTTGCCGCTGCCGTCAATGCCACTCCGGCATTGCCGGGAAATGGGATGTCGGCGCTCATGCCGTTGAGCTGGAGCAGAATTCCTGACTCGGCGACGTGGGGGAGAAATGCTCGGTAGAGCCGGAAGACCGAGGTTAGGTTCCCAGCGATCAGGTTTTCCCATTCCGCGTCGGTCAGGTCCAGAGCCATTTTACGTCCTTGCTCCCCCCACGAGGCGACCGACACCACCACGGCATCGAACGGGCCGTACTGCTCCGCCAGCTCACTGGCGCGGTCATCGAGCCCCGCGTCGAGCGCATCCAGCGCAACCGTGACCAATCGTGAATCGGCCACCCGCGCCGCAAGGTCCTCAAGCCTCTCTAGGCTTCGACCGGCAGCGATCGCGGTCGCACCGGCCGCCAGCAGGGCGCGGACGACCCCTTCGCCAACACCGCCAGCCCCGCCGATCACCAAGACGGTCTTGCCGTCAAGGTCTGTCGTCACCCGCGCCTGCCAAGGGCGCGATAGAACTGCATCCATCATTTACCTCTCCTTTTCTCGTGAACACCGTCGGGGGAAGCGACCTCCCGGGCGATATGTCGCTCCAACGTGTCGAGCGCGTCGTAGAGACCATCGAGCTGCTTCTCTGTCAGCGCCGCCGCAAACCAGTGTTTCGCCGCGCTCAGGTGCGGTCCTAATGCCCGCCGATGGATGCGGCGACCTTCAGCTGTGAGTGCGACCACGGACGCCCGTCCGTCACCGCCATCACCGCCGCTGCGCACCACGTATCCGCGTTGCTCCAGTCGGCGGAGCTGATGAGACAGGCGGCTGGTATCCCAGCCGATCGCCCGTGCGCACAGCGAAGACCGCACGCCCTCAGCCCCGCCCGCAGCGGCAAGATGTGCGAGCACGGTGAATTCGGGTGGCGACAACCCCGCTTCCGTCGACAGCACCCGACCAGTCTCGCGCCGCAACTGCTCCGTCACTGTCTGGAGCTTCTCCCATGTGCGTAACTCTCGATTGTTCAATGTTGCTGACATGTCAATAACAGTAACAGATTGCTGATGTGTCATCAGTCTGTTTGGAGGTGATTTCGCTATTTAGGGGGACCTGCTGCTCGGGTAAGTAGCCGGAGTGCCGGCATAGTGCATCGTGTAACAACTCATCGAGAACGGCGATTTCGCAACAGGTCTTCGACGTCCTCGAGCGCGGTCTGGATGCGGCTGTACACGCGGGGGTTGAGGACGGTGGTGCCGTCGAAGTCGCTGGAAGAGGCGAATACCGCGACCGGAAGGGTGAGCGCCTGAAAGAAGGCGAAGAGCGGCCGTAGGGCATGGTCGAGGACAAGGGCGTGATGCTCGCTGCCTCCGGTTGCGAGCAGCAGGACTGGTTTGTTGGCGAGGGCGTATTGCTCGATCAGGTCGAAGAAGTGTTTAAACAGGCCGGTGTAGGAGCCTCGAAATACCGGGGTCGCCGCGATGAGTAAGTCGGCCTGCTCAGCAGCGCGCAGCGCATCATCGACCTGGGGGGTTACGTGCTCGCGGTCGCCCGCGCTGGTGAAGCCGTTTCCGAGGCGGTAAACGTCGACTCGCCGCACTTCAACGGGCACTATCCGTTCCAGCGCCGCGAGGGCGAGGTTGGTCAGGCCCATGGTTTTGGACTGCAAGCTGGGGCTTCCGTTGATGATGACGACCCCGAGCGGTGCGGGTTCAGGCATCGCCGAGTTCCTTGTGGACTGCTGGGGCGACCTCGGTGCCCAGACGCTCGACCGCGGCCAGGAGGTCGCTTTGCGGCATGCTGCCCATGCCCATTTGGATGATGATGCGTGTGAGGCCGTACATCTCGCGCAAGCGCAGGATCTTGTTGGTGACCTCCTCCGCGTCGCCGACGATGTAGCTGCCGGCGTGGGAGGCTCCGGCATCGAAGGCTTCGCGCGGTAGGAGCATCCCCTGGCCGCGTTGATGGTTGTGGTCCATCATAAATTTGGCGAAGTGGGGGTACATGTTATCGCGGGCTTGTTGCGGGCTGCTGCCGACGTGGCCACCGACACTGAGGCTGACGGGCAGGGATGCGGAGTCATGGCCGGACTGCTCGGCGGCGGTGCGATAGAGCTGGACCTGGTCTTGGAGTATGTTCATTGGGCCAAACAGGATGGCGAGCGCAAGCGGCAGGCCGAGCGTGCCGGTGCTGACGGCGGAGGCGGGTGAGCCTCCGACGCCAACCCAGATCGGAATGGTGTCGCCATATGCACGTGGCGCGATGTCCGCGTCGACGAGGGGTGCGCGCAGCCTGCCGGACCACGTGATTGGGTTCTGTTCCCGGATGCGCAACAGCAGGTCGAGCTTCTCGCGGAAGAGGTCGGAGTAGTCGGCCAGGTCGTATCCGAAAAGTGGGAAAGACTCGGTGTAGGAACCCCGGCCCGCGATGATCTCTGCACGGCCGGCCGAGAGCAGGTCGATGGTGGCGAACTGCTCCCACACGCGCACAGGGTCTTCCGACCCCAGCACAGTCACGGCGCTCGCCAGCCTGATCCGCTTAGTAGCCTCTGCCGCAGCTGCGAGCATGATGCTCGGGGCGGAGCCTACAAAGTCGCTACGGTGATGCTCGCCCATTCCAAAGACGTCGAGACCGACCTCGTCGGCAACCTTCGCCAACTCGATCGTCTCCCGAGCTCGTTGATGTGGAGTGCGGAGCATGCCGCTGACGGGATCCTCTGTTACCTCACCAAAGGTCATGATGCCAATCTCGAATGCCATCGCTTGTGTCCTTTTCATAGTGGTTGCGACTAGTGCAACATGCTTGCGCAAGCAACTATTCCCGTGCGCCCCTGGGGGACTACCCTTGACGCCATGGCAACGGACCGACTCACCGAACTCGAAGATGACGCATGGAGAGGCTTCCTGTCTGTGCACGATCACATCTGGCGCAAACTGGGGGAAGGCCTGGCTCCGCTGGGGGTGAGTATGGCCGAGTACAGCGTGCTGGGGTTGCTCGGAGAGGCAGGCAAAAGCGGTCTGCGCTTGACAGAGTTGGCCGAGCGAAGAGGGATGTCAGGTCCCGGCCTGTCGCGTCTTGCGGATCGCCTGGAACAGCGCGGTCTCATTAAGCGCAGCCGAGCGGTCAGCGACGGTCGCAGCTACCAACTGACCCTGACCCGGGAGGGGAGGTCGCTACTTCGGGAAGCGTGGAAACAGCACTATGCGGACATCCGACGCCTCTTCCTCGATAAATTAAGTGAGGTCCAGCTGAAAGCGCTTGCTGACATCTGGGCGAGTCTCGCAGACCTCGGGGCGGGAACAGACCTCTAGCGTTTCCCGCCCAGTTCGGTGAAGGTGTGACGGAGACGGAGGCCGAACTGGGAGGGGCGTTATGGGGAGCAGTGAGCGAGAGTTCTGGGATGGGTTCCCAAGCCAAGTTCGTTGCTGTCTCGGCCGCTCGAGAGTCAGTTCTCATGTGGGGTCGCGGCCAGGTTGCCTTCTTCTGCCGGAGTGTCAGTGCCCTCCGGGTGTTCGCGGGGGGTGCTCTTAGGGCCGCGGAAGAGGACGAAGAGAACCAGAATGGACATGACCGCCACGCCCACCCACATGGACTGTTGCCATCCGATGATGAATGCCTCGTTGGCGGCAGTGAGGATTTGGTTGGTGTGTGCTCCGGCGTCTTGGCTGATGGCGTTGGCGATGCCCTCGCGCGCGGTAGCCGCGAGTTCTGGTGGTACGCCGGTGAGTCGTCCTGCGATGGCGTTCTGATACCCAGCGACGAGCAGGCCCCCGAGGAGCGCGATGCCGAGCGCCGCGCCGAGCTCACGCGTGAGATCGTTCAGCGCTGATGCCACGCCTTGCTGTTCGCGAGGAAGCGATGAGGTGATCGCTTCGGTAGAGGGTGTCATAGCGAGGCCTGCACCGAGGCCCAACGCGATCAGCCCAGGGAGCACGCTGAGGTAGCCGCCCTCGGCCGCGACGAGGGCGGCCATGAGTGCGAGGCCGATGGTGGTAACGGTGAGGCCGGTGGCCATGGAGGCGCGGGCTCCAATTTGTGCCGCCAGGCGCGGCGCGAAACCCGACGCGAACATCATGAGAAGCGCCATGGGCGTCATTGCGAGGGTGGAGAGCAGTCCGCTCCAGCCGAGTACGACCTGGAAGAACGGGTACAGCACCAGGGAGACGCCGCCTTGCACACCGAACAACACCAGCAGCAGCGTGGTGCCCGACGAGAGGCCACGGGTGCGGAAATGCCGGATATCGAGCAGCGGTGACGGCGTGCGCAGTTCCCACAGGATGAACAGAGCGGTAGCGAGCACAGCAGCGACCAGCGGAGCCAGCACGACCGGGTCCGTCCACCCCAGGGAGGGGGCCTCGTGCAGGGCGAAGGTGAAGCCGAATGTTGCGAGGATGGAGGTCAGGGTTCCGAACGCGTCGAACCGCCCGGCTGCTTTCTCTCGGGAATTGGGGATTGCGCGTGCGCCGATCAGCAGCGCTGCGACCGTGAACACGATGGGCAGGGCGAACAACCACCGCCATGTCGCTATGTCGACGAGCAGTGCGGAGAGATACATGCCGAGGATGCCACCACCTCCGGCGACCGCGGTCCACATCCCGATCGCCCGGGATCGTTCCTTATCCGCGAAAGACGAGGTAATCACCGAAAGCGTGACGGGCATGATCAGCGCCGCCCCAATCCCGCTAAGCAGGCGGGCCGCAAGCATAACCTCGATGACTGGAGCAATGGCTGCAGTAATATTCGCGACACCGAAGACGACTAGGCCCACAATAAGGACCGGCTTGCGGCCCACGCGGTCGCCCAACGCCCCGAGCGGTAGTAGGAGCGCCGCGAGCGTGAGGGTGTAGGTGTTGATGATCCACAGCACCTGCCCTTGTGAAGCGTCGAACTCCGTGGCCAGTTGGGGCTGGGCGACATTCAGGCCGGATACCGAGGCGACGACGGACATGAGGGCAACACAGACGGACCAGAGAATCGCTCGCCTGCGGCGCGGATCGTTGATAACGGGCACGGCATGTGCTGCGCCGGGATGTGTGGTGGAAGCCATAGGGCTGTGTCCTTTCAGGGATGTGCACCGTGCCTGCTGTGTACGGGCAGCGTGAATCTGCGCCAAGGTCGTCTGACCTGCGCAAGTTAAGTGAGAGAGGTGGGTTACGTGGTTCGGTGCACGCGGACGATCACGTCATGCAACTGCATCGGAGCGCCGTCAGGATGCACAGTGCGGGTCTGTTCGTGCGCGGTATCGATCAGCCAGCACGGAGAATCGAACAGACTCGTGATCGCTTCGACCGTCGCCGACGCGTTCTCAGGGTGTCTATGGTGACCATCGTGCTGGTTTCCACTGTGCTGGTGATCGTGAAGGTGCCCGACGATCAGGAGGGTGCCGCCCGGGGTCACCCAGGAGGCGATGCGCTGGTAAAAGGGGAGTTGCCCGATATCGGGGTGGGCGTAGCTCGTGACGACAAGATCCCATGTGCGCTCTGGTTCCCACCGCACCAGATCCGCCTCGACCCAATCGATCGGCGTGATTGCATCGGTGGCGGCTGCGCGGGCTTGTGCGGTTGTCAGTGCGGTGGGGGAGATGTCGACGGCTGTGACCTGCCAGCCTTGTGCAGCGAGCCAGATCGCTTCGGCTCCCGTTCCACAGCCTGCGTCCAAGGCGGTGCCTGGGCGCAAGTGCGCGGTCTCGGTCGCCAGATAAGGGTGGGCAGGGAGCTCTCGAACACCGTTCGATGTAGTGGGATTCCAGTGATGCTCCCAGTAGGTCTTGTCGAACTCGGCCATCAGGCACCGGCCTGAGCATGATCGTCTAATACGGCGCGGTCTGATCTGGCGAACACCGTCTCGGTGTTGATCGTCATCGCAACTCGCGCCCCGTTTGCTGCCGATTCGATGACCTGCATGCCGGGATTCACGACATTGCCTGCCGCCCAAACACCGGGTACCGATGTGTGACCGGCAGTGTCAGCAACCACGGCGATCCCCATCGCGTTTGTAGTGACATCCACGCCCAGGCTTTCCAGGCCGTCGAGGCGCGCACGAGTCGTGGCGGGAACGGCCAGGGCGTCGAGTTCAACCCTGGACCCGTCTTCCATGAGCGCCGCGGTGAGGCGATCATCGGTAACCTCGATGCCGCTCGCCGTTCCGGGCGCGATCGTGATCCCGAGCGCCCGTACCTTCTCGAGCTGGTTTGCGGGGAAGTCGAGGCCGTTCGGGAAGAAAATCATGTGCTCGCTCCACTGGTGGAACAGCAGGGCCTGCATCGCCGACATAGGCCCGGTTGCGAGCAGCCCGATTCGCCGATCTCGGATCTCCCATCCGTGACAGTAGGGGCAGTGCACCACATCTCTGCCCCACCGCTCGGCAAGACCGGGAATAGCGGGAAGTTCGTCCCAAACTCCTGTCGCGATCAACACCTGGGCTGCGCGCACCTTAGTGCCGTCGTCGAGAGTGAGCGCGAAGCCATCGTCGGCAGTTCCGGACGCCCGCAGCACGCTGGCCTGCATGATGCGAGCACCGTACGAAGCAGCCTCGGCGCGCCCCTTTTCCAGAAGATAGAGCGGGTTCACGCCCTCCTGACCAAGGAGCCCGTGAGCTGCGGATGCGGGAGCATTTCGGGGTGTGCCACCGTCGATCACCACGACACTGCGACGTGCACGCGCGAGAATCAGGGCCGCGCTCAGCCCGGCCGATCCTCCTCCGATGATCGCTACGTCGTAGACCTGATCGTATGTGGTGCGCATGACTTCTCCTCCTGGCATTCGTGATGTCTATATCAGGATGAGCCGCAACATCGCATATGGCAATCTTTCTTGCCGAATGGCAAAATAGAAGTATGAGCGAACACGATGACCAGACACTCGACACGGTGGGCCTCCGTCTGAAGCACCTTAGGCTGCGCCGCGACATCACTCTGACCACCCTGGCCGATGAGACTGGCATCTCCACGAGCACGCTCTCGCGGCTTGAAGCCGGGCTTCGGCGCCCGACCCTAGAACAGTTGCTTCCCCTGGCGCGCTACTACGGTGTCACGCTCGACTCCCTGGTCGACGCGCCCCGCACTGCGAACCCTCGCATCGACCTACGACCTATGTCCTGCCCCGACGGGTCGATCATCATCCCGCTCACCAGGCGCCCAGGAGGCATCCAGGCGTACAAGTTTGTCCTCCCCAGGGGGAGCGATGACACGATTCCAGACCTGCGCTCCCACGAAGGTTTCGACTGGGCGTACGTGCTCAACGGCACCCTGCGCCTCGTACTCGGCGACCAAGACCTACTACTCGAAGCGGGTGAAGCAGCCGAGTTCGACACCCGAACCCCGCACTGGTTTGGATCCACCAGCGCAGGACCCGTCGAATACCTCAGCCTTATCGGAAGGCAAGGCCAACGCGCCCACGTGCGAACAACCGACAGTCAACACCAGCACTGACCCTCGACGAGCAGGCGAGCCGGAAGGCTCCTCAGCACTATCCTTCCTCAGCGCTATCCGCAGCCGATCGCAGTCACTCGCCTTCCGGGGCCGACCAGGCGAAGTGCACAGCGCCGCTGCTAATGACCGTCCAGGAACCGCAGGATGCTCCCGTCTCAGGAATGGGATCTATCAGCCATTCGGGGTTGAACGGCGGCGTCGTTGTAACGTCCGCCGCGCTGCAGTGCTCGGAATCGAACTCCGTCGGGCTCGTCCAACGCATGAGACCCGCGTGACCGTCGAGCTGCGCAATCATGCGAATGTCGGTCGCGTCTTCAGGCAGGAACCCCTGAAATCGGAACGCCTCTCCGGATTCCTGCACCTCGACAACCGTGTCGAAGCTGAACTCGCGCTCCCCCACCTGAAACGTGTCTTGCACTGCGGTGCATCCGCTTACTGTCACGGCGGCGACTGCGCCAAGGAGAAATTTCAATCGAGTTTGCATAGTTTTCGTGCCTTTCTGAACACTGAGCAGGTTGTTTCGAGACCGAGTGGCTGCTCCGTCGAAGTGGTTCATCAAACTGCCATGCCAATTGCCGGTGAAACACGGTCTGCTGTCGACATGGGTGCTGCGACCGCCACGATCGATGCGAGGACGTCGAGGAGGCGGACGAATTCATGATCCCGGTGGACTACTGGGTGTGGAGTTCGATGCTCAGCCCATCGAGTGCACGCGGTCGGCTATACCCGGCGCCGCGTTCTCGTACGAGGTCGACCGTTCGGGCCGCGAGTTTCGATGAGGGAACAGTGTTGAAGGGGCGTGAATGACCGTCAGCAGGAATCATGCATCCACTCCCACGTTCATGCCCCGGGCCCCGCATCGCTCGCGAGACGGGCTTGTCGTGCTGCTCATCGTTCCTTATGAACGATATTCACTTCGGTATCGCGGAGACGAAGTCGTGCACGACGCTAATGGTGATCGGCTTGGTGGATCGCAAGGTCACATCGATCAGGCAGAATATCCGCTCGCAACGCCCGAGTACCCTGATACTCACCGTCTGCGAGCCTACGGAATCGACGTACCGGTTCAGTGGCGACGCCGTGCAGCCGCTCCGTGAGTCGCTGGGCTTCGTGCTCAACCCGGGCGGTCTCAAGCATGTCGGCATCGTGGACTACATGGAGCGCAAAAGATTCAATGCCGGTGTACCAAAGTGCGCCATGAGTGAGCGGAAAGAGCAGTGAGTCGAGGTCCCCGCTAACGCCGCGCTCGCCAAGAGTTCTTTCATCGTCACCGGCAGTGACGATGATGAGCGCCCTGCGCCTCGTCAATCCACCATCCCCATACCGCCGGGGCATTCCGGTGTTCGGATCTAGGTCACCAAAAGCGAATCCGCTGGTGAGCACGCGGTCAAACCAGCCTTTGAGGATCGCGGGCGGCGCATACCACCACAGCGGAAACTGGATAATGAGCAGCTCTGCGGCGGCGACCTTTGCTTGTTCCAACTGAATGTCGGGCGGCAATTGGTTTGCGGTGTACGCGTGGCCGAGGAGTGCAGCCATGCCACCAGGGGAGTCCGATAGCGAACCCAGGTCGTTATCACTGAGCACCGGGTCGAAGCCTTGCGCATAGAGATCCGAGGTTGCAACATCGTAATCACTTCGCAGTGCGGTGAGCCCTATCTGGAAGAGGTGGCTGTTAAGCGAGTTGCGGCGCGGGTGTGCGTAGATCCATAACGCGTTGCCCGGAATGGGTTCGTGATCGATAGTCATACGAACTTCTGATCCTTATCTTGGGTGGGCGTGAGTGGGGGTCACTATTGACTTGAGGCAAAGTGTTCCAAAACTACGGTCGCCACATCAGCCACCAAGGCATCGTCATACGCCTGCTCACGGTCATAACGCTCGGTCAAGATAGTGATGACAATCGGTTCACGTTCTGGCGCGAAGACAACTGCGATGTCGTTCCTCAGTGGGCCCGCTCCGCCTGACTTGTCCGCCACGACCCAGTCGGTTGGCGCACCCGCCCGAATGAGAGTGTCGCCGGTGGCGTTCGCACTCATCCAGTCGATCAGCAGTTCCTTATCTGCTGGGGCGAGGTGGTCGGCTCCGAGCACGGCAACCATGCTGGACGTAAACGCTGTGGCGGTTGTGGTGTTTGCCCCGGTGTCGACATTCGCGTTGTTGAGATCGGGTTCAATATCCGCGACTTGCGTAACACTATCTCCCCACTCAGCAAAGGCCTCATTAATCCCTTCGGGACCGCCAATACGCTCCAGCACAAGGTTCATTGCCGTATTGTCGCTTAGGCGAACCGCAGCCTCCGCCAACTCCACGAGCGTCAGCCCAGAATTCACATGGTCAGTAGTGAGCGGTGAATAGCCCGCCGCATCAACATCAGCCCGGTTCCACTTCATCAGCTCATGGCGATCCTCCCCGTGCACCTGACTCAAAAACTGCGCTGCCGCAAATGCCTTGAGAGTGGAGGCGAAACCGAATCTCTCGTCTTCGCGGTGCTGAACACTGATCCCGGTGCCGATGTCGATAGCGCTGACCGCCACCCGCGCCTGGTACATGGCCTCCAGCTCGCCAATACTCGAGCTCACCGCACTCAAGGAGCCCGAGGGCGGTACGGGTTCGGCACTAGCCGAGGGCACGGGAGTGTGGGTAAGTGGTGGTGTACTCGCTGTTGCCTCATCGTTGTGTGAGGCAGCGCAGCCCGCGGCCAAGGCTAATACCGCAGTAGCGACGAACCATAGGTAGCCGGTCACGGGGATTAACCTGCGTCGCATAGGTTTCACCTTCAATTGGGACTCACTTCGTCCAAAGTGCAAGACACTGCCAGGGCGGTTCAATATGTTGCTCGCCAGTCCCGGATAGTCTCAAGCGCTTGGTCAAAATGTGACTCGAGCAAGAAGTGGCCCCCGTCGAATAGTTCTATGCGAGCGTGAGGGGCGTGCTGCAGAAAGGCAGTGGCTCCGTCAGGTCCAAAAATCTCATCGTTCTTGCCCCACACGGCGAGGACGGGCACTTGTGAACGCTCAAGCCACTCGTGGAACATAGGGTAAAGCGAGCGGTTGCTGGCGTAGTCCGCGAAGAGCGCCAACTGTGCCCGGTCAATGCCAGGCCGAGCCATTAAAGCGGCGTCGTGCTCCCAGGCGTCTGGACTGACCGTTGTCACGTCCGGTACCCCGTGGGTGTATTGCCAGCGAATGGCCTCATGCGACAAGGCGTAGCGCAGGGCCTGCTCGGCTTGTGCTGAACCAGTCGCGGCGTAATCCCAAATGGGAGCCCAGAAGTCGGGGACGAAGCCCTCTTCGTAAGCATTGCCGTTCTGCGTGATGATCCCCTCGATCGCCTGTGAGTCTGCGAGGGCTAGCCGCCAGGCAATGGGTGCGCCGTAGTCCTGGACGTACACCGTGTACTTCTCGACTCCTATCTGCCTCAGGAAGTCAGCAGTCACCTCGGCCAGCGCGTCGAAGGTGTAAGTGAATTCGTCGATCGAGGGAGCTGCGGAACGCCCAAAGCCAATGTGGTCGGGCGCAATAACCCTGTAACGGTCAGCCAGCGAAGGAATCAAGTGGCGGAACATATGCGAACTCGTGGGGTATCCATGGAGCAAAAGCATGGTGGGCCCATCACTGGGGCCTGCTTCACGGTAAAAGACCTCCAGTCCGTTCACGGTCAAGGTGCGGTGGTGGACACGTGCCATGCCTAACTCCTAAACTAGTTGTTACTGGTTAGCGATAACCTAGCAGGCATAATTTTGTTGAGCAACACTTGGGAGGTGCGTATGGCTCAAGACGAGGACCTGCTCATAGCGGTACTCAATAGCGCTCCCGTACTTGCGGGCACGCCGCAAGAGCAACTCACTGGCAAGGCAGGCATGCAACTCGCACGCAACTTTGGTGGAACCGGGTCGCCCGAAGAGCTAGCCACGCTAATCAAGGTCCGCGATAGCCTTCAGCAAGCCATACGCGGCAACGACCAGGCGCTCGCAGACCTGTCACAATTCACGAGCGACATTGTGATGACACCTAATGTGACTGCCGCTGGCATTCACTGGGAACTCAGCGCGCCCGCCACTTCACTCCTAGCGGCTCGCACTCTAGTGGCGTGGTCGGAGGTTCAGCATGAGCGCCCAGGGCGCCTACGGGCATGTGCCAACACTGAATGCAACCTCTTTCTCGTGGACCGAAGCCGCCCGGGCACGGCCAAATGGTGCTCCATGGCGACATGCGGCAACCGGATCAAGGTGCGCGCGCATGCCAAGCGCAACCGCAGCTCAGCGGAGTCGGAGTCCCGCGCTTGACGGGGGGATCTTCGGATATTTGGTGGGGGTCGTGGTGTGAGTCTGCCGACGGCGAGGAGCATTCTCAGTCGGTAGTTCTCGCGGTTGCGCAAGTCGCGGGCGAGGCCGCGGTGGAGCTCGTTGATCCCGTTGAAACTCCTATGTTTGTTAAGTCGTCGCTTCGGCGCGTGCGGCGCTCGAGGTAGACGTGTGTGCTGGGGCCCACTCGCATTTGGGTGACGACAGCCATCTGAAGAGCCCGGTTTAGGCGGCGGTCGCCACCGCGGTTGATGCCGTGCCGGACGATGTTGCCCGAGGGCGCGAGATCGGGCAGGCGCCGGCGAAGCTGGCGCATTAGATCTGTGATCCGCTTCGTGATGTCCTTGAGCGCAGATTTGGCATGCAGCGATCGTGGTGATCTGCGTGGCGGTGAGGGGGCGATGGGCATCGCCGCCGATGCGTCGCCCGGCCCACGACCGCCCTCGACAGTCCTGAATGCGACCTGTGCGGTCATATTGCTTCGAGCTCAACGGTCGTCAACTTACCGAAGAAGCGCCCAGTTATTGCGGCACATATACCGGAAATCGCATGGACTTGGGATGCGTCAGGGCTTCTCGTTGAGAGCGAGTTACCGTGCGGACATACCTGGCACCCCACTGCCACGCGCCTGCGCACCTAATTCGCTGACAAGCGTGGCTAGCGCATCGGGGTCCTCGACGTGCGCCAAGTGGCCCGCCCCACTTAGTTGGTGAAGTATTGCCCGAGGGCTGTTGCGCTTCACGTCGGCAAACGATGTTCCATACGGCGGTCGACCGCGATTTCGTTCGCCGATAATCAGGTCAACTCGACTCGCGAGCGCACCCAGTTCCGACTCCTTGGGCGCATTGTTAAGCGCGAGCGTCTCCGGGTAAATAGTCCTACCGAGACTTCGTAGGTAACGCCACGTCTGACTGTCCGAGCGCACAGACGCCACCTCGTCGGCATTCATGCCGGTTACTCGTAGTAGCGCAGTTTCGACACTGCCATCGGCATCCCGCATAGCGTGTAGTTTCGAGAGTTCTAATAGTGCGCTTTCGCCAAAGGGAGCCATGATGGGTTCATATGCAATCAGGTGTGGCAATGGCAGGGAGTTCGCCAGATGTAACGCTATGAGGCCGCCGTAGCTCCATCCGAAAAGTGCACGTACATCACCGCATTCACGTATCACCGCTGACGCGTCTGCGAGTTCGGTTGCAAATCCGTAGGCGTCGGTCAGCGGTCCCGACGGACGCCGGCCACGTCGGTTCATAACCGCGACTGTCGGCCAGCCTTCAAGGCGTCGTGCAAAATGACCCCAAGCTTCGGCATTTGCCATGGCACCAGGGATCACCACAATGGCAGGCCCACTTGGGTCGCCATAGACGTCCACGGTCACCCAGCTGTCCCGGACCGCGATTCTTTTCTGTAACAATCGCTCCATAAATGTATTATGGAGCGATTGCGCTAGAATAGTCAACATGACGACCGCACCACGAGGACGACCACGGTCATTCGACCGGGGTGAGGCGCTGCGTCAGGCCGCCCACCTCTTCTGGCGCCATGGCTTCTCTGGGACATCGACCCGCATGCTGGCCACCGCGCTCGGAATTTCGAGTTCCAGCCTGTACGCGGCTTTCGGAACAAAAGCGGCGCTGTTCGATGAGGCGGTGCGCACCTATGCGCAGCGATACAGCGAAATTTACGCTGGCGCGGTGCCAGAGCCCACTGTGGCACGCGTCATTGAACGCTTGCTCACGGATTCAGTGAATGAATTCACCCGAGCCAATGAAGGGCACCCGGGGTGCCTCACCAGTAGCGCAGTCATGGCCGACGCGCCCCCAACTTCCAACGTGCGCGCCTATGTGGCTGAGCTGCAATCTTCCGATGAAGACCTCCTGACATCCCGGATAGAACGTGGAATACAGGAAGGCGACCTCACGGCAGGAACGAACGCCTCGCTCGTGACTGAGCTCGTACAGACGATATGGCATGGACTCTCAGTCCGGGCTGAACTTGGGGCCACGCGCGAAGAGCTTCTGCGAATTGCCACTACCGCCCCCACGCTCGCGAGACAGGATCCGCTGAGTCAATCGCGCAAAGCCTAAACCTTCCGTCAAGCGATAGGCCGCATTCACGCCTCCAGTCTCTACCCAGACGAGCTTTACCCAGGCGAGCCCGAAACCTCTTGCAACAGTGCGAGCTTGTCCGCATCCGTTGAGCCCGCGTCTGCGTGGAAGGCCACTAACGCGAGCCCCTCCGAGCCGGCCGCTATTAGGCGTTCCCGATGGAGAGTCATTTCCCCCACTACCGGATGACGCAGGCGCAGCGGTGCACTGTACTGACCGCGCACGTCATGTCGCTTCCACAGGTCCGCGAAACGACGGCTCTCACGTATAAGCTGCGTGACCAGTTCTTTCAGGCGTGGTTCAGCGAGCGCATGACCGGCCATGCTGCGCACTCCTGCAACTAGGCACACTGTGACACTGTCCCAGTCGGGGTGGAACTCTCGCTCTGCAGGATCAAGGAACACGTCGCGTAATTGATTTCCGCCTTCTGCCAGGCGCGGGGACAGCGCTTTGGCCTTGTCGTTTGCAGCCACAATGTCAAAGTTTCGGTTTTCGATGAAAGCGGGGTACGGCAAGGAGTGTAAGAGGGCAAGCGTGCTCGCTGAGGGCGGCCGCGGAGGCCGCTCAGTCAACTCAGCCGCCACACTGCCCTGAGTGAGCAACCGCAGGTGCTCGCGTAACTCATCGTCAAGGTGAAGCACCCGACTTAACGCCTCCTGGACCTGAGGCGAGGGATTACGGTCTCGGCCCCGCTCGAGGCGTAGGTAGTAGTCCACGCTAATGCCTGCGAGCATGGCTACCTCTTCGCGTCTGAGCCCGGGGACCCGCCGCCGCCCACCCACGTTGATCCCCGCCAGCTGCGGCGTTACCAAGGCGCGACGCGCCTGCAAGAACGTCCCCAGCGGGTTGTCCTGCTCTCGCGCCAGAGCCACTTCCAGCTCCGATGCGCTCCTTGGGGGCCCCGCGAGACCCCCGGCTAACGAGGGATCTTGTCGAGTCTTTACACCAGTCATAGTGTCAATAACGGTTAGTGCGTTGAAATTATTTCGAGAGGACCACTATGACCATCACCTTGATCACCGGCGCCAACAAAGGCATTGGCTTTGAAACCGCGCGGCAACTCATAGAACTGGGCCACACTGTGTACCTGGGCGCACGCGACGTAGACCGGGGCACAGCCGCCGCGACTGAGATTGGCGCCCACTTTGTCCAGCTCGACGTCACCGACGATACGTCCGTAACGGCAGCGCTCGGCGTAATCGAAGATGCGGATGGCAGGCTCGACTTGTTGATAAACAACGCCGGGGTGCTCGAGCTCGAACTGGCTGGCGCGCCCGCGCTGCGGTCCTTCGACACCAACGCGGTAGGCGTACTCCGAGTGACCGAGGCCGCATTGCCACTTCTAGATAAGTCGCCTAACCCTACAGTCGTGACCATCTCCAGCAGCGCTGGTTCGTTCTGGGCGGTGACGAATCCGGACCGGCCCGAATATGGCCTGCGAGCACCGCTGTACTCCGCGTCTAAAGCGGCCGCAAATATGCTGATGGTGCAGTATGCCAAGGCATATCCCAGCATCAAGTTTGTCGCCCTCGAGCCGGGTACCACGGCAACGGATCTCACAGCAGGAATGGGAATTGGTCGACCCCCCGCTGAAAGCGCGCAAGTCGTGGTGCAGGTAGCGACATCTGGCACCGACTGCCTGACTGGAACCTTGCAAGACGAGCACGGGGAGCTGACCTGGTGAATGCTTCTACCACGATTGGCATCCTTGGGGCAGGGCAAGCCGGGAGCGTGCTGGCGCGTGCTTTCTTAGACGCCGGCTACCGCGTCGCCATCGCCAATTCCCGCCATCCCCGAACACTGCGTGACGTCATTGCACCACTTGGCCCGCGCATCGCCCCTCTGTGGGCGGCAGATGCTGCCGCCCAAGCGGATGTGGCGATACTTGCCTTCCCCTACGCGCCCCACCACAAGCTGCCCCGAGACGAGTTAGCCGGCAAGGTGGTGCTCGACAACAACAACTACATGCCGTGGCGCGACGGAAACTTCCCTACCGTGGATTCCGGAGCTGGAACGGTGCATGAGCTCCGCCAAGCCCAATTGCAAGGCGCCAAGTTGGCTAAGGCCTTTAGCCACGTTCAGTTCCATGGCTTGCCGCACGTGCGAAAGCCTGGAGATGAGTTGCCAGCGCTGGTACGGCTGGCACGTCCTACTGGGTCGGCCGATCGGGTGGCCTTAAGCGTCTGGAGCGACTTCCCTGAGGCCCTCCCAGTGGTGACGCGACTTTACGACGAACTGGGCTTCGACACCATCGTGGGGGGACCGCTGAGTGAGTCGTGGAGAGTGGGTCCCGGTACTCCCGCGTGGCGCGCTTCTCTAGCTGGGCAGTCGCATGCGGACCTGGTGCACAATATTCGCGCTGCGCACAGGCGCCATCAATGACTGCGCTGGAGCGTCACGCGCACAAAAACGTGACTGTAGTCGGACCGGCCCCGCGTCTCCCGCTTAGGTGGAGGGAAATGTTGTAAGGGGGCAACAAACGCTCCACCTAAGTGCGCCCAGGCGAAGAACTCAGCGCAGACATTCGCAACTACTGGCTGCCAATTAGCTCCAATTGCAACTAATTAGCTCCAGTTCCAACTGGCAAGCACGGATTCGGCAATTTCGACGCGCTCAGCTTCCGCAGTGTCAGCGT